>VOFB01003679.1_pt1 | contig 34410 bp, 52 predicted proteins | sample 5384141 | NCBI WGS metagenome assembly VOFB01 (sample SAMN12384721, study PRJNA508395) | human gut metagenome | isolation source: healthy gut A | host: Homo sapiens | reverse complement strand
TAACGCTAAGTTCAGTTACGTATTGCTCGCCCTTTCACCTGGACAAGCTGATTCGGAATGCGCGAAAACAAGCAGACCATGCTGGTAAACATGTTGGACCTGCTGTATGGCTTTGTTGAGAGCACGGAGAGGTGCTCCAGCAGGACCTGTACCAAATTCTGTATCCTGCTGGCCGATACCCTGTACAGCAGCGCTCGGCGCCTGAGGAAGCGGCGGCCTGCTGAGGCACGATTATGACTATGTGGAGGAAAGATTATGCCTCGCCCGCGCTTTCGCTTTCACTCCATTGCCGAAACCGTTTTCTCCCTCTTATCTCACCCGTTATTTTTAAGAAAGACAAGTGTTCCCTGATGCGGTACATCGACGCTGAGCTGAGGAAAAGCAAGCACCTGCTGGCACCTTTTCTGCGCGTTAAAGTCATTGTGTGTGAACGCGTTGGCTACCGACGAGCCGAATTTTTTCCCGCAAATTCCATGGTGCGCCCTCGTACGCCATGCGAAATAACAGGCAGTTTCTGGGAAAGCGCCGGGCTCAGCGCTTTTGCGCCAGAAGCACGAACAGGGCCTGCGGCCCCGTTCGCCGCACGGCGGGGATTGCCAGAAAAAGGAGGCTCCACTGTTGCTTTTCAAAAAGAATGAGAAAAGTTTTTCAGAAAGAATGAGAAAAGCATGTTGCAAGAAATGCAACAAAAGGCAGAAAGGGGTTTACAACGGGTTAAAAAGCCATGTAAACGCCAACTTTTTAAGATATTAAAAACAGCTGTTTACAGGTGCGAATGAGGGCAGCATACAGCGCTTTCGTACCCTTTGTCTACATTCAGAGAAAGCCTGCATAAAAGCATCATCCTCCTTAATGAAAAAACATACACAGAAAAAACATGAAAGAACACAGCCGATGTTAGACGCCTGCAACATACGCCTTAATATCCAAGAGTTTTTGTCCGAAGCATCCGCGCGCTGTTCGGCTGCGTTGGCGCGCTTGTCCGCTTCCTCCGCGCGGTGGGCCTCAGCATTCGCTCGGGAGTTCGCTGCTTCAAGCTGCGCTTTAAGCTCCTCTGTGCCGCCGCCCGCGCCTCCCTGCGCCACGCAGGCCGCGAACGCGTCGCCCGGGGAGAGCGTCACAAGCTGGCAGCGGTCGGCCAGCACTGCGGCGTAACGCTGCACTCCCGCCACGAAGATGCGAACCCAGCTGTACCCGCCGGAGTTGCCCACCTCGGCCTGCACCGGGTAGCACGCCCTCGGTCAGTCTTTCCCGCCGTTATAGAGCTTGTCCACCGCATTCACATCGGGCGCGGTGAACACCTCGCATTTGCCGCTCGTCACCTTCAAGAATTTCATGTCGTTGTCCTCCTTGTCCGTTGCATCCGTATAAGTACCAACCGCATTCCGCACGCCTGCATAGCCTGCCGGGTCTATTGCCGTGCCGTAAGCATTACGCACTTCAAAATGCGTGTGCGCGCCGAAGCTGTACCCGGTGTTTCCCATCGTGCCAAGCGCCGTTCCCGCCTGCACGCGCTGGCCCACGCGCACCAGCAAGCTGCCCGCCGCCAAATGGCAGTAGTAATACTTTGCGCCCATCATTTCCGTCAATGCGCACATAATAGCCCCACTGCCACGTCAGGCCACCCGCGCTTTTGGACACGGCACCCGCAAACCCCACCGTGCCGCCCGCGACGGCGTGCACCGTCTTGTCGTCGTCCCCCACAAGGTCAATGCCGTTGTGGCTCGGGCGGGCTGCCAGTCGAAAGCCGGAGGTTACACGGTTGCGCCCCTTAAAATCATCATGCGCTTTCCGCCTCCCCAACAATTTCTTTGTACTGCGCTTCAGAAATAACGCCTTTAAGGACGGCCTGCCGCACCTGCGCGGCGCTCCACAGGCCCATGGCATACCACTTTTTAATGTTGTCGTACATGCTTAACCCTCCAGCATCGTGTCCGTTATCATGGCCGTGTACGCAATCTGCGCCTCCACACGGTCAAGCGGTGTCGGCTCCGGCGCGGGCCGCGCGGCGATCTCTGCCGCTCTCCACCTCTGTGCGCAGGGCGGGCGTACCGTCTGCCAGCTTGTCAGTTCGCGCGCAGCCGTCAGTGCCATACAACGGCAACGTGAAGTAATTTCCCTGTGCATGGTGGAATCTGTCGCCGCAACCCTCGTCAATGGGCGTCCAGCCCGCCGTGTCGGCCAGAAACGCGCTGCTGTTTATCTCCACGATTCGCCCGTTTCATCTGCACGCGCGTAAACAATATATTTTTCATCCATACTGTTTCACTCCTTTAAAGGTCTGCGGATGCAAAAAACTGAGTCACCGTGTCATTCCCACCATTCCCTGCAAATTTCACGGCATCTATGGTTACTGCGTTGATAGACACCGTTCCATTACTCGATAGAATCGTAACGCTTGGAACCGTGCGCATTGCGATTGGAAAATATACCGTGTTCCTAAAATAGTCGCCTGCGGTCGTTTTAAAAATATTGACTGGCATCGAGCTTATCCAAAAATAGCGATAGCATTCCACTAATTCTGCACCATACCCTTTCGGCACATAAGGCGTGGCGATGCTGCCTTTTTTCCCACTTAATATAATTGACAGTGAGCGGCTTCTTCGGGTAAATGCCAAGATTGTACTTTGTTGTATCCTGCGCATAGGTGCAGAGTACGATTTCAAAGTCGTCGCAATCATAGCGGTAATGAAAAATGTCAACCAAAGAACGAAAACACCCAGCGCCGCCGCGTTACGATGAGGCCTTCAAGGCGGGGGCAGTGCGGATGGTCACCGAGCAGGGGCGGCCCAGCCGGGAGGTGGCCGCGGAACTCGGCATCTGCATCGACACGCTGCGCAGCTGGCTGAAAGCGGCAGGCGCACCATCGCCGGGGCAAGCTGACCGCCAAAACCGCGACGCCAGACGCCTGCGCGAACTGGAGGCGGAGATTCGAGCACTGCGCAAGAAGCTTGAAGAGAAAGACGGGGTCATTGACATCCTAAAAAAATCCGTCGGCATACTTTCCAAACCATAGAGGACAAGTACCGATACATCCGTACGGCCCGCGCGGGGGCCTCTGTGGAACTTGTATGCCGACTGCTGGAGGTCTCCCGCAGCGGGTACTACGAATGGCTGGGCCGCAAACCTTCTTTGCGCCGGCAGCAGGATCAGGAACTGAAACGCCGGCTGCTGAGCCTGCACCAGCGTTATCCCGCCCTTGGGCTGGACAGCCTGTATCACCTGATCCGCCCGCAGCTTTCCTGCTCGCGCAAGCGCATCCACCGCCTGATGAACGAGATGAACATCTCCTCCACACGCAGGCGTGCCTACAAAGCCACGACCAACTCAAGACACGCGCACCCCATCGCGCCCAATCTCCTTGCGCGCCGCTTCTCCTTTGACAAGCCAGACACCGCATGGGTCGGCGATATTACCTATATCCCCACCGGCGAGGGCTGGCTCTACTGCGCTGTTGTGAAAGACCTTTGCACAAAGCAGATCGTCGGCTACGCCTTCTCCGACCGCATCGACACAAATCTCACTCTCGCCGCCCTCGGCATGGCCGTCCGGCGCCGCAAGCCTCTGCCCGGCCTCATCTTCCACTCCGACCGCGGCGTCCAATACGCCGCCTACGCTTACCGTCAGCGTCTCGCCAGCCTCGGCATCCGGCAAAGCATGTCCCGCAAGGGCGATCCCTATGACAACGCCGTGGCCGAAAACTTCTTCAGCTGCCTCAAGTGCGAGTGCGTCCATCTGCGCCATTTCGCCTCAAGGGCACATGCCATGGCAGACGTCTTCGCTTATATCGAGACTTTTTACAATCCGGTGCGCCCGCATTCCTCTATTGGCTGGCGTCCTCCGGATGCCTTTGCGCGTGCCTTGTCTGAGCATCTACGGTTTGCTCCCGCGTAGGCGATGGAGACGGGGGCGCCGCTGTATGTAACGGGTTTCCCAGCAGCCCAGTCCTTGGAAATAGATGCGTTTTTCGGCAGCATCGGAAGCACTGGCGGCAGCTGATTCGGCGTCGCCCTCGATCTGTTTCAGCCCCATCAAGCTCTGCGGCATCTTTCACGCTCTGCTGCATATCCTGGACAGATTTTTGTGCCTGCTGATGGTGCGCTCTGTGCGGCAGCCTTCTGTGAATCTTTGCGGCCCGGTCCGCCTCCAGCTTGCTCTTTGCGCGGAGGCGTTTGCCGCATCATCCGCCAACAGTTGCTCGATCTGTTCCACCGCCGCCTCAAACATGTTCCTGGGTGGTATCACCGTACCCCGTCGACGCTGGCGGCAAGCTGCAAGCCGTTGGACTGTAGTTTGATGATCTCTTCACCTGTGGAGGACTTAGCCACAAACTGCACATCCAACTGTCCGGAATACGCGGTGAAATCCGCATCCACAGGCCAGGTAATAATAATCTGTCCCTCATTGTCGGGATCTACGGAAACCCTCAGCTGCTTGTTAATGATCGTCATGTAGTCCGGATGGGAAGCGCGCACATACCAGGTCATCGCGGACAGGTCGTGCCCGTCGTGATAGCGCGGGCCGGTAACGTCGTAGACCTCTGCACGTGCTTCGCCCTGGGTGTGCAGGCCAGCCTCCGGCCCAAAGTACACATATTTATCTTTGAACTCAATTGAAATAGACATAAAAGCCTCCCACAATTTGATCAGACAACGGAGCCGGTGAGCTTGGTCCATCGGCTGTCCTTTGTAGTCCGGACAAGCAAAGTCCCCTGGGTGCTGTAGGAAAACACAAGGTCCGCATAGTTTCCGCAACGTTGTCCACCTGTCCGGCCCGTGTTGCAAAATCTGCGTTTTTAGCCGTTTCAGCTGCGGCTGCATTCTCAGCTTGGGCCGCAGTCTCCGCGCTCTTTGCAGTTTCGGCAGTCCCAGCGCTTTTCGCGGTATCCGCTGAACCCGCGCTGGCGGCGGTGTCTGCTTTTGTGGCCGTCGCTGCTTTTCCCGCGGATTCCGCATATCCCGCCTCGGATGCATAGGCGGCCCGTGCTGCGCTGTCCGCGTAGATGCTCTGCGCAGGAGCGCCCACCGGATACTCCACCACATAGGTGCCGCTGTCCTCAATGATCCGCACACGCTGCCCGGCGGTGAACCGCACGGCCGCGTTGCACTTGTAATGCTTCAGACTTTCTGCTTCCGCCCCGTTGAAGATGAGCGCGATGCCGTCCTCGTATACAGTACCCACCGTGGCGAAGGACTGGCCGGGCGGGTCCGGCTGCACGACGGCCTGCTGCTCCTGATACGTCTCCAGGATCATAGATACACCACCCTCTTGCCCGTATGGGTCATTTTTGTACGGCTGCTCCAGCTCCAACCGCCAGCCTGTCTCTTCGTACAGCGTGCTTTCACCATCCCGCACCAGCTCCACCAGGTCAAAAACAGCGTGCCGCCCGCTGGGGCCGGTGTAAAACGTACGGTCTCCGTGGACTGCAGGCTTTTAAACCGCTTGTTGTCCGCATACGCCTGCAGCTCCGCCTGAGATGCAATGTTGTCCAGCTTCATAGGACACGACCCGCCGTCCCAGGTTCACGATGGAGAAAACGCTGTCCGGCCTGTCGTTGACCGATACGGCCCGCATGGACGACCCAAGGTCCGGGTTATCCACTTCCGCAATAAAGACGTTTGATGGTCGAACAGATCCACCGCCTGCGTCCACTCAGGGTATTGGATGGAATACTCTCCATCCCGGTACGTCACGGATATCGCATCCGCGGGACGGCATGCGGAACGCACTGCAGTGTACTGTGCCGCCGCCGTCCATCCAGATGCTGTTGTAGTTGATCTCCGCCGCCAGGGCGTTGATGATCGTGAGACGGTCTGTGCCCGGCTCCCAGTCCTCCCGGTCCGCCTGCAGCGTGGCGGTGTTTGCCTCCACGAAAAATCCGTGATGCCGGATTCGACCAGCAGTGCTTGGATGGCTGCCGTGTACAGCGTACCCTTTGCCAGATGCAGCCGCGTCTCTATCTTCGAGGACATGGCAAGATAGGTCAGGTCATAGGCTGTAAGGCTCACCACAGGCCGCATGCCGTCGTGTTCCGTGTATGCATCGGTAGGGGATATACTTGCCGAGCGGCCGGCGCACGCCGTCGATGGTGAGCACCGGCTGGATCACATCCGTGAGGTAGTTGACGTCGCTGTTTTGTGCAAACTTCCGCTGAGCGCCCATTTTACGGCGGCGTCCGCCGTCACCGATATGGCCGCGCCGCCGCCTTTGAATGCGGTAAGACGTGAATACTCCACGTTATCCCGCAGCACAAGGTATTCCACCGATACATTACTCATAGCTGGTCTCCTGCCTGTAATCCGTCTCGACGATGGTGAACTGTACATCCCGCGCACGGCCATGGGACGCCTGAATGTTCCCAAGCACCCCAATCACAACATCGCCCCAGCAGTCTTTGTAAACTACGGCAGAGCCCAGCAGGCCGCGCAGGGCGTCCATCTGTGCGGCGTCCCGGAGCGTGAAAGCGAAGTCGTGGCTGGCGTCTTGCATGCCACAAGTATATGGCTCGGGTTTGTGCGGCCGTAGTAGTGTACGTAATCCACCTGTGCGCTGTAGCTTCCGTCATGTGCGGGCCTCTCACCGGCCCGCAGCCGCAGTTCAGCCAGGGCGCGCCATCCTCAACGGCCCCCAATACAGCGTTTTCGATCGCCAGAAAGGCGTGGACGGGCGCGCTGTCGCCGTAGAATCCCTCCGGCGTGACGCCGCGCACAGTATACACATGCTTTCCGGCACACAGACGGTCTGTGATCCCGCTGCCCGCCGAGCGCGCAATGGGGACACCGTCACGCAGTATGAAGTATTCGGCGTATGCGGCGTCCGTTTCCCAGGATATTTCAATGGCGCTTAAACGGGCATTGAAAGCGGCTTCAATAGTTGGTCCGGGAACGTTCAGAACGGTAATGGAGCCAACGGCCGGAGCGGATTCCACGCCGAACACTGTCTTTATCGCAAGCTGCACAGGATATGTCCCATCCTGCAGGAAATACGGCATGCGGAACTCCTTGGCCGTACTGTGCATCCAGCCTGTATCATAGTCCCCAATCTGGATGCGCACGCCCTGCTGGTCCGCAGACTGCCAGCGGATGGTGGGGCGCGGTTTTGTGTCCGTGTATACAATGACCGGCACGGCCGGAGCACGGCGGATGATGATGGTCGCTGCGGCGCTGTAAGAACCCCACACACCATCGCCGTTTTTGGTGCGCACCCGCCACATGAGCGTACCCTGTGCAAACTGCCCGGCGGGTGTTGCGAAGCTGGAGGCGTCGGTTTCTGCGGTGCTGAGTGTGGTGTACTGTCCGCCCATGTTGGAGCTGGTCTGCAGCTCGTAGGCGGTCTGCGCTGTGCCGGTGGATATCTCATGCCGCCACACGAAGGTGACGCCCTGTGTGTCTTCCACAATAGTGCCCACAGGGGAGACACACACAGGCGTGCTCAGCGCGTCCTGGGTGTTGACATGTATCCACTCGCTGATTCCTGCAGCGCCGGTGTTGGCCGTCACCTCTACCTGCCACTCAATATCGTCCGCAGTGAATGTATTTGCCGGGAAGTTATGCCAGGTCTGTGCTCCGCTGAGGGTGACACTCTTGACGTCCTGCTGTCCCTGTGTGCGGTAGCGCAGCACGGCCGAAGTCTGGACGATCTCGCCGGGCGCATCCTCGGCTCCCTCTGCTGTGACAGACCAGCCGAAGCGGTTGACCTGGTGCTTCAGCACGCGTCCGCCGTCCGCCGGATACAAGTCTGCGGGCGTGACCGGCAGTTCCTTGTTATTGAAGGTGGTCGAGCTGCTTGCAGTGGTCCCGCCGCTGGTGTCCGTTACCTCGACCTGCCAGTCGATGTCCCCGGCAGGGAGCACACCCGCGGGGATCGTGTAGCCTTGTGTGGCGTTGTTGATGGCATATTCCGTGTACGCCGGAGCACCGTTTTTCCGCCAGCGCAGCTTTGCCGATACTTGCCGGATGGAGCCAGACAGGTCGTCCGGCTTCGTGTAGTTCATGCCCCATGAAAAATTGACGGCAAAACCCTTGTAGGTCGTGGCCCGGCTGGAGGGCGTCAGATCTGTCAGCCGGACAGCCGTGCTTTGGAACTGCACCGTGGCATACCCGCCGCTCGCCTGTGCGCCGGAACTGGACGTGACCACGACCTCCCATTCCATGCCGGGGTCGGCAGCATTGGGAACGAGCCCCGTGTCGAAGTCGATGTATGTGTTGGGGCCGGGCACACGGACGGAAGTCCATGTGCCGGAGCCTTTTTGCCCGATACCTGAAGTCCGAATACGCTATGGTGAGCGTCCGTTGATGGGTTTTTCCGCCGTGACATTCCAGGAAAAACGGTGGTAAAACCCTTTTTTGATCGTCGTGTTGGCTGGGGAATAGCCGGATGGCGTTATCTTGCCCGCATGGGTCTGGATCGTCGCATAGGGCACATGGTCCGAGCCGTCCACCCAGAAACGTGCAGAGCCCGCAGCATTTTCTGTGGTGATGCCGATCGAACACTCGAGGCGGCTTGCCGCCTTGTTGTGGGATATACCGCCGGAAGTGTTTTTCCATTCAGGCCCGGACCAGCTTGGACCTGCGATCTGACCAAGAACCAGGCTAAGCGGGGATGGAGTATGGCAGTATACTAAAAGCTGGGACGCCGAATCGAAAACCTCTCCCATAGGAACCGGGGACTTGTCAAAAAACAACTTGCCCCAGTCAGCTTTACTCAGAGACGGGTTATCAATACGAAGTTCCCCACGCCGCTGGAAAGGTTTTCAAGCCTTCTGAACCGGTACAATATACGGTATACTGTCCCATGTATCAACGCCTTCTTTCTACCGCCGTGCCAGTCCCATGCGGACGGTCATTTTCTCGTTTTCAAGCATGCGCTTAATGGCCACATACGTTTCAATGTCATCCACCTTGAAGATGTTCTGGCTGTTGTCCACGAAAGTGGCACCGCCGCCCTGCGCGGATATTAAGGCTCGGGATTGTTCGGCGGTATAGACCGCCTCGCCGCCTGTAAAGCGCATCAGCTCCGGTCCGTTTTCGCCAACCCAGCGCCAGCCGGGTGGCAGAGCGCGTGCCGCGGGCGTAGCCCGCACCGCCGACCTGCGCCTGCAGCTCGCCCATGCTGGGCACCTGTATCGTACCTGTGTTGATCATGGGCACGCCGCGGATCGCACTGATCAGCATGGCGATGCCGGATGTCACCAAAAATACCGCAGCGCCCACCATCAGCAGGTCCGCTGCCAGCATAACGAACTGAGAGCCGGCCGCGGCTGCTGTTGGTCCCGCAGCGGCAAGCGCTTTTGTTGCAGAAGCGGTGCCCGTGGCCACGATACGCATGCCCAGGGCCGTGCCCGCCGCCTTTACGGCGATCAGCGCAAGCCCGCCGCTGACGAGTACCACTGCCGGATTCAGCTCCGACAGGAACCCGATGACGTCCGCGCCTACGCCGATGATGTCACCTGCCGCGTCCACGATGGCCAAGTATCTGGTCTTCATGATCCAGCAGCACCTGAGCAAAGGTCGTCTTAATTTTCGTCTCGATGGGCTCGATGCTTTTCGCCAGTTCCACATACCGCAGCTGCAGGTTGTAGTTGGCCTTCTCGGCCTCGATCATATCGGAGTTCCCGGTCTTGTAGCTCTCCCATAATTCGTCCAGCCCTTCCTTGCGCAAGGTTTGCAGGAGCAAGGTTCTGGCGGCTGGCCGCAGAGCGTGTCCGGCTCAGGCGCTCATTGAATTTATCCACGTCCACGCCCAGGCGGCCCAGCAGCTCGGAAAACTGGCCCGTGGCCTCGCCGGTGGCGATGGTCTCCTGCAGGGAATCGGCCAGGGATTCAATTTTTCATGGTTTCCGGGAACTTGACGACCGCGCCCGCCAGCAAGTCAACGGCCTCATACGCCTTGTCCGCATCGTCGAACCCGGTGGCAAGGATGTTGGACAGCGCCTCCACCACTTCATTGGTGTCGCCCGTGACGGCATAGAGCTCACCAGCCTTGTTGTGCAGCTGTTCCATGCCCATGCCGGCGTCCCTGGCGTTTTGCTCCAGGAACGAAAGGTCGCGCCGCAGCTCCTTGGTCTGCTCCATCAGTTCGCCGCACTTGCTGATCACCGCGCTCAGCGCATTGCCGGCCAGCGTGCCAAGGGCTACATCGAATGTCTTTGCGCCCTTGCCGCCGTCCTCCATACCCTTGCCCGCGCCTTTGGCGTTTTCTCAAGGTCTTCAGCGGAACCGGATGCAGCATCCATAACGTCCTGTGCGTCCGCCAAAGCCGCACCGAAATCATCGGATTTTTTGTGTTTTTCTCGATCGAGGCCTGAAGGCTCAGCATGCGTTTTTCCAGCTTCAGAGCCTGGCTGCTGGTCTCGCCGTATTTATCGGCCAGGCGCTCGTGCTCCCGCGCACAGTTGAAAGCTCATTCTGCTGGTTCACGATCGTAGCGTTGAGGATATCCACCTATTTCTGCGCAGCCTCGATGCCCTTTGTACTTGGTTTCGATCTTCCACTTTTCAGCATTTTTTTCGTGCTTTTTTTCCAGTGTGTCATCTGTTTTGGACACGGCTTTCGCGGAATCTTCGGCCATGTCCCGCACCATATTTTTGACCTGATCCAGCGTCTGCTTCACACGGCTGATGTCAAACTTCAGGCCGAGGACGACGCCATCATCCGAAGCTGTTGCCGGCACACATATCCCTCCTTGCCATGGCCGCGTCGTATTCGGCCTCATAATCTACCGGGTCCAGCGCCACAGCGCGCTTGATGTCCGCATACCGCTCCCGCTCTTTGGGGTCGGATATCCTGCGCATATCCACGCTGCGGTAATAGATCGCGTTCTTGATCTGGCTCTCAGGCGGCAAGCTGCGGAAAATGGACATGAACTGCCACCAGTGCATCCGCGCTGTGAAAAGGTCGATGCCCGCGTACACGCGGAAATCCCCCCAAATGCGCAGCGCGTCTTTTTTCCAGTCCAGGAGCCGTTCCGGCGGGGCCGGCTCATCCCCGCGGGGCGGATCGCCGCAAAAATAGAAGTCGAGCACCCCCTGGAAGTGCCCGGCTTCGTTCTGCGGTATTTCACGGAATGTATTGAGCAGGATGACGTCGAACTGTTCCTCCGGCGTCAGGTCAGACGCCAGCACCGTTCCCCACATACTTCATCCACCAGGCCCAGTCCGTCGGCACCTTTCGGCCCAGGATCTGGTCCGGCAGCTCCAGCATCGCCGGATACATTCGCAACCGCCTCCTTCAGCTCCGGGATCAGGAACTGCTCCACGACCTCCCGGCGTCCTCCCATGACCTCGCCGTAAATGTACGCACAGAGGCTGATGTGTTCGTTGATGTTCTCCGGGCGGCCGCCGAAGATCTCCCGGTATTCTTCAACGCCCAGCGTACCCTCGATGAAGGCGCGGCACATGGCTACGGCGTCCGAAAATTTTTCTCAGCGCCTCCTGTGCCATGGTGGAAGCGCTCCGGCCGTCCTGTCCGCCGGGCTTCAGCTTGGCGTCCATCGCACAGAATGCCTGCGCGGCCTGAAGCACGCGGGGAAAATCCCGCGTAACGCCTTCCAGCATCCGTTTGTCCGAGATATCGCACGGGTATGCGCGGCCGCAAATGGTGATCTCGTGCTTTTTGGCGAACTCAAACCCCGCGCTCATTTCGACGCCGCCTTTGCCTCTGCGGCCTGCGGCGAAAACGTGGGCGTGCCGTCCTCACCGATGGTGACAGTTCCCTTTTGGGAGTGCCCAGGATCTTGAGGCCGAAGCTGATGTTTTCGCGGTTTTTGGGCGTCGCCGGACCCATCGTCCGTGATGGACAGCACGCCCTCTCCCTGACGGCCGTTGGGCTTGCCGCTGCCCAAATTGTCGTAGCACTCAATGAACTTGACTTTCCGGTTGTCGAGGTCGTACAGGCGGTCCATGATGGCGTCCTGCGCAGCGTCGCCAAACCTGCGGAAACCGGTGAAGGTACGGGACACGCTCACGCCCGTGATCTCGCTTTCGGCCACGCCCCGGCCCGCCATGTCGTAGTATTCCTGGCTTTGTTCGTTGATGCTGTTGCCGCGGGATGTGATGCCGGAGGGCAACCTCCGCCCATTGGGGCGAATCGTTTGCACTGAGGTCGATCCACCAGCGGCGGTTGAATGTCTTGGGGGTAATATATGTTCCAGGCATGCTTCGTCACTCCTTTTCATAGATCAGGGTGCCCTGAATTTTGTAGACACCATATTGGAAATTTTCGTCCCAGTCTGTAAAGGCTCCGTTTGAGGCGGAAATTGAGACAAAAGAAAGGCCGTCCCCGGAAAGAGGGACGCCCTTGCGGTTTTGCTGCTGGACCCAGTCCTGTACCTCCCCCGTAAATTGCAGTTATCCAGCCGCATGATGTCATCAGCCGTCATGCGGGTGGCAGCAATGATAAAGTTGTATTGCCAGGTGGCCATGCTCCGCGCATATCCTGTTCGATGACGACAGAACCGGCAGGAAGATCCCGTACCCCTCGGCGTCCGTCTCCAGCTGGTCGGTGCGCGCCTCCAGATCTTTTCAGCGCGGGGCACTGTGCGAACAGGGCGCGGATATCGTTTAAAACAGCCATTATGGGCCTCTAAAATGTTCCGGCGTTCATCCTCAATGATCCGGTCTTTTTCGGCAGCCATGAGGCGCTCAAGCCAGAAAGGACCGGCAAGGCGGTTAAACGTAGTGGTGTACCGGATGTCTTTGTTTGTAACGTGTTTCGGCTTGCGCCCGGCCATGACTTTTCCGAAGTACAGGTACTTGACCTGCGGGGCCGCGGATGACGATGCGGCCGTTGGCCGGCTCCTGGCCCTGGGCGATGGCGTTCTCGATGCTGCTGTATGTGCGCTTGGGCACATACTTGGTGATGCGCCGCGCAACATTTTTCACAAGATGCTGCTGGGCGCGTCCGCCTTCTTCAAGCCCCAGGTCCTTTACGAGGTTTCCAAACTCCGGAAAATGAAAGTCGAGCTGCAGCATGCTCATTCCGTCGTCACCTCACAATGAGGCAGGCCGCCGAATGCACAGTGCACAAGGTTTTGACAGTCAGGGGCTTGTCTGCGATCAACTCACGCTTGCTCTGTGTGTCCGTGACCTCACCCGTGCGCTCGCCTTGCACCACGTAGTCCTTTTCCCGTTTTTCGCCCTTGTACTGCTCCGGCAGTTCACCGGGGATGACGATGCTCACGCCGTCCTCTCCGTCCTGCCAGAAGCAGGCGGGGACATACACCCGCGTGTATGCTCCCGGCCCCGTCTGCAGATACAGAGTGCAGCTTGCATTCGGCGTCAGCATCCGCTCACCCCCGGTACAGCAGCCCGCTGCGGATGGGGATATATTGGGCGGCGATACGCAGGCAGCGGCGCTCGAAGCTGCCCGTCTGTGCATCATCCTGCTGGATGCTGCGGCTCCATTTTCCCACGCTTTCGCTGGTCACTTTTCCGCCCGCCAGCACGGCCGTGTCCTGGGCGTGCTGGGCGTCTGCCAGCGCGCAGTGCGCCATGCGCACGCATTTCGCCAGCGTTTCGTCCTGTTCCCAGGCTCCGTCCTGCAGGCGGTCCAGCGTCAGGCTGTGCAGCATGTACTCCGCACGGGCCAGGCAGCCCTCCACGTCCGCCTCCGAAAGTTTTCCGTGGTATGTGGAATAGTAGAACTCCTTTGTCCGCTACCATGCGTATCCCTCCCGTGTATTACTCTGCAGCCGTCTCCGGCTGCTCACCGGGTACAGCCTCAGCCGGTACGGCAGAAGGTTCTACCGCCGTCTGCACAGCCAGCAGCAGGTCCTGTTTCTTGGCCGCGCCCGTTACGTCGATGCCGTGCGCCGCCGCATAACTGCGCAGTTCCGTCACCGTCATATCCTCCAGCGCTTTTTCCAGTGCCGGAGCAGGGGCGGGGTTTTGTGCTCCCGCTTCCCGGTGCGGCCGTCCCGGCCTCCGGGCAGGATGCCCCGGCCTCCACCGGCCGGGGCGGCCTGTGTCCTCATGAAAAAACCTACTGTCCGCATATTTTACGTCCCCGCTTCCGCGCTGTGCATGTAGATGCCCGCCAGCTTGTTGGCGTACACGTCCGCGATGCCCACGGTCCGGATAGCCGAACATGTGGCGGTCGCCGTCCAGGTCGTCCTCCGGCCCTTTGATTTTGGGCACGGTGTGTTTCTGGTACTGGATCAGGGCCGAGGGGTGGATCACCATGAAGTTGATATTCTTCGCGCCGTCGGCCTTTTTTGAAGCCGCCCGCCTCTTCGCCGCCGGTCTTGCCGTCCAGCAGGTCGATGGCCGTGTAGAACCGGGTCTGCGGCACCAGCGTCTTTGTGGCAAAGCGCGTCAGGATCTCACGTCTCTTCGTGGTGTCCAGGTCATATCATACCGTCCAGCGTCGGCGTGATGAACAGGTGGCGGTTTTCCGTGGGAACCTCATCTTCGTCCATCTTCGTGACAGCCGCGCAGCGCCGCCAGCACCGACGCGCCGTCCTTGCAGATCGGCCGCGGTCTTTTGAAATACCGCTTTTCCCGCATAGGATGCGAAGCGGAAAGAGTCCAGTTCCGGCACCACCTTCGTGCGGATGAACTCTCCTGACAGACGGGAAAACGGCCACTTTCGCGGTCTCCTGGTTGTCCAATGCGTCCACATAGAACTTGCGGCCGCGGTCGTAGTTGCACTTGATCGTCTCGTTGGTCATGGTCACGTCGCCCTTGACGTACCCGTCATTGCGGCTGTAGTCGCCCAGCCCCTGCATGCTCAGCATCGGGCACGATCAGCTCATTGGCGTTCGCGCCCTGCCGTGCCAGTTCCGCCGCGCCGTCCAGCTTGCTGGTCAGCGACGCCAGCTTGTAGATCTCGTCCAGGATGGGACAAAGGTTTTGCCAGTGCAATGTTGTTTGCCATATTGTGTTACCTTGCCTTTCTGTTGTCTGTGTGTGATGCGTTCAGTCCACGGGCAGATCCGCGGCCTTGCGCATGGCGATCGTCGGCGGTATATTTCGCCGCGCCCGGCACAGCGGAGGTCCCGGTGCCGGATGCGGGCGCGGGTTCCGCTGCCGCCGTGCCGAACAGGTATGCGTCGCTTTTCTGTACGGCCGCGATGGCTGCCGCGATGTCCGCGTCCTGATTTTTGCTGGACCGCAGAGCGTCAAGGTCCAGAGCGCCGCGCGCCAGTTTCGGGTTGTGCGCTTTTGCGTCTGCCAGCGCCTTGTCGATCTTCGCATCGAATGCAGCGGCCGCCAGTTTTTCGTCCCGGTCCTTTTCCGCCGCCTCCGCGCGCTGCTTGTAGTCCGCGATCTGCGCCTTTACCTGCTCCGCGTCCAGCCCTTCAAACTTACCGATGGCCTCGTTTGCGGCGTTCAGCTGTTCCTGCAGGCCGTCGGCACGCGCCGAAGCTGCGTCCAGGTCCGCCTTTGGAGCGTACAGCTCTCGTTGATCTTCGCCTCCAGCTTTTCTTCCAGCTCCCCGGTGTAGGCGTCGCCAAGAAGCTCTTTGGCAAATTCCAGTGCCATGTTGTCAGTCTCCTTCCTTTTTTAGATACAATATATATGTGGGGCATAACAAAGGACCCCCGAAAAGGGGTCCTTCAGCTATCATTTAAAGGCGCATTAAACGGACGTTTAAACGCAGGTCAGGGTGCGTGCCGGTTTTGCCGGCGCACCAGCTCATCCACCAGAGCATCCAGCTCCGCGCGCTTTTCTTCCTCGCTCCTGTGGTCGGTGTATCGTTCAATGAGCTCATCCAGATTTTCACCGGGAAATTGCGCGCGCAGCTCTTCCATGTAGCGCGGGCCGCCTTCCTTATGTATCTCCATGCGGAACGGCGGATACTTCTTTCCGTATTTATCCTCATACGCCCGAAGCAGCTGGTCATAGCCCAATTCTTCCATGCGCTCAGCAATGCCTGGTACAAAAGGCAAAGACATCAGAAATCCCTCCTAAAATAGCTTCTGGTATTCATCCCACAACTCCGGGAACAGCGTTTTAACAAAGTACAGATCCGAATCGCCTTGCGTTTCCATAGTAAACAATTCAGCAAAATCTCCGTGAATGTAAAGGACGGGTTCCTTTCCCAGTATTCGACCGAATGGCCAAATGCTGTATATAGTTGTCCCCGCGCTCAATGCGCTGAACACATCCTTCAACGGTTTACTGCGTATATTTTGCGCCACCCGTTGATAGCCCTCCATGTTTTCAAAATTTTTTCGCCCGCAAGCTGTACGGCACGCTTAAAGCCTTCATTTCTGTATGACCTCATATGCATTACGTCCGCGCGGTGTGCGTTTTCATGGGTGTTGGCAAAATCGAAATCCATTTCCGCAAAGCCGGGGGCATTCGGGTTGTACAAAATTTTATCTTTTTTTGCCGAATATGCAAACGGGGCAGCCAGTGTGGGATCTTCTTCGTATCCAGTCGGACTTTTTTCCGTAAAATGTCTTAACCATACCATATTCTTTTCCGGCGCATCCGTCAAGGTGTCAAGATACGCGGAATAGCTTTTCCTGGCTTCTTCCACATCCAGCTTGCCGCCGCTGCCTGTGAGCGTACCCGCAGGACGCGGCATTTCCAGCGTGCCGTCCGGTCTCAGCGCCCGGCCCAGCCCCGCCGCCCGCAGCCGCTCCGGCGCGGTGCGCAGCCCGGCCGCAGCCGAAAACCGCTTGTATTCCGCATTCAGCTGCCGCAGGAGGGATGCGGCTGCTGCGCAGCTCTCCGCTGCCCAGCTTGCCCTCTCCTCCTGCGCCGCGGCGATGCGGTCCTTGCACTGCCGGATGCTGTTTTCCAGCGCTTTCTGTTGCTGTGTCGCCTCGTACTGGGTATAGTGCCGCCCCTCGTAGGTGACGCCCTCCGCGTTTTCCTGCGCCATCTCCGCCAGCTGCTCATCCGTCCACTGAGGGCTGTCCACGAGCTTGATGGGCCAGGCGATGTGCTTACAGCTCAATGTGCCGATGCGCCGCTGCAAACGGCTGTTCAGCCGCTTGTATTCTTATCGCTGTACTGCCGCCCCTGATAGGGCTCATGGTCCGGCGCGCTGGCGCTGTGCGCGCTGATCTCCCCAACCGTCGCACCCGCCGTCGTCGTGATGCTTTCGTTGATGGCCGTGGTCATTTCGCCCATCTTCGCCATAACGACGCGCTGGGCCATGAACTCCACGGAAAAAGTGCGTCCATCCGAGCGTTCAATGGTGCCGGATGCCGCGCTGCCACAGGCGCAGCGTGGCACGCCGCACCGCCTCCTCCGGCGTCTTTGCGCCGCAGGATACCTGGCGGAATACATAGTCCATCGTGCGCCGGTATACATCTTTAATAGGATACACCCGGCCGTCTACATCTGCCGCGGCCAGCTGGCCCAGCACGTTGGCCACTTCCTTACGCGTCACCTTGACGTAGGCTTCTGCAATGTTCCGCAGGCTTTCGTTTTCCTCCAGCGGCGCAGTCTTCTCAGCGGCCCAGCTCATGAGCTGCGCCACCGCGTCGTCGGTGAGGTCCGTCTGCCTGCGCAGCGTGTCCGCGATCACATCATCCGCGCCCGCAAGGCTTTTTGCCAGCAGAAGCTTGTATTCATCGCCGGACGATATCTGTCCGGCGGCGGTAATGCACCGGCACAGGTCACGCAGCAGCTCTTCCGTGACGGGGCCGTAAACAGCGAGGATCAGTTCCCGCAGCCCGTCGATCTCTTCCGGTGTCAGCGCCATAGCGTCACCTCAGCCCGGCCTGGGCGGTCAGCTGGACCATCTCCGGCATATATTTCTCCCGGATGGCCGCAAGGTCTTCCGGCGTCTCACAGGGCAGGTCGTATTTTTTGCCAGCGCCAGTTCCGGCTTCAGCAAGCCGGCCTCCACCATCGAAAGCGTGTCGGCCCAGTCCTTGTCTGCGTCATACAAAACGCCGTTGCCCCAGCTCACGCTCAGCAGCTGCTCCAGGTCCACCGCCTGGGCGTCGCACAGCCCCAGCGCCTGCCCCCACAGGTCCGTGATGCGCAGCGTCTCCATCAGTGCGTCGTACCACATCCGCTGCAGGTCCATGATCGACAGGCTGTAGTCGCCCTCGCTGCTGCTGATCTCCTTTGCCGTGCGCTCCACAGCCTCCACGTCCGACAATATACCGCGTTTCAGGCCGATGATATTCTCACACGCCTTTAAGTAGCTCTGCTTCCGCCGTTCAAAGCTCTCGTCCCGTAGGGCAGGGGAGAAGACTGTCAATCCTGTGTCGTTGATGTCGCCGTCCAGTCCGACAAAAACATCGTCTTTCAGCCGCATCACGCCGCCCTCCGGGTCCGGCGTCATCAGCTTGTCCGCATTGGCCACGATCCGGCTGCGGCCCAGCTCGAACTCACGCCCCAGCTGGTACTCGTTGCGTGTAGATGTTGTGGATCAGCTGCACCGCGCCCTCGTACACGCCCACGCCGTCGGAGCTCCCGTCCACATTGTTTGCCATCGGCATGCGGATGTAGGTCATGCCCAACCCGCCGAAGGGCACGCCGTAGGTGTGCTCCGGGGCCAGCGCCGCATACTGCGGCAGGCTGTCCAGCCGCACCTCATGCCCCAGTGTGCTGCTGTTTTCCGACACATACAGCTTGTACCGGATGGTCAGATACCCGCTGCCATCCACAGTCCGGCGCTCCAGCAGCGTGTAGCAGTCGGAGCCCGCCCGGCTCCGCGCGCTCATCAGCACGTCCGTGCTGCCGCGGGGCCCGCGGGCCAGTACGTTGTAGCAGTCGCGCCTTACCACATGGTAGGCGATCCGTCCCGCGCCGGACGGCGCAGGCTTCAAAAAGCCTTCGCCGCCCACCATGACCCACTGCAGCACGTCCTGCTTTTCGGCGTCGATGAGGCTGCGCTGTCCGTCCAGCCACGCCGTTTTTCCGGTTCCGTTTTCCGTAAAGCTGGAATCGTACTCCGCAAAACAAGCCTTTGTCAGTTTGTTGGTGATGGTGTAGGGCAGGCGCTGGGCCGGGTCTTCTTCCTTGCCCTTTACTGCTTCGCGCATAAAGAACAGCTCGAACCACTCCCGCACCGCCGCCCGCATAGCCGCTGTGCTGGTGTCCTTCAGCCCCGCCGCCTGCGCCCCTGTGATGGCGGCGTCGTCAAAAAGCGCCCTTACGACTGCGTTCATCCGCCGTCACTCCTTTCGATCCGAATTTTCCGGCTGCTTTGCCCGCAGCCCGCGCTCCACGCCGTTGATGTATGCTCGCAGCGTGCGGTTTTCCGCCTCAGCTCCCGCACACGCTTCTGCGCCGCCGCCAGCGCGTCGCCGTATTCCAGCACCGCCCAGCTGGGCAGGTACTTCTTCAGCAGCCAGTCCTTCAGCTTCATTTGTCACGCGCCCTTTCTCTGCCAGATACGGCTGCAGGCATACCGCGCCGCGTCGATACCGTGGTCGTTTGCGTCCATCAAAGTGCCCGGCACCGTGCCGTCCGGCGCCACCTCGTACTCCCATTCCAGGAACTCCTGCAGCACACACGGGCATTTTACCGGGTCGATCACAATGGCGTTTAGGCCTTGCAGCCACCGCACGCCCAGCTCACGGCTGCCCGGCCCTTTCCTGGCGGGCCAGCACCGCAGGCCGTAGCTGCGGTAATCCGCACAGGCTTTTTCGTCCGAGAAGGTCCGCAAGGATCAGCTCGCCCAGGGCCACCCGTTCTTTCACGAGCCGGGCCGTGTAGTCATTCTGCAGCTTATTGCCCCGCGCCTCGTCGAAGATGTACAGCGTCCGGGTGCCTGCGTGGTAATAGGTGCGGATGAACACCCACGGGTCAGGGTAGTAGCCCCAGTCTACGCCGCTGATGATGTTGTCGAAGCCCGCGATCTCTTTTGCCGTGATCTTCCGGCTCACGATGTTGTCGAACACCTGTGTGCCGCTGCCCACCATCTCGCCCAGGTACATGTGCCGGTACTTCAGCGGCTTTGTCTTCCGCAGCCAGTCCGCACCGTCCAGGAACTCCTTGCCCAGCCACTCCCGCGGCGCGTCCAGATACGACGAATGATGCACCAGCTTGCCCGGCTGTTGCTCCCGCGCGTACCGGTTGGCCCAGTTCCGCGCGTTGGCGGGCGGGTTGAAGCTGATGAGTGTTAAGGTCGGGTTGCTCCCGAGCCGCGGAACGCGGACTGCTTCACGCTCAGCACCGCGTTTTCGCCACGACGCAGCTGGTCCGCTTCCTCAAACCACAAACAGCCGATGTACCCAGACTTCGGCTTGATGCCCTTTAATTTTCATCTCATCATCCAGGCCGCGGAAATAGATGGTCTGGCCCGTGGGCTTGTAAATGAGGCGCAGCGGGCTCTTTTCTCCAGAAAATGCTCCGACAGCCCCAGCTTTGCGACAGCCCACAGCATCTGCGGTACACGCTGTCCTCCAGCGTGTTTCCCATCTGCCGCATCACCAGCGCGTGGCTTTGCGGCCACTTCAGAAGCCACAGCACGATCTCCACGCTGCAGAACGAGCTTTTCAGGCTGCCGCGCCCGCCTTCCTCCACCAGTGTATGTGCCCGCTGCTCACGGATCGCACGGTGTGATGCATAGAACCCGGGCCGATCACGTTCTTCAAATCCACCGTCACCGCCGGGCGGCTATATGACGTCCATGATGTTCACCTCCGCCGCGCCGCTGCCGCTCTCTTTCTGCAGCTCCGTCCACAGCCGGATCGCGTCCATGTCTCCGGCCTGGACCTTCTTTTTCAGCAGTGCCGCGTGGATCACCGCCGCTTCGTCCACGCTGTATTTTTCCACCAGCTTGTCGATCAGCGCGAGGTAGTCCCGCTTACTCACCTTGGTATACTGCGCATGCAGCGTTTTTAAATCTTTTAAAATGTTAAATTCCTTTTTCTGTTTTGCCTGCTCAACGCCCTCTAAAAGGGCGGTTATACTGCTTTGCGGGTCCGTTTCATGCGCGGCTCCCTTTCCGGCACGAAAAACAGGCCCCAAGAAGGGCCTGTATGCCATTTTGTGTTGATATATGGCTTGGATATATCCCTGCTCCTTTAAAAAAGCTCTTGAAAGCATTTGTGCCGGGCTTAAAAGCATATATGTCATAGCGGCGGGATGCAGCATCCGTTTTTCGCCGGGCGCGCTTCGCCATCCGGCCTTTTCAGCCCGGATTTTCGCGCTATGCCCGCCGGCAATCCGCAGGGACGAATCGACCCTGTTTCACGCCTGGTTGTCTTGTCGCTTTAAAAGCTTTTTAAACTCCTGCTTAAAAACAGGTTTTCAACGAGTTTTCACACCGGTTTCAACTTTTCCACATTTCCCGGGGTGCTGCGCCGCACGCAGCGGGGGAACAGGGCAGGCGGGGCGGCCGCTCTCCCGCATCGTCCACACGCACCGCGTGCACAGCTCCGGCGGCTCCTTCAGCTTCGCGCCGGAGAGCTTCCGTGCCAGTTCGCGCCGCGGGTCCCGTCCTCCGCTTCATGGTCCGCTGCCCTCTGTCACGGGGATAACGCCGAACCGCACCCGCCGGGCTACGCCGCCCAGCTCCGCCGTCACATACGCCCGGCGCTGCCGCCGCTCCATTCGTACCGGGCAGCCTGCAAAAGCCGCCAGAGGGCCGTCCCAGAACGTGCCACGTGCCGTCTGCGCGAAACAGCACCCGGCTGGGTTCCAGCGTCTCGTCACTGTCCAGCCGCCACCGCAGCGCATCCCGTGTGTCCAGCGCTTGCGGTTTTCCGTCCTCCAGCCCCAGCCACCGGATCACTCCGGAGACAGGCGAAACAACATGAAAGAGCGCCGCCCTGTATTCCGCACCCACAAACACATACCCCGGCAGTAGCAGCCGCTCCTCAGTCTGCCACTGACCCCGCCGCCGAATCTCCATCCGCTGGTCCGGGCTCGGCTTTCACGCCTTTGCGCCGCAGCGCCGTGCATACGTCCCGTTCCGTCCCGGTCAGGACCTGCAGTGCGTACCATTTCATCCGCGCTGCGCCCCTTTCTGCCGGCGCTCCAGCGCCGCCACGAGCTGGCGGTACAACTCCGGATGTTCCGTACCAAGGGCTGAGAAAAATTCCGCCTTCAGCTCGCCCATGGCGGCCTGCGTGTCATCCTTGCTCTGAATGTCCAGTCTGCGGGCGTACGCCACGGCCTTTGTCTGCGCATTCATCTCCCGCAGCAGCTTATCCAGCGCGATATCGTTCCACTCTTCGTCCGGCTTCGACAGGATGGCGTCCAAGATCTTCTGCCCCGCCACCCGGTTGATCACCTCGGAAAAATCCAGCTCCGGATACTTCGCCGCTTCCCGCACCATGGCGTTCATCCGCTCGTTTGTCACACGGATATCCTCCAGCGAGGCCAGCAGCTTTCTGCTGTAGGTGCTGATCGCCTGCAGGCTCAGCGTGACGTCCAGGCTGCCAGATACTTCTGAATGTCCGCGAGCGTGCAGGTGTTCGTCGCCTTTCACCATCTCGTCCACAACGTCGCGGACCTCGGGCGGCAGCTGTGATATGGTGCTGCGGCTCCTGTTTTTCCGCGCATCCTCAAGCCCTCCTACATATCCACCAGCGGGTCTTTCTTCACGCAGCGCTGCAGCTGGATGCCGCGCGGCGTCAGCTTGACCTCCAGGTCCTCCAGCTCTGCGTCCGAAACGCTGGACGGGGCTTTGTCCTCGATGCAGCGTACTTGCAGGTATCCGCTGTCCGCCAGGTAGTTGATGCTGCTGCACAGCGCCATCCGGTCCATGCCGCCCGCCAGCGCCAGCAGCAGGCCCTTCAATTTTAAAAATTTGAAATCGCAGCCCGCGATGGCCAGCGTGCGCATCACAGTTCCGTTATTGGCCGCAAGCTCGCCGGCCTGCATCTTCCGGCGCAGTTCATTTTCGTCCATCTCAGTTGCCTCCCTGCTTCATCATGAACTCCATCAGACGGTCCAGCTTGTTCTCCAGCTTCAGCTGGCTCTGAAGAAATTCTTCCCGTCGGATGCCGTTTTCCTTGATGTCTTGACATCGGCGCTCATAGCCTGGATCTCCGTACGCATCTCTGTGCGCATTTCCTTCATTTCACGGCGCAGCGCTTCAACGTCTTTTTGGTGTGCCGTGCGCAGCCGTTCCAGATCCTTCTGGTGATCGTCGCGCGGTGTGTAATTTTCCCGCACCTGCTTGATGTCCGCACGGTTCTCATCCAGCTGCCGGAACACCGAGCGCCCGAACAGAAATCCTACCAGCCCCACCACCGTTGTCACGATGATCGTTATGAGCCACCATGTTCCCGCGTCAAATGTCATTGCCTTTTCCTCCGCAAATACAAAAAAAGATAAGGTGCGATGCCCTCGCTGTGAGTTCATCATACCTTATCTTTTAAAGAGTGTTCCACTCAGATTTTACAGCAAAACAGTCACACATCGAACAGCGTACACTGCCCATCCAACGGGGCGCGCCGTATCTGTTCTGTTTTTTTCACGCACGATCCCGCGTATATATCCCTCGCTCAGACTCCACTTTTTGCACAGCGCATAGACGTTTGAACCGTTGTACTCATCACGGATCAGTCTGTCACGGATAGGAATAAGGAGCTTGTCCGCCTGCGGGATGTACACCCGGCCGGTGCCGCCGTACACATCCACCAGCCGCCGGAAAGCATCCATGCCGATGGTTTCTGCCAGCTCCCGTGCTTCGCCTTGCAGATCCTCCAGCTTCAGCTCGTTCAGTAGTTCATTCCTCATTTTCCCGGCCGCCTCCCGTTCCCGGCGGTATCGGTCGCTGTGCAGGTATTCCAGCTCTTTTCGTTCGGCCAGACTTTTCAGCCCCTTCGATCAGTGCATTGCCCTGCGAAAATGACAGAAACCGGAACGGCTGGGTGGGGAAGGCTGTCACGCCGAACTGCCGGCTGATCAGCCCACACAGCCTGTCCCTGCAGCTGTACGCCCTCCGGCGCGGGATCATATTTTTCCAATTGATACATCAAGTACCAGACCTTTTTCTGCTGCCCCTCGCTCAGCCCGCCCGGCATCGCCTCGTACTTCCGTGGCCGCTTTTTTCTGCGGTGCGGCCGCGGGGGCGCTGCGCCGCCGCAGCTCCGCCAGCACCGCCTGCGCTTCGGCCGGGGTCAATGCAGTGATACTTTCTTTGCCGGTCAGGCCTGTACCAGCGCGTGCAGCGCGTCCGCATGGCCTCCGCCACGTTCCACCATCCCCAGCTTTGCGCCCAGGGCATAGATACTTTTGACCGTTCCCTTTGCTTACATCCAGTGCACCCATCCCGGCCGCCTCCTTTCTTGTTATTCCTCCGGTACGGCGTCGTCCGTGTCGTAGAAAAAATTCATCTGTGGTTTTCAGGTACGCCCCTACGGCCTCCAGCACTTCCTCCGGCTGCTGCTTCAGCGCTTCACGGTCCAGCTTCTGCTCCGTTTTCACCAGCTCCCTGCGGCCTATGGCCAGCAGGGTGGAAATGGCCTGCGGCACCTTTGTGTTTGCCAAAATCAGCCGCGTGGACTGCCGAAATCCTACACGCCCAAACGTCAGCTGGCGGCTTTTTCCCGGCCATATCTTCCCGGTGTGCCTCCACATACTCCTGAACGTCCGTTTCCAGCTGTTTGACACGCTTCTGCAAAGGCTCCGCGCTTTTGGTGTATTCAGCCTTCACGGCGTCGATCCGCCGCGACATGTCCACGCCCATCTCCGTCAGCGCATGCTCGTACTCGTGGATGCTGCGCAGTGCGTCGTTCACTTCCGACCAATCCTTCAGCACCGGTTCCCGGTGTAGCTTTTTTCTTGCCATATGTATCCACATCCCTTCAAAAATTTCCGCCCTCTGCATTTTCCGGGCTTGGGACCGGCCCCGGCCCGAAAGGACAGGGGCTGCATTACGGCCGGGGCACAGCCCCGGATGCGGCATTTTCGTTTTACTTTGGCCTCTTCCACTGGTGCGTACTTTTCGCCGCACAACCGCCGCCGTACCAAAGCGCCCACGAGAATGTATGCCCTTTACCGTCCCCGCAGGCCGCCTCACGCATGGCTGCCGCCTCCCGAATGTACCATCCGGCGCGCCTGCGAATAGTACGGCTCCTTCGGGACCCAGTTCACACCGTACCGCGCATAGAAGGCGTCGTTGCTCATCTGGAACCACTCGATGGCCGTTTGCAGCGGATCCAGGCGGCGCTGCACGCCCCTCGCTGTCCAGTATGTACAGTGTGCCGCCCACCAGACGGGCAGTGCAGGGCAGATATTTTGTCATGTCTATTTGTTCCATGGTATAGAACACTCCTTTCACAGCTTCATGAGCCTGTTCCATTTCTTATCCAGCGTCTGCGCTTCCTCAAGGATGGCAGACGCATGGTCACATCTGCCGGGACGTCCAGGATGGACTTGCCTTCGTATGGCGTCAGCAGCTCCGCCGCCTGTTGCCGAAGTCGTGCGGACTCCTCATTCAATCGGTCGGCTTCATCCAGCTTCTTTTGTTCACGCTGATATTCTAAATCGTTCAAAGCGATGGAGATGATAGTATCCAGCCGGTACAAACCACGATTGCGCAGCCGGTCGATAATCCACAGTAGCTCCGCCTTGGTACAATCTTTCAACGTCATCAGGAATCCTCCTCCACCGTGTATACTGGATGGCAGAAAGCAGCGGGGCAGGCCCTCATACACGAGCTTTCCTTTTGGCCTCGCAGAAATAGAGGTCTCCATCTCGGCCATGAAAGACACGGGAATGTGCGCAGTATCTGCATCTTCGGTTGCGGCGCAGGCTGCGCCATTGATGAATGGTCAATCCTATCACGCTCCTAAAAAACAGAGTTGAAACGGCCGCCGGGCCGTGGTATCCTGTACATGTGGTACGGTAAGCCATGCCGTGCCATATTCCTTTAAAGACCCCGCCCGGTTTTCGTTCGTCCCGGGCGGGGCTTTTGGCGCGGGCTGCCGTTACGACCGGCTACGCCGGCCCTCCTGGGCCGCGGCTCCAACCTCGAACGTTTAGAGCCGAGGTTGAGCGCTGAATCAGCACGCAGTCGTTACAGTGATTTTTTCGTTCCAGTGACGAACTCCGGCCTCAAGCGAAGCGGCAATGTGTCGCCATGACAGTTTCCATCAGCTCCATGACTTTCTGCTCCCAGCTTGGTGCGCGTGCATCACGCGTGTGGATTTGGGCTTGCCGCAAAACTTACAGTTTGGCATTTTTCTCTCGTTCCTTTCTTCGCATCTGATAGGCCCACGTAGCCATAGTCCGTACATTGACGCCTATATCCTCAGCCACCCGCCGGAAAGATTCTCCGGGCGCAGGCGGCTCCATTGCCTCTGCCTTGAACTCCGGCGCGTAGATGCGTCTCGGCTGGCCCTTTCGGCTCGGTTTTGGGCGGGCGGACTTGGAAGCGGCCCCAGGATATGTCCAGAATTTCCTCACGGCTCACCAGATACAGCTGTGACAGGATCTTCACCTGCTGGCGCGGGTCGATTGCGTTTCTATACGACTTCCGGATCTCACTTTTATCCTGTTCACTCAGCATCCTGACTTTCTCCTTTGACACGCCCGGATCTGGGGACGTAGTGCCGGTTCTGGTGGTAGTTTTCCACCTTCCGAAGCTCGCCCACAAACCGGGACAACTGTTTACCGCCTGCATTCCGGCTGCGGTCCCAATACCCTGCGGGCTCCAGCTCCTCCACAACGTCCTTTGTACTTACGGCCGGAGCCTGCGGCAGTCGGCGCAGCTCTGTAGCCAGCTTCGCACGCTCATCCCCGTAAGATTTTCGATTTCCAGCTTATGCAGCAGATCCTGCTGCAGTGCATCCTGCTCTTTCATCAGCTCGAAATTTGTTTCGTATACTTTTTAGGGGCGTCGTTCAGCAACTTCGCGGCGCGGGCCAGAATTTCCGACACCTTTTCTTCGTGCTTTTCCGTTGTTTCCACCTCCTATGGTTTGCCCCATGCCATGAGCGAGTGCGTGCGCGCAAACCAATTCTTTTTCGTGCGGCTGTTGCGGGCAATTTCCATGGCATGCTGCGATGCTTCCCGGCATGCGGGGCACAATCTGTGCGCTTCCTGCGTATTTGTCGGCTTTCCGCATCGGCTGCATATTCCCGGCCATCCAGCATCCGCGGCATGACGCTTTCTCCCCTCAACCCCGGACTGCATGTACCGGCGGCTGCAGGCAAGGCAGTACACGCACTGTGCGCGTCAGGGACAGCGCGTCCGCCGCTGGCATCTTACGCAGACGCCGAAGGCGTGCAGCAGGTCTGTTCTTCGCTGGCGGTGCCGGTTGTGGTATTCTTTCTGCTCCGGGCTTTCCTTTTCCGTCTCTGCACTGCCTTCAGCCGCTCTTTTTCGAGACATTCCGGACACTGCACCCGTCCAGGGGCCGCATCTCTGCAGCCCGCAAGTTGGACATATCCCGTGCGCTTTGTACCACTCATATTTCGTCACGGCCTGTTTCACCTCCTTCGCCGCACTCTGCATTTTTCCGGGCTTGTGACCGGCGCGCCATCGGCGCGGCTGCATTCGGTGGGGCCAGATGGCCCCGGCTATTTTTTCTGTTCTTCGCGCCAGGCAAGGAACTCATCGCGGTGATCCCGGTATTCAAATAGAATCATTATGCCGTCGTGCATACGGATCAGCCGTTCCCATTTATAGAATGTCCACCGGACGGCCGCCAGCGCTGAGCCGCACAGCAGGCATACAATGACCAGCGCGCCAAGCATCATCGATATCTTCGGGAATATGTTGCTTATCAGTTCCATCATCTGTGTCTTCCTCCTCTATATCCTGCATCCACTCCGCCGCAATCGGCCCTGCAGGTGCATGCAGGCCAGCGGCTGGTCTTTCTGCGTACGGTGGCAGCACCCTCATCATAGGGCTGCCACAGCGTCCCCGTCTGGTGCAGGCCCGGCGGGAGCCGCAGCACCCGCAGCAGCTTTGCCCGCGGCAGCTCCGGTCACAAAGGCGTCACCATCCTGCATCCCTTATTCGTCACCACGCTCTACCCGGTACGGCGGCCCGGCTCTGCGCCTGCGCCGCCTCTGCTCCGCCTGCGCCAGCGTGGACAGCCGCCCGGCTTCATAGCCCATACAGCAGCAGGGCCGTCAGCGGCAGGATAAGGGCCTCGCCGCCGAATACGCCGGGGCGGGAGCCCTGCACCGTCAGGCATGCCGCCAGTGTCAGCCCTGCCACGGCTCCGGCCGCGAATGTTACAACCGCTTTCATCCTATTAAACATCCGTTTAATCCCCTGTAACCCGTTTTTTTAAATCCGTCCCGCGCCGATCGTCGGGTTGATGGTCTGCGCCTGCGCAAACAGGGTGCCATAATCCATCTCTACGCCGCTCTCACGGCAGCTGTCCGCTGCATTAATATATGCATACACCGCGCCGCGCACAGCGCCCAGCTCCGGCACATGCCGTACATCAGGTCAAGCTCCTTTTCGTGCCCCTCTTTCGCCAGCGCAGGGGAACAGGAGCCGCATCGTCTTTCGTGATGCTGTTTCGCCAGCATTTTTCAACGTGTACCCTGCGGTTGCGGTGGCGGTCGTATTTCGGGCTTTGCATCTGGCTTTCAATGTCCGGGTTGCCGATCAGCGCCAGCCCCGCGCCCTTCAGCCCTTTGCGCTGGTCGCCGTCGCTCCAGCTTTTTCAGCATTTCCATGGTTGTGAACTTCAGGTTCTGTGCTTCGTCAATGATCAGCACTTTGTTCATCCCCAGCAGATGCTCCTTGATGCGGTTTTCGAGGTCCGGATTGCTCCCGCCGTCCGGGAGCCCCATTTCCGCGGACAGGGCCCGCAGGAAGCTCCGCAGATTCCCGTTTACAGGCGTCGCCTCAAGGTAATAGCTGGAGCTGGGGTACACGCTGTTGTATTCCAGCGCGGCCTTGGTCTTCCCGATACCGGAATCACCAACCACCGCCACGATGCTGCCGCGCATATGGGCAAGCCGGATGCTGGTGAATACGCGCTCCGAGATGGAGAGCTTTACATATTCCTTCGGCATCGGGATGTCCGCCAGCTTGCTGTCCTGCTCCGTCCGCGCCTCCACGTTGCGGAAGTATTCCTCCAGACGCGCCTCCAAAGTATCCACGCGCCCCTTGTATGTCCCCGACAGATAGGCGGATACGACCGCCGCGCCGCTCTTGTAGCCCATTGCAAGGCCCACGGTGCCCATATTGACGCCGGATTCCTTATCGTCCTTGTACTGGTCGATATACCGTGCCAAACGTTCCCGAAGCTGTTCGTTTGCCATTGTGTCATTCCTCCGTTTCTTTGTTTCGCCGCTCCGCCGCGCGTGCCAGGACAAAAACGTCCGCGCCCGCGCCGCTGGCTGCTGCCTGCAGCGGCAGTGCTTCCTGTTCCTTCGCCCGTACCAGCTGGATCGGCGCTCTGGATTTGGGCGGTGTGTACCCGTCCATGCGCTGCCGCGCCGCCGCCAGCCGGTTTTCCATCAATGCCTGCTGGTCCAGGCCCGGCATGCGCGCGGCTTCCGTGGCCTCCTTGGTGCGCTTTGGTGTACTGGCGCACATACCGTGCGGCCTCCGCCACTTCCTCGCCCGTTGCGCCCCATTCCATCGTCAGGCGCTGGTCCAGCGGCAGCTCGCAGATGAACTGGTTTCTTCCGCGTCATATACGCAGCAGGTCTCCAGATGGTCCGGGTCGTACCGCACATATACCTTTTTCTTCTGCCACTCCCACAGGAAATCCTGTGTGAAATACTCAAGGTCCACGCCGCCCACCTTGATTTTGACGCCGCGCTGGCCCACGGTCTGCGGCCGTGTCGTGCGCATCATCATCAGGCGCAAGTCCTCCGGCGTGGCCGGCTTGCGGAGCACGCCCATCCGCATGGCGTATACGTCCTCGCGGATGTGTTTCCGGTCCGCTGCCACGGGGCCGCTGTACGGCTGCATGTTGAAGAATCCGCGGATCAGCGTATCGACCGCCTCGATGAACTCCGCGTCCGTGGGTACACGGCCTTTCTTCAGTACCTTTTTCAGGCATTCGGGCTTTTCCGTTACGTTGCCGCCCGTGTACGTCGCCCACAGGCGGCTGAACTGGCCTTTTTACGTCCAGGAACTTCCGTTCCACGGGCTTTGCCTGCGCGTTTCGTGGAAGTGCCGTGTGGAATCCGATGCCCAGATGCTCCATGATGGTGGGCGGGCGGTTGGCTTCGGCCTTCGCGTTCTTTTGCGGTGCCCGCGCCCGCCCACGTCCCAGGCACAGAAGTCGCTGCCGTTGTCCGTCAGGATATTCTCCGGGATGCCGCGTTCCAGGATGCCGCGCCGCAGCGCCAGAAGCACCGAGTATGCGCTGGGCGTTTCCGTGACGTGCCACCCGGTGAAGATGCCGCTGCGCGCGTCAATGAACGCTGTTAAGTACAGCCGGTGGTCGTTCCCGTCCGGGCCGAGCGTCTTCACATCGAAGGTGTGGTTGTCAGCTACCCACCACTCGTTGCTGCTCATGGGGTTATAGTCACGGCGCACGAACGGGACAAATTCATCCTTCAGCGCCTTTTCACCGTAGATGCCCAGGCACAGCACCTGCGGCGGGATATCCTCCAGCACCCTGCGCCGGAACGTACTGTACGAGGGAAGGGGAGCATGTCCGGGTCCGTCAGCTGGAAGTGTTCTTCCGTCTGCCGCATCGCCTCGCGGATATCCATGTGCTTTGGTTTCCTGCAGCAGCGCGCCGCGGAAAAATGTCCACACAGGCTCCGGCATGCTGCGTTTGCCCTTGCGGCCCTTTTGCCGCGTCCGTCCACTAGGCCGTCCAGGTCGCCCTCCGCCAGCGCTTTGCGCTTTCGGTACAGCGTGGCGATACTTAGCTTACGGTCCGGATACTCAAGCGCCAGATACGCAAGGAACCGCTTGTCCAGCTCTGCGGCGTTCATGCCGCCCCGCTGCCGGTATTTTTCCCAGTCCGCCAGCACCCGCTTCCAGAACACGATTTCCTCCCGTTCCGCTTCGGTGTAGCAGTCGAACGGTTTAAGCACTTTTGGCTGCGGCGGCGGACGAATGGTCCGCCGGGGCCGCCAGCTCCGCTCGCTGGCGGGCGTAATGTTCTTCCTGCGCCGAACGGGCAGGCTTTCAAGAAAGGATATTCTTTCCGGTTGCGGTCGTTTATCACGCTTTGCCGGGAATGTTCGCATCTAAACTTTATATTTTGCACCGTGCGAATCGGCCAGCCTGTCAACTCCATGAAACCTCGCGTGCAGGTTTTAGCATTGTGTTCAAAAAATCACCTACCTCAGACCTGCCATCATCAGGCACGGGGCGGTCAGCCCCGCACGACAGCCCCGCAGGGCTGTTTCGGCTATTCATCTTCTTCGTCCGGAAATATCGTCCGGCTTCCCGAACGGGATTCCGAACTCGCAGCGCAGAACATCCACGCGGTCGCGGGATATCCGTATCTCGCACATTCAGGCCACAGTGCTCTTCCAGATACTTCCGCACAAATTCTGCCGCCTGCATCAGCTTCTCGTAATCGTTCATGCGTCAGCATCTCTCTTACTGCGGTCGGCGGCGATGCCTGCAACCATTCGCGCGGCTTCGTTTGCCAGCTTCTCGATTTGAAGCACATCCGCAATGTCGCGCAAAACTTCCTGATAACACTTCCCCCGGAAGAAATCTGCCGGCGCGCCCGCCGCTTCAAGGTCACGTATCAGCCGCTCAAACACCTTGCCCCCGCCATTCAACGGCCCACCATGCCAGCACGGCCGCAGCTCCTCACCATCGTCAACCATTGGCTCACCGGGAATGCCGTGTTCCGGCACGCCCCTGCGCAGGGCGGCCACTGTCTTTCCGTCCGCGGCATGGAGATCCATCTGCGCCGTGCGGCTGCATTTATCAGGGCTGTGCTGCGCAGCCTCATCCCTGATCGATCCTTTCAAGAAACTCGCAGACCTGAAGCATTGCGTGCGTCAGAGCGCTGAGTTCATCGCCGTCTATACATGTCTCAAGACGCCTCCGCGAGCAGGTCGAACTGGTTTTTCAGCGTGTCTTTAATATGACAAGTCATTATTTTCATCCTTTCCGTCTGTGCCGCACATCGGCAGCCTGCACTCGATGCGTACCTTGGCGCATCCTGTCGGGCGGATTTCCGTAATGTCTACTCAAGAAGCCACGGAATACGCACCCCATCAAAAAAAACCTGCGCGATCTTCTTCATTATCTATCATGCTGAAATTCATGGTGGTCATCTCCTTGTTGTTCCTCCCGCAATGCGCTATACTGGTATTGGGAGGTGATATACATGACTGCTGTTCAAAGGTTAGTGCTGCGGCGTTTATATGAGGAATACTGCCGGAGAATCAAATCGGAATGTCTCCAGAGCAAGCGGCGTCCTTTAATAACTTAAGAGCTGCGCGTACAACTCTTCTTCCCGAAAATTCCTAAAGATGATCTCATGACAGTATTAGCAAGTCTCAAGCATCTGTGGGAAGATCCAACCTGACATGGCGTGTTCCGTCACACTGGCCCCGTCAACAATCGCGCTCATGAAGTCGATGTTCGGAACAGCTCTAAAACAATAGCGCTGAACTTGATGTCCAACCTCTCGAATCCGTTCAAAGACGACATAGGCCTCGGAACGAGTTATCGCCTTTAAGCGAAAAGGATTTTGCACCGGGGAAGCCTTTGATCGCCTATCATAACGTTCCCTTCAGCACTGATCCATAGCTTTTTTCCATCGCAAACTCCTTTCCGCCCGCCTCGTGCGGGCTATTTTTATTTGGCCTGCCATCGTCAGTGCCGGGCGGCCGGTCCCGGCAGACGGCCCACCGGGCCGTTTCGGCTTCTATGTTCCGTACTTTTCGGGGCGTGTCAAGCCTTGGATGTATTCCAGGGCGACCAACTCGGGAAAGACCGTGTGCGGAACTCCCGCACGGCTGCTTCCGGGTCTGTTTTCAGCACAAGACCAATACAAGGCCGTTGCTGTCCACGTCGCCCACGGCGTAGGTGTGTGATGGGTTCGCCGCCTTACTGCGAAGAAGCACGCAGCGCTCTGCGCGTTTTACCACATCGTAAGCAGCCTTAAAATTGCCTTTTAACTCATCCATTGGTGTTGCCTCCTTATGTCTCTGGCACCAAAGCGCCCATGCAGGCTGTAGTCCCACTGTATCTCCACGCCTCGCGGCGTATCGTACAAAGCCGCACCCACTGCATCCAGTTCGTAGCCGTCCTGCCGTCGCAGATGGACGGCAGGGAACAGGAACCGTCCAGATGTTCCGTTACGAGATAGTGGCTGGTGCCTTGTTACATGCCGCCCACAAGATGGAGCGGCCGTTTCTGCGTCTGATTTCCTGTGTCATTTTGCTGGTCTCCTTTCCGTTTAAAAGCCCGTTTCCGGGCAATACTTGGCTTGTATCGGCGTAGGCAAGCAGCTCGATCGCGGCGGCCAGTGTGTCCGTCCAGCCGATATACTGCCCCGCCGGGCCGTGGATGTAGATGCGGCCCACGGCGGGTAGTACCGGATGTGGCATGGTGCCCACGTTGGGCTGCGGCCGATCACCAGTTCGTGCCGACGAACTTCCGGACGCGTAAAGGTCCATTCGGTCATGATTTTCAGCGGCCGTCGGCAGCGCGGAATTTCGTCAGTTTATATGTCGTCGCCCGGAAAGCACTATTAAAGAGCCAAAACCTGCGCGGTTTGCGTGACGGCCTTTGTGCGAACCTTATCTTTAATGATTGTCCTGATGGTCCTGATACTCATTGCGTCCCATTCCACAAAGATCACTGTTGTATAGAAAACTATCCTTATCGGTATAATAAGCATAGTATTTCTATGAAATCAATAATTCATCAATATTTCCTATACTTTCATATTGAAATTAGGATATTTAACAAGTAGAATAGAATTATCTGATAGAGGGACGAACTAATGAGTTTTAAGTCAAGGTTGAGAGAACAACGAATACAAATGAACTTAACGAAGCCGAACTAGCTGAAGCTCTCGGTGTTACTAAAGGTGCTGTTGTTACCATTATGAAGCAGGGCTCAACTCACCAAAGGCCGAGGTGCTATTTAAGGTTTTCGAAGTTCTCAGTGCGATGCAAACTATCTTTCAGGACGAAAAAATGTCCTCGCTTCGAGAGGATACCGCGTCACCCTGAAGAAATGGAGATGCTTTGTGAAATTCAGATTTGTTAGATGATGATGGAAAGGAATTCATTCTTTTTCCTCTCTGCCTATGCTGTAAAGAAAGCGAAAACAATTATCTTCCAATAAAGCGTGCAACCAAGTTGTGAAAGTCATTCACTTGGAGAATAGCAACACAATCGAATTCATAATAAAGTGCCGCTCAAATTCTCTGAGCAAGGAGGCGCGCGGCCGGAAAATGGCGTATATCTGGGTCCAGAGTCTTTCGTTGAGTATATGGTGGAAGACAATGAACTTACCCGCCGCGCTGTTTCCCTTTGTTCCTGTGTGTGGCGACAGCATGAGCCTAAATTCCATAACGGAGATTTTGTTCTGGTAAACTTCAAATCCAGTGAGCCTGGGGACATCGCTTTAGTGACAATGGACGACACGGAGCACACGTAACCGAACGAAGGCTACCGGAG
>VOFB01002106.1_pt1 | contig 34410 bp, 62 predicted proteins | sample 5384141 | NCBI WGS metagenome assembly VOFB01 (sample SAMN12384721, study PRJNA508395) | human gut metagenome | isolation source: healthy gut A | host: Homo sapiens | reverse complement strand
AACAACCATTCGATTGTACCACAAAATCACAATTAAAACAAAAGAAAAAATTTTGGTTTTTATAACTTTTGCGATTATTTTGATAATTTTGAAAAAAGTATTGAAAAAAAAAAACATTGTGCTATAATAGTTCAAGCATTAAACAAAGAGAGGAGATTACATATGACTAACGATATGACTAATGGCAGTCCGATAAAGTTGATATTAAGCTTTATGGTACCGCTTCTTATAGGTAATATATTTCAGCAGTTCTATAATATGGCGGATACGATTATTGTCGGAAGAACTATAAGTGTTGAGGCACTGGCGGCGGTTGGTGCGACAGGTTCAATCTCATTTTTGATTGTGGGATTTGTGCAAGGTGTGACGAGCGGTTTTGCGGTTATAACCGCACAGAGATTCGGTGCAGGCAGTGAAAACGGCGTAAGGCGTTCCGTTGCGACAAGCATTATTTTAGGTATAGCCGTAACGATTGTTATGACTGCGATAAGCGTATTGGCGGCAAGACCGCTTTTGAGATTATGAAAAACTCCGTCCGACATTATAGACGATTCGTACAACTACATAATAGTAATTTTTGAAGGTATTGCGGCAGCGGTATTTTTCAACTTGTTTTCAAGTATACTCCGTTCGCTCGGCGACAGTAAAACACCGCTTGTATTCTTGATAATCGCAAGTATTATCAATATTATACTTGACTTTGTGTTTATTCTTACATTTAAAATGGGTGTTGCCGGTGCGGGTTGGGCAACTGTTATCGCACAATTTATTTCGGGTATATTGTGCTTTGTATACAGTTTGAAAAATTCCCGATTCTAAGACTTACAAAGCACGATTGAAATTCTCTTGAAATTTGCTTGGCAACACCTTGAAGTCGGCTTGCCTATGGCGTTTCAGTTTTCGATAACCGCCATCGGTACAATGGTAATCAATCGGCACTTAATTCGCTCGGTTCAACTGCCGTTGCAGCATTTACAGCCGGCTCGAAAATAGATCAATTTGCAACACAGCCGCTTGCGTCATTGGGCGTTGCGGTTGCGACATACACTGCACAAAAACTACGGTGCAAGAGAGCTTGAAAGAATTAAAAAAAGGTGTGACGGGTGCGGCGATTATCGCAACGGTTTGCGGTATTACTGTAGGCGGATTTGTTGTTATTACGTTCGCAAAACCGCTTGTTGCATTGTTTGTCGGCAGCGGTCAGAATGAAGTTATGTCGCTTTCAAAAGAATACCTTGTTCTAAACGGCGTATTCTATGTGATACTCGGTTTACTGTTCGTTTACAGAAATGCTCTGCAAGGTATAGGCAGTAGTATGATTGCGTTTTTCGGCGGTGTTTGGGAACTGGTTATGCGTTCGCTTGTTGCATTTGTACTTGTGTCGTATTTGAAATTTGCGGCGGTATGTATTGCGTCACCTGTTGCGTGGTTTGGGGCGACAATTTGGCTTATGATTGCTTACTTCATTATCATAAATCGCATTATTAAAAAAGCAAATTTCGCTAAAATTAATTATTGATGTATATTTAATATTGCAAACTTTATCCTTTTTTGATATAATGAGTAGTATATTTAAAAAAAGAGAGGTATTAATATGACATCACAAAGTATAATACAGGGTATTGTATTACTTCTGTATCTTATCGCTATGGTAATGGTCGGATTTGTTTTCTACAAAAAAATTCAACACATTCCGATTATGTACTTGGCGGACGCGGTATGAACGTTTGGGTAACGTCACTAAGTGCGCAGGCTTCGGATATGAGCGGTTGGCTGTTGATGGACTTCCGGGTACTGCATATTTGTTGGGTTCGGGTGCTACAAACGCAATATGGACTGCAATAGGTCTTGCACTCGGTACATATTTTAACTGGTTAATCGTTGCAAAACCGCTTAGAAAATATACACAGATTGCAGGCAATTCAATCACAATTCCCGACTTTCTGCAAAACAGATTTCATTCAAAATCAAACGTACTTCGTATATTCTCGGCGTTGTTTATTTTGATATTCTTTACGGTTTATACATCGTCAATGTTTGCGGCAGGTGCTAATTTGTTTGATTATGTATTCGGTATCGGATATATACCTGCACTTATTTTGAGCGTTGTCGTTGTAACGGCATATACATTCCTTTGGCGGATTTAAAGCGGTTTGTTGGACAGACTTGTTTCAGGGATTGCTTATGTTTGCCGCAATAATCGTTGTACCTTTGCTTTATGTATAAAGGTCTTAATTCAAATACATTTGAATGGTCGGAAATCGGTAAAATTACACTTGGTGTATCGGAAGGTTTCGGTGCAATGGGTATAGTCAGTGCTATTGCGTGGGGACTTGATATTTCGGTCAGCCGCATATCCTTACAAGATTTATGGCCATAAAGTCGTCAAAGGATATTAAGCCTGCAAGAAGAATTGCTATGGTTTGGGTTATTGTAAGTCTTGCTATGGCAGTATTGGTTGGTATATTGGCATCGCCGTATATTCAATATATGTTCAAAACAGGTCAGATTACAGACCCTTCATCACTTAGCATTTTGAATGCAAACGGTATGCTTGAGGGCGCAAATACACAGAAAGTATTTATGGTACTTGTACAGAATATGTTCCCGACAGTGATTGCGGGATTGTTGCTTTCGGCTGTACTTGCGGCTATTATGTCAACAGCCGATTCACAGCTTCTTGTTGCGTCATCATCATTCTCATCGGATATATACAACACGCTTTTAAACAAGAATGCTTCGGAAAAGACATTGCTTAATGTAAGCCGTATCACGATTGTGGTTGTTGCAATTATAGCTTGCTTGCTTGCACTTGACCCTAATTCATCGGTGTTTGAAATCGTTGCTCACGCATGGGCGGGTTTCGGTGCGGCATTCTATCCGGTTATTCTTTTGCAGCTTGTTCTGGAAACGCTGTAATGAATACGGTGCATTGGCAGGTGTTATATCCGGCGGTGCGGTAGCACTTTTGTGGGCATATGTTCCGACCGCTATATGGGGTGCGGATAATCTTCCGGGTATATTTACCGTATATGAAATTATTCCTGGATTTATTGTATCGCTTGCACTTATCTTTATAGTGTCACTTGCCAAAAAGCTCCGTCAAAGGAAGTTATAGAAGAATTTGAATCGGTTAAAACAGCAGATGTATAATATAAAGGGTTGTCGGCTAATGCCGGCAACCTTTTGAAAATATTTAATAAAAAATGCTTGACAGTGAATAAATAATCTGATATAATATTTCAGAAAAGAAAACAAGCAGAACAATCCGTTCTCACCGTACGGCGAAGGCTTTGCGGTAAATATACAGATACTTTAGGTATCGGTGTATTGTGCGGGTGCGTTTTGCAGCCGTTTTTTTGTTTATGTTTTAAGGAGGGATTAACAATTAGTAAGAATGATTTGCAGATTAACGAACAAATTCGTGATAACGAAATTGAGTTGTTTCAGCTGATGGCGAACAGCTTGGCGTAATGAGTGCAAAAGAGGCACAGGATATTGCGTATGAAAAGGAATGGATTTGGTTAAGATTGCTCCGCAGGCAAAAGCCACCGGTATGCAAGATTATGGACTACGGAAAGTACAAGTTTGAGCTTAATAAGCGTGAAAAGAAAAACAGAAAGAACCAAAAGGTTATTAACATCAAAGAGGTTCAGCTTTCACCGTCTATCGATACAAATGATTTCAATACGAAATGTAATCATGCAATAAAGTTCCTTAAAAAGGGCGATAAGGTAAAGGTTATAGTTCGTTTCAGAGGTCGAGGGTAAGTCATTCACAGATTGGTTATACCTTGCTTGAAAGATTTGCAGAACAGGCTAAAGAAGCCGGAACTGTTGAAAACCGGCTAAGCTTGAGGGCAGAAATATGACAATGTTTCTTGCCCCTTGTCATAATATTATTTAATTCGGAAGGAGTGTGCATTATGGCTAAGACTAAGATAAAGACTCACAGAGGCGCCGCTAAGAGATTCAACGTAACTAAGAATGGTAAGGTTAAGATGAACAAGGCGTTCAGAAGACACATTTTGAACAAAAAGACAACTAAGAGAAAAAGACATCTAAGAAAAGCAAGCTTACTGCTCAAAGGCTAACGCAGCAGTTATTAAAAAGCTTATTCCTTACAAATAATTCGAAAGAGAGGTAGAAACTAATGGCAAGAGTAAAAGGTGCATTAAATACAAGAAAAAGACATAAGAAGATATTAAAGCTTGCTAAGGGCTTCAGAGGTGCTGAAAAGCAAGAATTCAGAATTGCTAACCAAGCTGTTATGCGTTCAATGCAAAATGCTTATGTAGGCAGAAAAAAGAAGAAAGAGAGATTTCCGTCGTCTTTGGATTACAAGAAAAAACGGTATGAACTATTCAACATTTATGAACGGTCTTAAGAAGTCAGGTATCGAAATGAACAGAAAGATGCTTTCTGAAATCGTTATCGCTGACAGCGTTGCATTCGCAAAGCTTGTTGAAACAGCTAAGGCTGCTCTTTTTAATTTGGAGTACATTGTGACAGATTTTCAGTCTGTCACTTTTTATGCAAAAATGAAAAATAACTCTAAATTAATCTTGTTTTTTGTCGAAAGAAACGTGTATAATATACTCATAGAGAATAGGAGATATATTATGAGAATTAAAGACAATGTTAAAAGTGTTTACACACAGATTATTGTCTTATGTGAAATATTCCATATTTCGTTTCTATTTATATTTAAGCATTTTTCAATGCAGATACCGTTTATGTATAATATCGGTAGTGTGATATTTTATATATTAATGCTGTTTGTTGTGCTGAAAGGATATTATCGCGTTTGTATTGTACTGGTGCATTTGGAAGTATCGGCGTTTGTTACGGTGACGGTGCTAAATGGCGGATATTCGTCGGATTTTGCCTTGTATTTGATTTCTATGGCAACATTTGTGTATTTTAAACCGTTTAAACATCGGAGTGTAACATATATATTTTCGATATGTGAGGTAATGTTGTATATAGGTTTGACGTTGCATTGCCGTCATGTTTATTCGGAGGCGGAAGTGCAGATTGTTTCTGTTACTATATACAATACCGTTTTGGCAGTCGGAATTATATTGATAGGTGCGTACATATCGGACGTATCGGCAACTGTAACCCATAGAAAGCTCGTTGATGAAAACAAGACTCTTAACAATCTTGCAAATTACGACCAACTTACAGGCTTGCAAAGCCGAAGAATGTTTATGGAACGAATTAAGGACAGCGAGGACAATAAATCTGTGGTCATTTGTATCGGTGATATTGATGATTTCAAAAAAATAAACGATACATACGGTCATTTATGCGGTGACTATGTACTGCAGAATATTTCGGAGATTATGAGAAAATCGCTTGGCTTGGAGAATATTGATATATGTAGGTGGGGCGGTGAAGAATTTGTGTTTATGTTCTGTAATGATGATATTGACAGTGCATTTGTAAAAGTTGAAAACTTAAGAAAAACTATCGAAAATAAAAAATTTGTTTATGAAAATAACAATATTTCCGTTACGATGACGTTCGGAATTATCGAACGTGATAGCGGTAAAGTCGATGATGTTCTTCTTGAAAAGTGCCGATAAATTGCTGTACAGAGGCAAAATTAACGGTAAAATGTGGTTGTTAAAGCAAATATTAAAAATATCTCTGCATTGTGCAGAGATATTTTTATTTGTTTTAGAAATTAAATGTCTTTGTAACGAATGATTCGTCGTCTGAAGAAAACGGCTGAACTGTTATTTCAAGCGGTGACGACTTACTGTCAAGCTTGTACGCTTTTTGAACAGTAATTGTTTCACCCGGAGCGATATTTTGTGAAAGTGTAAGAAGTTCCACACCGTCCACGCCGATTACTGTTGCAGGAGCTAATGAAGAACCGTTTTGTTCGGCGACGACGTCATATACTCCGCTGAATGATTGGTCTGAATCGGTTTTGTTTGTAAATTCAAATGACACAACAACAACGTCGCTGTCATCATAATTGATAAGTTTTGCTTCCTCGATAGAAATATCGTTGTTGCTTACTTCGCCCGAATAGCTGTCCGCTTTTGTATCTGATTTTGCCTCTGTACCTTCAACTGCCGCCATATCGACATTTTTTGAATAGTCCTGACCGTCAAGAGTTTCTGTTGCACTGCCGTTTTCATATGCACCCGACGCATCTGCCTGCGCAGTCTGCTGAGGTGTCGTATTTGTATTTTCTGTCTTTTTACCGCAGCCCGCAACTGACATTGCAAGAATTAATGCGGCAATAACGATTAAACTTTTTTTTCATATTTACATATCCTTTCTTCAAAAAACAAATTTTGTAGAATCTTTAATGATATACTATCACAGTGTTTTTTAAAATCAAGCATATCAAGAAAAAATTCATAATCTATTCACATTGACATAATAGTTTTCAAGATATATAATTAACCTAATGAGGTGATTTTATGAGTAATATTAAAGCGTGTATATTTGACCTTGACGGTACGCTTACAAATACGATAAATGCTATTGCACATTTTGGCAATATTGCACTTGCGGCATTCGATTTGCCTGAAATTCCGGTAGAGGATTATAAAATATATGTCGGTGACGGCAGAGATAAACTTATTCACAGAATGCTCGGAGTTTACGGCAAGGATAATGCGGAAATGTTTGAAAAAAGTGCGTGATGTGTATGACGAAAATTATGAAAATGATTATCTTTATGATACGGATGCGTATGACGGAATAAGAGAATTGCTTGAAGAACTGAAAGAGAACGGCATAAAAATTGCGGTATGCTCAAATAAACCGGATAATGTCGTGCATTTTGTTACCGATAATATTTTCGGTGAAAATTATTTTGACGCGGTGCATGGAGTTATTGACGGTATGCCGACAAACCCAATCCTTTACGGCGCTTGAAATAGCGAAAAAACTCGGTGTAAAGCCGTCAGAGGTTCTGTTCTTGGGTGACACCAATGTTGATATATTTACGGCGAAAAATGCCGAAATGACGTCGGTCGGAGTGCTTTGGGGATTCAGAACAAGAAATGAATTGGTACAAGCCGGTGCAGACTATATTGCAGAAAATCCGCATGTAATTTTACAACTTATCGGGAGGTAGAAGAAATGAGAAAAAGCGGTATTTTAATGCACATATCATCGTTGCCGTCTGATTACGGTATCGGTACAATGGGCAAAGAGGCATATAAATTTGTAGATTTTTTAAAGAGTGCAAAACAAAAGTGTTGGCAGATTCTTCCGATTGGCGACAAGTTACGGCGATTCGCCGTATCAGTCGTTCTCAACGAATGCAGGCAATCCGTATTTTATAGATATGGATATTTTGCGTGAAGAAGGTCTTTTGAAAAAATCGGACTATTCAAAGCTTGATTGGGGCAAAGACAGAAAAAATGTTGACTACGAAACAATTTATGAAAATCGTTTTAAGGTTTTGAAAATTGCTTTTGAAGAATTTAAAAAGGTGATTTGTCGGAATTTTACGACTTCTTGCAGAAAAACGAAAGATGGATTTCAAACTATGCGTTGTTTATGAGTATAAAGAATGAAAATGACGGCAAGTCTTGGCTTGAATGGGAGGACGGACTAAGAAAACGTGATTCTCATTCGTTATGGGAATTTAAGTCGTCGCATGAAGATGACGTTATGTTTTGGGAGTTTGTGCAGTTTAAATTTTTTGAACAGTGGAACAAACTTAAAAAGTATGCCAATGACAACGGTGTGTCGATAATCGGCGATATTCCGATTTACGTTGCGCTTGACAGTGCGGAAGTGTGGGTATATCCCGATTTATTTGAACTTGACGAAAATCTTGTGCCGAAAGCTGTTGCAGGTTGTCCGCCGGACGCATTTTCTCCGACAGGTCAGCTTTGGGGAAATCCGCTGTATAATTGGGACAGGCACAGAGAATGCGGCTTTAATTGGTGGATAGACAGAATAAAGAGTGCAACGTCATTGTATGATGTTGTTCGTATCGACCATTTCAGAGGATTTGAGGGGTATTATTCGATTCCTTACGGGGATAAAACCGCAGAAAACGGTCAGTGGCTGAAAAGGTCAAAGGAATTGAATTGTTCAATGCCGTTAAAAATGAATTGGGCGATTTGCCGATTATAGCGGAGGATTTGGGATTTTTGACGGAGGACGTGCATAAGCTGTTGAGGGATTCGGGTTTTCCGGGTATGAAAGTGCTTGAATTTGCATTTGATCCGCGTGAAGAAAGTAATTATTTGCCGTATACATATAATTCAAACAGTGTTGTCTATGTCGGCACGCACGATAATAATACAGTGCTTGGTTGGATTGATGAGCTTGACGAAGATACACTTGAATTTTGTAAAAAGTACATTGATTCGGAGGATGATATTGTTTGGAAACTCATTAAAACCGCTATGGCAAGTGTGAGCGATACGGCGATAATTCAAATGCAGGATTATCTTGAACTCGGCAGTGAGGCAAGAATGAATACACCGTCTGTACTCGGCGGCAACTGGCAGTGGAGAATGGGTAAGAATGATTTGACTGACAAACTCGCAAAGAAAATTGCCGATATAACCTGTACATACGGAAGATATGAAAAGACAGTGATTTTATGCAGACGATTGAACAGGCACTTTTAAAGTTGGAAAAGTCAAAGTTCAGAAGTAGTTTTAAGCTGAAAGAAAAGGATAGGGAGTATGTAAAAAATAAAGGTATGGATACTTTGCGTTCACACGCACGCGACTTTGTTCGTGACAGACTTGCACCGTCATTTATTGCAAATGACGGCAAGCAAACACCCATGCGCGGACACCCTGTGTTTATTGCACAACACGCAACGGCGTGCTGCTGCCGCGGTTGCCTTAACAAGTGGTACAGAATACCGAAAAATGTTGAACTTACTCCTGCCCAACAAGAAAAAAATAGTGAATTTGCTTATGGCTTGATTGAAAAACAAATGAAAAAATACACTTATCGAATGATAGGTGTATTTTTTGTGTTATTGCAATACATTTGTAAGTGGTGTCATATCCTTGTCCCATGCAAATATTGAAACTGATTTGTCGGAGGTGATACCTGCAAATGAAATTGTTTGTTCTGCTTTTGAATCAAGTGTAACGGTTTGAAGTTTAGCCGTGTTAAGAGTATCATTGTCGTTGTATACGCCGACTGTAACCTTTATAGTTAAGCTGTCCGAAGAATTGTTTTTAACTGTTACATTCATGCCGTTGTCGTCAAAAAGTTTTGCTCAATTTTACTGTTTCTTCACCCGGAACAGAAAGACGGAAGTCTTTATAAACTGTAAAGCTGTCTGTTTTATTTGTGATTTGTGCCGTCATTGTAACGTCTGTCGCCTTTGATGAACCGTAGAATGTACCGTCATTGCCGATAACCGATGTATCGGAAGATGTCCATGTTACTTCTGCATCGTCTGAAGTGATTTGCGGCAAAGTGATGTTTTGCTCTACACATTCCGGTATGCTTGTAAGTTTATCGATTGTGATTGCCGCTACGGCACTGTCAACGGCTGTATCAGCCATTCTTTCAATTTCGTACAGTTTTAGCGATTTAATCTTTACAAAATCGGTCGGGGTCATATCCTTGTTTGCCGCGAAACGAACATAAACCGTCTATCGCAACAATGATATTGTTCTCATTCGTATGGACATGGAACGACTATATGAGTCCGTACTTGTACATATCGGATATAAACAAACAAATGCTTTCTGTAGGTATTAAGTTGTTTTCAGCCGGACAAGTTCAGGATTACGGTTCACAAATGGCGGCGGCTACACTTTGTATTGCTGCCGATAATCGTAGTATTACTGTTCTGTCAGAGATTCTTTATTGAAAACGCTACATCTTCGGGAGTTAAAGGATAATTAAAGAGGTAGACTGAATAGGCAAGCCTATATTTTCGGCTTGCCTATTGTTATACATTCAATTTATTGACATTAAATTATTGCTATTGAAATAACTTGGCCGTGTTGGTATAATTATTATATAAGGAGTGTGATTTTAAGTATGATAACTATGGAAGAATTACAAGGCTATCCGGTGGCTGATGATAAAGAAATTGTGACGCACACAATAAGGCGGTTTCGCTTATTGAACATAATGTTGACGAGTTTTTGACTGTTTTTGAAGTGAACCCCAAAATTTAGACAAAAATTAAATATTAACTTGCTTGTGAATGAGTTCGGTATTGTACCGGACTCATTCCTTTTAGCTTTAAAGAAATTCTTTCATTGTTGTAATAATCAATATATCTTTTTAATTCATCTATGAAAGCTTTGACACTTTCAAATTTTTCACCATAAAACATTTCAACTTTTAATCTTCCGAAGAAGTTTTCCATTGCACCGTTGTCCATACAGTTTCCTTTTCTAGACATACTTTGTACAATATTGTGTTCTGATAGTAAACGTTGATATTCCGAATGTTGGTATTGCCAACCTTGGTCGGAATGGAATAATGGTTTCGCATTAGCGGGCAGCTTTTGAATAAACCATCAAGCATTTCTCTAATTTGCTGCAAATTTGGACTTAATGAAATTGAGTATGACACAATTTCTCGATTATACAAATCCATTACAGGTGACAAATATACTTTATCATTACACACTTTAAATTCAGTTACATCAGTTGCTAGTTTTTCAAAAAGGTTTTGTAGCTGCAAATTCTCTGTTAAGTAAGTTGTCGGCTATTTTGCCGATTTCTCCTTTGTATGAACGATATTTACTGTTTTTGCGTTGTTTTCCTTTGAGATTAAGTTCTTTCATCAGTTTCAACACAGTTTTATGGTTAATTGTATATCCTTTTGTCTTAATACAATTAAGATTCTGCGGTAGCCGTATCTGCCTTTATTAGCTAAAAATATATATAGTATTTCTTGTTTTTCTTTCTTGTATTTATCTTTGATTGGATGTTGTATATAGTAATAAAAAGTACTACGGGCTAAACCTGATAATTGCAGCAAGTCTTTTAACGGATATTTTTGCCTTAATTCATTGACTATTGCTGCTTTTTCTCTTCTTTTTAACATTCTTTTTTCGAACTAAGGCACTGAGTTTTTTAAGTATTCATTCTCCATTCTTAATCGCTGATTTTCGGCAATTAAATCTTCTTCAATTTTCTTATCAAGTTTGGGTGGACGACCTTTTGCTATTCCATCTACTTTACTGGCTCTACCTCGTCTTTCTTTCATCAGACCTTCGGCTCCTTCTTCCAAGAATATGCGTTCCCATTTCGATATTACATTATGTTTAACATCGTATTTTCTCTCTGTTTCCATTATACCCAAATGGTTTTCTCGCATATCCATTATAACAGATAGTTTGAATTCTGGCGAGTGTTTTCTATATTTTGCCCTTTCTTTGCCATAAAAATATGCACCTCCAAAAGTGTCTAACTTTTGGGGTGCATTACGTCGAACTTATCTGTTGTCTTTGTAAGTTCAAGTGGCTGACGAACGATAAGCTTTAGTGTATCAAGACCAAAGTATTCATCGATTGTTCTGCCGTTTATTGTGATTTTTCCGTTGCCCGGAACAAGACGAACTCTTGCAACAGAAGATTTTCTTCTACCTGTACCGTAGTATTGTTCTTTAGCCATTTATATTGTCCTCCTTACTTTATTTCGCCTGTCCAAGCGATTGGATTTTGTGCTTGATGATCATGTTCTGTACCCTTGTAAAACACGAAGTCTTGTAAGAGCTTTTCTTCCGATTGTGTTGTTTGGAAGCATACCGTTTACAGCGTACATAACAGCCTTTTCAGGTTCTTCTGCCATAAGCTTGTTGTGGTGGATTTCCTTAATTCCGCCTACCCAGCCTGTGTGGTAGTAACGAACCTTTGGTTAAACGTTTATTACCTGTAAGGATAATCTTATCAGCATTGATAACGATAACGTGGTCACCGCAATCTACGTTTGGTGTAAATGTAGGTAAAATGCTTACCTCTTAAAATGCTTGCAACTGTTGCAGCAACACGACCAAAGTGGCTTGTCAGCTGCATCAACAACATACCACTTTCTTTCTACGTCTTGTGGCTTTTTGCAAATAGCTTGAATTCATAGTTGTGTCCTCCTATACTTAATCTATTCATGTTAAAAACACTTCTTTAACTCACAACGGCTATTTTACTATGTTTTTTGCTCATTGTCAACACTTTTGAAAAATTTTAATAAATCAAATAACAATCTCTTATTTTCTCTTTATTTCTCATTAATACTCTTTAAATCACAACTTTCATTTTAAAAATTGCTGTATTATTTTGTTCACTTGACTAATAATATTTTATGACATATAATAAGAATATACGACAAAAAGTATTGGGGTGAAGTGATGAACAAGGTAAAAGAACAGATTAAATTTGATTTTGCGAACAACTGTTTTGATGTGCTTAGACTGTACAGTGCGTTTTACGTTATGACTCTGCACATATTCAGACATATAAGATTGCAGGAGAAGTGTCACCTGTATTCGATTGGTGGAACGGTGTCGTTGTGCTGTTTTGCATAAGCGGTTTTTTTGGTTCCGGCATCTATGGAGAGAAGTAAAAACACATGGGAGTTTTTGAAAAACGTGTGCTTAGAATAATTCCGTCGCTGTGGGTGTGTATAATTGTCGGAGTGATTGTGGCGGCGGCTTTTTGCGGATTTGTGCTGAACAAAACGTTTGTGACTTGGTTTCTGGGTCAGCTTGTTTTTATACGGGATTTGCCGCAACCGGATTTTATAAGTAATTTCGGAATAGGAAATTTTCAAGCAAATCTTTGGACAATGATATTTACAGTCCAGTTTTACATTATTACTGCGATAATATACAGATTTTAAAAAATCGAAAACTGTGGGTATGGATATTTGTAATGATATTGTCTATGGCACTTAATCTTGTTGTGCCGCACTTACATGAAATATTGCCCGAAGCGGGACGGTTGATCATCTCACATTCGTGTATGCCGTATTTTTATATGTATTTTGCAGGTTGGTTTATGTACCGCTATCGTGAAAAAATCGTGCCGATACTTTCAAAAACAAAAATATTGTGTGTGATTTTGTTTATTGCCCGTGCGATTTATTGCGACAGGTTCGGTGTGAGAATAGGAGAGTATATGGATATGATTCAAGTGCTTTTGCTTTGCCTTATGACTGTCGGTTTCGGTTACAGTTTCGGTAAAATCAGATTTAAGTTTGATTTGTCGTACGGATTGTATTTGTATCATATGGTTGTTGTTGATATATTCGTGCAAATCGGTTTGGTGGGTAATATGGGATATGTTGTGGCGGTTTATGCTATTGCTGTGTTGTGTGCGCTTATATCGCATTATCTTGTAGACGATACCGTTGCACGTATATTTAATAAGAAAAAACCGAGTATAGATGAAGTTAAAGAAGAAGAAAAAAATGAAGAAAAACAAATTGTTAAACAACCTGTTTCGGTTGCAGACGATGATGAAACCGATTTTTAAAAGACGGAGCAATCCGTCTTTTTTGCTTTGTAAAAAATATTGGATTAATTTTTGTTTTGGTGGTTGACTTTGCGGAAGAGTGGTGGTATAATAATCTATATTGTTTATAGGTCATATCGGGATGTGGCTCAGTTTGGTAGAGCACTACGTTCGGGACGTAGGGCCCGCAGGTTCAAATCCTGTCATCCCGACCAAAACGGCAAACAAATCGCATTATTATGCGGTTTGTTTTTTATTGCCAAATGTGAGCAGAAATAATACTAATCAGAGGTGATAAAAAAATCTATGCTAAATAAATATCCCCGGTATAGCCGGGGGATATTTACTATTCTCTAAATGTTTAATTATCTTGTTATACATATGTTTAAAGAATAACAATGATAACGTCAATGAGCCGATTTCGGCAATGTTGAATGACCACCAAACTGCGTGGATACCGCCGAATTTTGCAAGGATATATGCTGACGGAAGAAGTATGATAAGCTGACGTGTTATAGAAATCATCATACTTAAAAAGCCGTGTCCCAATGCTTGCAGGCTTGATGAAATAACTATACATATACCTGCAAATGCAAAGCTGAGGCTGATTACTCTCAATGCCGGAATACCGATTTCAAGCATATGGTCTGAGGCGTCAAACAATTTCAAAAAGTACATCGGGTATAAACTGGAACAGCATAATTCCTATAAACATAATACAAACCGCATACATAATTGCGAGCTTAATGGTTTTTGTAAGACGTTTTTGTTTTGTGCGCCGTAGTTATATGAAACAATCGGCACCATACCGTTATTAAGACCGAATACAGGCATAAATACAAAACTGTTAAGTTTAAAGTATACACCGAATACCGCAACGGCAGTTGACGAAAAAGTGATAAAATTTTATTCATACCGAAAGTCATTGCAGAGCCGACTGACGACATAATTATTGAAGGAATACCGACAGAAAGAATGTTCTTTACAAATATAATCTGCGGTTTAAAACCTTTAAAGCTGATATGTACATCAGGATTTTTGGTAAGGTTAAATGTAATCGCAAGAATTGCCGCACATATTTGACCTGTTACAGTCGCAATCGCCGCACCGGCAACACCCATTTTCGGCATACCAAACAAACCGAAAATTAATATAGGATCGAGTATGATATTGATAATTGCACCTGTTGACTGTGTTATCATTGTGAATATTGTTCGTCCTGTGGATTGAAGTATTCTTTCAAAACCAATCTGCATAAAAATGCCAAATGACATAAGCAGACAAATTCTTGTATATTCAATACCCATATTTGCAATATCGCCTGCACCCGCTTGTGCAAGGAAAAAAGGCTTTGTTACGAAAATTCCTATAAGTAAAAAATAAAACATATCCGAGAACTTCTATAAATATACCGTTTTCGGCGGTCTTGTTTGCCGCTTCAAACTTTTTTTCGCCGAGTGCGCGTGAAAGCATTGCGTTTATACCTACCCCTGTTCCGACTGCTACGGAAATCATAAGATTCTGCATTGGAAATGCCATTGAAACCGCTGTCAATGCGTCTTCGGAAAGTCTTGATACGAATATACTGTCGACTATGTTATAAAGCGCTTGTACAATCATTGATATAACCATAGGCAGTGACATTGTTACAAGCAGCTTGTTTACAGGCATTGTACCCATTTTATTTTCTTTCGTTTGTTCCATTTATTGTGACTCCTTTCGATTTTTATATGCAACTTTTTTATTATACTATATTTTTGTGGCGGTTTGCAAGGGAGGGTGAGGGATTGTGGGATTTTTGTATGGTAAGAGGGCGACCACTGGCCGCCCCTACGAATGAGGGGTAGGGGCGGTCATTGGCCGCCCGAGTGGAAAAAAATATGGGATAACGTGCGACCGATGGTCGCCCCTACGAAAGAGAGGTGTCACGGAGTGACGGAGAGGTGGCAATCGAGAAAAATAAAAAGCCCCCCTCAGACGGCTGAGCCGCCAGCTCCCCTCAAGGGGGAGCCTTAAGGGACGTCGGTGTGCCGTACTCTACGAATGAATGAGAGGAACGGAGAATTATTTTGTGAATAATATAATGATTTTGCATATAAATAAAATCTGCTATTGAAAAATAGATATAATTGCGGTATAATTATAAGATAAGGAAAAGTAAGAAAGGACTTGCGAAAAAAATGGATTTGGAATTAAAAGAAATTGAACTTGCGGCTAAACGTCTTGAGCCGACTATTCACAGAACTAAGATTGAATCATCTAAAACTTTCTCTGACATGACAGGCGGAGAGATATATTTAAATTTGAGAACCAACAGAAAACAGGTTCATTTAAAATAAGAGGTGCGTCAAATAAGATTGCCGCACTTGTTGAAAGAGGCGAAATTACTTCAGCCGTTGCTTCATCTGCCGGCAACCATGCACAAGGTGTTGCGTATGCGTCACACGTTCACAACATTCCCGCAACTATCGTTATGCCGAAGTCTGCTCCTATCGCTAAGGTGAGAGTGCGACAGAGGGTTACGGTGCCAAGGTAGTGCTTTACGGAGATTGTTATGACGACGCTACAAAAAAGCGGTTGAAATTCAAGAAAAAGAGGGTGCAACTTTCCTTCACCCATATGACGATCTTGAAGTTATGGCAGGACAAGGTACAATCGGTATAGAAATTCTTGAGGATTTACCTACTGTTGATATGGTACTTGTACCGGCTGGCGGCGGCGGTCTTTTTTGGCCGGTGTTGCGGCTTGCATAAAGCAAATCAATCCGCGTGTACAAATTATAGGTGTACAAGCTGAGGGCGCTCCTGCAATTTACAATTCATTTAAAGAGAAAAAAACGTTACTACCGATTCTGCCGTTACTATCGCAGACGGTATTGCGGTTAAAATACCAGGTGACAAAACTGTTGAACTTATCAACAAGTATGCAGATGATGTTGTGACGGTATCAGATGCAGAAATCTCAGAGGCTATTTTACTGCTTCTTGAAAGAACAAAGCAAGTTGTTGAACCTGCCGGTGCTACACCGCTTGCGGCTGTTCTAACAACAAGGTTGATGTTAAGGGTAAGAAAATCGCTTGCGTACTTTCTGGAGGTAACATTGACGTTAGCTTTATTCACAGAATTATTGAACTTGGTCTTGTTACGCGTGAGAGAAAGCTTAAATTCAAGACTACACTTCTTGATATTCCGGGAAGTTTGGAACATCTTTCACACATTCTTGCCGAGGCAAACGCAAATATCGTAATGGTACAGCACGACAGATTGAGTGCAGAACTTGATCCGAACGAGGCAATTATTCATATTGCTTGTGAAGTCGGCGGCAGAGAACACGGCGAAAGAGTTATTAAGGTACTTGAAAAGAACGGTTATAATATTGTGATGGAGTAAAATTAAATGATTAAAAATCTCTTATTTCTCTGATGTATGAGGCGGCATCTATTCAGCGTTGGAACGACCATATCCGTCCTTGACCGGCTTTACGGAGCTTGACAAGCAGGCACACAAGATGTTTTATGCTTATGTGCTTGCAAAGTGTGAGGGCGAAAGCGTTAATATGATAAAGCTTATTGAGGGCGGAATATTTGAGTTTTTCCACAGAATTGTGCTTACTGACATTAAACCGCCTATTTATCATAAACTTGTAAAAGAAAAAAGGCTTTCAAATAGATAATTGGGTACTTTCCGAGCTTGAAGAACATATGGACGGTATCGGCGGCGGTTTCTTTGAGAGAATGAAAAAGTATTATCTTGACAAAGACTACGCATCTCTTGAAAACAGATTTTAAAAGCCGCACATTACCATGCAAGCAACTGGGAATTTAAAATAATTTACCCTATGAATCCGGCAGACTTTCGGTATAGAACAGGTTAAAACCGAAATGGCACAGGGATTGGCAGCTTGCGATACTTTTCACGGCTTCAGATATTTTGCCGGAAGTAAGTATTTCAAGAGTTTTTGTCGCTTATAGGAAAGCTGAGATACCAACAAAGGTGGGCAAAAGCGGTAAGAATGCCCGAAACTTTGTTATGGGGCATATGCTTGTCGTTGCGATTTTGTCGTACTTTATGTCGCTTGAACTTGACAATCCTTGCAGAAAACGTCTTGAAAACAACTTCTTTTCGGGACTTTTTTCACGATTTACCAGAGGTTTTGACAAAGGGATATTGTGTCACCGGTAAAGAACAGCGTCAAGGGTTTGGACAGCATAATCAGTGAAATAGAAGATGAACAAATGCGTGAAGTTATTTATCCGCTTTACCGCCTGCTTGGCACAGGGATATAGAGTATTACACGCAGAATGAATTTGACTCTAAAATTATTGATGACGGCGAAATCAATATGGTTACGTCGGACTTGATAAACGAAAAGTATAATGAAGACAAATACAATCCGATAGACGGACAGATTATACGCGGATGTGACCACCTTTCCGCATACATTGAGGCATATATGTCGCTTAGCTATGGCATTAAGTCAGAGCAAATGCAGAGCGGATATGACCATTTGAAAGGCAAATACAAGGATAAGGTTATCGGCGGAATTAATTTTGGAGAATTATTTGGTTACGTATTATGAGATATAACAGAGAAAAAAAAAAGAACTGACCTTTGATGAGGCTAAGACAAGGCTTTGAGATTGCTTGTTTCGTTCACACAGTGAGCGTGAACTTTCGGATAAGCTGAAAAGAGAGCCGGTGCAAAAGGGAAGAAGATATAGATGAAATTCTTGAATTTTGCAGAAATTACGGCTTTTGGACGACAGAGTATGCGATTGCAAAGGCAAAGGATTTAAAAAATTTGAAAAAATACGGTAAAAGACGTATTAAGTCCGAGCTTTACAGCAAGGGTATAGATGCGGAATACGTTGAGGAGGCAGTTTCGTATCTTGATGAGGACGAAGAAGATATGCTTTTGCCTCTTGTTGAAAAAAGGCTTAAAGGTGACTTTGAAAAGAAAACATTGATAAATGTATACGATATTTTATGTACAGAGGTTACGGCTTTTCTGACATTAAAAATTGTATAGATAATATAAAAAAAAGAATATGGAGAGTAAACTTATGTATAACATCGGTCTTGTTTCGCTTGGCTGTGCGAAAAATCAGACAGATGCCGAAATTATGCTCGGTATATTGGCAAATGATGGTTTTAATATAACGTATAATCCGTCGGACGCCGATGTCATAATCGTAAATACTTGCGGTTTTATCGAGTCGGCTAAACAAGGATCAATAGACGCTATACTTGAAATGGCTCAATACAAAAAACGGAAGATGTCGATTGCTTATTGCGACAGGTTGCTTGGCAGAACGATACAGCAGTGATATTTTAATCGAACTGCCCGAGGTTGACGCAATAGTCGAACAGGTGATTATGATAAAATCGCGGAGGTTATCCGCGAGGCGTTTAAGGGCGAAAAGCCCTGTAATATGCAGTCATAATGACAGAACTCCGGATGAACGGCTTCCATGAATTTTGTCAACACCGTCATATACGGCATATTTGAAAATTGCCGAAGGTTGTAGCAATCGCTGTACCTATTGTGCAATTCCTTTGATTAGAGGACATTTTAGAGCAGAAAAATTGAAGATATAGTTGAAGAAGCTGAAAATCTTGCGAAAACGGTGTTAAGGAACTTATACTTATTGCACAGGATACTTCACGTTACGGAAAAAGATTTGTACGGCGAATATTCGCTTGATAAGTTGCTTGAAAAAACTTGTCACGGTTGACGGTATCAAGTGGATAAGAGTGCATTATTTCTATCCCGAGGCTATTACGGACAGTCTTATTGATACAATGGCTAAATATGATAAAATATGCAATTATATCGATATGCCCGTACAGCATGGCAACAATGAGATTTTAAGACGTATGGCAAGACGTACAACTCAAGAACAAATGGTTGAGAGAATCAATAAAATAAGAGAAAAAATGCCTGACTGCACAATCAGAACGTCTATAATTGTAGGCTTTCCGGGTGAAACGGAGGAACAGTTTAACGACCTTTATGAATTTGTTAAAAGGTGCGTTTTGACAGAATGGGTGCTTTCACATATTCACAGGAAGAAGATACTCCTGCGGCTGATTTTCCAGATCAGGTTGATGAGGAAATCAAGGAAGAACGTCTTGACAGACTTATGACACTTCAACAGGGAATATCGCTTGAACTTAACAAGGCTAAGCTTGGCAAAACACTTGAAGTTTTGGTTGAGGGATACGATGAAGAAAGTTTCTTGTTCTACGGCAGAAGTCGCGGCGACAGTATTGATGTTGACGGAAAAGTATATTTTGCAACGGAGGAAGAAGTTACTCCGGGCGATATTATAAAAGTGAAAATTCTTGACGCAGATGAATATGACCTTACAGGTCAAGCGGAGGTGATTTGATGAATACAGCTAATAAAATTACAATGATTCGTGTAGTTCTTGTACCGATATTTATGGTGTTGTTTATGATAGATAACGTAATGTGTCATTATGCGGCACTTGGTGTTTTGTACTTGCGTCGATAACTGATGCAATAGACGGTCACGTTGCAAGAAAATATAATCAAGTAACGACTTTCGGCAAATTCGTCGATCCGCTTGCGGACAAAGGTACTTACAACGGCGGCATTTTTTTGATATTGATGTACTATGACCGTATGAGTGTGTGGGCATTGATGATTGTGCTTGTAAGAGAATTTGCGGTTGCGGGTATAAGACTTGTTGCGGCGGGTGAAGGCAAGGTTGTCGCCGCTAATATGTGGGGCAAACTTAAAACCGTTACGCAAATGGTTGCAATTATCGTTGCAATGCTTTTGCTTCCGATTCAAAATACATTCTTGGGTGTACACCTAAATTGATTTCAGATATACTTATTTGGATTTCGGTTGTATTCACAATCATTTCGGGTTTGGACTATGTAGCAAATAATTTGAACTTGATGGAAATGAAATAAATTTGTTTTATATAAATTGAAAGGGGAATTACATAAATGGAAGAATTAATAAATACTCTTAAATTTGACGCAAGCGGACTTATTCCGGCGGTTGTGCAGAATATTGAAACTAACGAGGTGCTTATGGTTGCATATATGAATGCGGACACGATTAAGCAAACTCTTGAAACAGGCAGGGCAACTTTTTGGTCAAGAAGCAGACAGGAAGTTTGGGTAAAGGGCGATACTTCGGGTAATTATATGTACGTTAAAGAAGTTCGCGTTGACTGCGACTGCGATTGTCTTGTTGTGCTTGTTAATCCTGCCGGTCCTAGCGTGTCATACGGGAAACAGAAGTTGTTTCTTCAGAAAGATTGAGGACGGCAAGCTTGTTGAGGACGCAAAGGAACAGACTAAGACAGATGTATTTGCACGTGAACAGGCTGTAGTTATGGCCAGAAAAGAACACCCTGAAGAGGGCAGTTATACAAATTACTTGTTCGCTAAGGGCGAAGATAAGATTTTGAAAAAGTCGGTGAGGAGGCTACCGAAGTTGTTATTGCAGGTAAAAACCGCGATAAGGACGAAATCAGCTATGAAACCGCTGACCTTATTTATCACCTTACTGTTATGCTGGTTGACAACGGTATGACTTGGGAAGATATTTATAAGGAAATGGAAAGAAGAAGTAACTAATCGAAAATCGGCTGCCGAAATTTTGGCAGCCGATTTTTTTTTGAAGGTGCAACGTTTTGGTATTGTAAAATGTCGGTATTTGTGATATAATAAGCTATTATAGAAAAAGGAAGAATCACTGTATGTGGCATTTTATAAAACATTTTATGACAATCACAAGGCACCGTCACAAGGTAATGTATCATTGCCTAAGGTGCGGAATTTTGTGGCAGGGTATGCGTCACGATTTGTCGAAATATTCACCGACTGAATTTTTACCTGGAGCAAGATTTTATCTCGGTGACAGAAGTCCGACAGAGGGCGAAAAGACGTGAATACGGTTATTCAAAGGCTTGGATGCACCACAAAGGAAGAAACAAACATCACTTTGAATATTGGACAGACTACAATCCCAAAACAAGACGTATGGAGGCGGTCGAAATGCCGTTAAAATATGTTAAAGAAATGTTTTGCGACCGTGTTGCGGCAGGGAAAATTTATTTGGACGACAAATATACAAACGATAATCCGATAGAATATTTCTTAAAGGGAAATGCTAAGACAAGTATGCATCCAAACACTGCAAAGCTGCTTGAAGGGTGGCTTATGATGTTGCAGCAAGAAGGGGAAGAAAAAACGTTTGCGTATATAAAAAATTTAAAATAGCCGTTTGAAAGGAGGATTTTGAATGAAAAAGATTTACAGACTTTTATATTCAAACAAATTCGTTGCAATGGTAATGCTTTTAATGCAAATCATTACGTTTGTTGCAATGTATATATGGATTTCCGACTATTCAAAGGTTTTGTTCGGTCTTTCGACTGTTTTGAGTGCCGTACTTATAATATTTGAAATTAATCGTACAGAAGGGATCTACTTTTAAAATGACGTGGATAACGCTTATTGCGATTATACCTATATTCGGTGCTTTGTTTTATCTGTTTACAAGGGCACAGGGAGTGTCAATGAATATAGGTGACGATTACAAGAATATTCAAGAGGCAAACAAAAAGTATCTTGTTCAAGACGAAGATGTTATGAAAAAGTATTTATCAGACTGATAAAAATCAGGACGGCTTTGCAAGGTATTTATCGAAATACGGCGGTTCTCCTGCTTACACAAATACAGGGTGTACAGTATTACAGCATAGGCGAGAGAATGTTTGAGGATATGAAAAAAGGAGCTTTTGAAAGCGGAAAAATTCATATTTTGGAGTTCTTTATTATAAATCACACGAGCCGTATGTGGAATGAAATTCTTGAAATTTTAAAGAAAAAAAGTTAAACAGGGCGTTGAAGTTCGCGTTATGTATGACGGTATGGGCTGTATCGTGACGCTTCCGCGAAAATACAATGAATATCTTGAAAGACAGGGGATTAAATGTCGTATATTTTCGCCGATTGTACCGCTTTTTGTCAACTCACCAAAACAATCGTGACCACAGAAAATAATGGTTATAGACGGTGCGGTGGCGTTTTGCGGTGGGATAAATATTTCAGATGAATATATTAATGAAAAGATGCGTTTCGGGCATTGGAAAGATACGGGATTTATGCTCAGAGGCGAGGCGGTCGCGGGATTTACGGCGATGTTTCTTGAAATGTGGAACGTAAATGATGAACACATTGAGGATTGCGGTGAATATATCCAAGCGTCAAAAAATATTCCGTAAAGTACGGACGGATTTGTAATACCGTTCGGCGATACCCGCTTGATGAAGTTTATGTCGGAAAGCGTGCATATATAAATAATCTGAACAATGCGTCGGAATATGCTTATATAATGACGCCGTATCTTGTTATTGATGACGAGATGTATGAGTGTATGAAGTATGCGGCTCAAAGGGCGTTGACGTTAAGATTATAATGCCACATATTCCTGACAAAGAAATATGCGTTCTATCTTGCGAGAACATATTATAAGGAACTTTTTGAAAGCAGGTATAGAAATATACGAATATACACCCGGTTTTGTTCACGCGAAAATGTCGATAAGTGACGGTAAAAAGCCATTGTCGGTACGGTAAAACCACGATTACAGAAGTTTGTATCTTCACTATGAATGTGCGGCTTATATGCTTAATGTACCGGCGGTTATGGATATTGAACGTGATTTCAAAGACACGCTTGAATTGTCGCAGAAGATTACATTAGAGGACGTTAAACATTTTAATATTTTCACAAAGCTTTTAGGACATATTATAAGGTTAGTAGCACCACTACTATAAAAAATGCGGTCATACAGACCGCATTTTTTGTTTGTTATAGTGAGGTGTACATACTGTATAGGTTGTAGTACAATCCTTTTTTATCAATCAATTCTTGGTGTGTGCCTTGTTCTTCGATACCGTTTTCGGTGAGGACAAGAATCATATTTGCGTTACGGATTGTTGTAAGTCTATGGGCGATTGAATACTGTTCTGCCTTTTTGCAAGTTTTTCGAGGAGTCTTGCACGATTTTTTCGCTTTCATTATCAAGTGCGGAGGTCGCTTCGTCAAGAATAAGTATAGGCGGATTTTTTAAGAATACTCTTGCGATACTTATTCTTTGCTTTTGACCGCCCGAAAGTTTAACTCCACGTTCGCCGACATATGTGTCATATCCGTTTTCGAGGTTTGAAATAAATTCATGTGCGCCTGCAAGCTTGGCGGCGTTTTATAACATCTTCGCGTGTTGCACCGCTTAATCCGTAAAGCGATGTTTTCAAAGACCGTTCTCGAGAACAAGTAAACGTCCTGTTGAACGACACCGATTGAATTTCGGAGCGAATTTAATGTGACGTTTTTTATATCTTTGCCGTCAATTAAAATACGTCCTTCTGTGACATCATAAAAAACGGGATAAGGTTACAAAGCGTTGTTTTTCCGCCGCCTGACGACCGACAAGTGCAACGCTGTTGCCTTTCTTGATGTTAAGATTTATATTTGACAGCACGTTTGTGTCATCGTCACTGTAATGAAATCCGACGTTTTCAAACGTTATATTTCCTTGAACATTTTTCAATTCGTCGGCATTTTCTTTTTCTGTTATTTCGGCAGGTGCGTCCATAATTTCAAGGAAACGCTCAATACCTGTCATACCGCGTTGGAATTGTTCGGTAAATTGAATGATTGTACGCAAAGTGGCAAGGGAGCGTGCTTACATACAAAAGATATGCGGTAAGGTCGGCAGGGGGAGATTTTGCCGTTAATCATAAACAACGCACCCGCAACAACGACTATCAAATACATTACACCCTCAAAGGCTCTGTTTGATGTTTGAAAACCTGCCATATAAAAATATCCGAGTTTTTTTGTATCAAGAAATTTTTGTTGCCGTCCTCAAACTTTTTCAGCTTCGAGTTCTTCTGTCGCAAATGACTTTACCACTCTTATACCGAGCAATGTATCCTCAACCTGTGAATTAATTTCGCCGATTTGGTTACGCTGTTTCTTGAACGCTTTTTTACGCATACGCGTATTAAAGAATTTTACAAAACAGAATATAAGCGAAGTGATGCGAACACAATAACCGTAAGCGGTACGTTTACTCCGCAAAGAATTATAAATGAAACGATTATTTTCAGTGCGGCGATGAAAAATTCTTCGGGGCAGTGGTGGGCAAATTCTGTTATATCAAACAAGTCACTTGTTATTCGTGCCATAATTTGTCCGACTTTGTGTTCGGCAAAGTATGAATGTGAAAGCGTTTCAAGGTGTGCGAATAAGTCACGGCGCATATCTGTTTCGATTTTTGCTCCCATAATATGTCCTGTGTCAGCCATATAGAAATTTGCCGCAGAGTCGATTATTCTTAAAATCAGATAGAAAAGTCCTATTTTTAAGATTATTCCGACGGTTAATCCTGCTATGTTATTGATACCCATATTTGTTGGTAACGCACGAGCATTGGGAATACAAGCTCACAAACCGTTGTCAGAGACGCACAGAGTAGATCGAGTATCAGTATCCATTTGTATTTTTTGAAATACGGTACAAAAGCGCTTTATAAGATAACTCATCTTCATTTGTTTTTCTTCTGTCTGCATTGTTTTACTCCTTTATAAAAATTCACATAGTAAAAAGAATGCGGATTAAAAATCAGCATTCTCTTTGGCGGAGAAGGTGGGATTCGAACCCACGTGCCCGTTAAGGCAAACGCATTTCGAGTGCGCCCTGTTATGACCGCTTCGATACTTCTCCAAAAGTACCTTAATATTTTTTACCATAGTAAAAACAAAAAAGTCAAGCGGAAAACGAGGTTTAAATTGACTTTATAAAAATTGAGTGATATACTGAAATTAAAGCAATTTGAAAAACGGAGCTATGGTTATGAAAAGGTTTATATATATTTTTTTTTGCCACGTTATTGACTATGATGTGGCTGGGGATTAATGTTTATGCAGATGAATATGACGGGTTGGATTTTGATTACGGAAGTGTGCTTGTGCAGTTAAAACCGCAGATTACCGATGCTGTTTCAATGTGTTCAGACCCGTTTGAAGAATTGAATATCAGTGATGCAAAATGTATTTTCGGTGACGATACAAGCAGTATCAGTTTGTTTTCTGATAAAACAGAGCCTATTATATATGTACTTGATTTGGAAAATCCGAGCCGTGAAAATGTTATAGATACGATTGAAAAGTTAAAGGCTATGCCGAATATTGAATATGCAGAGCCTAACTACAATGTATATATGAGTTTTCCGAACCTAATGACACGTACTATCAAAACGGAAAGCAAGCTGTGCTTGATTTAATCGGTGCAAAAAGCTTTGGGATTTTGATATTGATTGCTCTGATGTGGCTGTCGGAGTTATGGATCTGGTATACAGACAAATCACGAGGATTTAATTGATAATATATGGGTGAATACGGGAGAAATTGTCGGTGACGGCATTGACAATGACGGTAACGGCTATATTGATGACATATATGGTTGGAATTGCGGTGACAGTGACGGTGATGTCATATGTGAGTAATCACGGCGTACACGTTGCAGGTATTGTGAGTGCGGTGACCGACAATTCCAAGGGTGTGGCGTCTGTTGCACGTAATGCCAAAATCGCGTCAATAAAGATTTTTAACAGCAGTGGTAAAAGTACTTTTATCTTATATAATAGAAGGGATTAATTACGCGAAAAAGAATGATATAAATATTATTAATTGCAGTTTTGGCGGTGCAGGTTGGGAAGTACTTCGGTGAGTATTGTTAAATCGGCGATTGAGGCGGTGCCGGATATATTCTTTGTTATTGCGGCGGGAAATATTGCGACAAGTACACCGCAACCTGATAACGATCGAACGGCGGTATATCCGTCACAACTTACCAAAGACCTTGACAATGTAATTTCTGTTGCAAACACGACAAGCAGTGATGAACTCAGCAGTACGTCGCATTACGGTGCAACAAGTGTTGATATTGCAGCACCGGGTACAGTTATTTACAGTACAATTCCGACAAGCAGTTACGGAACAATGTCGGGAACTTCTATGGCTACACCTATGGTTGCAAGTGCTGTTGCGGTAATGCGTGCAGTAAATCCGAATATTTTGGCAAAAGAAATTAAAGAAACTTTGTGTTCGAGTTCAGACAAGCTTTCGGCACTTACAGGTAAAGTTATAAGCGGCGGAAGATTGAATGCGTATAATGCGGTTAAGGCAATTATGCCGACAGCGACACCAACGGCAACACCTACAACAGTACCGACACCAACGGCAACACCAACAGCGACGCCTACGACAGTACCGACGCCGACAGCGACATCAATGGCAATGCCTACGACAGTACCGACAGCGACACCGAGCCCAACGGCAACACCAACGGTAAAACCGACAGCAACACCGACGATAGTACCGACAGTAACACCAAGTCCAACGGCAACACCAACGGTAAAACCGACAGCAACACCAACGATAGTACCGACAGTAATGTCAAGTCCAACGGCAATGCCTACGACAGTACCGATGCCGACAGTAACGTCAAGTCCAACGGCAACACCGACAGGAAAACCAACGGCTGCTCCGACAGTCACACCAATGCCGACTGTTTTAACGAACAATAAAATTGAGTGTGAAATAAAAGATAACAAACTTATCGTATCGCTTAATTTTGAAGAAGATGACGAATTGATGTATGTTGCGTTCAGAAAAGGTAATGAACTTAAAAGATTGTGACACCTGACATATATAATATGACGGCGGAGGTTGATTTAGAGTGATACGGAATATGACAGTATAGATGTATATGTGTGGAATGGAAATATGAAGCCGTATGCAGAGGTAAAGCAAATAGAAAAATAAAAAGAAAACCCAATCGAATTTCGTTCGATTGGGTTTTTGTATTATTTGTCTTTTTTAACAAATCGCGTATTTCGGCAAGAAGTTCTTCTTGGTAGGACCCGCAGGAGTGACTTCTTCCTCAACTTTTTTTTGAATTTATCATTTAGTTTATTAAGTCCCTTAACTACGCAGAAAATTATAAATGCAAGGATAAGGAAATTAATAATAGCCGAAAGGAAATTACCGATATTTATTGATGTACCCGGAATTATCCATTTAGACATATCCATAACCGATTCAACGGCACTTGTGTCACCGACTGTACCTTGTAGCGGCGGTTTCAGTGCCCTGTTATAAGCGATACAACGTATGCAATACCCGGATTAATAATGTCGGCAACAAGTGAATCGACAATGCTTTTAAATGCACCGCCGACAACAACGCCGACTGCCATATCAACTACGTTTCCACGAGATATAAAATCTTTAAATTCATCAACAAATTTCATGGCAATTTACCCCACCAACAACATTATTAAAAATTCTAATTTTCCTTCCAAGAACTTTTCAAGTTCGTCAATCTTAATTCTCTGCTGTTCCATTGTATCTCTGTCACGGACTGTAACCGAGAGTTATCTTCTGCTGAATCGAAGTCATATGTGATACAGTACGGTGTACCGATTTCGTCTTGTCTTCTGTAACGCTTACCGATTGAACCGGCATTGTCATATTCACAGTTGAACTTCTTTGAAAGCTGTTCGTATACAGCTGTTGCACCTTCGTCAAGTTTCTTTGAAAGCGGAAGAACGGCAGCCTTTATCGGTGCAAGCGCCGGATGCAAGTGCATAACAACTCTTGTGTCGCCGCCCTCAAGATCTTCTTCGTCATATGCTTCAACAAGGAATGCAAGTGCAACTCTGTCTGCACAAGTGATGGCTCAATACAATACGGAACGTATTTTTCATTTGTGATTGGTGTCCATATATTCCATACTTTCACCGCTGTGTTCCATATGTTGCTTTAAGTCATAATCGGTTCTGTCTGCAATACCCCAAAGTTCACCCCAACCGAATGGGAATACAAATTCAATATCGGCAGTTGCATTTGAATAGAATGCAAGTTCTTCAGGTGAGTGATCTCTGAAACGCAAGTTTTCCTTTCTTATACCAAGGTTAAGTAAGAAATTCATACAGTATTCTTTCCAATATGCGTGCCACTCAAGGTCTGTACCCGGTGCACAGAAAAATTCAAGCTCCATTTGCTCAAATTCTCTTGTACGGAATGTGAAGTTACCCGGTGTGATTTCGTTTCTGAATGATTTACCGATTTGTCCGATGCCGAAAGGTACTTTTTTACGGCTTGTACGTTGTACGTTTTTGAAGTTTACGAAAATACCTTGTGCAGTTTCTGGACGAAGATATACTACTGATGAAGAATCTTCTGTAACGCCTTGGAATGTCTTGAACATAAGGTTAAATTCACGAATATCAGTAAAGTTTTGCTTGCCGCATTTTGGGCAGACAATGTTATTTTCTGTGATGTATTCAACCATCTTTTCTTTGCTCCAACCGTCAACTGTGATGTCCTCACCTTTTTCGTGTGCAAAGTCTTCAATCAGCTTGTCCGCTCTGTGACGTGATTTACATTCTTTACAGTCCATAAGAGGATCCGAGAATCCGCCGACGTGACCCGACGCAACCCATGTTTCTGGGTTCATAAGGATTGCACAGTCAAGACCTACATTATATTTTGATTCCTGTATGAATTTTTTCCACCAAGCTTTTTTACGTTGTTCTTGAATTCAACACCGAGATGGACCGTAATCCCAAGTGTTTGCAAGACCTCCGTAAATTTCACTGCCTGGGTACACATAGCCTCTGCCTTTACAAAGCGCCACGATTTTGTCCATTGTTTTATCTGCGTTATTCATTATAAAAAAGTCATCCTTTCAAATTATTACATAATTACATATACATATAGTTTATAAAAACTGACGGTGTTTGTCAAGGCTATTCCGAAAAATATTGACGTTATAAGTATTATTTTTTTGAATTTTCGGAATATAAAAATTTTGGGGACAGAAAAGGTTATGTAAACTGTGAATGTGTTAATAAAGTTATCCACGCTGGGTGCATAACGCGTGGATAACTTTGATATTTGCGGATAAATCAGGCGTGAATTGCGTGGATAAGTACGTGGATAGAGTGGATATTAACACAGCTGTAACATTGTTGTAATGTAAATTATGCAAACCGCAATGTGAGCGTAATATTTGTGGCTTGACAGTGTGGGTGGAAAGTTATAAAATTATGGATATAATTTTTGTGGTGGCAATACTGATAAATGAAAGGAATAGGAATGAAAACAAAACGACATATATATGCAGTGAATGTGGGTACAAATCACCGAAGTGGCTGGGAAAATGCCCAGGCTGTAACAGTTGGAACACCATACAGGAAACTGTTATTACGGAAAAGAAAACGTCTGCTACGCGTGCAATGTCTATAAGTAACGGCGGAAGTGTGCGTATGCCGAAAAAAATCGGTGATGTAAAAAGTCGGATATGAAACACGTTACAAAACCGGTTTACAGGAGCTTGACAGAGTGCTTGGCGGCGGAATTGTACAGGGTGAATTAATACTTGTAGGCGGTGACCCGGTATCGGTAAATCAACCTTGCTTTTGCAAATTTGCCAAAAAGCCGGTGAAGAAAGAAAAATTTTATATGTTTCGGGTGAGGAATCGGAGGGACAAATTAAAATTCGTGCTGAAAGATTGGGCGTTACAACGGAAAATCTATATCTTGTTTCCGGAAACAGATGTTGAAACGGTTATAGAATGTATAAACGAAATTAAACCCGACATTGTTATTATTGACTCAATTCAAACGATGAACAGACAGGATATTGCCTCTGCGGCAGGAAGTGTTCCGCAGGTAAGAGAGGCTACTAACGCTTTTTATGCACATTGCAAAGTCGCTCGGCATTTCTATGTTTATAGTCGGTCACGTTACAAAAGAGGGGGCAATCGCAGGTCCAAGAGAGTGCTTGAACATATGGTCGACTGTGTGCTTTATTTTGAGGGGGACAGACAGCTTTCGTTCAGGATTTTAAGAGCGGTTAAAAATCGTTTCGGCTCGACTAACGAAATCGGTGTATTTGAAATGTGTGACAGCGGTCTCAGAGAAGTCGAAAATCCGTCAATGATGCTTTTGGAGGGCAGAAATGTTGATATATCGGGCAGTGCGATTGTGTGTACGATGGAGGGCAGTCGTGGTGTCATGGCTGAAATTCAAGCACTCGTTACACCGACCGGATTCGGTAATCCGCGTCGTATGACAAATGGTATTGATGTTAATCGTGTGCTGTTGCTTATCGCGGTACTTGAAAAACGTGCAAGAATGAATTTGTCAAATTCAGACATTTATGTTAATGTTGCCGGCGGACTTCGCATTGATGAAACGGCGGTTGATTTGGGTATCTGTGCCGCTGTCGCGACAAGTCAGGCGGATATTCCTCTGCCGCCGGATATGATATTTATCGGTGAAGTCGGTCTTGGCGGTGAACTTAGAGGTGTTTCGCAGCTTGAAAAGCGTATTAATGAGGCGGCTAAACTGGGGTTTAAGTCGGCGATTGTGCCGAAACAATCTCTTAGAGGTGTGAAAATTCCGGATGGTTTTGCGGCTTACGGGATTAAGACGATTTCGGAAATGATTAATATGCTTAGAAGAAAATGACAGAAAAGCCACCCTCAGTTGGCGTTAAGCCGACAGCTCCCCTTAGGGGGACGATGACCGCCCCTTTTGCAGTATGGGCGACCATTGGTCGCCCGCTTTGAAATGAGATGCGGATTGTGTGAAAGTATGGGACGGTGCCACAATGCCCCGTGTTGTAGATAATAGATAAGAAAGAATAGAGGAAAATAATAGACAGAACCACCCCTCAGTCGGCGTTGCCGACAGCCCCTTAAGGGGAGCCTTACGGAAGAGGGGTATATAAAAAAGCCTCCCTTGAGGAGAGGTGTCACTAAAATGACGGAGTGGTGGCTTGAGGTAATCAATCGCTATTTATGCGGAGAGTTGACAATTTTATTGTTTTATATTATAATTAATTAGATTAGAAAATGATGTTTTAAGGAGTTTTCGGGAAGTGGAAGAAAAGAGAACAGGCGGCGGAAAAGAATTTATATTTTCGCTTTTATGGGCTGTCATATTTATGATTTTAGGACAATATATAATTTTTATTTTGCCAAGCTACAAAAATAATCGGTACGATAATAACAATCCTTTTTATTTTGTATATTGGGTTTCTTTGTCTTTAACGCGTTATGCGGCGATATTTACTTACAGCATAAAAGACGATATTGTGCGCGTAAACCGTGCAATCGGTCACAGAAACAAAGAAGTTGAATTTTATATATCGGACGTGAAGTCTGTTACCAGACAAAAACCGCAAAAACTCCGAAAACGATATACAATATGCGTGCGAGTGTATTTTCGCCTAAAAAAGGTTTGGTATGTTGTTTACGAAAAGAACAGAATAGAAAATATGCTTGTTTTTGAGCCGTCGCAGAAAATGGTTGAAAAGATTAAGAGCAGAGCGAAAAACAGCAAAGCTTAAACATTTTGGAAGGAATGGTTTTATAATATGGTAAACGTGATGAGGGGTTTGATTTAAGCCGGCAGGCAAAACGTACTATTTTGATCCGCTTGATTTTGATATAAAACAAGGCGACAGTGTAATTGTCGAAAACTTCAAGAGGTATTGAATACGGTGAGGTCGTTATGAGTAAAAAAAGACTATTGATAACGACCAATTCAAAAAACCTTTAAAGGGTGTTATCCGTATCGCAACTGAAGAAGATACCGAAAAAAGCAAAAGGAACAGAGAGCTTGAAAAAAGGCTTACAAGATATGTTTGGAGAAAATTCAAAATCACAAGCTTGAAAATGAAACTTGTTGAAGTTGAATACATTTGACGGAAACAAGATTTTATTCTATTTTACCGCGGACGGAAGAATTGACTTCCGTGAACTTGTAAAAGACTTGGCTATGGTCTTTAAGACAAGAATTGAACTTCGTCAAATCGGCGTCAGAGATGAGGCGAAAACTCTCGGAAGTATCGGTGTATGCGGCAGAGGTTTATGTTGCAGTCAGTTCCTCGGTGAGTTCGCTCCGGTATCTATAAAAATGGCAAAGGAGCAGGGACTGTCACTGAATCCTTCCAAGATTTCCGGCACATGCGGACGTCTTATGTGTTGTTTGAAATATGAACAGGATACATATGAGGAACTTTAAAGGTTACACCGAAACAGGGTGCTATCGTAAAAACTCCCGAAGGTACGGGCAGTGTTGAATATGTCAGCTTACTTAAAGGTCTGGTTAAAGTTAAACTTGACGACGAAAACGAAAAAAAAACTTTAAAAGAGTTTAACGTTGCGGACGTTAAAGTTCTTAAAAAAGGCAAAAACAACGAGCCTTCAGAGGAAGAAATCGGTGAGTAAAATATTTTGAAAAACTATTGAAGTATATCAATTTTCGTGTTATAATCATATCAGCAATATCAAATGAGGAGGTGTATTTCAATGGCATATAAGATTTCTGATGCTTGCATTTCATGCGGTGCTTGCGCTGCTGAATGTCCTGTAAGTGCAATCAGCGAGGGTGACGCTCAATACGTTATAGATGACGCTACTTTGTATCGAATGTGGTGCATGTGCTGGTGTCTGTCCGGTAGGCGCTCCTGCACAAGCGTAATTAAAAATGAACTGAGAAGGTGTTGTATAAGAGAAATCTTTGCAACACCTTTTTACATCTCTATAAATTTATGGAGGGGTAAGGCTATGAAAAAGAGTTACGCTTATAATAACTGCCGTTTTGACGGTTCTTATGCTTACGGCGTGTTCTTCAAATAAGGTGGTTTATGAAAGTAATACCGAAAGTCAAAGGGGTAACAAGGCTTGGACTGTTCTTATATATATGTGCGGCGGTGACGATGAATCCGTAAACGGTGATTATTCAAAAAAAACTTGATGAAATTATGAATGTAAATTATTCGGACAATATAAATGTCATTGTGCAAACAGGCGGCAGCAGTAAGTGGCACACAAAGAATATATACAGCGATTATTGTCAGAGATTTAAAGCCGGTAAGAATAAACTTTATCTTGAGGATCAGTCTATGGCGGCAAATATGGGTGACTACAATACTCTTGCTAATTTTATATCGTGGGGGCACGTCAAAGTATAAAAGCAAACCATTATATGCTTATTTTATCAGGTGCAGGCGGCGGATTGATAAACGGTATGGCTTATGACGAGCTTAACGGCAACGACAGCCTTAATCTTGAAGAAATTTCATACGGAATCAGTGCGGCGGGCGTGAATTTTGATATGCTGTCTTTCGATTCGTCACTTATGGGAAGTCTTGAAATTGCGGCGGAGATGTCTATGTGTGCCGATTATATGACTGCACCGCAGGACGTTATCGGAAATGATGAATGGAATTATGAATATGTTTTACAGTATTTGTCCGACAATCCCTCAACTGATTCTCAAAGGTATAGGTAAGGCAGTGTGTGACGGATATTATGCAAAGTGTGAAGAAAAAGGCACTGACAAAGACGCGGCAATGTCTTGCGTTGCTTTAGACAATATGTCTGTCTACGCTTAATCAGGCGTTTTGACGGTATGGCAGGCGATATGCTTACCGCAACGGACAGCCTTTTAAATTATGTCAATCTTTCAAAGGCGATAAGCGGTGTACAGCTTTACGGCGGTGCAACGGTTGATGAGGGATTTTCAAATTCTGTTGATTTAGGCGATATGGCGGTTAAAACAAGTGAATTTGTCGGAAACACGTCGGACGTGCTTATTAACACGTTAAAATGAAACCGTTTTGTACAGAGTGTGCGGTGAGAGAAAAGCTAATTCTACAGGTCTTGCACTATATTATCCGCTTTGGGGAAAACAATGACGAACTTCAAGAGTATATGGAGATTTCAAACAGTGTTAAATATATGAATTTCTACGCAAGATATGTACCCAGTGCGAATATAGAAGATTCGTCAAATACAGAAGATTTTAATTCTTCTTGGGCGTGGAATACATATAATCAAGATATGCAG
>VOFB01001323.1_pt1 | contig 34459 bp, 32 predicted proteins | sample 5384141 | NCBI WGS metagenome assembly VOFB01 (sample SAMN12384721, study PRJNA508395) | human gut metagenome | isolation source: healthy gut A | host: Homo sapiens | reverse complement strand
GATATTTCGTCCAACGGAATGTTGTACAAGTAATTTTAGCCGTAAAATTCATACTATAAGTAACTCGCTTAGCATAGGGAGTAATAAAACCATCGGCATCGAATCCTACTTGATCTTTAATAGTCTTTATCTCATCGGCAGAGTACAAATTGGGGTCCATCTTAGCACCACGACGCACACGGTTAAATACGACCTCGCCTACATTCCAACGACAAACGTCGTCCCAACGATAACCTTCGGCAAACAACTCAATGCGACGTTCGCGACGGATTTCACGAATCAAGTTAGCGTTATCACCTTTCACATTAGGATATTTAGCAATTAAATCCGGATCAGCTATCGGATCAGCTTCCAACTTAAAAGTAAATCCTACACGGGCACGAAGCTGATTGATGGTTTTATCCAATTCGGGATCTTTCCCCAACTCAGCACCAGCCTCAGCACGAATCAACAAGGCCTCAGCATAACGCATAACAGGAGCGTCAATACCACCTTTGTGATTACCCACATAATGCTCAGATGCCTTATAGAACTTACATACCGAATATCCGGTACAAGATGCAGCGTAGAAGGTTCGAGTATCCGAGTTGGGAAGAATGGAAAATATATTAGGAGCTCCACCTTTTAACATACCTCCAGTAGTACGATATAAAAAACGAGCATATTTACTACCAGATTCGGGCAAACATACTGTTTGCAACAGACGTCCGTCGCGATTCTTCATCTCAGCATTATACCCCATGTTGGGATTGTGACAACCACAAAGAGATATGGGTTTTCCTGTATTAGCACACAAATATTCTTCGAAACAGTCACGGCTCATACCCTGTTCGCTATTAGGAATACTATTAGGCACGTTGTGCCCCATATTAAGGGCAGGATCATATTCACGAGAGAGAATTACCTCCGAATTATCATTGTAATTATCTTGTATGAAAAGATCGAAATAGCTATCGTCTGTACCCGATGCCTTATACAATTCATAACCATACCCCATCAGCTCTCCAGAAGCTTTGTAAGCCTCTTCGAGGAATTTTACATCGCCCTCTACATTACGATAACGGCGCCAAGTACCTTCATAAAGACAGATACGGGCTTTGAGTAATAAAGCGGCATCGCGACTCACACGATAAACTTTAGTCTTGCGAGGTAAAAACTCAATAGCCTTATTAATGGTAGCCAAAATATTGGTCATCACTAAATCACGAGAATCACGACCTTTATACAATTCGGGATTATCTTTATTCAACGTAGAGTCATACCAAGGTACCTCACCAAAAAGACACACCTTATTGAAATAATCAAAAGCTTTGAAAAATAAGATTTCTCCGGCAAATTTCTTTTTATCAATATCCGAAACGGGAGACTTTTCATAATTTTCAAGAAAAGCATTACAACCTCTCACTGTAGACCAGTCCCAGTCAGCACTACTAGTCATTACAGTGTTTTGACCAAATGTAATACTACTAGCACCAGCTGCTAAAAGATTATCAGACTGATACTCTTGCATAATCATATTTCCAATATTCCAAGACAAAGGATCACCATGTCCCTTGATGAGTTTAGGATAATAAAGATTGCAATATTGCTCTAATGCGGCCGCATTAGAAGTCTCCCAGAAACGATCACTAGAAATTGCGTCACCCGGTTCAGTATCCAAATAATCACATCCGGACAGTGACAAGCACAAAATGCAAATACATGAAAATATATATTTTTTCATAATACCTATCAATTTTTAAAATGTTATATTAATACCGAATGAATAACTTCTCATAAATGCATATTCTTTACCACTGTTCTCGCTAGACAAGCTATTATTAGTTATTTGATCTACAATATCAGGAGTCATAAATGGGGGCAAACCGGTTTTCTCCCACAAATTCATACCACTTACATAGATACGTACCTGCTCCATTTTCATCTTGGTCAACCAACTCTTGGGTAAAGTATAACTCAAAGTAATATCTTTCAAACGGATATATGCCGCATTTTGTAAGTATTTAGTTTGAATCTGCTTACTACGTTTATTGCCATTAGCATTCAAACGAGGATAGTAAGCTGTAGGGTTCTCATAAGTCCAAATATTGTCGATATGGTATTGGGTTACACAAGAGTTATAGATGCCTCTAGAGAATCCCCAAAAGATATCACTACTTGTCCACATATCGCGTTTACCCACCCCTTCGAAAATAGCACGGATATCAAAACCACGCCAACCAATACCTCCTTGTAAATTAAAACGATATCGAGGAGTAGAGTTACCTATCACCTTTTGGTCACCCGGATTGGCCAATGTACGATTACCTTGGTCTATCATGCCATCACCGTTTAAGTCTTTGTAGCGAATATCGCCCGGATACCACTTAGAAGAAATGTATTTCTGTACATAATTCATCTTGGCTGCTTCAAAATCGTCCATAATATAACCATCAGTCACATACCCCCAGATTTCACCCAATTTCTGTCCTTCATAATACATACCACCAGCCAACGAACCGTTGGGGTTATCGTATTTGGTTATCTCGGCCTGATAATCAGACAAACCTACGGTAAGCGAATAGTCCATAGGACTTCCTAACACATTCTTAATACGATCTTTCCATGTCAATTCCAACTCCCAACCAGTGGTACGCATATCAGCAATATTCTCTTTACCACCCGAAGTACCCAATACGGCAGGCAGTGTAACCGAACGTACCATATCTTTGGTATCACGTACATAGAAATCGAATGTGCCCATCAAACGATTGTTGAACAATGACCAGTCCAAACCCAAGTCTTTCGTCACAACCTTCTCCCAAGTCACTACACTAGGCAAAGAAGGTATATTCAACGCATTGACCATTTTGCCATCCATCATATAGTTGGTCAACACTTTACCTGAAAGAATAGACATATAGTCATGATAGCCGTTAGTTATCTGATTACCCAAAGCACCAACAGAGGCACGAAGTTTCAAATTGTCTACTACTTTGGAAAGTGGTTCGAAGAATTTTTCTTCCGAAATACGCCAACCGATAGAAGCTGAGGGAAAGAATGCCCAACGGTCGTCTTTGGCATATTTAGAAGAGCCATCATAACGACCATTTACCTCAAGTAGATATTTGGAACGATAATCGTAATTCAAACGAAAGAAAGCCCCCTGTACACGCCAAATGTCTGCACCTTCAGCATTGTCTTTGTAGTTGATGGCCAAGTCGGAAATAGGCAACTCGTTATCATACAAGTCAGTCATGGTATATGAGGTATTAGCATAACTCTTCTCCTCTTGGTTATAACCACCCATTACCGAAATGTTATGGACGTCATTGAACGACGTTTTATACTCGGCCCATACATTGATAGCGTGGTAAATGTTGTTCGAATTATAGTTTCTCACATAGTTTGGAGTCTCTATAATCCATTCAGGACCGCCTTCAGGAAAAGTTTGCTTAATCTCTTTACGGTGGAACTTCTGAACGGTAGAATAACGATTCCAAGAGTAATCGCCCTTAATAGAAAGTCCTTTCAATGGATGTAAATCAAAACGTCCTATGTACCATTGATCCCAAGTCTCTTTCTTGTTACGTCCGGCCAAAGCCATCTTGCCAATAACGTTATAATTACCACTATTGAGATACATACCGGCAAAATCACCGTTAGGCAAAAAGATGGAAAGTGTAGGATACATGCGATATACTTCATAATACCAAGTTTGAGCACTGCTACCACCATTATCCATATAGGGTTCATCATTCTTAATGTTACTCATGCGAGTAACAAAACTCACGTCCAGCCAATTAGTTAGTTTAGTATCGAAACTGAACGCCAAGTTGAAGCGCTTATAAGAATCATTTCCGTAGCGAAAAATACCCGACTGGTCTTTGAAACCAATAGAAGCATAGTAATTGTTACGCTCGGTTCCACCCGAAAGGCTCACATTATGTTGCTGCATGAAAGCTGACTTTTGATAGAACTCAGATAACCAATCGGTGTTGCCCACATAGGCCCATCCCGGGTTGCTAGGACTATAATTTGAATTCTGAATGCCTTCGGTATCGACCAAGATTGCAGGATTGTGTTCCGGGTCGGCAATATGTGCATCAAGTTTCTCCATAAACTTCTCGTTAAAGTAATATCCACCCGGAGTATCATACTCGTATGCCTTATTCCACATACGCGCCCATACATCCGAACGGGGCATTTCCGGTAAACGGGCCGGTGAACTCCATGAAAGGTTATTATTATAGGTCACCCGCGTTTTCTGATTACGATTTCCTTTCTTTGTAGTGACAAGCATCACACCGAAGGCAGCACGTGCACCATAAACAGCAGCGGCAGAAGCATCTTTCAACACTGACACACTCTCCACATCTTGAGGATTAATCAATGACAGGTCGGAGATTTCCACTCCATCGACCAAAATCAAAGCATTCCCGCCATTCAAAGAGGTATTTCCGCGAATATTAATCTTGGCTGCTTCGTTTGGTTGACCGCTATTGAAAGTAATATTCAGATTGGGAACCATTCCCTGCAAACCCTGAGCAATATTAGCGATAGGGCGGTTTTCAAGGATTTCACCGGAAGCAGTTGTCACGGCTCCTGTCAGATTCAGCTTTTTCTGTGTACCATATCCTACTACCACGACTTCATTCAAAGACGCCGAACTTTCTTCAAGCATTATTTTCAAAGAATTAGTTTCACCGGATACCCAGACTTTTCTTGTGCTAAAACCTATATAAGAAGCAACAAGTAAGGCACGCTTACCATCTCTTATCCGTAACGTAAATCCACCGGACAGATCTGTGGTAACACCATTGGTCGTTCCCTGTACCGTAATATTTACACCCGGCAACGGCTGTCCGCTAGCATCAACCACTGTTCCTTTTACAGTATATTCTTTGATTTCTACCGGTACTTCTGCTTTCTTTTCTTCTTTTTGGGGAAGGCGGACAATAATCACTTGTCTCCCTTTTACTGTATATGTCAGTTGTCGAGGGGTAATATTCTATTTAAAATAGATACAACTGATTCGTTTTGTGCTTTGACTGTTACTTTTTCATTTTTCTGCAAGACATCTTCTTTAAAGAAGAAGACATAATTACTTTTCTTTTCCAGTGTTTTAAACAGGGTTTCCAAAGAGACATTTGTCAGATTTAACGTTACATCCGTGGATTGAAGTAGCATAAACCCATCTTCTGCCGAGATCTTTGGCAAATGGGACGTTAAAAGAATGCATAAAAGTAAAAATCGAAAACCAATATTGGTTAAATATTTACTTTTATTCCTTGTCTGAGAGTTATTTTTCATATTTTTGTATTGTTAGATTTATAACTTTGCTGAGTTATTTTTAATTCTAATGTGAACCGGATGATATTTCGCAGATATTATCCGGTTTTTCTGTTTTATTTTAAGGTGGTATATTTTTCATTTCTTTCTTTTTAAAGGTTATACTTCATTTGAGTTTCTCAAGGCATGATGTATATTACATCCCCTCGCCTAGTTATATTTAATGGCGTAGTCAATGAGATGGCCTCAATACTTCGTCAAGTGTACAATTCAAATCAAGACTACCATAATATTTTTCATCTTTCAAACTTCCTGATATTTCTATTTTTGTATCATAATATCTCGACAGTGATTTCAGCACATCAGAAAGTCTCTGTCCATCGAAATTCATAGCATCGTCTTTCCAACAAATATAGTTGTATACGTCCACCTCATTCACTTTTACTGCACCGTTGTCTTTTGAAAGACGTTGATTAGGGAGCAAGCGCTTTTTCTCTTTATTATCTACTGTCACATCTACACTTCCCTGAACAAGTACCACTGCTGTCTCCGTATCTTTTACATAATCGGTTACATTGAATGATGTTCCCAGCACAGTAACTTCTAAACGATTCGTCTTCACGACAAAAGGGTGCTTAGCATCTTTACGAACGTCCAAATATACTTCTCCTTGTACATTCAACTTTCTATTCTCCGGAAAGTCCGAAGCATATGATATGCATGAACCGGAATTAATCCACAATAAAGAACCATCCGGAAGGATTATTTTAGAACGCTTCCCATAAGGTACCATTATCTGATTCACCGATATCTTTTCTCCTCTGGAAGCAACTACCAATTGTTCGTCCACTGTAACTGTACCGTCCTCACCTACCCGGATTTCAGCATTATTTTTGTCCAAACCAACGGCCTGTTTACCATCCAAAATAATCTGTATTTGCCCTGAATGACCTAAAGAGTCTATAATATTGGCTGTAACATCTGTAGTTTTCTGCAAATTGGATTTGGATAGAATATAATAAGTCCCCAAACAGATGAATAGTAAGGCTGCCACACTTGCCACATAAGCCATTACTCTCCGATAAGGTAATGTTTTTTTGTGAAGCTGTACCGGTTGCGAAGATTCATGTTGAAGCCTATCCATCATTCTGGCAAAACTTTGCATCTTATATTCCTCAGATACAGGTTTGCTATCTTCAACCACTTTCATATTTTGAATCACCGCAATAGCCAATTCTATCTTTTCTTCACAACCGGGATGCTGAATCTTATAGAATTTAATATCAAACCCATTATCAGAAAAACCATATCTTGCCCATTGGAAGAAATCATCATCCAACAAAAATTCTTCTATATCTCTAAATGTATATTGAGCCATTTTCTGCCTTATTTTCTATGATGACAAACGAGCAGATGAATTTATACTCATCAGGAGAAAAAAAATCAAAAAAAGACAGACGGGATAAGTAAAAATGAAAGAAGTATGCTATAACAAGTTACTATACAATTATATAGAAAGCACATTAATAAGAAATAAAATAGTAGCGGATGAAGATTCTTTCCTAATCTTTTCCATAGAACGGAACAATAGATTTCGGGCAGACTGGATATTAATTTTCATTATTTCTGAGATTTCTTCAAAACTCATCTCATGGATAAAGCGAAGATAGATTATTTCTTTCTGACGTCCGGTAAGTCCTTTCAATATATGATGAACCTCATCTGACAACCCTTGGTCATGCATCCAAGACAATTGCTCATCAATTGTATAATCCAAATCAAATGCAAAGTCATAATCCGGCAATGATTGAAGTTTCGCATTACGAAGTAATTGATTATAAATCAAATTCTTTAATGCACGAAATAGGAAGGAACGTAACTTTGTATTATCTTCAAGAATTATCTTTTTCTGATAAAGTTTCAGAAACAGGTCTTGAATCAAGTCTTCTACCATCTCATTATCTCCCCCACTCTACGACCATAAGCTAATAAATCATCAAAGCATAAACAGTACAATTGAGAAAATGCCATTTCATTTCCACCCCAAAATTGTACCCATAAATCTATTATGCGTTTCTGATCATTGAGAGTCATAAACTGAATTTAGTTCTCAAAATTAAACTTCTTAATATATTCATTCAACTAACACGGGACAATATTCGGAAAAAAAAAATAACTATGCAAATATTAAAGAATTAATATCAGTAAACATTATATAGATTAATTGCTACATGGTTTATTTTATGGCTGATTCTAAAATAATGTAATCCACATGTAATAATAATCACCATATTTTCGAAACCGAATTTATGGCATCTGAATCGTTCTTTGACAATACAGCATTTTTTTATACCGCTGCTAGCATACTCAATTTTAATCCTAATTCTAAGAATCCTTTTGTTTTCCTATTTCTCATCAGGAACTACTCGAGAAAAGGAAATTAGAGAGAGGTGGAGGGAAAACAAATGGGGATGAGTAGGATTTACGTTATATATCAGCACTTTACGCAAGGGAAACAAAGTGCAGAGAATGTGAATTTGAGCAGAAGTTCTGTTATCAGATTGTTAATCTATTTTCCTGAATGGTAATGAGGTAGGAGAAAATAACTGATAGAAGAGTATTCGGCGACTCATTTTTCTGTCATTGCAGTGCTTATTCTTTGTAATACAATGTTTTGCATAGTGAAGATCTGTTCAACAACAGGTAACTTTGTCCATAAAAAGAGGCATATGCAAACAAGCAAATTCAAGGTGTTACTCTACCTGAAAAAGAGCAAATTGTACAAATCGAAACAAGCTCCGATAATGAAATGAGTAACATATGAGCAAACAATTGCCCAATTTAGTTACAAGTTCTCGTGCGATCCTAAGTTGTGGAACGCTCAAAAAAACAAACTGAACAGCGAGAACCGAAAGGCGATGGCAACGAATGGCAAGTTGAAACGCTTTCTTCTCTCGGTACAGTCGGCTTATAGAGAACTTTGCGAGCGTAGTGTAGTATTTACGGCATCAGGCATCAAGGAAGGAGCAGTTCCATTTCATCCTCTTTCCGTCCTCACGGCAAATCGTTAGAAGTTCCACCTTCACCACCTAACGGAACTGTCAAGACATTCATCATGCCGATAAACAGAGCCACGACATAGTCGGTGAGTGCCTCTTATGATTTGCAGCTCCCCAATAATCGAATTCGTCATCAAACTACTGCATGACATTATCAAGAATGTAGAATTAAATAATCCTTATACAAACAATAAAAGAAACTTCACCACATCCCTATTATCCTTTGCTGAGTTTGCCTATGCACATCTACTGGGATGTTCCTAAGTGGGACGCGCTACTGGGACAGTTTCTTGGTGGGACGACAGGGATAAGATCCATTCACCCTTCTTTAATCTGTCTATGCCTAATCTTTACCCTTTCCTTCAAAAAAGTCCGTTTCGCCGTTCAAATCCCTCGAAAGCTTGATATATGTATGAAAACAAATATAATATTATCTGGTAAGCCTACACTCTATTTTCCCTATTAATATCTTATTATATTTCAACTTCTTACCTGCAAAAATAGTCCGTGTCCTGCGGATTGCCCAAGGCAGCCCTACGGGCTGGTTGGCGAGCAAAAAATCATCCTCGCTACGCTCCGGTATTTTTCTTCCTGCCAAGCCTTGCACAATCCCGGACACGAACAACCCGGCAAGTAAGAAATCGAAATACTGGCTCCACGGAGCCGGTTATGTCTAATTTTAAATGATTAAAGTATGGCTGAAATGACCGAAATGCAGGTTCACGAAGAACGAGTAATGAACCTCGTAAAAAGTAGCAGTGGTAACCCGACAATCACTCCGCTCACAAAAACAAATGCGCACCGTGCAGAATCCATCCGGCGGATCGGAACGGACAAAGATGCGGTCGCCTTCCATTTCCGCAAGAAAAGTACAGGTATGTATATGTATATCCACACCTACACGGAAAACGGTGAAGAGAAGGAATTGCGTGCTTCTGACTTCAAAAACTGGGAAGTAACAGGATTCAAGTATCCCGGCTATCTGGAAGAACTGGAAGAAATCGCCGTCAATGCCTACCGCTGGAATTCCCATGATCCGGGAACAAGGGCTGAAACGGACATCATGGGATATGAAAAGCAGCTTCATGAAGACCTGAAGAAAATACCGGAGGCAAAAAAACAGGATTACATCAATACTTACAAAAGTAAAATATCCGTTTTATTCCACAGCCTCTCACGCTGCGCAAACCCGATGGTGACAGGACGGGGCGGATTCAATTTCCAAAGGAATGAAAAGGCACAAAATGCCTATCAGAACAGATACGACGAATTCCTGAAATGGCGTGAGAAATTTCTGAAAACCATGCAACTGCTCACGGAAAAAGACAGACCCGAAGAAGAAAAACGGGAGGAAACATGGCGCAGACTGAAACATGACATTGCAAGCAGTGCGAACACGATTCACGAGATTGATACGGGAAAAGCCAGAGGGTACAACCGGGCACTCTTCGTAAGCAGCATCTTCAACAAGGTCAGCACATTTGCCGGACATGGCGACGTGGAAATCGTACAGAAGGCAATCGACTTCATTTCCGAATATAATGCCGGCATAAAGAAGCCTGTCATCACACCACGCCACCGGTTCTTCCAGCTGCCTGAAACAGCCAGTCGCATGCGGGACAAGTTAAAGGAAACCAGAGAACAGGAAAACAGGGAAGTAACGTTTGAAGGTGGAACCCTCGTTTGGAACTATCAGGAAAGTCGTCTGCAAATCCTCTTCAACAAAATACCGGAAGACAGCAGACGCAAGGAACTGAAATCCGCCGGATTCCGCTGGTCACCCAGGAACAAGGCATGGCAACGGCAACTCAATACGAATGCGGTGTCTGCGGCAAAGAGAATCTTAAACCTCCAAAATATCTGACCATGAAAAAAGAACATCTGAAATTTGTCATTGACTCCCGCTGTTTCCGAGGAAGCTGCGTCACATCCATGTCGGACGGCATACACTGTGACTACTACGGCAGCACACTGGAGGAACTCAAGAAACAGGAAAACAATCCTTTTCTAATTGCGGTAACAAAAAACGCCATACACAAGAGGTCGCGCATTCATGACAAGTCATTGTGCCGCCCCTTCCGTGAAATTACAGAGGAGAACTATTATAACTGTATGAACGAACTGCCTCCCGTCCGTCTGAAACGCCATTCATTCTTTTTCGGCGAGCCCTACCACGGCAGCCTGTACATGTTCTGTTTCACCATCGGAAAACGTTTTTTCCGGGGACTGCGTCCGGTCATGACACCGCAGGCCGAACTGGAGCGGCAAATGAACGAGCATTACCGCAACATCACATTCAAGGGAAAAGTCACCAAAGGAAAAGCGGAGAGAATTACAAGCAAGGACAAGCAGGAGATCATCACCATTCCCTATTCATTCACCGACAAGGAAAACAGGGAACGTTTCATCTGTAACATGGTAACCGGAGGGAATGATGGTGAGGACACCTGCAAGGCCAGAAAAGACATGGCGAACATACTGCTCAGCCTGAGGAAACATCATTTTCTGTATTTCTCCGGATATGGCAGGCATGACGACATGGAAACATTTCTGGATGAAGTGGAGGAAAAAAGATACACCATAATAGCAAGCGGATGCCTCTTCCAGTTTCCTCCCTGCCGTGATTCCGTCTCATTCACCGGAACCGTCAAGGAAACCGGAGAAAACTTCTTCTACAGGATTTATGACCGGGAACTGTTCCTGCACATTATGCACAGGCTCAGAGCAGTCAAAAGAGAGAAAACACCGGCTGAAGCAAAAGCAGTCCTCCCTAAATGCAGACGCCATGAATAATACGGAGCCATGGAAAAAATATGTTCCCGAAACGGTCAGCCTGTATCATGTGGACTACCGGGAGAATCTGGACGAACGCGAAGACCTGCAGGAGCAGTGCATCCGGAACAATAACATGGGGAGGCTATATGAAACAGTCATGGAATGTTATGCTGAACAGGAAGCGGAAAGTCTGCTCAAAATACTTGGGGAAATCAAAGAGAAGATGGCAGAAGAGAAAAGGCAGGAAGAATTCGAGGAACACCGTGAAGAGATTACGGACCTCATCTTGAACAGGAGTGATACCGACCCGGCGGAAGAACTCATAAAAAATTCCGCCGCCGTCAACATGTACTACTCTCCTGGTACGAAAATAGAGGAACGCATCGGAAAAGCATCCAAAGCCATGTCCTGTTACAAGGTCAGGCGCGCCCTGAAACTGAAGAAAGGACAGTTTGACACACTAATTGAAGAACTGGTGGATAATGCCACATACGGTGGTGAACTACGTATTTATTTCAATGCCGGGTTCAATAAACTTGTCACAAACGACAACGGAAAAGATTTCAGAACCATCCGTTTCCACGGGGATGTCATCGTAGCCGTCGCCAACAGTTTCAACGGTTCCGGCTACCACATCAGCCTGCCCCTGGACATTACGTTTCCATTCGTCAGGGACAGACTGTTTGTAGACTCACAGGTACGTTATTCCTATGCAACCGAAGTATGCGGAATGTGCAGGGACTGGTGCGACTCCACCAGCTGGGAAACTGAATACAAAACCGTCAGGAATACAAGCAGGAACAGACAGAAAGAAAAAACATTATCAACCAATTAAAACGGAATATCATGAAAATCATGTGCAAACAGGAGTACTACAACCAGGTAGTACAGTATGCGGAATCAATCAAGGACACTTCACTGCAGAACTGCATGGAACGTCTTGAAGCATGGGAAAAGAATCCGGACCGCCCGTGTGAAATAGAGCTTTACCACGACTGGGCGCCCTATTCGTTCGGGTTCACCCAAAGGTACCCGGACGGCAGCAGAGGGATTGTCGGAGGGCTGCTCTATCACGGTTCACCGGATGAATCGTTTGCCGTACAGCTGACTCCCTTCAAAGGATGGCAGATACACACTTAAAGTTTCCGGAACATGGAAGAATGGATGCAGTATGCCAGGGACATGGCGAAAGCGGAAAAAGAGCTGGAGATCGAGCTGTGGGTGATCATCTCCTTTTACAGGACTACGGAGCAGGGCGGCAAAGTCCTGCTCTTCCGATATGACCTGCCACGAAAAGTGGCGGACAAATATGACTGGGTCGTCCGGTGGAGAAGGGCAAAACTGACCTGCCAATATCCCAAAGGGAATGTTACACACACTTACTGCCTGTATGACAGGCACAGCGGTGAAGACTATTCATTCGGCTCCTGCCTCTCCTCGCTGGCGGCAGCCAAGGCACAGGTCACCAGGATGGAACGGAGAATAAGGGAATACACCGCATGGCAAAAACAGAACAACCTCTTTTTTGACGAACAAACGGACGAAATGCTCCAAAAGGCTGTCGCCAAACTCAAAATAAAAAAAGAAAATGTACAGGAGGCAGAAAGAAGGCTGCAAAGGAAAGCCGAAAAGCACCAACGGGAAATGCGGAAATAGCAAAACGGATTACGCATTTCCATTTCTTGCCGCAAAGATAGCCGTTTGCCGGACTGAATGCGCAAGGCAGCCCTGCGGGCAGGTTGACAGGAAAAAAATCATCCTCGCTACGCTCCGGTATTTTTTTCCGTCAAGCCTTGCCGCAATCCCCGGCAAACGGACAACGCATCCAACAAGAAATAAAAATGCCCGTCTCACGACAGGCTCATGTATAACTAAAAAATGATCGGCTATGATTACGGATGAAAGAACCCGGAACAGACTGTATGCGGATACGGAAACGACACTTTTCACACTGGAAGACAAACCAGGGGCAATATTACGGATAATGGAAATCATACGGGACACCCCCGAATATGGACAACTTTCGCCCCTTCTTCCGGCATACGCGGAAGAAGACCGGCAAGCAGAATGGTGGAAGGGCAAGGAACCGGACTTCCTTCTGGCGGAACTGCTGCATGTACTTCAACTATATGCACCAGAAGGATTCATACTGGGACCGATAACCGGGAAAACGCATGCTTTCGGATATACAAACCCGGAATATGAAAAAATCTGATCTACAGGATAGAGATCGAGCTTGACTGGGGATATGTGTATGGGAAAAAGAACGAATACAGAAAGAAAAGGAAACTTTATAAGGAAATTGCGGAAATATTCACCACGGACGGATATACGGCAGAGATGGAGAAAAGAGGAAAAGGATGCCGGATAACCAAAGGGAATACAAGGCTTCATTCACATTACGAATGGATAACCGGACAGTGTGAGGCCACACACCTGACCGGAACGCTTATCCGGTTACTCAGGGAAAGCAGGAGATTCCATCTGATTAGGTGCATCCTGCTTGATTTCATATTCAGTTTCACGCAGGAAGAGGAGCTGGAATTTTACCGGCAGCAAAACGAAATAAGCATATACTACCGGATATTCGACCTTTTCAGAAGGAAACCGTGGACTGTTACCGAAAATCTCATGACGGTGGCTTCAGAAATCAACATACCGACTCAAAAATATCCGGAAGGGCCCGACCGGGACTCCCCCGCTTACAAATATGTCCGGGAAGCCTATCAAAAACTCATAGACAAGGGATATCTGGAAGAATACACCCGAACCTGGATAAGGGAGGAGCTCCTTTGTGCAAGAGCAACCCCGGAAGGAATATCAAAAAACATATTCTATGGAACTCTGCTATAACCGTCTGCTACTCATCTCCCTGTGGCAGTACAACCACCATGAAGAGGAAGGACTGACCCTGCGTCTTTTCGAAGAAACCTTCGGCAAGACGCAGGGCAGCCATTATTACGACAAATGGATGAACTGTTTCAACCGGGACCTCCGGGACATGATCATCTATTTCAGAGGGGAGGGTGAAAACGGACAGAAGTTCTGTGACATGGTGGCCCGACAAATTGAAGTATACCGTAAAAATCGAAAACACTATGGAATTTACTGACCTTTATACAGTGGAAAGCCTGCAATGCTTCAACGGTTTCCATTACCGCGGATATCGGATAAACCAAAGTGATACGGACAAGGTAAACCGTCTCATTGCAATAATCCGGCAAGAACGGGAAAAGAATATCGGACCGGCAGCAGGTGACATCATCGAGTATACCTGCCGGAACGGTGACTGGTTTCAATCGGCACACATCGAAGAGATATGCGACGGACATTTCAAGATCTGCCTTTCCAGAAGCATCCCGTTCTGTTATGAAAGCGGGGACGGTGTCGGCTATAACGTCCATGAAGGGATATGGACTTATCCGAAGAGAGCCGCCTTGAAACCGGCAGGCATCAGGGAAAAGCAGTTCAGGACATGGGGACATGCCGGAAAATGCGCCAACGGGGAGGTATACTTCACGGCCTGTGTCCGTGCGTGGCAATATACGGAACCGGAACCCCTGTATGGCAGATATACTACCAGAAACTGGAGCAAATACCACATCAACAGGCAGCCCAACCCGGAACATGACGGCGAGTTCTTCTACATGACCGAAGGATTCACCCTATACTCACGCGAGGAACTGGACAGGCTGACCGGAATCCTTCACGGGAAACTCTTCGACGGGATATACAGCAACTCACTCGTTCTATGGGGATACCACATGAAATGGGAAATACTCACGGAACAGGAATGGAACGAAACAAAAGCCGAAATACACATATCCTTTCTCGGAGAGTCCCCCGTGAAAATAATAACCTGCGATGATACCCGTACAATAACCGTCTATAAAAAGAAATAACAATGGCAAAATACGAAACCCCTCCCCCGGTCCGTCCGCTTGAGAAGCTGATAACGGATTTCTCCTACACAAACGGACTCGATCCCGTCAATGTATTCAACGATTTCCTGACCTATATCATCCACGGGTTTTCTCCCGATGCTCCCCCACTGCAGAGCTGGAAGTATTGAACCAGGTGGTCATAAACAAGGTACAACGGATGGTGGAAGGCAAACGGCAGGGAGTCATGGAGACCATCGCACGGCTGCTTGACGAAGGAAAAATAGCGCAGGACTTCATCGCCCCCATCGGGGTGAACCTGCGCGGCAAGGAGAAACAGCCTGTCATTTCATTCCGGGCGGCGGACCGGGTGCAAATGACCATGCCGGAGGGAAATTTCAGTCTGCACGGCAATGCCATCAGCCAGATTTCGGAGAAGATGGGAGTGCCGGCCAAATACCTGCGCGAACTGTCCGGTGGCGATGTATGGCAGAAACAGCTTTGCGCCACCATCCTTAACGAACATTCGGGCTGGACCGCGCGCACACGGGTACTTATCCGGGCGGTAGGCATGGAAGTGCGGGGCGTACTTTCCGACTCGTACCGGCGGCTCAATTCGGTGGATATCCTGACCGCATTCATCCGGGAGGCGGCCAATCAGGGGGCGGTCGTATCGGACGCCTACATGAATGACACCAAGGTCTGGTGCGTTATATGTTTTTTAGGAACAAACAGTAGGAAGATACTAAAATAAAATAGCAGACATATCTATCAATAAGGTATTTTAGCATCATATATTAAATATCTTTGCTATAAAAAGTAGTTTTTAACCAATAAATTTGCTAAAATGTAATTAATATATAATTTTGCAAAATCAATAGAATAGTTAAACACTCCCCTTGAAATACGTGCATTATGAAGAAGTTATTTTTGATATTGCCTATTCTCCTCTCTTTCACCTGTATTCATTATGTTTCAGCCCAGAAACAAAAATATGAATTTAAAGGTAAAATTATTGATTACGAAAGTAAAGAACCATTGGAATTTGTAACAGTTCAAATCCCCAAACAAGGGCTATGGGCTATTTCTGACAAGGATGGTAATTTTCACATCTTATTAGATAAATCCGGAACATATGAGTATGAGATTCAGACTTTGGGATATCAAAAAGAAACAGGTAAGATTAATGCTGATTCTTCTAATAAGAAGCCTTTAGTTTTTAAACTCCGTCCATTAAGCTTAGCCTTATCCGAAGTTGTTGTTACCGCACAAGAACACAAAAACGGATCAACTTCTACTATTGCACAAACCGCCATCCAGCACTTACAACCGAAAAGTGTAGATGATTTGCTGCAGTTGTTGCCAGGTGGAGTCACAAAGAATCCCGATCTGAATAGTGTAGGACAAGCTTATATCCGTGAGATTTCCTCAAATAGTAATAATGCGTTAGGTACTGCGGTTGTTGTAAATGGTGCTCCGTTATCTAATGATGCAAATTTGCAAACTTTATCCACAGCCAAATCAGGTGCAAGTTTAATTAATTCACAATCTACAAGCGGGCAGGGAACTGATTTGCGTACAATTTCTCCTGATAATATAGAATCTGTAGAAGTAATTCGAGGGATTCCTTCTGTAGAATATGGAAACTTAACATCAGGAGCTGTAATCATTAAAACAAAGTCAGGGGTAACCCCTTTAGAGGCTAAAGTCAAGTTAGACTCTTATTCAAAAATGTTTTATGCAGGCAAAGGATTTCTATTAGGTGAAAAGGCAGGTGCAATGAATCTATCAGCAGATTATTCACAGTCATACGATGATATCCGAATGAAATATAAAGGATTTGATAGGGTAACGGCAAATGTCGGATACTCAAATACGTTCATGAAACACTCTACACCATTAACATTCAATGTAAATATAAGTTTTTATAGCAATATAAATAATGAAAAAGCAGATCCGCAGTTAAAAACAAATGAACAAATTAAGAATGAAAATATGGGCATACGTTTTAATCTAGAGGGGAATTGGCGTTTGAACAAATCATGGATTTCCAACCTTGGCTATAGCTTTATGACTAGCTATAGCCGTCAGAAAGATTTCCAAAATAAATATGTCATTTTGCAATCGGGTGTGACCCCAATATCAGATTCGTATGTATCACAAGAATACCAAAGCCGTTTTCAAAGCGCCTCTTATTATTCTCCGTTTTCTGTAGAAGGGATACCTGTAGATGTGTTTGCACAATTAAAAGCAGATAAACTGTTTCAGATTTCAGCAGATTGTTTTTCCAGATTAAAAATTGGCTTTGATTGGAATTATAATGTAAATAAAGGAAAAGGATTACTCTTCAACCCCCTATTACCGCCAGAAGTATCAGGGAACCAATCTATTCGCACTCGTTCTTTTAAAGAGATTCCTGCCATGAGCCAACTTTCTGTTTTTTTAGAAGATCGTTTCCAAATTCCCATAAAGAGTTCATTATTGACTTTACAGGCAGGAATACGTATGACCGAACTGTTTATAAATAGAGCACAAGCTAACCGAGGAAATATATTTATAGTAGACCCTCGTTTTAATCTAGAGTATAATATTCTGAATAAAGAAAATAATTCTATCTTTGATGATCTAACTATTTCTACAGGCTTTGGTATCACCTCCAAATCTCCGACTCTTTTGTATCTTTATCCTGATAAAGCCTATTTTGACGAAACCAGCTTTGCTTCTATTTCTGCTAATGATCCAAGCAAAGCTTTGAGTGTAATGACCACCAAAGTTATCGATGACACCTCTAATCCAAATCTAAAACCCACGGTAAATCGAAAAATTGAAGTAGGACTATCAGCTAAAGTCCATCAATTTATGGGAAGCATGAATTTTTTCTATGAGAAATCTAAAAATGAATTTGGTTTCTCTACTGCTCCAGTAATTATGCCTTTCCGAAGATATGGTATTCCTGCTGAAGCTGAGGATTTTAGTTATAATAATGGAATGGTATATTATACTCAAGCAGGAACCCAACATGAAGCAACTGTGACTAATGATGTCTCTTTTTTCACTTATTCACGTCCGGCCAACCGTTATCAAACTCGGAAAAAAGGTGTCGAATACAACTTCAACTTTGGGGAGATTCCTTTTTTAAAAACTTCCGTGATAGTAGACGGTGCATGGTTATATATCAAACGTATCTCAACAACGCAATCATACAAAACGATATCAACCTCTTATGCAGGTGAAAAATATCCTTACATGGCTGTGATGCCTGCCGGAATGGACGGTACCATTAATACCCGTTTCAATACAAACTTCCGTTTTATAACCCATATACCGCAGTTAAAAATGATATTTTCGACTACAGCACAGGTTATTTGGAAACAAAGTGAACGGCGTATATGTGAAGATGAATCCGGTAATTCTCTCTACTATAAATCACCGGATCCACAAGCTAATAATGTTGAAAAATATTTTGTAAACCCGGTAGGCTTCATAGATCGGAATGGTATTTATACGACATGGAATGAGTCTTATAATTCCGATTACAAATATCGTTTGATGATGACTCAATATGTTCACAGTAATTACTTTGGAAAAGAGAACTACCCGACTACTGTAATTCTAAATTTTCGTTTAACAAAAGAAATTGGTAAGATGCTTGAACTTTCATTTATGGCTAATAATTTCTTGAAAATAAGAAAAACTGCTAAAAGGGAAACCAGTACGGGATATACTACATTAACTATTCCAATGTATTTTGGTGCAGAAATGAAACTTAAATTTTAATTATATAATCTATTAAAGCGTTTTATGTATGAAGAGAAATTTATTTTTATTGCCTTTGATGGCTCTTCTGTTTTTGGCTGCATGTTCAGATTCAAATGATGAAGTAGCAAAGAATTTTACTGTAACAGTTTCTTTGACAGCTGATGGTGGTATCACTCTTTCTAATATTAATGATTTGGAAGTGACAGCTGTAAATCTTACAACTTCCAAGGAACAAACCGCTACCCCCGCTAATGGAAGTGTTTCTTTTTCTTTACCAACTGGAAAATATGACTTCAGAGCGACAGGAGTGTACGAAGGCCATGAGCTGAATGGAATAGCAAACAATGTAAATGTTGCTGCAGATCAGACAGTAGAATTGATGATAGGATATGCAGCAGCTAATAGTACGCTTATTTTCAAAGAAGTGTATTATACCGGTGTGAAAGATTATTATTTTAAAGATGGATTTTATGAGATATACAACAACAGTGATGAAGTACAATACCTAGACGGTGTTATTTTAGGTATTGTAGACGAAGGATTACCAGTAAATGTCTTTACTCCAACCAATTCTATTTGGGTAGATGACAATGGCCAGTTACTGGATCGTTATCCAATGACAAATTATACTATGTATTTTCCTGGAAATGGGACAGAACATCCTTTACAGCCAGGAAAAAGTGTAGTTGTAGCTGCTTATCCTATTGATCATTCATCTCGTCAATTAGAAGATGGTGACACTCCTTCTCCTGTGAATTTGAGTGGAGCAGATTGGGATATATTCTGCGGTCCATACTCTACAACAGATATAGACGTTCCTAGTGTTCCAAATTTAGAGTATGCTTTTCACACATTTGGAATAGAATTTATGCCTTCTACAAGTGGGCAAGCTCTAATTTTGGCAAAATTGCCTAACAACCAAAAGGTTGCAGACTTTGTTGCAGAAGAAAACAACTTCATGACAGCCCCAGGAAAGACACAGAATCATTTAATGATACCGAGTGAATATGTAATCGACGGAATTGAAATTGTACGTGCGCCAGTTAATGAACGTTTTAAACATCTGTTACCGAAAACTGACATGGGTATGGTATGGGTAGATGGTTCAAACAATGGCAGTTTGGCTGATGCTGCATATTCCGGCAAGAGTATTCGCCGAAAGGTTGCTTCAATAGAAAATGGGATGACGAAGTTCAAAGATACTAATAATTCCAGTGTAGACTTTATTATCGGTGGTGGCACTCCTACTCCGGGAATAATACCAACAACAGTAGATGAATAATGATGTTTTTATTGATGAGTTGTTGAAATATTGAAAAAATTAGTTTATGAGCTTGACTTTTTAACTCATAAACTAATTTTTATCTCTTTCCTTAACTTTTCTTTGATTTTTAACCGTAAAAAAAGAAATGATGCCAAATAGGTTTTGTTTATTACTAGCTGTTTTCCTGTCTTTATCAACATCGGCACAACAAGCAGATTCCCTGCTTAAAAAGAAAATGGTATATCAAGACTATCTGTATCTCCACAACATACATAAAGGTAGCCAGAATCCAACTGCAATTTCCCGGGAAGCATTACAAGACGTGGTTGAAGTAAATGCTAGCTACCAGTTTGCTTATGGAGATTATCATGCGATGGATGTATCCAATATACAAAAAACATTTAATTTTTCCTTATATGGCATCAAAAAACTCAAAAAGGTTGCTTTTGAAGGCGAAATAGCTTATTCAAATATTTCTGAACGTGATAAACGATGGAATAGTACTTTATTTATAGCTAAAGACAATCCATTTATTATAGCTGATTCTATTTATAGTAATTTTGGCACTGAGAAGTTTCACTTAAATGGAGGCTTTTCTTATGAGGCTACATCGAAATTGCATATTGGTTTACGTGCGGATTATCGAGTAGGAAGTACAGCTAATCAGACAGACCCACGCCCTAATGTGGATGGGATGCGTTTCTATTTAAATCCGGGTGTTGACTATCAACTAGGACAATTTACTATAGGATTATCCGGAAGAATGGAATGGCTGAGTGAATCATCAGAATATACAGTCGTACGTTCTACAGAAGGAACTTATTATGCATTTCTGTTTCATGGATTAGGAGATCCCATTATGAAGACTGCTATTGGTTATCAACGTAAATATAGTGGGAACTTAGGAGGAGGAAATTTCCAACTAATATGGAAAAAGGATAAACTACAGAATTTTTTGGAGGCAAGTTATCAGAAAAGTACCGAGGAAGCAGAAGATGGCGGTAGTGCGGAAAAGTTTAAAGGAGGTAAGTATAAAGCTAGCCAATATGGATTTACCAATCGTTTTATGATTTATGGTGATCAATGGATACACAACCTGAAGCTAAGAATTTCTTTTCACCAGGTTGACGGAACTTATTATCTGCAAGAACAACATTCTACTTCTGATGGAAATATTATATGGGATATCATAAGCTCATCTGTTTGCCATAAAAATACGCATAATGATATGTCCTTAGAATATAGATTAGATAAAATAACGCCTTTGAAAGTTCCTCATTTCACAGTAGGGATAAAGGGGGGCATGTTTTCACAAAAGGTGAATCATTATCCTGAACTGTATTTGCAGAAATACACAATGGCTTATGGAGAAATATATGCAAAAAAAATATTCTCTTTAAAAAAATACTCCTTAATATTACATGGAGACGTAACCTATGCACAACGCCTGTCTGACGAAAATGTAATAGAGGGAACAGTGTTGGAGGATAAATATAATACACCTCAATTTGAATATATGTCTGGAGAACATCTGACTGCTTCATTTAAAACAGAATTACAGCATCCATTAACTATCAGGAATTTCTGTTCAAGTATCGGAGGCTTTGCAGAATTCACTTACAGTTCTTATATGGGTGATTATCATTTTTATAAAGAAACCTCTCGTCAAAATATACGAGCAGGCATCAAACTTATTTTTTAATTAAAAACGTGATGAGTATAAAAAAAATATTATTTAGCTTTATCTATTTGTTGTGTGCCGGATTTATGCAGGCCGATAACAACAATGGTTTTGCGATCGTTGTCGATCCGGTAACTTATGATAATGTACGGACAGAAATCGAATTATATGCCAAGGCAATCCAAGAAAAAGAACAATTAGTTCCGATCATAGTAATAGATAAATGGGGAGTTCCGGATTCTATAAAGAATGAATTGATCCGTTTACATCGGCAGTCCAAAGCAGCTATTGAAGGAGCAGTTTTTATCGGTGATATTCCAATTCCGATGATCCGTGACGCCCAACATCTGACATCAGCTTTTAAAATGGATCAAAAAGTCTTTGGTTGGCATGATTCTTCTGTCCCAAGTGACCGGTTCTACGATGACTTTGACTTAAAGTTTACATTCCTTAATAAGGATAAAGATGAGCCATTATATTTCTATTATTCATTAGCCCCCGAATCAGTACAATATCTTCAACCAGATCTCTATACTGGCCGCATAAAAGCAAATGATGAAAATGGAACAACTCGTTATGAGAAAATCCGTGCTTTTCTAAAAAAAGCAATAAAACAGAAATATAGCCGAAATGTGACAGATCAAATATTATTTTTTAGCGGTAATGGATATGTATCAGAATCAGTTACTGCCAGAATTGATGAGAAAGCAGGTATTTTAGAAAACTTTCCTTGGTTGAAACATCAAAAAAATGGAATAGAGTATATTGACCATAAACGGGATAAGGCAATAAAAGATCGTTTAAAGACAGAAATGCAACGTCCAGATTTGGATATTGCAATTTTACATCATCATGGTGATGTGGAAATTCAATATATGAATGGCATTCCTTTGCCAAAGTCAACAACGGAGGAAATTGAAAATATTAAATTATATTTGCGTGAATCGTTACGTCACGCCAAAGAAAAAGGGAAAGATTTAGATACTATAAAAGTACGTTTGAGTAAACGTTTCGGAGATTTACCCATGAGTTGGTTTGATGGTACTTTTGAACCCAAAGTGATGGTCAAAGATTCACTATTCATGCGTTCGCTAGATTTATTCATTGACGAATTCGCAACTTATCGTCCTAATGCCCGTCTGGTAATCCTTGACGCATGTTTTAATGGCTCTTTCCATAAAAAACAATATATAGCCGGAGCATATATTTTCAATGAAGGAAATACAGTAGCAGTATTGGGAAATAGCGTTAATGTATTACAAGACAAGTGGCATGACCGTTACGTGGGTTTGATGGCATTAGGTATGCGTGCAGGACGTTTATCACAATATAATCCATTTTTAGAAGGGCATTTTTTTGGTGATCCGACTTTCCATTTTACTCCGATAACATCATCTACGTCTGATATTAACAAGGCGTTGTCTGACGGAAGTGAATCCTTCTGGAAAAAGCAGTTAAAAAGTCTGTATCCCGCTGTAAAAGCTATGGCTCTCCGACAGTTAGTGGATACAGGCAAAGATTACTCGGCTTTATTACTGGACACATACAAGACAAGTGATTCTTATCTTGTCCGTATGGAAGCAATGATGTTACTCTCTACTTATGACAACGATGCTTTCATTGAATGTCTGAAGCTTGCAGTTGATGATAGTTACGAACTGATTCAACGTTTTGCCATAAATTTCATTGCAAAAAGCGGGGATTCCCGTTTAGTTCCCGCAATTATCAGTGTTGCAGTAAAGAACAATACTTCAGAGAGATGTGAATTTAATACTAAAATGGCAATGGCTCTCTATCCAGAAGAGTTGTTGATGCCGGAATTTGAAAAGCAATTCGCGAACATCACATATTATACAGATAAACAAACCGTACACGACGCTATAGCAAAAGCTATTCATGTGAACACTCATAAGTGGAAAAATGAAGTAGATATCATTTGTGACGATAGTTCCTCGGTGAAGAAGAAAATTATGAATATCCGTATGTTACGTAATTACACAATGCATGAAAATGTTCCATCCCTGCTTTCTTACGTAGAACGTGCTAAGGATGATACTGTGCAAGTAGCACTTTGGGAAGCATTAGGCTGGTTTTCATTATCCTACCAACGTGAAATAATAGCAAACAAGGCATGGCAAGTCAGCCAAAACAGTAAATATACGAAAGCGGTTCGTGATGAAGCTTTAAAAACATACTATCGTGTAACATTAAATAAAAAATAAAGCATATACATGAAAGTAACTAAATACATTATGATATTTTCTCTTATAGCAGGGTATTCGTTAGCTCAGGCACAGCAACGTCCGATCTATAAGGCGAAGCCGTTAAGTCCGGAAGATATATCCCGAAAACAACATATTCCTGAATGGCAACCTCCTACCACTAGGGTGGTACGAGATCTTCCGGCGGGAGTCAATAATAGTACTTTAAAGTATTTCCCGTCAGTTTTCAACCAGTTAGGCAACTCTTGCTCACAAGCATCTGGTGTCCGCTATGCATTCACATATGAGGTTAACCGGATGCTTGACCGAGATGCTAAAGCCTCTACAGAAAATGTATTCTCATATCATTTTACATGGAACTATCTTAATAACGGCATTGATGAAGGTTCACATCCGGAGTTGGGATATGACATGATGAAAATCGGAGGCGCAGCTACACTAGCTGATATGCCTGATGAAAGTGCTGCCGTATCTACTACAACGTGGCTGACAGGATATGATAAATATTTGAAAGCCATGACCTATCGAGTAAAAAGCTATGAAAAATTCTCATTGAAAACAGAAGACGGGATTCAGCGTTTAAAACTATTTCTATATAATCGTGGAGTCGCAGGAAGCGCAGGAGGAATAGTCACTTTCTCTTGTTTGAGCGGTGATTGGAAAGAGCATTCATATAAAGGTCCCTCTGTCACCGGCTTAAAAGATATGATTGTAAAAAATGGAACAGATGGAGCACATGCACTGACTATTGTTGGATATGATGATACTGTTGAATATGATTTCAATAATGACGGTCAAATTACAAATGATGAGAAAGGAGCCTTTATTTTTGTCAACAGTTGGGGAACCTGGTGGGCTTCAGAAGGATACTGTTATTATCCATACAAATTATTTCTAACCCCTGCATCAGAAGGAGGATTGGCAGATCTGTCCGCAATGGCACTAATGGTAGAACCCGAAGTACATGAACCGAAAATCGTTTTTAAGGTAAATTTGACTTATACATCCCGTAATGACCTATTTTTCCGTTTAGGAGTAGCTGAAGGAGAAAATGCGACTTCGCCTACTGTTATACTGGGATATCCGATGATGCAAAACCAAGGAGGAGATTTTTATATGCGTGGAGAAGGCACTGCTGAAACTTTTAAAACAATAGAAGTAGCCATGAATTTTACAGATAAACTTAAAGATTTCGAAACCTTTAAGAATCCGAAATTTTTTCTGACCGTACGTAAGATAGCTGTGGGAAAAGTTGGAGATGGACAGATTAATAATTTCTCGGTGATTGATTACCGTACAGGTAAAGAATATGTATGTATGCAAAAGAATGTAAAAATCAGTGGAGAAACGATTCTGACCACCGGAGATCAGAAACTATCGGAAGTGTCTGCTAATCCGAACTGTTGGTTACAAACAAGCGGTAATGGAGCTGTGAGATCACCATTTATTTTGAGAACTGTCGATGGTAAGCAGATCAAACTGCAATTTGAAGAATATACTAAAAAATCTGGACAGGTGAAAATCAAATATCAGAAACTTCCATAAAAATTAAACAAAATGAAAGAAATCATCAAAATTATCAGCATCTTTTTGTTTACCAGTTTTATTCTGACCTCATGTACGTCAGAAGATAATACACCTACCATGGAGGAAGACTCCTATTTAGTTTTATCAAATGTAAACGACCAGGTTTGGACTTATTTCTCTTTATCAACAGGAACTATCGTAGGAACTTCTGCCTTCGGCTCTACCAAAAGTGATGAAGAATGGAAAAAGCGTACTGATTGGGATATGGCTATCTGTGGAAAGTATGTACGTACCAATAGCGGTACCTCCGGCAATGGTCAAGGGGGACTAATAAAAGTGGAAGGAATGAGCTATGAAGCAATAACGACACCTGTGTCCAGTACCTTCGATATAGATATATTATATTAGAACAGATAAAGAAAGATATAAAATTGATTTAGGATAAACAATCTCATAATCCGTCAAAATCAGAATATTCTGATTTTGACGGGAAATTTTATCATCTTAGCTACAAACAGGACTAAGCTGGAAACTTTTCTCAGCCAGGGCAAAGAAATCGAGAAGGCTCCTCTGATGTGAGTTCTTGCCCTTCCTCCCAAAATTCTCTAATGTCGGGGCACCTTTCCACGCCCTTGCCGTCGGGGGGGGAGTAGGCCGTAAAAATCCAGAAAATCGACCAGACTCTTGAAGTTCTTCTCCCCGCCCTCCGACTCGTGCATCGATATGCGACCCTGCCGCTTCCATTTCTCCACCTGTTTCCAGTGGTGTATCTCCATCACCTTGAAGGTGGAAAGGAACCTTTCACGGATAACTTTCGCCCCATTCTGCTGGCTGCCCATCCTCCGTACCTTAAAGTCCGAAGCCATCAGCGTGGGCAACAAACCATATACGTTCCCTTCTGTACGGAGTGCCGACGACACAAGTCGGAATAAGTAGCGGCTGTCTTCCGCACCTCTGTGCTGGCCGGTGACAGAAAACGGTTAACAGGGGAAACCTTACGTGAAAACGTTGATCCGTCCCCTTCACTACCCCAAATCTGCAGTGGTAATGTCTGTATAACTTTCTGCATGGTTGAACTAGTAATTTAAAATCCGGTTGCAAAATTCATCTATCGCACAATAAAAAGCGTTACTCCATCCCATTCATTCAGCGGTGAGATCCGCCGCTCCGAACCCGCAGAAAGGCGAGGCGTATACCAGCAGTCTCACATTTATTTACCAACTAAAAGTTACGTTTTTTTCCTTTATCCATCAAATCCAAAATGATGGCTTTCTCATCTATCTTCCGGTATCCCCCATCTCAAGCATATTCTTGAGACAGGGGATACCAGAGATTTCATAGACTGTCATACCGTTCCGATGGACGAGGTGGATGTAGTCTTTCTGTCTTTGTCTCTCCACTTCCTCACGGCTCATTTGTAGCAGTTCGCAGATTTCTTCTTATGTGAAAGTCAGTTGCGCTTCCTGCGTTGTGCAGACATAGACCAAGATACTCAGTATCTGCAAGCATTTGAGATACACTTTGACAAGAGACGCAAACTTATAGCATTCGATTGTAACGACTTTACTTTGATTTTCCATTTTCTATGATTTTTACGAGTTTGTTATTTCTGAAGTCCGGACTCTCATCCCTGTATTCTTCACGGGAACCGATATACATCGGAAGCCTAGAAGCATATCTTGCCGCTCAATCTGAAATAAGGCAGCTTGCTCGAGTTACGCCAGCGAATAAAGGGCCGATTACAGACTTTCAGTTGCAAGCGCATGTCGCAGCTGTCCAGTATCTGCTTGCCATTGAAGCTGGTCATGACCTCTAAAGTTGTTTCCATCCAGCCAGGATACGAGTTCATGTTACTCGGAGAAACTCTCCTGGATTAATACTTTCAGCATTTCGATGTCTTCATTTCTTGCTTCCATCTTTTGTTCTTTTTCGTTCGCCATTTATCTCTCTTTCTACCGTAAAGTATAAAAAAAGGAATGTAAAAAACACCAGCCTTCAATAAAAAAACGCTTCCGATTGATCTGTTGCACTCGAAAATATCGGTTCTCTTTATGATAGAGATATTTGAAATTATGCAGAGAAACGCAATATGCAGCAAGACTTTTGCTACTAATGTGCTACCTGTTACCTTTAAATTTACTCCTTACTTTTTGATTTTCGAAAAGATAAAATCAATCACTTAGATTTAACGCTTAGAACCATACTTTTTCCGAAAGTATTTTTATCTTTGTGAAACACACAACTTTTTATTATAACAAGAATACTATGAAACTATACAAGATAACAGCTATATACACAAGACTGACTGATATAGTTAAAAATAATGCTTTTATTTCCATTGGAAATATATCCGCTATCTTCACCTTAAATCTCTACTATAACGAATATTGGGAACCTATTATTTATATCATCTCATCGTTGCTTATTTTTTTCCTATGTATTCACCTATATTATAGATGGATTGACAAAAAAGACAAAGACAAGAAGAAACAGAATCCCAACCTTAACAAATCAAAAGAGATACTGGATACAGTATCTCTGACATTTTTATTCTTCATATTGCCCTATATCTATAATATACATTCGGAGCATCTAAAGAAAGAAAGCGATAGCGAATCACGAAAACATACAGAGACATTTTACAAAAATATCATCAATATATGACTCACTCAGAAAAGGATCCATTATATTCGATGAAAGCAAAGTTGATACCAATAATACTGCATATCTTACAGCATGCGGTATATACTTAAACGACCTAAATGTCGGTAATTTTAAAGTAGCTTTTAAATATCTCAATATGGCGGCAGCCAGAGGAGACGCAATCGCATGGTTCAATCTTGGCAATATGTATATGGCCGGTCACAATACAGCCGTTGATGAAATAGAGGCCTTTCGTGCATATAAGAAGTCTGCGGATCTTGGATATCCTGCTGCTATGTTCAACGTAGGGTACTTCCTTTCGAGAGAAATAGGGACAGAGAAAGACCTGAACAAAGCATTGAAATACTATTTAGATGCAGCTACGTGTGGAAACACTGATGCCATGATAGAAGCCGGGAATATCTATGGTTTCAATAAGAAAAGGGATAAGTGGAAATACTGGTACTCCCAGGCTGCGGACCACGGAGATGTTAGTGCCTATAGTTGGAAAGCTCAATTTTATTTAGAAGAAGGTAAGTATAAAAAAGCATTAGAATGGGGCATGAAAGCACTGGAAAGGAAAAATTACAAAGCGTATGGTCTTTTAGGGCATTTATATCTATATGGCAAAGGAGTCAAAAAAGATATACAGCATGCAGAGAAGTGTTACCTACTGCAGGTAAAATGTTATCCAGAGGAAGAAGCTCCTATACAAAATCTAGCACATTTTTATCATGAAATTGGAGACTCTACCAAATATAAACACTGGTCACAGGAACAACAGAAAATCGACAGTATAAAAGGATATGTCAGCGAAAGAAAAATAGACGATAATATTTATATTAAAACATATAAGAAAACACATGAACGACAATAAATTTAAACTATTGCTGGGAGGGATTGCACTAGCTGCCGATTCTTTATTTTTTGACTCATTCCTTTCAAAAATAAAAGAGGAATTATTGATATTATGTATCTCCCTAGCTGTTTTATCACTGATTTATCTTGGAATCAGGAAATTAGTCCTGCACAAAAGTATTGCCATGACTAAAACGATGGGGATATTGGTAATCTCAATGATAATAGTCCTTTCAATAGGAATAAATTATTTAATCTCTCCAAAAAAAGAAATTCCTCCAACAAACTCCCTAATCAGACCAACTTATGACATACCTGACGACTATAAAAAATACGCGAATCTTGGACTGGAAGACGCACAAGTGTTCGCTTTCGACATGTATCGCGAATCCGGCTTCCTGCAGATGAAGCACGAACTCGCTGTGGCACGTGTCAAAAGGACACCATATGATCTTCCCTTCAGGCAGATACTCGATGATGGAAGCCACTCCGTATCCAAAAGTGTATTTCTCGTCACTGCAGTTCAAGAACATCCTGCTCAATTTACTGGAAACGCTCCTTCCGTTTTCTCCGCCTCGTCATTCCTATTATTGAAACTAAAGCTCAGCTGCCGGACATCCTGCCAGTTATTTTCAAAGTACAAATCAATCGTTTGTGCCTCATTCGTACTTTTTGAAGTATAATACAACCGGAATTTCTTCTCACTCAGCAGATAGCGGTCATTGGGTTTCAGAACCGTACCGTCTTCCAGTTTCAACAATCCGTTCCCGTCAGGCTGGAAATAGCGGAGAGTATAAAGCGTTCCGGAAAAATTACCTTCCTCGGTAATTTCCAGACGGATTTCCACCGTCTGGCCACTGACTATCTTGTCCGCTACGGGCATCGCCTCTACCGTGAACGGATATTCCTGCTGAATATCCAGGTCATCACTACAAGAGCCAAAACAAAACAAGGAGGCTGCCATACAGCACAATATCATTATCTGATCAAGTATCTTTTTCATTTTTCGTATGGATTTAGTCATTATAAAATATATTTGATGCCCAAGCCATATTGGGTATGGAAGTGCTTTGCGGCACTCCTCCAAAGAACACGTTCACGAAGACACAGTAACAGGACGACCTTGTCTGAAAGATAAGTTTCCGCTTCCAGTGTCACTGCACCGCCATAAATGAACGATTCGTGTTTTTTCAGGACGGCACCGTCAAAGAGCAGTCCCTTTCCACCGTTTACAGTTTCATACCCCATCAATCCCGAAGCACCAATATTCAGAAATACATTTTTCCCCGGGTCGGAAAAGAAATTGTAATAGTAGCCGCCTTCCGCAGTATACTGCTCCAAAGGGATACGTGTATTACGGTAGGGATAATACCGCCGCATGATTTCAATACCCGATACCCATTTGTTTCCTCCCTTGGCATAGGTAGAAACGGCAAGTCCGAAGGCGAATCCCGTATCATTACGTTCCTTCCCGCAATAAAAACCGTCAACCATATCCGCCATTAGCTGCACACCTTTCATACCCGGCAGGCAGCGTTGGGCCTGCGCCTGCCCCAGAAACAGGGCAAGCATAGCCGCAAACAACAACACAAATTTTCCAGTCATTCTCATCGTACCTTCAATTCGTTGACGGGTTCAGCACGCACAAGGTCCTCATTATCCACCTCAAACATCTGGTGACGGCCGCCCTGTTTCTCATACATCTCCACAACCAGTTTCTTGTCGTCCGGTATCGTAAATTTGGGTAACGCGAACACCGTACGTTCCGAGGCCTTTCCATCCACACGGGTCACATAGTTGCAGGCACGCAAGGGATAGATCACCTGTTCCTGCATGGCGGTACGTTTCACGATCTTTTTGTCGACAATCTTGAAGGTCACGAAATCAACATCAAACGGGACATTCGTCTCATTCCTTAGCTGTGTATGAAAGTACAGCAGGTCATTATGGGTATAAAGCCCCCTAAGCAGGAACTGGACCCCGAAACGTTTACAGCCGATATGTCTGACCCGTCTTTTGTCCTGCCTGTGCACGGACTTCATAATCAGGCGTACCAGACGCGGGGACTCATTGCCCAGTTCCTGCAAATAGATTTCCATGGCATTGTTCGGACGGTTCACCGTTTCACCGTCATGGATGAAATCGCACATCTCCACGTTCAGCAGGAGCGGTTCATCCGCATACCTGACATTGAACGTGTAAAAATTTCCATCTTCAGTGATCACGCTCATGTTCGTCTCATCCCGGAAATGCTTTTTAGCAGCTTTCACACGGATCACGTTCTCCGCCGCATCCGCCTTTCCGGCTATCAGATTGGTGGACCCCAGGTCCACATACTTGATCGGGGAAGGAAATATGACATGTACCGTTTTATCATAAGTGATTTCCAGCCCGTGCGGGGCTATCATCCGGCTAAAGCCGATCTTGCGGCTCAGCCCCTCAAAAAAATCCCCGCTACTCAACTGCGCACTGGCAGCCGTCACACCCGTCATCAGGGCAAAAAAACATCATCAGAATCTTTTTCATATCCGATTGCATCTTGATTGGTTGGTTAATGATTGATTTTCTTTTACTGCTTTTGTGTCTCACTGTTCGGGAGAATGAAGCAACAGCCTGTGCCCTGCTTTCAGAGTGACCTTCACCGTCCGCATCTTTTTGGCGACATATCCCGACACGCCCTGTATCACTCCTTTTCCCAGGTCCGAAGCGATCTGCGCCCCGGCATCCGTAGAGATATTGATACTGCCGTTCATGGAGGTTCCCATATTCGCCGCTATCTCACGTGCCGCATCATACTCCATCGAGTTGGGAACCGGTATTCCCCGCTGGCCGTCCGCATCGTAAACCTCCAGTTCTACAGGAATTACCGTACCTTTATATTCAACCGCCTGAACAAGGATATCAAGCCGTTCACCTTCCATACGGGCTCCGCCGGTCAGGATCGTCCCCTTGGGAATAAACCGGTCATCGACCACCATCGGTTCCAGCAGGCGGATACGCAGCGCCTGACCGTCCGAAACAGTCTGTGTACCGTGTACGCAGGCAGGAATGGTATTCCTGTCAGAAGTCAGCACTTTCCCCACAGGAGTATTGAACCCTACATTCCTTTCCCCCGCAAATCCGTTCCCTGATTCCCCGTTACTCGCGGGTTGTGACAGGGAAGACACCACCTGATGCCGGACCTGTTTTACCGGTTTGACAGCCGTCAGTTGCCTTTTATCCATTGCCGGAGAAGTCGTCGCCGCCTGTTTCCCGTTGTAGCGGGCAGCCAGTTCATAGGATTTCTCCATCAGCGCCATTTTCTCTTCCATCGTAGTCTCCTGCAACGGCTTTTCATTCTGCCGTTCATGCTCCAGCTCTTCGATACGCCGAAGCAGTTCATTCCTTTCGGAGTTCTCCGCACGGGTATAAAAATTATCCAGCGTACGGTTCATGTTACGGTAGGCACCGGCAGAAGAACGGACAGTATTATGGGAACCTGTAGAGGGGGTATCCGCCTCTTCCACCGGTAATTCCGCCATGCCTTCAGGCAGGTGCACCGTATCCTTACCGGAACTGCCGAACAGCGAGGCCATCTCCTGAAATGCATTTTTACGGTACTTATCCTTTTTCTCCAATTCTTCACGCTCATAAGCGTCCACCTTGTTGCCGTCCATCCTTTGCTGTCCGGGGGAGGGAATATCCGTATTGAATCCCTTCTCTTTCTCCTCCGCCGCCCTTTCCTTCTCAGACGGCGAATAAATCAGCCATAACGAACCTGCAAAGAGCAGGCACATGGCGGGATAGACAATATACCTGGTACGCCTGCGTTTTTCCTCCGGACTCAAAGGTCTGTCAGCAGACAAGCCTAACAGTGTCCTGATTTTCTGAATGTCCATAATCATAATAGTCTTTAAAGTGAATGGTTGTATCTTTCTCCGGCTTTATATCCAAAGGGCGGATATGCTCAATTTGCAATCCCCCGCCCGGTTCTCCGAAACCGGAAAGGGAAGAGAGGATCATATACAGGCAACCTGCCATAAACAGGGCAAATGCAACGGCGATGACAGCCAACCGCTGCCCTGTCGTCAGTCTGCCGCAGTATCGGTGTATCAGGATGTCCGCCTGTTTCCACGGGTATTTTCTTCTTCTCATCGGTCGGCACTCCTTAAATCCTTGTTTTCCATAATGGTAAAATGCTCGATAATGAACCCGTTCGGATTGTCATCCGACCTGACAGCATTCTGAAGCCGGCACTCCGTCACCAGGCTGCGTTCCGTCACGTTGCTCTCACGGATGATCATCTGCCGGGCATACGTCCTCGCCTATAGGGATAACTGTTGAAGTCGCAGGCCACGCTGTCCACCTGGACAACCTGGTTGATGTTGCCCGAAATCAGCCGGTTGTAATAGCCCTTCTCGGCAAAGTCCACATAATAGTGGTAGGCGCTCTTGTCCGCCAGTTGCAGGGCGCGGTTGATGTTGTGCCCGATGGCGTCCTTCTGGGGCGAGAGCGAGAAGAACAGCTCGTGAAAGCGCCTCACGTGCTCCCTCGCCTCGGCGGGACGGTTCTGTGAGAGGTCCTGCGAGAGGGCCATCATCAGCGACTTGCCGCCGTCCAGCACGTAGATTTTCTCACGCTGCCTTTCGGCGAAGCGGTACGAGCTCCACAACGCATAGCCGGTAATGAGCGTGCAGCAGCATACAAAGGCTGCCAGCATCAGCCGGATGCGGCGGAAGCTGCTTTCAATGTTGGTCAATGACTTGAATTCCATGTATGAATCGTTTTTGATTGTTTATTTTCCACGTATACGCCCTCCGATATTACCCAATGCCGCACCGCCGGCACCGGCAGTGAAACCACCGGCTTTAGTCGCCGTACGGTTCAGATTGCGGGAATAGTTGCCGCCACCTCCCGCCTGGACAATCCAGCCGGAAACGGTCGGAACGGTAAAATAACCGACAATCCCGATCAACATGAAAATGATGTACACGCAGTTCGAATTGTCCAGTGAATAATCGGGATTTCCCTGCAGTTCGGCAATATCGTTCTGAAGCATGAGCACCTGTATCTTGGCAAGCATGCAACTGAACAGGTCGCTGACAGGAAGCCACAGGTAGACCGATATATATCTTGTGAACCACTGCCCGAGCGTGGACTGCAAGCCGTCCCACACCGAAATGGAGAAGGCTATCGGACCCAGCACGGAAAGTACCACCAGGAAAAAGGTCCGTACCGTATCTATCAGCAACGAAGCGGCTGCAAAGAGCAATTCCAGCAGGCTGCGGAAAGCGTCACGGATACTCTTCTCCAGATTATACATGCCCACTTCCATATACATCCCCAGACGGGTGGCGGCGTCTCCCGGAGACCAGCCCAGCTCGTCCAGCTGCCGGTCGAACTCCTCGTCGCTCACCAGATAGGCGGTTTCGGGATTGCGCAGCATGGCCTCCCTTTCCAGCCTCTTTCTGCGCCCTGTACTGTTCCATATCCAGCGTCTGCCCTTCCAGCATCCTGTGGGTCCCCTGCACAATGGGACT
>VOFB01004436.1_pt1 | contig 34493 bp, 27 predicted proteins | sample 5384141 | NCBI WGS metagenome assembly VOFB01 (sample SAMN12384721, study PRJNA508395) | human gut metagenome | isolation source: healthy gut A | host: Homo sapiens | reverse complement strand
TATTTATAATTCTTCACGCAGCGTATCGCAGCGCCCGAACCGTTGCCCAGATCGAACCCGTCGTTCAGCGTCATGTCGGTTTTGGTGTGTCCGCTAATGTATATGCGCCAGAACGAAGTTTTCTTGGAGGTATACTGCCCCAGAAGCGGAATCCACGCATAGAATCGGGGATCGCCGGAGGTAGCGCCGTAATTATATCCGGTATCGTAGAGGCGCCATCCCTGAATGAACATGTTGAACCCGAAATCGGGCGCCAGCGGCGATATGGGCGATCCGGAGGAATAGGTATTCCATGAAGCGTCGAACAGAATCGTAGACAGATTGGCGATCGAACCTCCGCCGATGGCCTTATAGCTGGCCGACGACTCGGCGATTTCGTACCGCGAACCCTTCGAAGCCTGCGCTGCGGCCCAGATCAGATCTTTCCAGTCCTGAAGGTTGGCGATATGCCAGCCATAGGGACAAATCCCCTGTCTGCATCTTCAACACGGATGCTCGGCCTCGGCCTTCGCATCGTCGTCCGCCGCAGCGAGCGTCGCCATAAGGATGTTTTCGATCGTGACGGCGGTTCCGGTCGCATCGACCAGCACGGCACCCGGCTCGCCGTAAGGCGAAAGCGATCTGATAGGCCTTGTTCAATGCACCGTTGGGCTGCCCCGTAACAGCCTCGAAAGAGGAATACAACCGGCCGTATTTGGAAGCCAGCGGGGTTCCGTCATTCGCCCGAAGTTCCTCGATGCCTCCGCCGTTTTCGGCCGTATCGTAAGCCGGATTGCGAACGTCGTAGGGCACGGTCGTATCGCTGGGCTTGCCGTATCCGCCGGTTTTGGAGCCCCGACGAGTCCCGAACCGAAGCTTGACGGCTCCGATGCCGGGCCCGCCGTTCCAATGCAGGCTGACGGTCATCCATGTCTTGACTCCGCCGGACGCCGTCGGGTAATCCTTCGTAGGATAGTTCGCAAAGTTCTTCGTCGGGCATGCAATTGGGCGTACTGTTCTGACGTATCCAGTTCCACGTACCCGCAGCGAAATCCACCGTCAGCGTACGATAACCGTTCGCTTCGATCTTCAGATCCGAAGCCGTAGCATTCCGGGCCCAGTTCTTCAGCTCGCCGTCGGCACCGAGATACCAACTCGGATCGCCGGCCCGTGAATCCTTGTTGATGCAGATCAGATTGTCCTCCGTGGCGAACAAGAATCCGCTGACACGATAGGAGTCGTCCGACTCGCGCTTCATCTGCAACGCCGTAGCAGCCTCCTCGCCCAGCGCAGAGCCGTAAACATAATAGTATTCCGCCTTCCTAAGCTGCACGACGGAATGTCCACCGCCGCTTTGCTCGTTTCGTCGTCGCCCACGGTGATCGTCAGCGTCGCCCGGCGATCCCGTTCCATGTCGTCCCACGGCTCGGCGGTCAGCGTCAGCAAACCTTCACCGCGGTGCTCGGCCGTCAACCAGCCCTCGGCGCCTCCCTCCTCGTAAGCGATCGCATAGGCATACTTGTCGCCCATATTCGTGGTATAAGCCAGATCGACAGGATCGCCCTGAAAAGATATCTCTACCGATTCGAGCGCCGGCACCACCTCAGCATCGGCCAGCTCGCCGTACTGGAACAGTTCGTAATCCTGCACCGTACCGTCCTCGGCCGTAATGCGCACCGTACACCGGCGTCCGTATCCCGTATTGGGCAATGCAGTCAACTCGAAACCGGATTGCGTCACGGCGACGGTATTCGGTCCGGCAATCTCCGTATACTGCGAAACGACGGGTACACGCTGGATCGTCGCCCACGGCCCGGTCTCATCGACCGAGGGCATCCAGTCGACGAGTTCCGCCTCCCACTCCATGCGGGATACGCGGGTGCCGACCTTGACCAGCACCACCGACGTGACATTGCTGTTGCCCGACACGGACGCAGTTCCGTCCGCTTCGAACGCTTCGATTTCAGGACTGATGCGAATCCGCGTCGTCCGGTCCTCCAAATCTGTATGATCCTCGTAGCAGGCTGTTCAGAAGCAGCGTCGCCGCAGTCGCCAGCCCCGCCATATATTTCTTGAAATTCAGTCTCATGTTCCGTAATTTTAGGTTTTCGATCAATACCATCCCTCCGTTTGGGCAAGGTTCGAATTTTTGTCGCGGGCACTCTTGCTGATGGGCCACAACAGGATGTTGGCGGCATCCTTGCGCGCCTTCAGGTCCGCGTTGTACTCCCAAATCCGATCGAGGCGGATCAATGCCCACCAGACAACGCCTTCACAAGGAAACTCCAGCAAGTATTCGTTGCACAACGCCTTCAAGACATCGCCTTGCGTGGCGGAAGTATGGAAGTTCTCCTTCCCGTACGCCCGTTTGGCGATGATGTTCAGCGAAGCCAGCGCCCCTGCATAGTCCCTGCGGTAATATTTCAACTCGGCATCCAGCATCACGGCAAGGGCATAACGATAGTAGAGGATGTCGCAATCCCGAATCATCGGACTGCTGTCCGCATTGCCGATGAACTTGTTCGGCCACGTAACCACCGCCCGGTTTTCCTTTCCGTAGGGTCCCTCGCCGAGATTGGTCTTCACACGCGAGTCGTTGTTTTCCGTCTGACTTTTGTGCAGCAATTCAAGGTACTCGTCGCCATAGTCCAGATATTGCACAGTCGTATTCGTCGGCACGGTCGCTTGGGCATTGGGATCGATCGCACCGTCGGAGAAGGCGAAGTAGGTCGAAAATCCCCGGTCTTGTTTTCATCGCGGCTGTTGTAGAGCGCGAATACTACCTCGTTCGAATTCTTATTGTTCGAACCGTAGCCATCGAAGATCTTGGCATAATCAGTCAGCAGCCGGTTGTCGCCGGCCTTGACTCCGACGGCAGCAAGCGCCTCTTCGGCCATTGTCAGATAGTCGTCGCCGCCCTTCTGCACCGCATACATCCATAGCGCGTATTCGGCCTTGAGCATGTTGACGGCATCCGCGGTCGCCAAGTATTTATCCGTACCGAGACTACCCGCATTTTCGACAGCCCGGTCGATGTCCGTCCCGATCTGGGCGTATACCGAGGCTTTGGGTGCACGAATCGGATAGGCTTCGGGCTGTGCGACCGACTCGATGGGATTCAGGTTCAAAGGAACGTCGCCCCACAACCGCACGGCCCAGAAATAGAGATAGGCGCGGGCGAACGACGCCTGTCCGATCGCCCAGCTTCGTTTCGTATCGGTCATGGCGACCGCAGGCGCGTATTTGAGCACGGCATTGGCCTGATCGATCGCCGTATAAAGTTTCGACCAGCTGACGGCGTTCGTCGTGGAGGACATGGTATTCTGCACCACGCTCCGCAGGTCCGCGAGCCAGATCGTCTCCGTACGGCTGTTCCGCCACATGTACTCGCCCACGCGCAGCTCTCCCCAAGTCAGGACGTTGACCTGATCCTGAACAAAGTTGTCCCGCATGGCGGAGTAGATGCCGTAAGTGGAGTTCTCGACCTGAATGGACGTCTTCCACATATTGCTCACGGATAGTTTGTTGTCCTGCATGATGTCCAAATCGCCGTGACAGGAGACAACTCCCGCGGCAATCCATACGAGCAGGAGCGATCTTATGTTTTTATAGTTCATGGTTGGTTGTTTTAAGGTCTGAAACGTTAGAAAACCAGTTTGAGGCTGAAGATGATCTTGCGCGGAACCGGCATCATATTGGCGGTGATGTCGGAGTTGGAATTGCTGGTCGACACGGGCGTATACATGCCTGCACCCGCATTGGATCCGATACCGCTTTCGGGGCTGATGGCCCCCGTAACTCCCGTCCAATAACAAAGCGTATTCCCGGTTACGCCCACCGTCACTTTCCGGATGCCGATTTTGCGCAGCCAGTGTTCGGGCAGGTCGTAGTAGAGCGAAACGTCGCGCAGACACAAATAGTCGGCTTTTTTCAACCATGAAATTCGATTGGCGCCAGTTGCGGTTGCCCCAGTCGGAATCGTTGGGGAAAAAGCGGGCGTACTTGGCATCCGTATCGCCGGGATGCTGCCAGCAGTCGTACGCGATCCGGCCGATCGTCGAATTGCAGTTGCCCATGGTGTTGCGCAGCAGATGGGCCTTCATGCCGTTGATGATCGAATGTCCCAGCGCAAAGTCGCAGTAGACGTTCAACGAAAGCCGTTTGTAGCGGAACGTATTGTTGATACCTCCCGTCGAGTGAGGCATGACATTGCCCAGATAGAATTGGTCCTCGTCGTTGATGATCTCCTCGCCGTCCCTGCGCGCGGAACCTTTGCGGTTGCGCCATTCATAGTCGCCGGCATCCTTGCGCCCCTTGACCATACGTCCGTCGCCTACGCGGTAACCGTTCGACTGTTCGTCGTAAAGAGCCGCATCAGCCTCGGCCTCCGTCTGGATGATGTGGTCGATCTTATAGCCGTATATGCGTCCCAGCGGTTCGCCCACGGCAGTACCGCCGAAGCGGTAACCGCTCTCGGAAGCTTTGTATCCGCCGATACGGTATGCACGCCGCCCCGTCGCACGGCCGTCCGCATCGATCTCGTCATAGGCATATTCTCCGGGCAGCGACAACACCTTGTTGCGGGTAAACGAATACGTAATGTCGGTCGTCCAGCTGAAATGCTCCCTGCGGATATTCACCGAACTAAGCTCGACTTCCACGCCGTAGAACCGGGCGCTGCCCACGTTCGCCTTGACCGACGAATAGGGTCCCGTATCGGGTACGGAGATGGAAAACAGCATATTGTCCGTATGTTTGTTGTAGTAGTCGAACACAAACCGCAGCCGGTCGCCGAAAAATCCCAAATCCATACCGAGATCAAGCTGCGTGGTAGTCTCCCCACTTCAGGGCCGAATTCGCCATGGCGGACGGCAGCAATGTAGTGTGCCCGTGGTACGTGCCGGTCGCGAATGCGCCGTATGCATCGTAAAGCCCGATGCCGTTGTTACCGGTCTGTCCGTAGGAGGCGCGCAACTTGAAGGTGTTGGCCGTCTTCTTGGCATTGCGCCAGAACGGTTCCTCCGAAATGACCCATGCCACCGAACCGGCCGGGAAATAGCCCCATTGATTGCCGACAGCAAATTTGAGGACCCGTCGGCACGAAACGTTCCCGAAACGATGTAACGGTCGTCATAATTGTACGATGCCCGCGCGAAATAGGAGATCATCGCCTGCTTCTCGTCCTGATTGCTCGCCGTGAAGATCGAACCGGAGCCGAGCACAGGCACATCGTCCGACGAAGCCCCTTTCGCATTGGCTTTCACCTTCCAGTAATTCTGGGACATATACTCATAACCGCCGGTAACGTTCAGCGTATGCACGTCGCGGAACGTCTTGTTGTAATTGAGATGAGCCGTAAAGATGTCCCGGATGGTTTGTTCGCGGGTTTCGGTGGTGTTGCGCTCCAGCGAGACGTTATTGGGAGTGCCGTTGCGCTCTCCGTAGGCATAATAACTTCCCCGGTAGGAGTTGTCGAAATAGTTGTACTGCGCGAAAGCCGTCAATCCGTCGGTGATGTTCCATTTGAGTCCGAACGTCCCCGAAGCCCGGTTGATGGCCTGCTCGCGGTCGTAGAACGACTCGTACCATCCCGCACTATGGGCATTGCCGTTGGAGCTCAGCTGACACCAGTCGCCGTTGTCGTCGAATTCGCGCGCCGTGGGTGCGGCTATGATGCCTCGGCCGATGGCCTGATAGTAGTTGTCGATGAGCGGATGCTTTTTCTGGCGCGACAAGTCGAACGTAGTCGACGCCTCCAGATTCTTCGTAATCTTGAACGACGTGCTGCCGTGCAGGGTGAAGACCTTGTAGCTGCTCATCGCAACCATGCCGTCGTCGCCGTGATAACTGACCGACGCGGCATATTTCAGTTTGTCGGTTCCCCCGTTTACACCGATGTACTCCTTGTGCCAGAATGCGTCGGTGAACCACTGCGACTGCCAGTCGGTATCGGTGAAGATAATCACCTTATTAGCATCCAGCGGATCGTACATCCATTGATAACCTGCCGGGACCGGCTGCCCGTAATCGAGATAACGGGTCGAATAGTTGGCATTCGGCGCCGTGTTTCCCGTACCGTAGGCATTGGGACCCGAAAGCATGGTCTTCGCATTGTGCTCAATGCCGTTCGCATAGGCTTTGCTGATAACGGGACGAAGAAAACTAATGTATTCGCGGGCATTCATGAAATCCCATTTGCGCGAAGGAGACGAACAGCCCAGCTGGAGGTCGAACACGATCTGGGGCCCTTTGCCAACGAACCTTTTTTTGGTCGTGACCAGAATTACGCCGTTGGATGCCCTAGCGCCGTAGATACTGGCCGAGGCGGCGTCCTTGAGCACCTCCATCGACTCAATGTCGTTCGTATTGATACCGGTCAGGTCCTCGCGCAAAGCCCCGTCCACGATGTAGATCGGATCATTGCCCATCGTGATGGACGATCCGCCGCGAATCATCATGCGGGGAGACTCTCCGGCTATGGCGTTGCTCGTCTGTACGTGCAGTCCCGCAACCCGGCCTTTCAGCGCATCGCCCACGGTCGCGGCCGGTGCATTGTCGAAGACCTCGCCGCTGACTTTAGAGATGGCTGTCGAGAGCGTACGGCGCGACTGCGTGCCGTAACCGATCACCACCACTTCATTCACCAGCGTCGAGCTTTCGGCCAGCGTCACGTCGATCTCCGTCCGGACTCCTACCTTTTCCCGGCGCTCGTCGTAACCGATATACGAGAAGACCAGCGTATCCCCGGACTTCGCCCTGATCCGGAAATTTCCGGAGGCATCGGTCGTCGTCCCGACCATCGTACCGTCGATCAGCACGGTGACGCCGACAAGCGGCAGTCCGTTCGGGCCTTTCACCTGTCCGGTTACGGATGATTCCTGCGGCGAGTCTTCGGACGAAGGCTGAGACGGGACTTTCGTAATCAGAATACTTTTATCGTTGATGATGCAGTTCACGTCCTGCCCTGCAAAAATACGGTCCACAACCGCCTGCAGCTCTTCGTTCCGGGCATGGATGTCCACCGGAGCCATCATGTCCACATCGTCGGCCTTGACCGAGAGTGAATATCCCTGCTGCTGCAGGGCGATCACCGCCTGCTGAATCGTTGCGTTCTTCAGGTTCAGACTGATCCTCCGCGTTTGGGCATGCAGCGGAACGGCCCATACCATGCACACCGCGGCGCAAAGAATCCATAACCGGCTCCGTGTGAAAAGTAAATGTTTTTTCATAGATGAAGTTTTAGGTTTATAGGTTGTGTTTTTCGGATGGTCATTTCTTATAAAGGTGGATCATCTCCCTTCGCGGCGGTGTTTCATATCGCCGTTCTGTTCCAGAATGGAGAGAATCTCGTCCAGCGTTTCGTGATTTATGAAAACAGAATAATAGCGTTCGTCGGCCAGCTGCTGGCTGTCGATAACGATCTTCACGTCAAACGTGCGTTCGAGCTGCCGGGCTATATCCGAGAGCCGCGAATTGATGAACGTCAGGTGACCGTCGTCTATGCCGTTGGCGAACGTCCCGCCGGGGAACCGCATCGACGTGACGCGCCCCGACCGTTTGTCGACCTTGACCATGTCGCCCGGAGTCATCTGGATCTTGCAGTTCTGCTGCAGATTTTTGGTTTGCATGTCTATCGCACCCGAAAGCAAGGCGACTTCCACTTCGCTGTCATTCACATAGGAACTGACCCGGAACGAGGTGCCGTGCACCAGAATATCGACGTCGTCGGCCGAGAGCACGAAACTGCGCTTGGGATTTTTGGCGATATCGGCATAAGCTTTCTCCGCAGAGAAACACCCGCCGCTCCTTTCCGGCGAACCGGTCGGGATAGATCAGCCTGCTCCCGGAATTGATGACGATCTGCGAACCGTCGGCCAGAACCACGCTCCGGGTCTGACCGTAAGGGGCGTAGATTTCCTGCCACTTGGGAGCGGAGTTCATATGCCCGATCAGCGCATAGAGCGCAACGGCCAAAACGGGGATAGCTATCATTGCCACCATGACTGCCGCTCTTCTGAACACCGGACGGACATCCTGCGGCGACGGCAGCGAGACACTCCGGAACCCGATGCGTTCCCGTACGCGGGCATATGCCTTCTGCACCCGGTCCTGAGACATTTCGGGGAGACAGCGCATCCCAGTACTCCCGCATCAGCCGTTGTTTCGTCTCTCCGTCGAACGGAGCTGCGAACCACTCGGCAAACTCTTTACGCGTACTGCGGGGCTGGCGATAACTCAGATAAATACTGATGATTTTTCGGATTCTCGACATGGTGGTATTTCGATTGTTTGGGTTTCAAATTCTCCTGCGGAAAGAGAAGCGGGCGCTCCCTGCCGCTTTCCGGGGGGGCGGAAAAGCCCGGTCCCCGTCTCTGTATATAAGACACGCCGGAACGGTTCGACACACAACGACAAACACTTTTTTTCGGGATTACCCGGCGAATGAGATCAGTGCATAAAGAAAAGAAGCGAGAAACGGCTAATGCCTCGCGTAGTTTTTTCAATGCGAGCGTCAGGTGGTTTTCGACCGTTCGTTTCGATATCTTGAGTTCGTCGGCAATGGCCTGATTGTCCATCCCCGCATAACGGCTCATTTCGAATATCCGGCGGCGTTGTTCGGGCATCCGGCAGACGACAAGCCGGATGAAAAGCTCTTTTTCACGGGAATAGTATTCCTTTTCGAACGATTCGTCCGGCAGCGTTTCCTCGATCTGAATATATTGTTCCCAATCAATATTGGTCATCTGGCGAATCGCATTGAGAGCGGCGTTACGCGCCATGCGATAAACATATCCGTTGAACGAAGCGACCCGCCCCTGAAAGATGTCGCGCCGTTCCCAAATCTTCAGAAAAAATGTCCTGCGCAATGTCTTCCGCAGTGCTCTCCTCCTTGACGATACAGCCGACGAACGCGCAGACACGGGGATAATATCTCCCGAACAACTCTCCGAAAGCATCCTCGTTGCCTGCGGACAATCGTTGCATCAGTTCGTATTCGGAATCCAACGGCATCTGTTTTCCGGGATAATGGTGTGAAGGCAAACAAATATAAAAAAAATTATCGACTCGAATTCCTTTCGTATTCGGCTGTGAATTTTTTGCCGCACCGTAACCGTCGGGAGCGGCTTTCCAGATAGTCGTCAACGTCAGCAACCCCAAAACGGCGAAGACAAAATTACGGCGTAGATGGAATTCCACCCGTAACGGTCGGCGATAAACCCCAGCCCGACGCCGGAGATCAGCGTACTGGCATAACCGAATACGCCGAGTATCCCGTTGGCAGTGGCCGACGCCTCTTTGGTCGCCTGATTCGACATGGCGATCCCGAGCAGCGCCTGCGGTCCGTAGATAAAAAAAGCAATCAGCATGAAAGGAACGGCCATTACCCACGGAGAGACGGTATCGGGAATGCACCAAAATACGATCGTCATGACGATCGTCCCAAGCATACAGAAAACACATGTGCGGTGTGCGCGGCTGCCGAACAGCCGGTCAGTCGCCCATCCTGCGATCACCATACCCAGATTTCCGCCGATAAATTCGAATGCCGCCACCATGATTCCGGCTACGGCGACCGATATTCCTTTGGTATGAGGCAGAAGCATCATCCCCCAGTCGAGCAATGAGAACCGGACGATGTAAACAAAAAAATTGGAGACTGAAAGCACCCAGACGATCGGATTCCCGAATACCATACGGCGCAGGAAGGCCGCATGATAGGCCTTGTCCGATTTCCGGACAGGTTTCTGCTCTTCGCCCGGAACCTTCATCTGCTCAAGTTCGGGCAGCCCCACCGAAGAAGGTTTGTCGCGCAGTGCAAGGTACAAAGCGACCGCTCCCAAAAAGCGAAAACGCCGCAGGAATGAGAAAACAAAGCCGCCATGCGCTGTTGTCAAAATAGTGTACCAGCACGGCGCCCATTACAAAGATCAACCCGGCCCCGATCGAGTGCGACATGTTCCAGATCGACATTTTGCGGGCCAGTTCGTTGGCCGGCACCCAGTGAGTCATGAGGGGCGGGACGGGTGGAACTCCCATGCCTTGAAAATAACCGTTCAACAGCAAAATCGAACCCATGATGATCGTAAGCGCCGTAATACTCCTGCCCGCCGGCCGTTCCGGCGACGAGCATCGCCATTTTATCACTGAATCCGAATCCGATATTGACCAGCGCACTGGAGCGCAAGTCCCAGAGACATGACCTTCCGGGCGCTTACACGGTCGGCGATGAATCCGTTAATAAAGCGGGACAGACCGTAAATAATACCGTTCAAGGTCAGAAACAGCCCCAGTTGGGCCTTGGTTATGCCGAATGTAACCTCGATGCTCGGCATGGCGGTATTGAAATTCTTGCGGACAAAATAATAGAGCGCATAACCGACCATCGTCACGACGATTGTGCGGGTCTGCCAGTACTTGAATTTCTTCGTTTGTTCGGGAGTCATTGTGTCTTGAATTAGCAGGTTCATCCATCATGTCTATATATAGGACACATGAAGCACACACTACACACAAAGACTTCTGCCATTTGAAGTATGAAAAATCATCACTCCCGAAGAAAGCCGCATCTTCGACGAGTCGTGTCTGACAACGCCCCCTTGCCGAAAATACATTTAACGATAAGACAGTTGAAGTCATGCCCAATCCGGCTTCGCAGAGCAGTTCATTGGAATTCATTAAGCCGGAAAGAATATTTACAAACCACATTTTTCAATATTTTGGTCATTTCCGACTGTCGATTTGCGGTTGGTATTTATATATCTAAAAAACGCGATTTGAAAGCGGCTCCAGACTCGCTCGCTTCAAATGAGCAAAAAAAATCCGCACCGGAAAATTCCTACCCAAAGGTTTCAGAATTCCTCGTTACGGCTTCCGAAAATGAAACGGTTCCTGATGGTCCTGAAAAGGTTTACAGTGATAATTAAATATGAGCATTTTGGTTCAAAAAATATTGTCCTGATATAAGTTTACATATGACTTCCGAATTTTTCGGCACCAATGATGTTTGAACTTCCCGGTTCTAGGTTCCGCTTCAAAGGGCGTAAGCCAATCGCAACTGGCATGAGGTCTGAGTGAATTGTAAAGGATAACGATCTCATCGAGGCGTTCTTATGCTGCCTGAAAACTTTCAAAACATTCTTCGTCGATCCATTCGCTTTTCAGAATACCGTTCACCCGTTCTGCAACAGCATTCTCATACAGATCGCCCTTTTTCAGTCATGTTGATGCGAATCCCATTATCGGTCAACAATTTCACATATTCTTTCGAACAATATTGGCATCCTCTGTCCGAGTGATGGATTAACCCTTGCCGTTTTTGCTACGGAGTGTGGTCTATGGCCATCCTCAGAGCACAGAGCGCTCCGTCCCGTTCCAAAGTCGTATTCAGATCATAGCCAATAGGCATCCGTTATCAGAGCCAGATATGCAAATCCTCTTTCAAAGAAATATACGTAATATCTCCGGCCCATAAACGATGCGTCCGTTCGAGGCCGAAACCTCGGATCAGATTCGAATATTTGCATCCAGCGCCGCGAGCAGGTCGTAAGCTATTTCTTCCGACGTTTGACTAGAAGATTGTTTTCCGAAAGCAGCGTAAATAACCGATCCCGGCTGACCGGAAATCCGTCTTATTGCAGCAAATGTCACAGTTTGCAGCCGCCGAGCCGGGGCATCAGTTTTCGGTAGTAACCCATCCGCTTCAAAAGAAGGGTATCGGACAAGGCTGCTTGCACATTACGCCATAAATGTTTATAATAGGCCTGACGGGTATAGCCCGAACAACCTGCATAGAAACGACAGGCAAAATGCCGGTTGCCAACCACGTCCCAAATCTATGCCCGCATCACCAACGACAAGATCGGGCAGGATATGGCGGCGTTGAGCGAAAAACTCAACAGCGTCTTCAAGGTCACGCAGTAATCCGGCACGATTCCGGAATACCGTACCCCGTAATTTATTTCCGCCGGCAGGGAATTAAATGCCGGAGATGGAAATCCGCAAGGCCATGCGAATCGCCCGAGGGGCGAGCCTTGCATATTTCCATCTTCGGCGTTTTGCTGGACGCTACCGTCGCACACTCTGCGGACCGGACGGCAGCCGCTTCACAACACACGCATATCAGAAACCAAATAGTTGCAACAGAGATTTCTTTCGCGGCCTGCTTCGATAAACTGCCGTATAAATGCAGATTTGTTTAGATATTTATTTCTTGAATTATATATTTCTCTGTTTCTGCATCGAATCATCCGCATGTCCGGGTGATTATTCCGATAAATATTTGTCCAACCGTCTGTTTCTTTATCTGAATATTTGTTTCGATGGCAATATACAACCTGCCGAATCGCTTCGATTCTGATGTCCGCTCACGACCGCTCCAGTCCGTTCGGCGGACTTTTTTTCATCTTCAGACTGTTGTAATATTGCATCGGGAACAGCCCTACCCTCGGAAGCAGCATCGGGGAATTCTGAAAACTTTGGGCAGAGATTCTCCGGCGCGAATTTTTCCCATCGTCAGATGGGACCATTTGCATGTCGTGTCGCTACGCAAAGATTTGCATGAATACGACCGCTCTTATCCATATTGCGGATTTGTAACCAGACTACAAACACGCAAATCGAATTAGATCGATTTGTAACAAGGCTTATCACATCTGTAACAATCGTTATCGAAACGTTACACACAACAGACTATTTTTGTTATACCAAATAAATCAACTAATCTGATATGAAAAACAAGTTACTACTATTCGGGTATGTCTTTGCCGCCTCGTTCGGGGCATTCGTAGTCGGGCTTAATTTGGGAGGAATTTCCGGGGCGCTCGAATTCATTACCGCCGAGTTCGGGCTTTCGGCCATGGCCATGGGACTCGTGACAAGCGCCATTATGATTGGCTGCCTGATAGAGCATTGCTGGGAGGGCGTTACAGCGATAAATACGGCCGCAGAAACATGATGATCATATCTGCCGTCATGTTGATACTGTCGGCCGTCGGATGTGCCATGGCAAGCAATGCCGCATGGCTGATTGCAGCCCGTTTCCTAGGCGGCTGCGGTATGGGTGTCCTCTCGGCTGTAATACCTATTTATATATCCGAAATATCTCCTGCCAAATGGCGCGGAACATTCGTTTCGTTTTACCAGTTATTCATCGTTATCGGCATTCTTGCTGCTTATTGCGCCGATTTTGGGATGATTTCGTGGGGAAACAACTGGCGTTGGATGCTAGGATTGCCGTTGTTGTTCGCTGCGGGCAATCTACTGATGCTGTTGTTTCTGCCCGAAAGTCCGCGTTGGCTGATTAAACAGGGGGAATATGAGGTTGCCCGAAAAGCCATCGCCCGCATGGGAATTTCTTCCGAAGATGCGGCAGTTATGCTTGAAACACCGAAATCTTCGCAGAAGGGCGGGCCCAAATTATCCGAGTTATTCCGCGGATCGACGACACACATCGTCCTGTTGGGCTCGTTGCTCGCCGTATTCCAGCAAATCACCGGAATTAACGTTATCATCAATTACGCCCCTGAAATATTGCGGCAGACCGGTATCGGCGGAGATACGGCACTTATGCAGGCCATTTATGTCGGAATAGTGAACTTTCTGTTCACGATTGTCGCCGTATGGCTAGTGGACCGTCTGGGCCGCAAGAAACTGCTTTTGTGGGGATGTGCCGGATTGGTCGTGTCACTAGCGTACCTGACCTATGCCTTTGCCCAGCCGCTGCCCGGCAGTATCGGGATTCTGATCGTCCTGCTTGTTTACATCGCTTTCTTTGCTGTGTCGCTTTCCCCGCTTATGTTCGTCGTTACAGCCGAAATATATCCCTCGGCGATCCGGGGTACGGCCATGGCGCTTTCAACGGGGATCAGCTGGGCCTGCGCATTTCTGGTCGTGCAGTTCTTCCCCATAATGCTGGAGAGTTTCGGTGCGGCAATCGTTTTTGCCGGATTCGGAGTCCTTGCCTTGCTGCATGGCTGTTTATCTACATCTGGATTCCCGAAACCAAAGGGCGTTCGCTTGAAGAGATTGAAAACAACTGCTAAAAAAAAGAGTAAGATGTATTCTAAACCCCTTGTTATCGGCATCGGCGAATTTCTGTGGGATATTTTGCCTACTGGCCGCAAAGCCGGAGGAGCTCCCGTGAATTTTGCCTATCATGCCTCGCAGAACGGTGTCGAAGGCTGGGCTGTCAGCGCTGTCGGCAATGACGATGCCGGACGCGATCTGCTGGCAGTTACCGCCAGTTACGGTATCCGTACACTCGTTGCTACGGTGGATAAGCCGACCGGCACTGTCGATGTGTCGCTCTGCGACGGCCAGCCTACCTACACGATCCACGAACATGTCGCATGGGATTATATTCCGCTCACGGAAGAGATGCTGTCTTTGGCGCGCCGAGCCGGCGCCATCTGCTTCGGCACGCTGGCACAGCGCGGCGAAGTTTCGCACCGGACCACATGCGCCATGGTCGAAACTGTACCGGCCGACGCTTATCGCATCTATGATATCAACCTGCGTCAGCATTTCTATTCGAAAGAGTTGATCGACCGGTCGCTCCGCATCGCGAACGTGCTGAAAATAAACGATGACGAACTCGTCCGGTTGCAGGAGATGTTTGCGCTTCCGGAGGATACGGATGCTGCGTGCCGCCAATTGGCGGAACAATATGCACTTCGCATGGTCGTACTTACCGGCGGGGATCGTTTCAGCTCCATTTATACCCGCGAGTATATATCTACGCTGCCGACACCCCGGGTGGAAGTCGTCGATACCGTAGGCGCTGGCGATGCCTTCTCCGGAACCTGATCGGGCCTTGCTTTCGGGCGGACGATCGCAGAGGCGCACCGGACTGCCGTTGAAACCGCGGCTTATGTCTGTACCTGCGCAGGCGCATGGCCTCCGCCTCGAAAATAATCTGACCTTAAAACCCAAGTTTACCATGAAACGACTGACTACGATCTTAATGGCGCTCTGCACCATAGGCTGCGGAACGCACGGCAGTCCCTCGGACGCCGCTTCACAGGTGACGATGGCGTCACTGTTGGATGAAATGATTTCATACGACGCAGTGACCGGTTATCCGGCCGTGAATTACCGTGCGGCGCAGGTCAGCAGTTACGACCGCCGTACCGTTGACCTTCATGAACCCGGCTGGTTCGCCAACGACGACGGAGCCGGATTCGAACGGCTCGACACGATTCGCGGCCGTGTCGAAAAAGGTGCTCTTCGATGAAAAGGGCCCCGGAGCCATAACGCGCATCTGGATGACAACCAACGATAAACGGGGGAACGCTGCGGTTCTATTTCGACGGAGCAAGTACGCCTGAAATCGAGATTCCAGCCTATGATATGGCACGCTTCCCGGTGACTGTAGGCGAGGCCCTCATTGACACATACGCATTATGAAGATGAACTCTCCAAAACCGGCGGCAACACCTTCTTTCTGCCCCTGCCTTATGCCCGATCCTGCCGCATCACACTCGAAGAGTCCGATTACACGGTCAAAAATCCCCCGTTATTATCATGTCGGATACAGAACCTATGACAACGGAACGAATGTTCGGACCTTCTCGTTGAGAGAAGTGCGCAAGCTCACGGATAAGATCGCCGCGGTAAACCGTAAATTGTTTTCGCCCGAAACGTATACCGACGGAACGGTGTACCCGGACCGTCACCCCGATGTCGAACGGCGCCACGTCGCTGCACTTGCCCGACGGAAACAAAGCGATCCGGTCGTTGACCATAACGCTCTCGGAATTTGATCCGGCAGATCTTGTCGAGATCATGCAGCGGACTTGGCTGCGTATCGATTTCGACGGTATACGCTGCGTATGGTGTCCCTCGACTGTTTCTTCGGAGCCGGCACCGGTGCACCGGCTTCATCGAACTGGTACGTCTCGTCCGACGGCAAAGGCACCTTTACGAGCCGTTGGGTGATGCCTTATGCGGAACATGCGGACCTGCGTCTCGAAAAAAGGACCGATATTCCCTTTACAGCCGTAATCACGGGTTATGTCGATGATTTCGACTGGACGGCACAGACACTCTATTTCCATGCAACTTACCACGATGAAACAAGTATTCCAGTCAACAATGATTATAACTCGCCGGACAATCTCGACTGGAATTTTACGACCATAACCGGTCGCGGGGTCTATTGCGGCGATGTGTTGTCGCTTTACAACCACTGCCCGGACTGGTATGGTGAGGGCGATGAAAAGATATGGATCGATAACGATACGTTCCCGTCGTTCATGGGTACCGGGACAGAGGACTATTACAACTGTTCTTGGGCGCCTGTGGTGCCGTTCGCAACGCCGTTCGGCGGCGCTCCCCGGGCCGATGAAGCATCGTCGCACGGATACAATACCTTTGTCCGAACCCGCAATCTGGATGTAATACCTTTCGGGCAACGGTTGCAATTTGACTTGGAAATGCTGAGCTGGAATCCCGGTGCGGTCGATTACCGGGCAGCTGCTTTCTGGTACGGGACGGCAGCGTCTGCGGCAACGGAGAAAAATTAACCTAAATACCATCAATTATGAAAACAACTCTATTTCATGTTTATGCATGGCTCTGATGCTGCTGTACGGCATGCCGGCATCTGCTCAAACGAGTCACGGCATTTCCGGAAAAGTGACCGATCAGACCGGAAACGGAATTGCCGGGGCATCGGTCATCGTCAAGGGAACTACGACCGGGACCTCGACCGGCAGCGACGGCAGTTACTCGCTGAACGTAAAGGACGGAAATGCAACGCTCGTGTGTTCCTTTATCGGCATGAAGAGTGCAGAAGCCGCTGTAAATGGCCGGACAGAGGTGAACTTCGCACTCGAAGCCGATGCCATCGGCCTTGAGGAAGTGATTGCGATCGGTTACGGCACGATCCGCAAAGAGGAGATCACCAGTTCAATCACCCGAGTGTCATCCGATGAATTTTTACAAGGAAGCGTCAGCAATCCGCTTCAACTGCTTCAGGGAAAAGTCGCCGGTCTGGGTATTTCCAAAACATCGGGCAATCCCAGCGGCGAGCTGAGCATCATGTTGCGCGGTATTTCGACGCTGGCAGCCTCTTCGGCTCCGCTTATCGTGATCGACGGGGTGGCCGGGAGGGTCCTCAACGCCATTTCACCGGAAGACATTGAATCCATCGATGTCTTTGAAGGATGGTTCGCCGCTGCCATCTACGGTACGCGCGGAACGAACGGCGTGATTATCATCAATACCAAACGGCCGCAGTCGGGACGAGTCGCGTTGGAATACAAAGGTATGTCACCATCGACCAAATGCTCGATGAGACCTCCGACTATCCGGATGCCACGGAACTCCGCAGTCTGAAATCCCGGCTTGCGAAAGAGGATTCCCGCTTCGACCTGATCAACGATTTCAAGGGCGACACGGACTGGGTCCGGGAGATTACCCGCACGCCCGTCAGTCAGACGCACTATGTTTCGCTGCAAGGCGGAAATGCCCGGACGAATTACCTCGCTTCGGTAACCTACAACGACAAACAAGGTATCTACAAGGGCTCTTTCGACGAGTCGTTGACCGCCAAACTCAGCATCAACCACGCAATGTTCGACGACCGGTTCAAGATCGCCCTGAATGTCAGCAATAAAATCGTAACGCAGGGTATCGTTCCGGACGATCTCTATATGCAGGCGCTCAGCCGGAACCCGACCATCCCGGTCTACAACGCCGACGGCTCCTATTATGAAACAGCAACGGTGCCAACCCGGTAGGCTTACTGAAAGAACAGAACACCGAAAACAAGTACGACCAGCTGATGATGTCGGGACGGATTTCGGTCGAACCGGTCAAGGACCTGACGATCAGTGCAACGGGTATCTACATGGGCGACTTCAACGATTACGCTTACAGCACGACCCAAAAGCATTATTCATCGACGATGGGCAGCACGCAGGACAGGCGCGACTCTCCGGGGGCCACGGCGAGGACAAGACACTCGAATTACAGGCCGACTATTCGCGCAAATTCGGCCGCCATACGCTGCAGGCAACCGTCGGATACAGTTACAATGACTATATCCACCAATCTTCCGAAATGTATGCCTACGATTTCCCAATTGACGGATTCGGCGCATGGAATATCGGTTCGGCGAATTCGACGCTCGATGGCACCTCGAAGCTGACCAGCTATAAGTACCGGATCAAGCTGATCGGTTTCTACGGCCGAGTGAACTATAATTTCGACAATAAATACCTTTTTATGGCCAGCCTGCGCCATGAGGGAAGCGATAAGTTCGGAAAGAACAACCGTTGGGGTACTTTTCCGGCCGTAAGTGCCGGCTGGCGGATTACACAGGAAAAGTTCATGCGGGATGCATATTGGGTTTCCGATCTCAAATTACGGGTCGGATACGGCATAACCGGCACCGCTCCTCATCGCCCTAGCCAATATGTCCCGCTATACAATTTCAGTACGGCATACATGGGGTATGACGGAGGTAAATGGGTGAATGGTATCGTGCCGACGAACAATGCCAACGACGATCTGAAATGGGAGCGCAAAAGGAACTTAACGTCGGACTGGATTTCGCTCTTTTCAACAGTCGGTTCCGGGGCAGTATCGATTTTTACAACTCGGCGCACCGATGACCTGCTCTACACCTACACGGTTCCGACACCGCCCAATATTACCAATTCGATTCTGGCCAACGTGGGTTCGATGCGCAACCAAGGTGTCGAGGTGATGCTTTCAGGCGACCTGATCTCCCGCAAAGACATGGCATTGACCCTCAGCGGAAACTTCTCCTACAACAAAAAACAAACTGATTTCGCTCTCCAACGACAGGTATACAATGGAATATCTGACACTCGGCTCGACCGGAGAACCCATGCAAACTTACACGCACCGGCTCGAAGATGGCTGGGCAGTCGGCAACTTCTACGGATGGCGTGTCGATGGACTGAAAAACAGCACGACTTGGAATGTTGTCGGAGCCGAAAATTCGGACCCCAGTGAAGATAATAAGACTATTATCGGTAACGGGATGCCCAAAATGTTCGCCGCTTTGCAGGCCAGTTATCGCTGGAAGGGGCTTGACGTGTCGGTATCCTTTCGCGGAGCTTTCGGCTTCGATATTCTGACCGCCTACCGGATGAAGTATGAAACACTCGCTTGGCTGTCGAGTTTCAACGTGCCGAAATCAGCTTATCAGAAGATCGGCGAATATTACAATTTCGCGCCGTCGATCTATTCGGACCGTTATATCGAACCGGGCGATTACGTCAAACTCGACAATCTGACCATCGGCTACACATTCGATCTTTCACAACGCAACAAGGTGATACGCAGTATCCGGGTCTTCTGTACGGGCATGAACCTGCTTACGATCAGCGGCTATTCTGGGCTGGACCCCGAAGTGGCGATCGTCGGCCTCACACCCGGCGTGGACCCGATCAACAAATACCCTAACCTGCGTTCGTACATCGTCGGTGCATCGTTCAACTTCTAATGATCAAAACCATGAAACGAAAAACAATACATCTGTTCGGCGCATGCGCACTTCTGCTGGCTTCATGCACGAATCTCGATCCGGATATTTACAGCGATATGACAATCGACAAGATTCTGGAGGACAGTGAACAGAGCTCGGCCTACCTGCTGACACCCATGTACGGGCAGATGCGCTGGTTCAACGAGGACCGCAGCATCTGGGACCTGACCGAGCTCGGAACCGATGCATGGGTCATTCCGACCAATTCGGACGGAGGCTGGTATGACGGCGGTATCTGGCTGCGGCTGGACAATCACGAATGGAAATCGACCGACCCCCATTTCAGTACTTGTTGGAGCCACTTGTGGTATGGCATTACGACCTGCTGCAACCGGGTGCTGCATCAGTTCGAAGAGGCCGGGCTGGGCTCGACGAGCAAACGCTGGCGGAGGTTCGTGCCGTGCGTGCATTCTATTATTATTACCTGCTGTCTCTTTTCGGGAATGTGCCGATCATGGAGACCTACGACGTGCCGAAAGATTATATGCCGACGACGCGACCGGAAAGAGGTGTATGATTTCGTCGTGCGGGAACTGCGCGAGAGCATGGACAAACTGCCCGAAGAACAGCGGTACAGTCGTTTTAACAAGTGGGCTGCCAAGCATCTGCTGGCAAAGGTATATCTGAATGCCGAATCGTGGCTCGGCAGCGAATATGCCGCCAAGCGCGACAGTACGCTCATCCTTTGCAACGAGATAATCGGGTCTGCGAAATACCAGCTCGACGACAGCTTTTCCAATATTTTCAGTCTGCAAAGCGAAACGTCGCCCGAAATCATTTTTGCGGTGCCGTATGATGAAACGACGGGATCGCCGATTTTCCACTGCATCTATGCCAAAACCCAGCACTGGGCCTGCAAACCGATCTACAACGCGGGTTCGGGCGGTTACAATGGACTGCGTGCCGTGCCTTCGTACGTAAAAGAGACGTTCGATGCCACCGATCCCGATCATTACAATGACAAACGTTACAGGCAGAGTTACTGCATGGGGCAACAGTACGACTACCTCACCAAGCAGCCGCTCTATTTTACTGACGGAGTGACACCCTTCAATTATGTCAACGAAATCGCCTCGATCGACGCCGCCCGTGAATTCGACGGCTACCGCTTCGAAAGTACGAGGTCAAAATCGGCCAGAAATGGGAGACCGATCAGGACTGGGTCGTGTTCCGCTTCGGGAGACCCTGATGATGAAAGCCGAATGTATGCTTCGTGACGGGGATGCACAGGGAGCCGCTGACATCGTGAACGAGGTGCGCAGACGCAGTTTCGATCCGTCTCTGCCCCGATCCGTGCGTGAGCTGACGGCCGAGCAGTTGTCCGCCTTGACAGTCGTTGACGGCGTATCCGTGCCTTTACGGCGAATTCCTGAAAGAGCTCGGACGCGAGTTCACGGGCGAAGGAATGCGGCGCGAGCAGCTGATCCGGTGGAATCTCTATGTAAACGGAAGCTGGACATTCCACACGCCCAAGCAGAAGAAATATCTCGAATTGTATCCGATACCCTCTTCCGAACTGCTTTCCAACATTAACCTTCGTCAAAATGATGGATATTCTTATTAAAACAGACAGGCGGCCCGTATCCGGGATCAGAAGCATGTTGTTCCTGATTGCCGCCATATTTCTGCTGCCGGGTTGCTCGTCGGCATCCGATACGGAGATTCCCGATCCGGAACCGCCGGGACCGGAACCTCTCGAAACAGGGACGCTGCTGCCGGATAACATAACGCTCGTGGCGCGCGTCACCGGACGTTCGGAAAGCGGAGAAACGATTCCCAATCCCAACCGAACGGACGCCCGGTTCAATATCGGCCGTACCGATTACAACAATATGTGGGATGCCGGCAACGGGACGGTCATGTGCGCATTCGGCGATAATTTCGACTACGGAGGCGGCAACTGGAAATCGAACGCCATCGCACTCTCTTCGGATCGTGACTTGACGGACGGGCTTTATTATTCGGGAATGCTGATGGATGGCAATGCCGTAAAGGAGATCGTCGTCTCGCGGGCCAAAACCGGGCAATATCCCGATGGTTCGAATACGAAGTGACCTGCATTCCTACGGGCGGCATTGCGGTCGGCACCCGTCAGTACCTGAACTACATGAGTATCCATGACTGGACTCCTACGGGTGATAACGATTACTGGTCGGTGAATTACAGCGAAATCGTTTACTCGGATAATTATGGGACAGCATGGACCCGTTCGGGCGTCAAATGGAATGCCGACAGCAACTTCACGCAGGTCGCCTATCTGAAGGAAAACGGGTTGATATATATGTACGGCACACATTCGGGACGTTACGGCAACGTCTATCTGGCGCGTGTCAGCGAAACGAAGCTTCTCGACAAATCGGCCTACGAATACTGGACCGGCGGCGGCTGGGAGCGCAACGAACAGGCGGCGGAGCCAGTCGCACGGGAACGGCGTCTGAAATGACCGTTGCATACAACAGCCGTTACAAACGGTATATGATGATGTATCTGTCAGTCAATCAGCGGGCCGTCGTTTACCGGGACGCACCCTCTCCCCGAAGGAGATTGGTCGGGCGAGAAGATCATCATGTATGAGGATGGCAATGCGCTTTATGCTCCCTATATTCACCCGTGGTTCAACGAAGACGACGAATTGTGGTTTGTCATCTCATGCCGTGCCTACATGGAACGTTTTCCTGATGCGTGCCGACCTCAACTGGGATCAGGCGGGGATCAATCTGCTTGCAGAAGGAGGTTTCGAGGAGCACCCGACTCAGGCGTTGAGCTACAAGACGATGTGGCATGTGAATGCGGCGGCCCTCACTTCGCGCGATGCGCACAGCGGCAAGATCGCCTGCCGTTTCTCGAATACGAATTCCGGCCAGTGGCAGGACGTATGCACTCAGACGGTATCCTTGCAGCAGAATGCCGATTACTCGATCGAGTGCTGGGTGAAATCCGAAGAGGTGCTTCCTGAGGGTGCCTATGTCGGAGTCCGATTGACCGACGGAACAATCCATGACATAACGGGCACAGCCCAAGCCGGCGAATGGACACGCTTCGGTTGTGAATTCAATGCCGGTCAGGCTGTAAGTGCCGATGTCTTTTTCGGAGTTTGGGGCGCTCCCGAAATGACGCTCACCGTGGACGATATTTGCCTGAAACCCGTAAAAACAGAATAACCTACAACTAAAAAACAAAAACCATGAAAAACTGTTATTTCGCAATGTTACTTTTGCTGTCCGCCGCATTCGCTGCCGGATGTGCCGACGATAAAGAGGAGGGCGGCAACGACATCAAGCTTAATCCCGATCCGACGCAGCTTTCGAACATCACCCTGATGAAAGCCACGTTCGCGGCGGACGAATTCAATATGATTTCCGAGCCCGGTTTCGAGCTTTTCCCCGATGAAGCAATCGACTACCGTTCACTCTGGTATTTCGAAGGAGCGTACAAGGAGCCTTCGCTGGTGTCGAAACACACGCAGACACACGGCGGTCAGGTCGCTTTGAAGCTTGAAAACCCCAACGACGGCAGCTGGTGCGATGCCTGCTTGCAGTCGATCGCACTCAAAAAGGGCAAGGATTACACCTTCTCCTGCTTCGGACAGGCTTCGTGGGCCGGAATGAACGCCTTTACGGGCGTCCGGCTGGAAGGCGGCCCGATCTATGACGGACAGGCCGGCGATTGGAATCCCGACGTATGGACCGAATTCACCAAGGAGTTCAATTCCGGCGACTATACGCAGGGTAATGTCTTTGCGGAGCATGGGGCTATCCCGGAGTATGGGTCGCATTGGACGATTTCAGACTCGTTCCGACCGGCACCACCCAGACCTCGACCAAATTGGGTACCTGCCTGACGACGGGCACTGTCTCGAATGCCTCGTTTACGGATATTTCGTTTGCGGGTAAAGCCGTCATCTGGGCCGGACCGAACAATACGGTTTCCATGGCGCTGGCCGATGTTTCGGCCGGGGGTAAGCATTACGCAAACGCATTCGCATTGTCGAACGATATGAATCCCGCTGATGGATTCTATATCGCGCAGGTTTCGCCCGGCAACGACGGTATCGTTCCTATTCTCGAACCGTCGGGAGACGGTGAAACCGCCTGTGTTCCGACGGCCGGTGTGACCGTCAACGGCAAACAGTATATCCATTATTATTCGTTCAAGTCGCTCGATCCCGAAGACAGCGACGCATGGACGGCAAACTTTTCCGGGTTGTTGTCATCGGCAGACGGCGGTAAAAGCTGGACCCGTGAGATCCGCGGCCGTTGGAGCGGAGCCGGGCATTTTGTGCAGGCGGCATTCTATTTGAGCGACAAGTATCTTTACATGTTCGGTTCGGACGCAGGCCGTTCCACGCCCAAGATATACGTCGCGCGCATCAAAAGCGACGGTGATATTGCAACTGCAGCCAACTGGACCTATTGGGACGGCACCGACTGGGTGGCGGGAGACCCAGAATCAGCGGCGGCGATCACCTATGGCAATGCATCCGAAATGTGTGTAGCCTATAATGCGACTCACAAACGCTATATTATGATTTACCGTTCGGGGACGACGGGCGGTCTGGTCTACCGCGATGCCGGTTCTCCCGAAGGCGACTGGTCGGGTGAAAAACTGCTGGCGCTCGATAATGCTAATCAGGGAGGCTGGTTCTCACCGTCCGTTTATCCCTACTCGTCGGGCGACAATATGTACTTTATCGTTTCGCAACTGTAACTAACTCTGACATCCGGCGGAACCGGCCGTGTTATGCACGGCCGGGTATCCGTTTTTAAGACCTAACTTTATGTACAAGACCATTTTGCCGCTGATAAGTTATATTCTGTTCGCCTGCACTCCGCACGGCCGGGAAAACCTGCTCGCCGACGGCGGATTCGAAGAGTCTGCGAAGATGTGGGACATCGGTAAGTCCGAATTGACATCCGAGGCACATGCGGGAGAGTTTGCCTGCGCCTTGTATGTCGAAACACCCCGTTATATACCCGTCTGGTCCGACATCTGCATACAGAAAATAATAGTGATGCCCGGAAAGGAATACCGGCTTTCCGCATTCGCCCGCATGTCCCTGCCCCCGTTGACGAACGGCGTGTATATCGGTGTACGCCGGCCCGACGGCAGTGTTTTGAAAGACAGGCTGTTCCTGCTGTCCGGCAGAGATTGGACCCGAATGGCGCTGGATTTCGATTCCGGCGAGGAGCAGGAACTCACTGTTTTCTGCGGTGTCTGGACAGACCGGAATTCAACCTATTTCGTCGATGATTTCAGCCTGAATATGATAAAATAATTATAAATTCGCGTATTATGCCGCATTGCACAATCCGTCTGTTTTTACTGCTTGCCATATGTATGATGACGAACGGCTGCCGTCGTGAATCGATCTCGGAGCCCAAGCGTCATTATGTGATCGGATTCTCCCAATGTACCAACGACCTATGGCGTCAGATCATGATGATTCAGATGCAAGCCGAAGCGGCCAAATATCCGGAATTGAGCATTGTGGTCAGCAATGCGCATAACAATACACAGTTACAGATCGATCAGATTCGTGAATTCATTGAGGCGAAGGTCGACCTGCTCATCATCTCGCCGAACGAATCGGAGCCGGTGACACCGATCGCCGTCGAAGCTTTCGACATGGGAATTCCGACAATCATCTGGGATCGTAAAATACATTCGGACCATTACACGACCTGCATCAGTGCGGATAATTACGATATCGGCCGTGATGTGGGACGCTACATCAACACCATATTATCCGAAGGGTCTACGATTCTCGAAATTACCGGATTGATGAGCTCTTCACCCGCTGTGGAACGGCATAAGGGATTCCTTGCCGAAGCGAGTGAAAGCTATTCGGTGCATACCATTCCCGGCGACTGGAAACCCGATGTGGCAAAAGAGCGCGTGGCGGCGATCGGCCACTATAACGATATCGATCTGGTTTTTGCGCACAACGACGATATGGCACTAGCTGCCTACAATGTGATCAATGCAGCCGATTCACTCTGTGCGCAGCGGATAAAATTTATCGGAATAGATGCGCTCGTCGGAGTAGATGCGGTTCTCGACGGCAGACTGCAAGCCTCATTCCTCTATCCCACGGGAGGAGACAAGGTCATGGCGATCGCCAGACGTATCCTTCTTGGTAAACGGGTAGAGAAGAGCTACCAACTGCAATCGGCACTCGTCGATTCTCACAATGCCTACACACTCAAGGCGCAGGAGGAACAGATAGTCAGTTATCAGGAACAGATCAACAAACAGAAAACGGTTCTTGAACAATATGACCGAAGCGTTGACAATCTGAAATATTCATTGTGGGCCGTCATAATTATCGCCCTTGTTGCGGGAGGAATGGGCATTTATGCCATCCGATTGAATCTGCGTCTCCGGCGCCGCAACGTAATCCTGACCGCAAAAAATGCTGAAATCGAAATTGCAACCCGTGAGTTGATGGATAAGCATGCCCAGATAGAGAATGTAACGGCTCACAAATTACAGTTTTTTACAAATATAACCCATGAAATCCGCACTCCGCTGACGCTGATCCTCAATCCGCTCGACAGCATTGTCAAGCGGGAAAAGGGACCCCGAAATTCAACGTAATATCTGGACGATTCAGCGTAACGCGCGCCATCTGCTGAATGTCGTGAATCAGATTCTCGATTTCCGGAAGATCGAAAATAATAAAATGATGCTTACGCTGAAACAGGTGGATATCGTGCAGTTTACACAAAGAGATACTTAGTTATTTCGAGACTTATGCCGAAACGGAAAAGATCGTCTATAAATTTCGTACGGACACGTCGCATCAGCAGTTGTGGATTGATACCGATAAAATCGAACAGGTGTTGCTCAACCTGCTTTCAAATGCTTTCAAATATTCGCCCAAATACGGTACGATTTTGGTGTCGGTGACAGATAACGGTCCGAGCGTACTGATCGAAGTCGAGGATAACGGGAAGGGTATAGATAAAGAGAGTCTTCCTCGTATTTTCGACCGTTTTTATGCGCTCAAGAACACGTCGAATTACAGTACGGGGATCGGATTGCACCTGACACGGGAATATGTCGAACTGCATCATGGATACATAACGGCGGATAGTCTTCCGGGGGCTTATACCGTTTTCCGGGTCGAACTGTTCAAGGGAAAATCGCATTTCGGAGAAAATGTCACTTTTGACGAAACTCTTCCGACGAATTATCTTTGCGGACGAGGTGATCGACGACAATAAGGTCAATGAGTTATTGGCCAAGAAATATAACGAAACAATCGTCATTGCCGAGGATGATTCTGAGATACTCGCCTATCTTAAAGATGAACTTTCAACGAACTTCCGCGTTATTGCCGTCAATAACGGTTACGATGCCGTTAAAGCCGTGATGGATGATGAAGTATCGCTTATCCTGAGCGACGTGCTGATGCCTGCGCTCAACGGATTCCAGTTGTGCAGCAACATAAAATCTAACATAGCGACCTGTCATATTCCGATCGTGCTGCTTACGGCTCTTTCGGATGACAACCAACGGATTTACGGAATTGCAGAAGGTGCTGACGAATATATTCACAAGCCGTTCAATATGCAGTATGTCCGTCTGAAAATTATCCGGATTATCGAAGAACGTAAGCGCCTTTGCCAGTACATTCGCCCAAAAATTCGGTCGTCTGACGAGGCACGAAGCCGCCAATCTTCCTTGTGTGGACGATGTGTTCCGGGATAAACTCTTCAATCTGATCGAGGCGCAGCATAGCGACAGCAATTTCAAAATCGAACTGATGAGCGATATGTTAGGAATGTCGAGAATATTGCTTTATCGGAAAATCACAAGTATTTTCGGAATGTCCCCATCGGATTTATTGCGTAATTACCGGTTGCAGAAGGCAGTTCAACTGTTAACAGATCAACGGCGCAATGTAAGCGAAGTCGCCTATATAGTAGATTCTCTTCACCCGCTTATTTTGCAAAATGCTTCAAAAGCGTATACAATATGACACCGACGGAATATATGTGTTTATCGAACGCGAGTTAGAACTCATATCTGATGCTCAAAATGTCAATTGTTAGATAAAAAACACAAAATATGGCATTAATACATTAATAATCAAGCTAATGAGATGAATTTACCAATATAGTTATTGGTAAATCAATTCGGTTTGCACTAGAAGAATTTGGATGAATGGTGACTGTTTGATTTTTCTGTATGTTTTTGTAGTTCGTCGTAGTTATTTGAAACACTGAAATTCAGTATAATGGGCTGAAAAATAAACCGTTGCCTTCTCGTTACCTACTCTCCTATACAAAGATGTAACGACCTGATAAACCAAAGTCGTTACATTTTTCAAGCCCACACCTTTCGGGCCGGGGCATATATGGTGCAGAACACCGGAGGACTAGTCCTCATCGCGGTACATGTTCTCCACGTAAATGGCGTGCTGCTTCGCCACGCGCTTCGCGATCGAAGGCTTGGTGAAATATTGGCGGCGGCGCAGCTCTTTCAGAACGCCCGTGCGCTCGTATTTGCGTTTGAACTTCTTTGAGGGCCTTCTCGATGTTTTCGCCCTCCTTTACCGGCATGATAATCATAATATTCTACTTTTTATTGTTTTTAATTCTTTCGTTTACTTAAAATCCTCCGGGGCGCATATCTTCCGATACCTTTTCCCTTGCAATGTCGCTTCGTCTACTCGTCGTCAGGTCCGCTTCGGGGGCCGAACCGCAGATAGGGAACCAGCCGTGCTGCCTCCTCGCGGGTCATTATGTCGTCTTCGATCAATTCCTCAGCGGTACTCCAACCTCCTTTCAACTGTCTTCGTTTAAGTAATTTCCGAAGGGTCTGCGGCGGAATGTACGGATGCCGGCCCAACTCTTTCGGGCTTGCAAAGTTAATATCAATTTTCCGAATTTCACAACTATCGCAGTAAATTTGTTTCAAAATTTTCTCATAATTGCGTTCCGTGACTCCCGGAACCTCTGCGAGTTGCTCCACGCGGAGGAATCCGCCGAGCCGGTCGCGGTAGCCGATAATCGAGACGACTGTCTTCTCGCCGATGCCCGCCACGCTCCTCAGCGCGGCCGAATCGGCCGTGTTGATCTCGACGGGAACGTCGATCGGTTCCGCTTTGCGTTCGGGGAAGATGACGTAAGGTTCGAGCGCCGATGCGACCGAATCGCTCACCACATAGCACGCCCGCAGCTCCTCCATGTCGTAAATGCCGCTCAGATCGCGCCATCGGACAAAGGCTTCGGCTTGCCGTTTCGACAATGCGCCGATGGCCCGCAGGTAACGCGCGCTCACCGTGTCGATGCGGAACGGCGCGGGCGGCATCGGCTCGGAGACGACGCGCCCCGTGCGGTACTCCTGCGGAGCGATGGCATACTTGCGCCCGATGCGTATGTAGGGTCTCCAGCCGGTAAAAGAGCGAATCGCTGATGCCGTAACAGAGCGTCACATCTTCGGGAATACGGAAAATCTTGCCTGCGGCGCGGTATTTCAGCAGGCTCACGGCTTCGTGTTTCGTAAGCCCCAGCCGCCGCAGGCCGTCGTAATCTACGGTGTTCGGATCGAAGGGCTGCATGACGACCGTATCGGCCCGCTCCTCCATTTCGGCTTCAGCCCGCAGGGCCGCCGCGGGATCGGCTTTCGGACGCACGAGGAGGAGGCCCAGCACCAGCAGTCCGGCCAGCGGCAGAAAAACCGCCACGGCCCGAATCTCACGTTCTGTAAAAAACTTTCCCATATGCAGAGACTATTTACATACCCTCCGGCAAATGCCGGAACCTACCACTGCGCACCGCCGGAGAGCAGCAGGCGGCGGTAACGCCGCGAGGGCGATTCCACGAAAGCGCCCAGCCCGTACTCCGTCCAGCGGCGGTCGACCAGTCCGACGGTCGCTTCCGACGCCGTCACGATGTTGGGGAAACCGCGCAGGATTGCCGCCATCGCCGGGACGTTTGCTCCGCGCGTCGATCACGAGCGTCGCGCCCTCCGTCCGCACGTCGCGCCGCGGATCGGTATTGGCCGCCGCGAGCCACAACAGCTCTTCGGGCGTCAATTCCGCCGCCGCCGGGTCGAACAGCACGAAATATCGCACCCCCTCAGGGGCTCGAACCCCGGCCCCGGTTCGGCGAAGGCAAGCGCCGCGCCCCACTTTTCGAGCAGATCGGTGCGGCAGCCCTCCGGCAAAGAGAGTTGCGGTACGGATTCCGACTGAGACGCGGGGTTCGGCGCAGCTCCGGCTGTGGTAGCGTCTATTGCAATTTTACCGCCGAAGCCGGGCGTCGCCGTAGCATGGTCCAGCACATCGAGGATTCCCTCGCTGCGAACGAGGTCGCGCACGGGATCGATCCGCCGCAGCAGCCGCGCCAGCGCATCGGAATCGCGCACGTCGGTCCCCGACGGCACGACGAGCAGGTATTTGTTAAACATCATCTGTCCCGCGCCCCACAACGACTGAGCGACTTTCACGGCCTGCCCCTCGTAACGGCGGTCGATCGAAACGACGGCGACGTTGTGGGCCGTACCGGCTTCGGGCATCGTCAGGTCGCGGACTTCGGGCTGCAGGGCCATGCGGATCGGAGCGAGGAAGATCCGCTCCGTCGCGCGGGCGATCCATGCGTCCTCCTGCGGCGGGATGCCGACGACCGTAGCCGGATAAACCGCATCGCGGCGGCGGGTCAGGGCCGTGACATGGAAACGCGGATAGCGGTCTTCGAGCGAATAGAAGCCCGTATGGTCGCCGAAAGGCCCCTCGGCCGCCTTCTCTTCGGCCGGATCGACATAGCCCTCGATCACGAAGTCGCAGTCGGCAGGGACATATATATCGTTGGTAACGCACTTCACCAACTTCACCGGACGACGGCGCAGGAACCCGGCCAGCAGGTATTCGTCCATGTTGTCGGGCATCGGCGCCGTCGCGGCATACGCATAGACGGGATCGCCGCCCAGCGCGACCGACACGGGCATTCGCCGCCCGGCACGCCTGTAGCCGTCGTAATGACGGGCTCCGGTCTTGTGCAGGTGCCAGTGCATACCCGTCGTACGGTCGTCGAAGACCTGCATGCGGTACATGCCGACGTTGCGCACGCCCGTTTCGGGATCGACCGTATTGACCATCGGCAGGGTCACGAAGCGGCCTCCGTCCGCAGGCCAGCATTTGAGGACCGGAAGCGCGGAGAGCGCCGCCTCGGCCCCGGTCAGCACGACCTGCTGGCATGCGCCCCGGCCCGACACGGTCCGGGGAAACCAGCGCGCCATTTGGGCCAGCATCGGCAGGGCGCGCAGTTTGTCTGAGAGCGAATTGCGCGGCGCGGCTGCCTGCTTCAGCAGGACGTCGATACGCTCCGAAAGTTCATCGAGCGTTCCGACGCCGAGCGCCAGCGCCATGCGGTGTTCGGAGCCGAACAGATTCGTCAGCACGGGAAACGGCGTCCCCGTCTGCTCGAACAACAGCGCCTTGCCGCCGTCCGGCTGCTTGGACATGCGGTCGGTAATCTCGGCGATCTCCTCCACGGGCGATACGGGCGCCCCGATCCGGACCAGTTCACCCTCGCGCTCCAGCCGCGCGATATATTCATTCAGACTCCGGTACATGCTCCAATGCTTTTTTTACCGATCCGTAACGCAGCAGCAGTTCGCGGGCCCGCGTCTGGTCCAGCCCCGAAGCTTCGGCCACCATGCGCGTGCCGCGGGCCACGAGTTTGTCGTTCGTAAGCTGCATGTTGACCATCCGGTTCCCCTCGACACGCCCCAGCCGGATCATCACGGCCGTGGAGAGCATGTTGAGCATCAGCTTCTGGGCCGTGCCCGCCTTCATGCGGGTCGAGCCGGTCACGAATTCGGGACCGACGACCGCTTCGAGCGCATACTCCGCTTCGGCCGCCACGGGCGAGGCGGGATTGCAGGTTATGGAGCCGGTAAGCAGTCCGTGTTTCCGCGCCGTGCGCAGGCCGCCGATCACATAAGGCGTCGTTCCCGATGCAGCGATGCCGATCAGCACATCCTTCCCGGTCGGAGCGTAAGGCGCCATATCGCGCCACGCACCTTCCATGTCGTCCTCGGCATGCTCCACGGCCCGCCGCAAAGCCCCGTCACCCCCGGCGATCAGGCCGATCACACGGTCGAACGGCACGCCGTAGGTCGGGGGCAGTTCCGAAGCGTCGGTGACGGCCAGCCGGCCGCTCGTGCCCGCACCGATATAAAACATGCGCCCGCCGCACTCCATGCGCTCGACGATGCGTTCGACCAAACGTTCCATCACCGGAATCGTCGTCCGCACGGCTTCATGCACGCGCGCGTCTTCGCGGTTGATACCCGTCAGGATGTCGTGCACCGACATCCGCTGTAAATCGTCATAGGCCGAAGCCTGTTCGGTTATTCTGTTTTCCATAATGATATTCTGTCAATCCGGCCGCCGGAGAGCGGACGATCGTCACCACCTCGCGGCCGCAGCGCGTCAGCGTTTCGCGCAGCAAATCCCCGAAAGCGGCCGCGACGCCGCCCACACACGCCACGGGCAGATGGACGGGACAGGCGATCCACGTGTTTGCGGATCTGGTCGAAATAGACCGCCACCGTATCGTGGTACGCGAGCGCCTTCTCCCGCTGATCCTCGATCTTGTTGGCCACCTTGCGGGCTTCGATCATATCGTGGGTCAGTTGCTGGATCAGAGCCGTATGCTGCTGAATACGTTTGATGAGTTCGACATCGGCCGAAGCGTCGAGCCCCTGTCCGATTTGCGAAATCTTATAGACCTTATCCAGCAGCAGAGCTTCGTAACGCGAAGCGATCGGCACGATGTGGTTCATCGTCAGGTCGCCCAACACGCGGCCTTCGATCTGAATCTTTTTGGTATAGGTTTCCCACTTCACTTCGGTTCGGGCTTCGAGCTCCACCTTCGAGAGTACGCCCATGCGGGCGAACATCTCGACCGACGAAGGATCGAGGTAGCGGTCGAATACACGCGGCGCACAGGTTTCGCAATCGAGCCCCCGGCGTGCCGCTTCGGCCCGCCACTCCTCCGAATAGCCGTTGCCGTCGAAACGGATCGCCCGCGAAGAGCGGATCATACTCTTGAGCTCCTCGTAAATCGCCTTTTCCTTCCTGACTCCGGCCTCGATACGCGCATCCACGCGCTCGCGGAACGCCGTAAACTCGTCCGCCACTGCGGTATTGAGCACGATCATCGCCTCGGCGCAATTGTCCGAAGAACCGACGGCACGCAACTCGAAACGGTTGCCGGTAAAGGCGAAAGCCGAAGTGCGGTTGCGGTCGGTATTGTCCCGCAACAAAGCCGGAATATGCGAAATGCCGCTCATCTTGAAAACGTTCTTGGCATTGAAGCGGATCGCCGAATCGCTGCGGCTGGCCTCGAGTTTATCCAGCACGGCCGAAACCTGCGTACCGAGGAAGGTCGAAATAATCGCCGGAGGCGCTTCGTTGGCCCCCAGGCGGTGGGAGTTGGTGGCGCTCATGATGGCCGCCTTCAGCAGGCCGTTATGCTTGTGCACGGCCGAAATCACATTCACCAGGAAGGTAATGAACTGCAAATTCTCCGATGCGGTTTTACCCGGACTGAGCAGATTGACGCCCGTATCGGTTCCCAGCGACCAGTTGTTGTGTTTGCCCGAACCGTTGATTCCCTTGAAAGGTTTTTCATGCAGCAACACCCGGAAATTATGACGGCGGGCGATCTTGTCCATGATGGTCATCAACAGCTGGTTGTGGTCGTTGGCCAGGTTGCACTCCTCGTACACGGGAGCCAGTTCGAACTGATTGGGTGCCACCTCGTTGTGACGGGTCTTGACCGGAATGCCCAGCTTCAGGCATTCGTATTCGAGATCGGCCATGAAAGCGATGACCCGCGTGGGGATCGCGCCGAAATAGTGATCTTCCAACTGCTGGTTCTTGGCCGATTCATGCCCCATGAGCGTACGGCCCGTCAGCATCAGGTCGGGACGCACGGCCCAAAGACTTTCGTCCACCAGGAAATATTCCTGCTCCCAACCCAAATACTGAATCACCCGGTTCACCTCCTTTGACGCCTGATTGATGGCCGCCTCCACCATTTTGAATCGGAGCAATGACATGGAATCAATTCGAATTATGAACTCGGAATACCGTAAAACCCGTACATTTCCGCCCGGATGACGGACGGCATCCTTTCTGCGTACAAAGATAAATATTCGACACGACAAAAACGTACAAAAAACCGCATCTCCCAGAAAAAAATCGAATATTTTTCGAAAAAACTAATAAAAAAACAACTTTTCCCGAAAAAACAGCCTGAAAATTCGTCATACCGGTCGATTTCAGACATTATTTTCCGGAAAATAGCATTTTTTCAAAAAATCGTCCCATTCATGATCCGGGCATTTCCAAAACCTCCGCCGAAAAGAGCCTTCGTTGATACAAACCGGCTATTTTCCGCATTTCTTGCTTACAATCCGGCAATTATTTTATATCTTTACGGGCAGTTTAAAAGCAATTGAACATATTTCAATACTAATCTCTAATTTATTATGGCAACTACCAAACGTGAAAAGTTGTTTACCGAATTTCCGCCGGTTTCGACCGAGCAGTGGGAGGAGGTAATCAAGGCCGACCTCAAAGGTGCGGACTACGAGCGTAAATTGGTGTGGAAAACGCCGGAAGGTTTCAACGTCCGTCCCTACTACCGGGCTGAAAACCTCGCCGGACTGAAGTTCCTCGGCTCCGAAGCCGGGGTTTTCCCCTACGTGCGGGGTACCCGCGCCCACAACCGCTGGAAGATCCACCAGACGGTCATCGTCAATTGCCCCAAGGAGGCGAACGCCATCGCGCTCAAGATCCTCAATGCGGGCGTCGATTCGATCGAATTCCAGATCGTTCCGGAGACCTTCTCTGCAGAAGATCTGAATACGCTGCTCAAGGATATTCACATCCCTGCAGTCGAAATTACCTTCAGCGGCAGTAAAACCGCCCATGTGGCAGAGTTGGTGATCGCAAAGATCGAAAAGGAACAAC
>VOFB01002050.1_pt1 | contig 34523 bp, 60 predicted proteins | sample 5384141 | NCBI WGS metagenome assembly VOFB01 (sample SAMN12384721, study PRJNA508395) | human gut metagenome | isolation source: healthy gut A | host: Homo sapiens | reverse complement strand
CCCGATTGGGAAAATGGCGTCGTATTTCAGATAGCAGTCACGGTCTAACTTTCTGGTATAGCCTGCCTTTGTGTAATCAATATGTATGAATGCCGCCTTTTTCTTTGCACGGACATGATCTGCAACGTAATATGCAGATCCACCCTCTAAATAGGCAACTGCAAGATCATATTCTTCCGCAAAACGTTCTCCTCCATCGGAGAGCACGCCAGAGCAGCTTATCCGGCAGCACCTTCCGCCGTTTTAACATATCCGCAAGTGATGACAAAAGATATGGCAGCAGACAGAATACGGTACCCCGGACGAACATGGTCTTTAAAATCGTCCTATACATAAAATGTCTTCCCTCTTTCTGCAAAACCGACAGAGGCTGATAAGATTTATTTTTCAGCAGGACCTCTTTGGGCAGTTTTTCACCAGTTCCCCCTGCCCCATCAGAACATAAAGAGATCTCATACTGCACATCTTTTGTCTTTTCATTTTCCTTTTCCAGTTTTTCAAGCAGTTCTAAAAGTGCCATCTCAGCACCGGCTCCGCCTAATGTATTAATCACGAACAATATTTTCTTTTTTCATCCACAAGCCCCTTCAGTTCCTGCAATATTCTTTCATTTTCCTGATTGAGCAGTGATACCTGCATCGCCAGTTCCTGGTTTTTACCACCACAACAGACACTGCCATACTGATTTTAAATAAAAACAGGATTATAACAACAAACACAGCAAATGCAAACAGTACCACACTTTTTGCTCCATTCCACAGGTATGTGGCTGCATCCGTACTTACCGCAATGCCAGATACAAGAAATGTCGCAGAAACAATCGCCCAGCCAAGTCCGATCCCATCCGTCAGTTTCTGCCTTGCATACATAAAAAGATCCAAAATGAGCAGAAAAATTCCAAAACAATCAACATCATTTTCAATATCATGCTTTTATCCCCTCTTTTCTGTCATAACTTTTGCGGAAGGTTTCTTCCCCGCTTTATCTTAAACAATTCACCCTGGCAGAAAATATGTACATCCATATGGCGTTCCACCCAGCGAAGCCTGAAATATCCGACGGTAAAGCCAAAGAAACTTCCCATGACAAGTCCTGCACCATACCAGATATCAGGAAGCTGTTTTGAAAACAGCGTTCCAAAAAACGTACCCAGACAAAAAGCAGACCGCCGTTAAAAGTGCTCCTGTCATATCATTAAAATAATACAGAAAAATCAGTTCCGCATACAGCAAAAAAGAATAAAGTAACCGGCTGCAAGACACGGATAAATCTGCATCACAAGTCCTGAAAAGCCCATTCCCGGCAAAAATATCACACAGAGCAGATAAAGCACGACCGAGACAATAAACTGGATTCTCACAAGATTCATAAGTTCAGATGCAAGCTGGCGGAACATTCTGTTTTTGCATTATTGATATCTTCCCATCTGCCACCGATAACCGCTTCCGAATATGCCTTGTACCTCTCATGAAAATGCATTTCCACGCGGCTGATAAAAATGATGGTCGACGAAAGATTCGTAAACATTGCCAGACAGGTCGCCATATCATATGCAGGCGCATAGACAAACGTATGTGCCACCGTCATCTTTAAGTCCGTCGTCCAGAATATAAAATTATGTATATACAATCTAACGTATACAATAGGTTTGTCGCAATAAGGTGCCAGTAAATTTTGAAATAATGAAGCACCTTGCGGTACTGGCGGCTGTTCCTTTTAAAATAACTCTTAATCGTTGCCGCTGATATCGCCGCCGTCAGGAAAAATCCGATCGTAAGTGAAAGAAGCATGCTGTATATGATGTCCCTGTGAAACACTTTCACGAGCAGCCACGCAAGCCCAAATGCCGCTGCCATACCCATCAGGAAAAATAATGATATTTTCTGATAGTCCTTCGCAGATCGACAGATACAGCATGGAATAAAATACCAGAAGAAGCGATATAAAGCCGCAAAACCCGGTAAACACAAACACCAGATCCACCTGCCCCTTCAGATACTCCCTGATACAGAACGGGATTGCAAACAGACACCCGAAACAAATATTTAAAAATAATCCGACATCATAACATGGCAGGATATCTTCGTACTTTTCCTCATAAATAATATCGGACATATATCTCGATAATACAGCATTAAACGGTGCCGCAACCAGCAGGGAAAATATAAAAATATAAAGTACCGTGCCTGAAAATAATCCTCTTCTCGCATACCCTACTGTCTCGTATCCAAGAAAATGGCTCATTAACATCACATTTCCGATCACGACAAACATGGGTGCGATCGTGACCATGGTACTGTAACCGAATCCTGCCAGATTTGCAAGGATCGTGCGCCTGTCATAAATTTTCTGAAGTTTTACGCCTATTCCTGCCATAGATCACACATCCCCTTTCTTTCCCTGCACTCTGCCTTCATCCTCAAATTGCCGGTAAATCTGCCGGTATGTTTCTTTCATATCCTCCACAAGATACCGGCTCTTTAGTCTCCGGTATCCGTTTTTTCCCATGCCAATCCTCTTTTCTCTGTGGCATGCCAGATCTACCATCGCTGCCGCAATCTCCTCCACATTCATGATATGTGTAATGATCCCTGCATCCCCAAATGAATCGCCTTCCCCGTAGATCAGCCCCCTGCAGTTGCCTACATCCGTTGCAATCACCGGTTTTTTTGCCGCAAAACTCTCTAAGATCGTCAGTGGCTGTCCCTCACTGATGCTTGTGAGTATGGTCATATCCATCTTCCCAAGATATTCTGTCACATCGACTTTTCCGGTAAAGATCACATCCTCCACGCCAAGAAGATCCACCAGTTCAAAACATTCTTTGGCATATTCTTTTCCTCATCGGATGGTCCCATGATCCACAATGCGAGTTTTGGTGCCTCTTTCTTGGCATAAGCAAAGGCTCTTATCATCGTTTTTGACATCCTTGATCGGCGCAATTCTTAACACCGCTCCGATATTGATGGTGTCATCTTCTCTTCTCTCTTCTTCAAGGCATCTGACAAATCTCTGATCATCAATACCGTTCGGTGTGATCTTTATTTTTCTGCCGGACATCCGAGTTCGATCTGAAGTTCCATGGCATGCTTGTAAAGACAGGTTACCTGATCTGCATACCGGTATGCGAGCAGGGACATTTTTTAAACTGTTCGATCCAGATATTTTTATAGATACCGCCTACCCACTTTGCACGGATCAGCTCCTCCTCCCGCTCCCTGGTATAAATTCCATGCTCCGAAACCATTAGTCCGCATCCATATCTTTTTTTTTGCCATGCTTCCGATCACTCCCCGCATATCCGGTCGCAACACAGTGATAAAGATCCGCCTCGGGCAGTTCCATTTTCAAGGTCAGAAACAGTGGCAGATAAATGGAACGCATGGTCCAGAGGAAATCAGAAAAAACAACCTGTGGATATCTGAGCTGATAACATTCCCGCACAGCATTTAAAAAATCTTCTCCCATCAAAAGCGCGTTCAATGAAAAATTTTTCTTTTCAAACAACGTAAACAACGTATCCCACTCAACATTCCGGTTTAAAAAGTAATGACCGCAGTGCCTCATATTCATTCTGACGCAGATGCAGTTTTTATTTTTTTCCTGCTCTACCCAGTCATAATCTTCCAGATAAAGCTCATAAACTTCCGACACATTTTCCGGCAGTTCATAAACAAATTTTCCTCTGTATGAACGGTTTGCTACAATCGCAAGCACCACGAATTCTATGTCGGGAAAAAGCTTTTATCATACTGTTGATCCAACTGGAAACACCGCCCACCACATAAGGATAACATCCTCTGCTACAATACATACTTTCATTTTCAATCCTCGTAATAAAACAATTGCTTTTCTTCTTCCTCACTCAACCGGATTTTTACCTCATCCTCTTCTGCACAGATCAGGTAAACACCATCCTCCACTACAGAAAAACTTCCTCCCTGTATATCCTCTGCTTCGCGTGTTCCCGTATGCAGTAAAAACCACGCTTCCTCTTCTAATCCGTCAACATGCAGGGAAATCATATTATCTTCAGATTCTGCTGAATAAGAAAGTGCCAGAAATCTCCTTATCCTCTGATCGCTCTTTGAGATCGTTGTCTCATCAAATGCCGTAAACGGTTTCTGATAAGTACAGATATTAGACGCTGCTTCCTTCGAAAGGATCTCCCACGCATCATCCTTTTTCTCCGGATATGCTGCTGCAAGCAGATCCCATACCGTATTCGAATACCCCAATGCGGTCTGGATACATCTCTGTCTGAAATCATCCATAAATGTATGATTCACACCATCTCCGGTAGCACGTTGCAGTGTCACCTCTTCCCCTGCAAAGGAAACGATCGGTTCCTCGCTGGTCTGTGATTCCTGGTTACAATCGTCCTTATTCCATCAAGTTCCTCGCATTCCAAAGCATCCCCAGTTCGTCTTCATTTTGCAGGTATAATGACTGAAAACAATAATCTGGTGCCTCTTTTTCCAAAACGTTTCGTCTTTCTCCATTTTTCCGACAGCCCGGTTCCAGATACATTGCCGGATGAAAGTCCTGCCTCCCCGTATTCTTCTTTCAATAATTTCAGATAATATGCCACTTCTCCCTCCCGTGGCTCATTTTCATCTCCATAATCAAACTGCGGTGTCATCATACAGGTCAGTTTTGCATCGATCTTTCGTTCAATTGCGACCAGCGACGGCCAGATGATTTCTCGAAATAATGCCTTTTGTGACTGACTGTATATTTTTTCCATTTTATCTTCATTTTCCGACGCAAATCCAGGATAATTTGCAATCACAAGATTCTGTGCATTGATCACCGGATAAATCTCAAACGAATACGATTCTGCCATCATTGCATCCAGAATGCCAATACCGGAATTATCCTTTAAATAATTTCCATTAATGCAAAACACACAGGCATTTTCCAGTCCGTTTCTCCATATAATGGCAGGCTGTCTTCCGCTGTCCGGCCGAACATCTGAGAGTATTCCGACCATATAACTTTTTGTGCCCTCCCCGTCACATACCATGGAATTTTAAGATCCATATCCTGATTTTCTCTTCTTCCTCATCTTTTGCCTGATAGATCACTTCCCCGCCGAGCAGAAATCCTTCAAACAAGTGTATGCCGTCAAGTGTCACTTCATTCTGTTCCACATATCGGATTCCAAGCAGCTTTCTCAAACGGTCGTTCTTCTCAATTTCCTCTGCATCCGGCAGTCCTGAAACTATAACATTTACTCCCTTTTTTCGGCTGCATCACTGACCGCCTTTATATTATCCCTGGTATTCAGACAGGTTCCATCTAAAACCAAAATATCCGGCAGCCTGCTGTCTTCCGACACGATACCATCAAAAGAGTCCTCTGTCTGAAATTCACGTTTGCTATATGTACACCACCATTTTACGGTATTCTTTACTGCCTCACTGTTTCCAATATACAGCACACCTGCTGTTTTCTGTATATTCTGCCCGGATGCCAGATACATATCCTGTTTTGTCAGTTCCGTTGTGGCACTTTCCTTGTATTCATTGATCCCATATTTACTTAATTTATCCTTCATCACACCCGTAAATTGACACATAAACAGTAAAATAATTAACATGATCGTGATTGCAGCAAAATTTCTTCGGGATACCATCACATTTTCCTTTCCAAATCCATCTCATCCTGCAGCCATTATTTTTCCGTCAATTATATCCATAATCGATTGAAAAATCATATAAACTGTAGGTATCCTGTTCTACCACATAGCAGATAAAATCATCTGTTTCATAATACACCTGCATTTCTTTTCCATACAGTTCCATAAATGCCTGTGCCCAGTAATACATTCTTGACATTACGATCCATCGGTTTTCACCTTCATAAACCGAAATATCTCCTGCTGTTGGCAGCGGTTTTTTTGCTCCTTCTTCTGAAATGAGCTGTCCGCTTCCCTCATATGCCACGGTATAATCAAGTGGTATCTTCTCAATAAAGAAATATACGCGGTCTGTCGGCAGCGTCAGATTTCCATTAACCGCATCTCCTTCCATACTCCGTAAAAATGTAATTGTTTCCTCATGACGCATAATCTTCCATCATTCGCAGTTCATCATTCGCAGAACAGATTGTATATTTATACTTTTCGTTCTCCCGCTTTATATTTGCCAGACAGGTAATCGCCGCATTCGACTGCAGTGCCGTCAATATTGACGGTGTACGGATCTGATTTCCATTGACAAGTGTCGCAACAAGTGCCGCTGACGTCATCAGTGAAACAAGATTCATCCAGATATTCCGCTTAAAAAATCCAAAGACCAATGTTACCATACCGTCCATTCCAAGTCCTATCGCTACCGGTATCATATAAGCGACGTAGATACTGCACCGGCTTGCATCCATGATATGTGGCAGTCCAAAACGCCATGCAGAAAGAAACATCATCAAAAGCAGCAGACCAAATCCTGCGGACGTCAGCATTGATCCATAATCATGTTTTCCAATGAGCGTAAACAATAGTCCACCGATCAGGCAGAATCCCTCGCACCCAAAAAATAAACAACATCCATGGCACGCTTGCCTGAAGCATTACAACATTGTGCACTCCTGTCCACAGATAATCCAATCCGTTTTGGGTAATATCCGTAATCCGGAAACGTATCTTTTCCACCAGCATACCAAACCTTGTTGTTTTTACCTGCGTCCCTTCTGTCATCTGTGCATTTTCCACACCATTTTCTGACATTGTCTGATCCGTCATGCTCCCGGCAGTATCCGTACTTTCCGTCATGCTCTGATCCGTCACACTCTGTATTTGTATTTATTTCTTCCTTTTCACTGCCAGGGATATCTGCTTCATCTTCCTCCTCAGCACCCGTATTATTGCTGCCATTAATTACATTGAGTCCCCAGCCCAGCGATCCCTGTAAAGGCGTACCTTGTAAAAGGCAATTCCCATCGGAAGCACTGCCAAGAAGATACTTAAAAGACCAGTCGCAAGAACCCTGAAAAAATACTCCTTTTTGAAAATACGCAACAGGTATCCTCCTGCAATACCGATACAGAACAACCCTGCTACCATAGTATCATAAAAATGTACGATCAGCGTAAGTCCAAATCCTGCAATAAATCCCATAAGATAACGGGTACTTTTTGCATTTCCAGGTTTTTAATCCGGCAGCGTTTCTTTCCTTTTTGCATTGATTCACTTCTATCTTCCGCTGTTTTAAAAGGCATACATAAAATAAATGCCGGGCAGGATAAATATCATGCCAAATTCCTGAGGCAGCGAACTGTAATAACGCGAGTAAGTATTCCTGTTAAAAAATGCAGCAAGTACATAGACAAATACAGCTCCCCATGCGCAATACGATGTCCTGCAGCACGCTTTCAAAAAATGCCAGAAGTGCATAATGGATATATAAGACCTGCACCACATAAAAAAGCCGGAGCAGCACATACGTTTCAATCCCTGTTACCGTATGGATATAATAAATTACGCAGTGGAATCCAAATGGATAAATTCCAGCTACAAACACATCATTCTGCCCCATCGCATTGATCCAGTAATTGTGTACCGGTATATCGGATGCACAATAACCGTATGTATTTATCATATTGGTTCCATACATTACCAGAACCGTTGCAGTAAATACAACAAACAGCACTCCATCTGCAAAATGCCTGATGATCAGCCCACACATTCTGCCACACAGTTTCTTAATTTTTCTGCCAATCCACTGTACAATCTCCAGAAGAAGTAATTTAATGCCAAGTGTCTCCCGGATCACATGGGATGTTCTGTTTCCTATGATATTTCCGATTTTTTTAGGTGAAACTCTTTTCGTATGTACCAAGGATATAACGACTGGAAGTGCACTGCCCAAAATCAGCGTAAATCTGCCTGAAATATGAAGCAGCTGAAGAAATAATACCAGATTGATCAGATAGAAATGACCTAATACGATATAAAAGAAAAACCGTACACTAAATATTTCATCTTTTAACCTGCGGTGCGAAGCAGTGCCGGAACTGCGATAAAAAGTCCCGTATAAATTGTGAAAATGCTGATAAACTGTAACACAGTCAGGACTTTCATCGACACTGCCATCACCTCCTTTAGCTAAAAATACGAATTAATTCCAATGTTTCCCTGTCGATCACAATATCTGAATTTTTTAATTTTTCCAATTCATCAAAAAATGTTTTTTGTTTCCCTCTGTAAAATAAAGTTTTAAATAACAGGTATAGGTAGATAATTCTGCCGGATAGAGTTCCCTGCTCTTATCGCACCAGTATTTCATGCGCTTAAAATCCTTTATCTTAAGAAGCAGAACGCAAAGTCCCTCAATATAGGAAGCCTGCAGTTTCTCCTGGTATTTTTCATCCAGAAAATTACATGCCTCCTCCATCATATCGATGTAGGTCTGCTGTTCCTTTTCATGAAACACCTCCTGGATCAATACCCCATGCATATACTCAATCAGGATACAGGCTGCTTCTGCCGCATCAACTCCCTCCTGTTTCATCTGAAGGTAAAGTTCCTGTGCACGCTTTCTGAAATCATTCAATGCATCCCTTAATACTGTAGCGGCATAATGTGATGTTTCCGTGTCCTCACTGTTTAACGCAAGCGAGATGGATGCCAGAGAATTCTTGTACATCCCCACGGACCACATTCATGACCAGCGTTCTTAAACTGTCTTTGTCGCTGATCGCAAGTGCCTCCTCAATCGGTACTAAATTTCCTTCCCTTTCCTCATCTGCCCGAAGATGTGTCTTTACACGCTCCTTGCTGAAAATAACATCCTCAAGATCCACGTTCTGCCGGAAAAAACCTTGTTAAACACCAGTCCCGCCAAAAAACAACGGTCCCACTACCGGGCAGAGAAACATCATCATGATCCCCTTCATCAGAATATCTGTATTTTTTTCTTTCTGCCTGATCCTGCTGTTTCCTATCACATATAAAACAGCAACAGCCGTATTGATCAGAAGAACGATACAAAATCTCTTTTCCACAACCGTCATACAAATACATCCTCCTGTATCTGGCAGGACACACCCTCTTTTTCAAATCTTTCTCTTACCATGGTTGCATCTTTTGTACTGGTATTTGCAAGAAGCGCATACATTTTTCCACCTTCAAGTTCACCGACATAATCGCTTTGTCTAAGGAGTTTAATAAGCCTTTTCCCGACCTCATCACGGTCATTTTCCTTTGTATCCACGGAAAGCAGTGCACACTGTGTCAATCCTTTATCACGCGCATTTAAATATGCCTTTACAAGTGCTAAAAAGGCTTCCGGTTCTAATATATTCGTTCCTTTTATGTAACGCTGCTGCTCTAAGGCAGAAATATAACGGTTTGCACGCACCACCGCATTCTGAATCAGATAGCCGATCACAGTGAGCATATTCGCCTGCCCGAGTGTCATTCTCTCCCACGGGATTCCCCACACCATCAGAATCAGCTGCATCTCGTCCTCCGAATAAATGGCGTCCGCCATAAGCGGATATCTTTCATCCATATTTTTATTAATATAAACTTTCTTCCCGGCAAGCACCGTATACATGGCATCCATTTCGCTGTAATTGATTGAATTACCGAGGCTGCGTGCTTTCTCCGATGTTGCAGAAAAAAGACGTGCATAGGAACGGTTTGCCACCGTATAGATTGCCACATCTTTGCTTCCCCATCAGTTTTGCAAGTACTTCCGCCGCATAAAAAAGTACCTCACAGGGTTCATACTGCTCTAAACTGGATGTGATCTCATATAATTTTCCAAAACTGTCATTCTGGTTTACGATCTGGTTTGCGAGAATTTCTTTTACCCTGACATTGCTGACATTGATATCCGAAATATCATCTAACTGCCTGGTTAAGTATGATACTTCATGCCGCTGTTCCTCCCTCATTGCACGAAGCTGGTCTCTCAGATATCCCACTGCCAGACCTAAGATCAAAAAGCTGCGCGATCCAGACATAGGTATTATAGTCAAGCATAACATCAAATCCGCTTCTGTGGTACATCTGCCGGAAACAGTACCCTGCCACGGCAAGCAATGCAGAAAATGTTGCCTGCTGCTGCCCGTATACAAGTGCAAACAACAGCACATACAGAAGATAAAAAATCAATATTCTGAAAGTATTCACTTCCGACTGCACGGTTATTCAACATGAAAAACGGAATAAAACAAATCAGGTTTTCCATAAAAGGAATCAGATTCGTTATGATTTCCTTTGTCCTGCTGCCTAATCTTCGAAACAGATGTCCCTTTTTCTGCCCTGCATCTGTAAATTCAGATACATGTCTGCTGAAATAAGCCGCAATCTTTTCCACATCTGTTCCTGCATGATGAAGCACACGGCTTCCAAATTCTTCATCGTATCTTTTTACCGGAAAGCATAACTTCCCGGTATTTTTGTTTTCCTCTTCTACGATACTGACCTCATTCTCCATTCCTGCGGCAACAGCCTGGGCAAGCTCATACCGTGACATTTTCTCCCCGGAAGATAACTGATAAAGGGTATGTTTATGGTCTTTTGCCACCATTATCTGGTAGATAAACCCACCGCATCCGCCTCATGCAGAAGCATTATTTTTTTCATTCTGCGACGCAATGATCTCTCCGGTCTGACTGCTTCGAGGCACATATCCGCACAGATCGTATCTGTATCCTCTTTCTTTCGTATTTCCCCATACAAATGATCGAGGCGGAGAATCACAACATCATTCCCCATCCTTGCATAATTTTTACAGATATCTTCTCCGATAGCGATCGCCTGGCCTTTCTTGCTGTATGCCCCGGTAGGATCATCCTCTGTCATAAACTGTGCGCTTCCACCGCCAAAAACACTCTCCGAAGAAAGATAGACAAACCTGCCTTTCTTTAAAGCGGTATAATTCATCAGTATATTCGTAAGTCCCGCTGCATAGGACGCCGCTGTGTTTTCCACCCTGTTCCAGGAAAAATTATGGTCATATGCCCCCAGAAAACTACTACCTGTGGCATAATACTCTCTAATACCTCCCGCACACAGGCATCCTCATACGAAAAATGATACACTTCAAATACTTTCTTCAGGCTGTATCCCTTCTTTGGTTCTTCTGTCAGCACAAAGACCCTGTGTCCTTCCTTATTCAGTCTGTTGATCATAAGCCGCATAAAATTTCCGGCATTCCCAACTAGCAATATATTCATACCTGCTCCATTCTCAAATAATTCCCTGTTGTCTTAACTCCATCATAAACTGCCCTACGTCGCTTTGTGCGCAGAAGAATGACAATCCATATTCTTTTGCTTAAATGCCTGCATGATCTCATCCTCAGACATTCCTGAAATATACGCACGATATATATATGCACCGCACTCGTTCAACATGAATGGTTTTTTATATTGTTCCCCCTGCCCATATCCAAAAGCCAGTATGCCCCCGCTGCCTGGCGTAATTGATACCTTTCTTTCATTGTAACTTATTTCCCTCTTTTCGCCACTTTCGTTTTCTGTCAGGCAAAAACTGTTCTGCCACAGTAATCTTCCTATATATACGACCGGTCCTGTCATGAAAATTCTTCCATCCTTTTCAAATTCGATAAAAAGATCTCCACCGTGCATATGTACGGTCACTGCATCTTCGACTAATCCCAGACGGTGAGAAGCCGCTGCTGCCGCACAGGCTCCGGTGCCGGAAGCAAATGTATACCCCGCCCCGCGTTCATAAATTTCAACCTGTATATTTTTTCATCTACGATCTGACAAAGCTGCATATTGATACGGTTTGGAAAATATTTTGCATTTTCCACATATGGTCCTAAATGCAGTGCTTTCTCACGATCTACCCTCTCAAGCATAATAACACAATTTGATTTCCCATGGATACACAGGTCGCATTATAAAATTGTCGCAGAAAAATATCGATTCTCCCACAACTTCTCCCTCAAATCCAAGTGCCGGGATCTGTTCTGCCTAAAAGACCGCATATCCCATATCCACACGCATACAGCTTCCAGCATCATCCAAAAATGTTACCAGTGTTTCCCCGCTTTCGTGGTCAGATAATATTGCCTTTCTTTTATATATCCTGCATCTTTTAAATATCTTGAAAAAATCCGGATGCCATTGCCGCTTTTTTCAGCTTCACTTCCATCCGGATTAAAAATTCGTACTTTAATTTTTTTATCTTCCATAACCGGTCCGTACAAAATTCCATCTGCACCGACACCAATATTGCGTCTACAAAGCTGCCTTATCAATCTCTCATTTAAAACTACATCATTTTTCTTCGGATCAAAGATCAGATAATCATTGCCAACTCCATGGTATTTGCGAAGTATGATCTCAGACATCTTGATTCCTCTGCCATTTTCCTTGTGATATCATATGCAGAATAACAGGAAATGGTTACTCTACTCCCCATTTTCAAACAACTGGTGAATATGTTCCGCCTTCTCGTGGAGGATCTTGTCAATCTGATCTTTCGTCACTTCGTCTAAGTCTTTCTCCTGACCATATTTACCCGAATATGCGTTCGTTGCTTTATTGTAGTCTTCCTGCATATTTGGATCCATAGTCTGGTCTTGCGCATTTTCTGCCTCCGCAGTCTGCTTCTGCATCCCGGAATCAGCCTGCGTTCTCGGAATATAGTTCACATTCCAGTACTTGATAATACTTCTTGCGATACGTTCCCGTTCATTTCTCTTATCGATCATGTCTTTCATCATCACTGCACCACACTCTGTTCTGATTTTTGATACCTTTTTATTTTAGCACGAAACCCATTGGAAAAAAAGTTAATTTCTGAATAAAATTCATCCTTTTGAAGCATGCTCTTTTATGGTAAAGATAAAATTCCGGAGGATAAACAGCATGGCTTCTTATAAAGTAGAAATCTGCGGCGTCAACACCGCAAAACTCCCCATTTTGAAAGAAGAGGAAAAAGATGCTCTGTTTGCACGGATCAAACAGGGAGATACCGCCGCCAGAGAAACTTATATCAAAGGCAATCTTAGGCTGGTATTAAGTGTCATCAAACGTTTTTCCGGCAATCACGAAAATGTAGATGATCTGTTTCAGATCGGCTGTATCGGCCTGATCAAGTCCATCGACAACTTCGATCCGACGATCGGGGTTAAGCTTTCCACTTACGCAGTTCCCATGATTATAGGTGAGATAAGACGTTACCTGCGCGACAATAACTCTATCCGCGTCAGCCGTTCCCTGCGCGACACTGCCTACAAGGCAATCCACACCAAAGAAATACTCTCAAAGACGGAAAACAAAGAGCCGACTCTCGACGAAATTGCCGCCGAATCCGGCATTTCTAAAGAGGACATCGTTTTCGCCCTCGATGCCATCCAGAGTCCTCTCAGTCTTTATGACCCGGTCTACACCGATGGCGGTGACACACTCTATGTCATGGACCAGATCAGTGACAAGAAAAACCGGGAAGAAAACTGGGTTGAAGAGCTGTCCCTAAACGATGCTCTCGACCGGTTAAACGAACGCGAAAATTATATCTTAAAGCTTCGCTTTTTGAAGGAAAAACGCAGATGGAAGTGGCTGACGAGATCCATATCTCCCAGGCTCAGGTCAGCCGCTTAGAAAAATCTGCGTTAAAATCCATTCGTCATTATCTGTCGCTCTAACGATCCCATTTATTGCACAGAGCATTGATCTGATCTGCAAATTTGCCAAGTTCTTTGTTTGGCATTCCCTCACACTTATTGATAACCGTAAGAAGTCTCTGGCCTGCAGCAAGCAGTCTTGCAAATACATTGCTCGATGCACGGCTCTTCTCTGTTATCTTCTTCTCTGCCCGTTCTCTGGATCCTTCGCGTACCTGTTCGCCGGTTGCAAGGTCAAATGCATCTCCCGGGAACGGCGCATAGGCCTCATACCCCAAAGTATCTTTCAAATGATCCGCGAACTGCTCCGTAACTTTGTCTTCCCCGTGTACCACAAATACTTTTTTCGGCTTATTTTCGAATGCTGCCGCCCATTTTGTCAGTTGTTCCACATCTGCGTGGCCGCTGATACCCGGCAGGTTCTCGATTCTTGCCGCAACCTCGATTGTCTCACCAAAGAGCCTTACCTCTTTTGCACCATTTAAGAGTGAAAAGCCAAGTGTTCCCGGCACCTGATATCCCACGAATAAGATCGTGGAATCTTTTCTCCACAGATTATGTTTCAAATGGTGGCGGATACGTCCCGCCTCACACATTCCGGATGCAGAGATAATAACTTTGGGATTATCATTAAAGTTGATCATTTTGACTCATCACTTGTGATCGCCATTTTAAGTCCCGGAAATCCGATCGGATTAATCCCCTGCTGCACAAGTGCTCTCGCATCTTCGTCAAAACATTCTTCCACACTCTTGTTAAAAATGCTTGTCGCTTCAACCGCTAACGGACTGTCTATGTATACCTCAAAATTTTCAAATTCCGGCAGCAGATGCTCACTCTTGATCCTGCGGATAAAATAAAGCATCTCCTGTGTTCTGCCCACGGAAAATGCAGGAACGACCAGATTACCGCCGCGTTCATACAATGTTTCTTTGATCACTTTTGCCAGGGCGATCGCGAAATCCGGAGGTGTATTGTGTTTTCTGTCACCATAGGTTGACTCCATGATCACATAATCGGCATCTTTGATGTATTCCGGATCTTTGATGAGCGGACGGTTACCTGGTCCGATATCACCGGAAAATGCCAGTTTTACCTCTGTACCATCATCATCCTCACCCACATTTCAATGCTTGAGGATCCAAGCAGATGACCTGCATCTACAAAACGGATCTCAAGTCCGTCACAGACTTTGATCTTTTTCTGATAATCACACGGCACAAAATGGCTCAGTACACTCATCGCATCATTCATATCATAAAGAGGCACCACTTCCGGTTTTCCGGCCCGTTTTGCCTTACGATTGCGCCATTCTGCCTCGAACATCTGGATATGTGCACTGTCTTTGAGCATAATGTTGCAGAGTTCATTGGTCGCTAAGGTACAGTATATTTTGCCGCGGAAACCATGATTGTATAAAAGCGGCAATAATCCGGAATGATCAATATGTGCATGCGTCACAAATACATAATCGATCATCGCTGCATTGACCGGAATCTCCTGATTTGTGTACAGATCCGGCCCCTGTTCCATACCACAGTCCACCAGTATATGCTTATCTCCAAAGGATAGATAATGACAACTGCCTGTTACCTCATGTGCTGCGCCTAAAAATTCCAATACCATATGAAGTCCCCCATTCTGTCTGCTTTTCTTTCATTATACTATTTTTCAGCTATATGCACAATATTTTTCATATTTTATATGTTTTTTAACCATTTTGTCGTTTTACCAGACAAAAACAGAGAGACTTTACTCAAGACGCACGATTTCTTTTTTCAGTCTTCCCATGATCTTTTTTTCCAGTCTGGATATGTAGGACTGGGAAATACCAAGCATATCCGCAACCTCTTTCTGGGTTTTTTCCTCTCCATCGATGGAATTTAACCCAAACCGCAGTTCAATGATCATCCGTTCCCTGCCAGATAGTTTTCCAATCGCTGTCTTAAGCAGCCGATGTTCCACATCCGTTTCAATGTCGTGATAGATCACGTCCTCATCGGTTCCTAAGATATCCGAAAGCAACAGCTCATTTCCGTCCCAGTCCACGTTTAAAGGCTCATCAATAGACACTTCCATTCTCGTTTTGCTGTTTCGCCGCAGATACATCAGAATTTCATTTTCAATGCATCTCGAAGCGTAGGTCGCAAGTTTGATATTTTTCCCGGGATTAAATGTGTTGATTGCTTTGATCAGACCGATCGTACCGATAGAAATCAGATCCTCCACCCCGACGCCGGTATTATCAAATTTTTTTGCAATATACACCACAAGCCGCAAGTTATGTTCAATCAGCTGTTTTCTTGCAAGCTGTCCGCTCTCATCACTGGTAAGCATCTCTATGCATACCGCCTCATCTTCACCGGCAAGCGGCGGCGGAAGTACCTCTGCGCCTCCGATATAATGCACCTCATCCTTTTTCTTTCGAAAAATACCGGGAAATATCATCGTTCTTATCTTTGGTATCGCAAATTTTATGTACATTTTCAATTCCACCTTAATTCTTATTTTCTGTCTTGCCGCCCTGTGGCATAATGCTCGAAGCATTTAAGAGCATTTCATATTCCTACCGTCAAACAGCATCTTATCTGCGGTTCCAATCGCTGCATGTGGGATTTTTACCGCACGTTTTCCCTGAAAAACAGTCATTTCATCCACATTTGTTACCGCGATCAGTCCATCCTTTTCCCCAGTGACCGATATGGCACAAAACGAACCAGATCCTTTTCTTTTTGTAAAGAATTTTTCCGCCACAGATCCCGATAGAATACTGATCTCCTGTCCTGTGTACGGATCCGTCAGCTGATTCCCGCTATCCCAGTATGCACGCAGTCTGATATGCCTTTCTCCTTTTTTTAACTCTGCAGGATAAATATGATTTCCATAAACGCGCCTTTCACCAAAACAGATCACTGCCGTAACAACTACCGCTGCCACAACAAGCATCTGTAAAATTTCATTTTGCGAAAATATATGCTGTTCTAAGAGCCACTCAAGCGCACCTCCCTGTATCACGCACATAAAATAGGTCACAACCCAGTTTTCTAAATAACTGCGTTTTCCTTCCCAGCCAAAACAAAAAATACCATCCCTGTGTTTAAAACAAAATGTGCGATCAAAAAAATACAGGATCCTGTTATGGATAAAGCACACCAGAAACAGATGAATCAGCGAAAACATCAGCGATACCGCAAACAGCCGCCCGGGATGTATCCTCCGTTTCAGCAGGCAGTTGCATCCAAGTATTGCCATATAGTCCATAAACAGATTTTCAAGCAGGAACACATCTGCATAAAATACATAGATCTCGTCTCACCCCTTTTCTCCAGACTCTTTCGTATCTTTACTGTTATTATAAAACAGTACAACTTTACTTTTTGTCAAAACAGGTACTCCAAATCCCGCAAATCATCCCTTATTTTCGACAAGCGTTGTTCTTTTCTATATATAAAAAAGAGATTTATGTGTTTTCTCTTCAAACACATAAATCTCTTTCAGATGTATAAACTGCTACAGCAGCCCGCGTACTTTGCAGGCATATCTGTTGTTATGTTTTCTAATATTTTATCTCAGATATTATTTTCTTGAATTTTTAAGGAAATCCGGAATAATAAGACCTGGTACATTGATAAGGTCTGTAATTCCCTGAACAGCCTGCTGTAACACTTCATCAGCCTTCTTTAATGCCTCTGGCATAGTTGTTCTTCTGTCTACTATCTCTAAAAGCTTGTCATTAGGAATAACAATAAGTGTATCTACGTTCTCCTTAAGCTTCTCAATTCCTGATTCAGCATTAGCCATTCTTGTTCTTGCTTCAAACTTGAAAGGCTTAGTAACAACACCTACTGTAAGAATTCCCATATCCTTAGAAATCTTAGCTACTACAGGAGCTGCACCTGTACCGGTTCCGCCACCCATACCACTTTTGTATCCTCAAGCGGCAGTTTTTCGTATAAAACCACACTATCACAGGTAACTCCCGTGATCTTTGGCACTCCTTCGATTACATCCGACGAAGTTTCCACAACAAATCCGTCTTTATCAAAGTACGCATATTGTCCAAGCGTATCAATATAAAAACTGCCCAGAATACCTTTTTCTGTAACCGAAATCCGCAATGTATGCGGATCATCCAGCGAAATTTCCATCGTATCCACAAACGGTACTTCCCCGACATCCACAAACCGGTATTTCAGATCTACATACAGACTGTTCCACGAATAATCATCGTCCAGCACCATATTTTTTGATCTGGTCGGCAGAATAAAGACTGTTTCCTTCCACAACTACATTCTGGACTGTAAATACCTTTACCACAATAAGTGCCGCAAGTGCAAACAACATCAGAACTACCAGAAAGATACAGATCCCGATTCTTCTTCTTTTTTTTTTTTCTCTGTTCTTTGATCCTCATAATCAGGCAACCTCTAATTTAATTCCCCTCGATACAGAAAGTGCCAGCCCCATCTCAGCCAGCAAAATCGATATGGATGTTCCTCCATAACTGATAAACGGCAGTGATACTCCCGTATTCGGTATTGTATTTGTTACAACCGCAATATTAAGCAGTACCTGAATGGACAAATGTGCCATAATACCAACTACGATCAATGCGCCATACAGATCGGATGCATTGTTTGCAATGATCATCAGACGCCAGATAATAAGCAGATACAAAAGTATCAGACAGACTGCACCAAAAAGTCCAAGTTCTTCACAGATAACCGAAAAGATCATATCATTTTGTGCCTCCGGGATAAATCCCAGTTTCTGCATGCTCTCTCCTAACCCTTTTCCGAAAAGGCCTCCCGAACCAATCGCATATAATCCCTGCAGCGTCTGATACCCTTTTTCATAATCCTCCGGGTGCAGCCAGATCATAACACGTTCCGCACGGTAAGACGCCAGCAGAATAAACAGAGCACCAAAAAGGCATACTCCTATTCCCATTAAAATAAACTGTAAATATTTCGGACTCGCAACAAATAACATACAGACAGCAATTCCAAGGATAATGATCGCCGTACTTAAGTTATTATACGCAACCACTGCCAAAACCGGTGAAATCAAAAGCATGATCTTAAGCAGACTCATAATTTCCCCAATGCGTTTAGGCGTTTTATAGATGATCGTCGCAAGGAAAATGATAACCGCAATTTTTGCGATCTCAGATGGCTGGAACTGGATCGGTCCGATCCTGAGCCATCTCGACTGTCCCTTTGCACTTGTTCCGACAAAAATAACCGCTGTACAAAGTACCAGCGCCACAAAATACGCAAGCGTTGAAAGCTGCATCCAGAACTTATATGGGATTCTTGAAATAAAAAGCATTGCCACTATTCCAAGTGCACTTGCATACATTTGTCTTTTTACATAATATGCTGCATCGTTAAATCTTGTTGAGCCATAGTAGGAACTGGTACTATATAACATAATCAGTCCGAAACATAACAAAAATATAATCAGAAATAACAGGCTGTAATCAAAATACCGGATCGATTTTTGTCTTTTTTCATTTTTCCGTCTTCTTGCCATAATTTTTCCTCATTTACACAAAACCTGTCTGATCAAGCACCACAACCGTTTTATTCCGGCAGTTCCATGACATATTGCCGGAACAGTTCTCCCCTGCTGTGTATAATCCTTAAAATCTCCCCAGCTCGCACATGCCGGTGAAAGCAATACTGCTTCCCCGGGCTTTGCCAGCCTATAACAGATATTTACCGCTTCATTTAATGTATCACAGCATACAATATTCTCAAAACCATGTTTCCTTGCGCAGACTGCGATCTTATCTTTTGTCTGTCCGATCAGTAATAGACATTTTACTTTCCCATCAAAGCTCTCAATCCACGCATCAAATTCAAGATTTTTATCATAACCGCCGCCGATCAGCAGTGTCTTACGATTCATTGAACCGATCCCGCGGATTGCCGCATCCGGATTTGTCGCCTTAGAATCGTTATAGTACAAAACACCATGCAGATCTCTCACAAACTCAATGCGGTGTTTTACACCCCAAAACTCTTTAGTACACGCTGCACAACATCTATCGGTGCTCCCATACAAAGTGCAGTGCCGGAAGCCGCCATAACATTTTCATAATTATGTATGCCCAGAAGTTTTAATTCACCGACATCAATCAGGCGCCGCCGTTCTGTTTCTTTTCCAGCGATCCAGATCGTATTGTCCTGCAGATAAATTCCCTCTTCCAATGGTCTTTACTGCTGAAAACAAAACGTTTACTTTTAATGTTTCGGCAAATTTCCGAAGTATTTCATCCTCATAGTTGAGCACACAGGTATCTTCCTTTGTCTGACACTTTGTAATGCTCTCCTTTGCACGGATATACGCCTCCATCGTGTGATGTCTGTCAAGATGATCCGGCGTAATATTTAAAATTGCAGAAACAGACGGATGAAATGTTTCCATCGTTTCTAACTGGAAACTGCTGATCTCTGTCACTGTGACGGTCTGCTCTGTAGTTTTCTCCCACAATTGAAGTATAAGGAATACCAATATTTCCAGCCACAAAGACTTCCGGATAACATTTTTTTAAGATTTCTCCCACCAGTGTCGTCGTTGTTGTCTTGCCATTTGTACCCGTGATCGCTGCAACGCGCCCTTTTTTCAAACCGGTACGCAAGTTCCGCTTCTCCTACGGCCGGCACTCCCGCAGCCTGTAATTTTAATATCGCCGGCGTATCACGCGGTATTCCGGGACTTACTACTGCAAGTTCCATCTCCTGTACTGCCGCATCCGGCAGTTCCTCCAATCCACAACGGGCAATCCGAAAATACAGGATATGTTTTTTCCCATGCACTGCGGTCGAATTTTTCATTTCCGTCAAACAGGCAGACCATACAGCCCATTTTCTTTAGTAACGCCCGGCAGCAATCCCGCTTTTTCCAAGTCCTGCCACCAATACCTGTTTTCCTGTCAGATCCATGCATTACTCCATTCCATATATCTAATTCATGACAATAGAATGTTCGCGGAGCGTGCATTCTATTGTTTTCAGTCATAGACTTCTATCCACGGGTAAACCTGCAGCCACAGACTGCATGCCGTCTTTTACATCGCCAGTAAAGCAATCAGGCATAAGATTGCTGTCGTGATTGAAAATACCGCAACGACCCTTGTCTCTGACCATCCGCCAAGTTCAAAATGGTGATGGATCGGAGCCATACGGAAAATACGTTTTCCGCCTGTTTTCTTAAAATAAGTTACCTGAATGATAACTGAAAGTACCTCTACCAGATAGATCAGTCCTACGATCAATATAAAAAGCGGCATCTGCATCATATACGCTGTCGAAACCACAAAAGCCTCCAAGCGCAAGGGAACCGGTATCTCCCATAAACACACTGGCAGGATATACATTAAACAGTAAAAAGTCCAAGCAGTGCACCCACAACCGCACAGGTGATCGGCGCAATCCCTGCATTTGTTCCGATCGCTACAACGGAAAAGAAAGTCGCAACCATGATCGTAACACTCGATGCCAATCCATCCAGTCCGTCGGTAAAGTTTGTTCCGTTTACAGTGCCGACCACTGCAAAAAAGAGGACCGGGATTGCCAGCCATCCAAGGTCTAAATACTTTCCTCCGAGAACGGAATCAGCATGGTAAGCGCCACACCGGAATATTTGACCATATATACAGCAAATACACCTGTGACAATGATCTGAAGAATCATCTTCTGCCACGCAAGCAGTCCGTCAGAGCGGCGTAATACCACTTTAAGATAATCATCTAAAAATCCAATCACACCAAAGCCTACAGTCATAAATAAGATTGGTACGATCTTTGGATAATCTTTTACATAAAACAGGGATGTTATGATGATACTTGCAAGAATCATAATTCCCCCCATCGTCGGTGTTCCATTTTTCTTTAAATGAGATTCAAGTTCTTTTCGTTCGGTCTGGCCTACCTTTTAGTTTTCTCAGAAACGGAATCACTACAGGGCCTAACAGTGCACTGATCGCAAATGCAATAATTACTGGTATTACAATTTCATATGTCATATTATTTACACCTCATGTACTTTTTTAACAACACAATAGTATACGTCATTTTTCATCATTTCGCAAGATACGGTAAAATGTTTTCCATAATTTCTTTGGCAACAGGTGCCGCGATCTGACCACCATAATAAGTTCCTTTCGGATCGTTGATCACAACAAGCACCAGTACTTTCGGATCATCTGCCGGTGCAAAACCAAGAAACGAGGAGATATACTTGTGGTCGCTTCTTGGAAGTGTCTGTGACGTAGCAGTTTTTCCACCGATGGAAAACCCTTCGATTTTTGCATTTTTTCCACTGCCATCGGAGACAACCCTCTCCAAAAGATATCGCATCGTTTCCGATGTTTCTTTTGTGCAGATATCATTTTTGTCTCATACCGCAGCGTTTCCACTTCTTTTCCTCCTTCCCCGGTGATCTTTACTCCAAAATGCGGTGTGATACGGTGCCCTCCATTAATAATAGAAGAAACCGTGGTCACAAGCTGCATCGGTGTAATCTGAAATGACTGCCCAAACGATATAGTCGCAAGTTCTACCGGACCGACATTTTCTTTTTTATGCATGATCGTTGCAGCTTCGCCGGGCAGATCCACATTTGTTTTCGAGAGCAGTCCAAACTGGCTGAAATATTTATAAAAATTTTCAACTCCAAGTTTTTCCCCAAGCTCAATAAAAACAGGATTGCATGAGTTCATAATCCCCGTTTCAAATGTTTCCGCTCCATGCCCGGTTGTTTTTGCACACCGGATACGCCGGTCCTCCACCAGCTTATATCCGGGACAGTAGAAATTATCTGTCAGTTTCACAACACCCTGTTCTAAAGCTGCTGCCGCTGTGATGATTTTAAATGTTGAACCTGGTTCATAAGTATCGCTGATACACTGGTTTCTCCACATCTGATTTAAAAGATCCTGTTTCTTCTCTGCCGGGACATTTACCTCTTCCGTCAGTGTAAACGGATCATTCAAATGAAATTCGGGATAATTTACCATCGCAAAAATTTCTCCATTTGACGGGTTCATCACAATCACAGACACATACTTTGCATCCTTTTTGATATAGGTTTTCTCAGCCGCCTGCTCACAATATAACTGGATGTTATAATCCATGGAGATGTTAAGGTCGTATCCATTGACCGGCTCAAGCCGCGTCTCACCGGCATTTTCAATCTCAATTCCCCGCGCATCGGTAAGCGTGAGTATTTTCCCGTTCGTTCCCTGAAGATAGGAATCATATTTTACTTCAAGTCCGACGATCCCCTGATTATCACCACCTGTAAATCCTAATACTTTCGATGCAAGTGTATCATACGGATAATATCTCTTATAATCTTCATCGACTTTGATCCCTGCAAGTTTGTATGCCCGTATCTTATCCCCTGTCTCTTTGGGCACGTTCGTCTTTACACGTTCGATGGAGCTTACCTTTTCCACTCTTTTCGCACCGCCTCCTCCGACAGTCCAAGTTCTTTTACCAATGCTTTTACGACTGCCTCTTCATCTTCAATCTGGCTGTGTATGACCGATATGGTGCAGACTGATTTGTTCGTGGCAAGCACCATTCCGTTTGCATCTAAAATTTTTCCTCTTGCCGCCTTAATATCACGTTCCCTCTCATGGAGGTTCTGTGCTTTCTGTCCATAATATTCCGAACAGAACACCATAAGATACACCAGCCTTCCCATCAAAAATAAAAGTGCCAGGAACACGGCTGTAAACATCACCATGATTTTTTTACGATGAAATGTCTTACTTCTATAGAAAGGAAGTTCCTGCTGCATATACAAAAACCTCACAAAAGTTTTCATAGCATTTTATTCTTACTTTTGTGAGGTTATGTGTTTTGTTTTATACTTTTCCCTACTGCTGCCCTTCATCTGATCCCGGATCAATATCTTCGGCAGGCTGTTCCCCGGTATTTTCCGGCAGTTCATCCGTCGTATCCGGCACATCCAGACTCTCCTCGGCAGTAGAATTCGCAACATCCGCTGCCGTCACATCACCGACATCTCCTTCATCTTCCCCCTTGATTCCCCAGCCTTCATGAATACCGGTAGTATCTTCATCCCGGTATATATTCATATAAGGAAGAACTTCCTCTAAGATCTCTCTTACAATATTCTGTGCATAAGTACTGTGGAACTGTTCTGCGACATTCGGTTCATCCACAACACAGTAAATCACAAGCTGCGGATCGTCGACCGGTGCAAATCCAATAAACGATACCAGATAGTTGACGCCGTCACGTCCCGCTTTCTGCGCAGTTCCGGTCTTTCCTCCCATGGAATATCCATCGACTTTTGCAGTTACCGCAGTACCGCCTGTAACCGTAGAATACATATACTGTTTTAAAGCATCGCTCGTTGACTTCGATACAGTTTCCCTCAGAAGAGTCGGCGTCACTTCGCTGATCGTGTTTCCACTTTCATCTGTGATCCGTTTTACCACATGCGGCTGATAAAGGCTTCCCTCATTGACCAGGGAACAATACGCCGTTGCAAGCTGTATCATCGTCGTATTAAAATTCTGTCCAAACGCATTCGTTGCAAGATCGACCGGTCCCATATTATCCGCCGTATAGATCAAAGAGTCTGTTCGCGCTTCTCCCGGAAGGTCAATTCCTGTCCGCTGCCCAAATCCGAAGATCTGCTGATATTTTGTAAAAATATCACTTCCCAGACGGTAGGATATCTGCATCATCGCATCATTGCAGGAATTCATAAGCGTCTGTTCAAGCGTTTCCATTCCGTGTCCACTTCTGTTTACACAGTGAATATCATGTCCTCCCCATGCTCATATCCATCACAGTAAAAACTGTCTCCTGTTGAAACTTTTCCCGTTTCAAGTCCGGCTGCTACTGTAAACGGTTTTGCAGTAGATCCGGGCTCATAGGTATATGTGGTGCAGAAATTCTGCCAGAGCTGGTTTAACGCATCCATCTGTGCATCTTCATCCATCGCATCAATCTCTTCCTGCGTATAATATGCCGAAAGATCCTCGGATTACTCAGATCATAATTGGGATAATTTGCCATGGCAAGAACATCCCCGTTATTCGGGTTCATGATCAGCACACCAACATGACTCGCTCCCGGCTCATCCTCGCGGAAATTTCCGGTATAGGCCTCGTTAAAATCCGCAATTTTCTGTTCCACTACAGACTGGATATGAGAATCGATCGTAGATACCACCGTGTTACCGTTTTTTGCGGCCTTGATGGTTTTTCAAAGTTATTATCTGTGTTTAAATACCCGTATTACCTGCCATCCACACCGTTTAGTGTCTCGTTGTAATACTGTTCGAGACCGTTCACTCCAACGTTACCGGAAGCCGTAAATCCTACAATAGAACTTCCCAGCGCACCATAAGGATACTCTCTCTGGTATTCTTTTTCAAACCAGACACCCTTGATGTCAGGATTCACCTTTTTTCCTTTTTCATCGACAGCCTCCTGCATCTCAACAAACGGCTGTATTTCCTCATAGGAAGCTTTTTTCTTTAATACAATATAGCGGCTGTCTTTCTGATCTTTTGCATAGCCATACAGTGTATTGCTGTCTAAGTCCTCAAAACAACTTGCAAGTGCCTGAATGGTAGGCTCAATATACTCATCTTTGCTTGTCATGACGGAACAGTCTAAAATGACATTATAAACGGCGATACTGGTTGCAAGTACCGTGCCCTTGCTGTCCACAATATCGCCTCTCTGATACGGAATGGTCTGACTGTCATATTCCTGCTGTGATAAAACAATTTTCTCATATTTATCACCACTGGTATATTCAATATACATAAGTCTTCCAATCAGGCCTGTCAGCAAAACTGCGATCGCACTGAACATAACGATCAGTTTTTTCTGCATGCGTTTTGGAAATTTCAACCATGGTTTTCTTCTTTTCTTTGCTGCCATCCTTACCCCTGCATTTCTTATGTCAGTATCTCTCTGCTATTTCTGCGGTATCTCACTGTACTGATTCATAAAATCATCATTGTCAACAGTATAATAGATAATCTGGGATTCTTTTGCGTATGACATTCCAAGCTCATTGAGTGCCTTTTCTCTGACACTGTCAAGATCTACAGACATACGGATTCTCTTATATGCCTCATCATTGTCCGCCTTTAAATCAGCGATCTGGCTTTCTAAGCTGCTGATCGTATTCATTCTTGCCGTCATATCAGACTGTATTTTTATGTAAGTACCTGCAAACACGCCAAACACTGTCACTGCCATTGTAAGGAATACCACATACCTCTTGCTCATCCGAAGCTGACGTTCCTGATTTCTTCTTACCTGGCGTTTTCTTCTGCGCAGCTGTTCTTCCCGTTCTCTCTCTTCTCTTTCCCGTCTTTCTCTTCGGTAATCAGGCACTGCTTCCATGCGGCGCACTGTATTGCCATCCACATAGTAATTTCTTTCGGAAGCTCTCCTCTCTGTCTGATTCTTCATGTTAATTCCTCCCTGCTTTATCTTCTCTCAAACACCCGAAGTTTCGCACTCTTTGATCTCGAATTTTCTTCCAGTTCCTTCTCCGATGGAAGGATCGGTTTTCTTGTAATCACTTTTCCTTTTGACACTTTTCCACAAACACACACCGGAAATCACTCGGGCAGGTACATGGATTCTCATTTCTCTTAAAATTAGATTTTACGATCCGGTCTTCTAATGAATGGAATGTGATAATACAGATTCTTCCACCCGGATTCAACAGATCGATCATCTCGTCTAAGTGATCACTGAGCACTTCAAGCTCATGGTTTAACTCGATGCGGATCGCCTGAAATGTACGCTTTGCCGGATGGCCCCCGGTCACCTGTACTTTCATTGGAATGGCTGCGCGTATAATATCTGTCAATTCTCCCGCTGTCTCGATCGTTTTCTTCTGTCGTTCTTTTACGATATGTTTTGCAATATTTTTTGCAAATTTATCTTCCCCGTAATCACGGATAATACGGTATAAGTCCATTTCACTGTAGCCATTGACGATATCTTTCGCTGTCTGGCTCTATCTGTCATCCATACGCATATCAAGCGGTGCATCCGGTTCACGGTAGGTAAATCCACGTTCCGGTGTATCCAACTGAAAAGAAGAAACACCAAGATCAAGCACTATGCCATCTACCCCGTTCACTCCGATCGCATGCAGTTCTTCTTTCATATTGGCATAATTGCTGCGGATCAGTGTAGCTTTGTTTCCAAACTCTGCAAGGCGTTCGCCTGCCGCCTGAATCGCATCTGCATCCTGATCGATTCCGATCAGTCTTCCATTCTCTCCCACACGCCTTAATATCTGGTAAGAATGTCCGCCACCGCCTAAGGTTCCGTCCACATAGATTCCATCCGGTCTGATATTTAAATTTTCAATTGTTTCATTCAATAATACAGAATAATGATGAAATTCCACTGCCCTCACCTCTAAATGCTAAATCCTAACTCTGCCATATGTTCTGCGATGCCATCCATCTCATCCTCATCATAGGTATTTTCTAACCATCTGCCTTTATCCCAAATTTCCACACGGCTCAACACGCCGACTAAGACGACATCTTTTTTGTAAATCAGCATACTCTCTTAAAACCGGAGGAAGTAAAATTCTTCCCTGCTTGTCCAGTTCTAATGCCGCTGCTCCTGCGAAGAAAAAACGTGAAAACTTTCTGGCGTCCTTAGAGGTCATGGAAATCCCCCGGAACTTTTCCTCGATGTTGTGCCATTCTTCTTTCGTATACACAAACAGGCATCCATCCAATCCCTTTGTCACTACAAATTCATCGCCAAGCTGTTCTCTGAACTTTACAGGGATAATCAGTCTGCCTTTTGGATCCACTGTGTGATTGTATTCTCCCATGAACATAACACAAACACCTGCCTTTCAGTGGAACTAAAATCCGAAAGATCTGATCTTCCACCAAACAGGATCTCATCTACCACTTCACACCATTTTGTACCACTTTCCTCCACATTTATATACATCTTAAACCACTCTTAAGAAAAAAATCAAGAATTTCCTTGATTTTCCAACGGCTTTTTTGCGGTAATGTTACTAATTTGTTGCACAAAAAAAGAACGGTAGTACCTTTGTCCTATCGTTCTTAAAATAATATTTTTCCTGTTCGCCTGTCTGTCAGCTCATCTGTACCTGCTGTTTTCTCTCTAAGTATTCTTCGATCAGTTTATCCAGTTCCGTACTCTTTCGATAGTATTCCTCGAATTCATCGTTCTGTAAAAATGATTCATTGAGTTCTGACCGGACAGACTCAATTTCTCTTTGAATTTCTTCGATTCTGTTCATATGAATCCTCCTTGACTGCCAAGATTCCTATGCCACTTTCATCGCGTTGCTGGCGTTTTATAGTACTTATGATACTGTTTTCGTTGATATTTACATATTACTCCTAAATCATGCAAAAATCAATCAAAACAGCATGCCACTTCTCACCATTTTCGACACCAGATGCCATGTTTTCCCCTTATTATGAGTGTTTCAGACGGTGATTTTCGCTCTTTCTCGCAAGAACTTCTATCATTCCCTCAATTGCCCTGCGATTTACCTCAACAATATGCGTGATATCATCTGCGACATCATGTTTTCGTTCAATATAATCATCATGCGCTTTCTGGATATAATCGCAGAGTGCTTTCGCATCCACAAAATGTCCGCCGGAAATATGCTGCCTCTCAGCCTCTCCGCTTTTGATATAGGATCTCAAATCGCGTTTCAGTCTTTCCTCATAGGAGCAGTGATCCTTAAATCCTCCCGGATATATTTTGTTGTGTGGAAATGTAAAATAATCTGCCAGATAATGACTGACCTGTCCTAAATCTCTATAGTATTTTCTGTTCTTTTTATTCATGACCTTCTGCCCTTCCGACAGCCGGGCAATATGTTTTTTTACATAAGGAAAGGTTCCATTGATCTCATGTCTTTTGTAAATAAAAGAAGGCTTGATATCCGGAAGAACGCTTCCGATATAAAATGAAAACCTGTGTTTTTTTAACTCTTTGTCATCCAGACTGTTTACCATGTATCTTGCAAGCGAAATATGTGATTTTTTCTCATTCTAAAAGCCTCCCATTCTTATGCATTCTGACACTCAGAAATGTATTCTATGACTTATTTTCTATTCGCATTATAAGTCTCATCTAACCAAAATACAAGTTAAGATTACCTGAATTTTTTCTGTGCATTTTATGTCAGATTTCTAAAGATTCCGCTATAAGAAAAACCGGAGACTTCTATACAAAATCTCCGGTTTTACCGTCCTTGTTACCGCTGGCGCAAAAACTTCTTAGCCGCAGCAGAAACTTGCGCATTCCGTTTCTCTGCAGTTGCAGGCATTACCACCCGCGATACCGATATGGTCTGCGCTGCATTTCTCTTCCTTATTAAAGACACAGTTCGCAGCACAACATGCCACTTCAATATTTTTCGGTGCATCTCCCGTTACGTTTTTTGCGCATCGGTCCCCACGTTCCGCAAAACTTCCGCAGCAGGTATCTTCACTTTCTTTTGCGTCTTCTCCTTCCACCTTGATATTACCTTTGTGGCAGCAGTTTGCCTCGTTGTACATACAGCCTGTTACCGAACAATCCAGAATTGTCATTTTTTCTCCTTTTCTCCCTCATGAAAAAGGGGACAGTCCTTCGTATTTTTATCATTTCTTCCGTAATGATCTGACTGTCTTGTATTATTCTCTCTCCCTTTGTCTGATTTATGCTTTGAAACAGCGTTTACAGGTTTTCTTTTTATGACAATATCTGGTTTTTATGACAATTTTTATTCTGTATCCTCGTCATCCCAGTCCCAGTCATCTTCTCCATTGTTGGTAATATAAGTCGTACCGTTACCACAGCCATATTTTGCATTTTTGCGCGGTGAGATCAGCATCCCGATGATCACGCCGGAAAGCGCTGCGATCGCAACGATCAAAGTTCCATCCAGTTTTGTGACAGAAACAGTTTCCGTCATATCCGCAAAAAATTCTTTTATTTTTTCATAATGATAATTTCTCCTTTCAGATACATAAAAATCCCTGTGTTCTGATATCATTCAAAACACCGGGATTTTGTTTTACTTATTTATTCATGCAGCAGTATTTATATTTTTTACCGGATCCACATGGGCATGGATCGTTACGTCCGATTTTCTTTCCGACAATAACAGTTCCGGACTTCTTCTGCTCTAAGTACAGTCTTCTCTTTGTTTCGCCATCGAAGATCTCATTCCACTGTGGAAGCTCATACAGCCAGTCAGCCTTAGCATCTACCATGTTTTTGTATAATTTTTCTTTGTCAAATGCAAGGCTTACTTTTGTATCCTCCTCCATGGTATCGATTGATTCGGCTCTACTAAGCTGTCATTGATTCCATCCAGAAAACCTGTCATCTCCATGACGCTCAGATTATATTTATCAGCAAGCTCTTTTACCGTTCCCTCGACCTTCTCATCCGGGTTCGTAAGAAGCTTCTCATATACGCCTTTTTCCAAAAGGAAATATCTCTGCCAGAATCTCTGTAATTCCCCTCTGTCTGTTTTCTCATTATAGGCAATTTTCTGCCACTGTTCTAATAATGCCATAGTCTGTTTCCTCGTTTTCTATGTGAATTGTGGTTGCATTTAACATGCATATATTATTATAGCAAATATCTGCTGTTTTTGCAATTCATTAATTCACGATGCAGGGATTTCGCTTTTAACTTTTTTATCTATGCATTTTTATAAATAATCCAGTTATCAGCATTCCATCTGCGGTCACCCTTCGTTCCTGGTCAATACGCGCAAAATTCCCCTGCTTTTTCCCCTATATATTTTTTCTGCTGATTTTCTATCCGCCTATCGCTCCTTCCCGGAATACCCGGTTACGTTTTATGATATCAATCATTTCTTCATGTATGCTGCGTATTTCATCCGGGTTTATTCTGGAGAGAAGGTCGCGGACTGCATCAACTTTTGGAATCCTTCCACTGATACAGTTTTTCAGTCTTTTCGACATGCTTTCAGGGGCTTTTATTTTTTAAAGTGAAATCTCTGTTCACGATGTTTGCATCTTGACTCTTCCGGCACTTTCGGCTAGGATAATCTTAATATATTTCCGGCATTTTGCGAACAATATGCCGATAAGTACACTAAAAACTGGAGGGTTGGATTTGAAAAAAATAAAACGTATTCTTGCCATTCTTGGCGCAATTATCTTAGCCGGTCTTTATATTTCCACCATCGTCTGTGCACTCTCTTCCAATGAGAACTATATGGATATGCTGATGGCCTCTGTTTATGCAACCGTGATCATCCCGGTGCTGATCTGGGCATATTCTTTTTGTATATAAAGATGGTCAAGAAAAATCATGAGCAGAAGGAAGATTAATTTTCCTCTGCTCATTTTTTTATCGCTCTTCTAACGGCACATATGCTTTCTCCCGGCATGATGCTCCGGTATGCAGGACGAATGATTTTATCCATATTTACCAGCTCTTCCATGCGGTGCGCGCTCCATCCGACAATACGGGCGATCGCAAAGATCGGGGTATAAAGCTCTAACGGGATGTCTAACATACTGTATACAAATCCACTGTAAAGTCCACATTGGCTGAAACCCCCTTATAGATATGGCGTTTTTCCGCGATCACTTCCGGTGCAAGATTTTCTACCATACTGTATAATGCAAAATCTTTTTCTCTTCCCTTCGCCACCGCGAGCCTTTCCACAAAGCTTTTGAATACGCGCGCTCTCCGGATCGGAAAGAGAATAAACGGCATGACCCATACCATAGATCAGGCCTTTGCGGTCAAATGCCTGTTTGTCGACAAGCTGTTCCAAATAGTTTTTAACTTCGTCTCTGTCTCCCCAGTCCTTCACATGATTTCTCATATCATCCATCATTTCCACTACTTTGATATTGGCGCCGCCGTGCTTTGGTCCTTTTAAGGAAGAAAGTGCCGCTGCCATGACAGAGTATGTATCGGATCCGGATGAGGTCACAACCCTTGTTGTAAACGTAGAGTTATTTCCACCACCGTGTTCCATATGAAGTACCAGCGCAATGTCAAGCACGCGCGCTTCCAGTTCCGTGTACGCTTTATCCGGGCGAAGCATAAGGAGCAGATTCTCTGCTGCGGATAATCCCTCCTGCGGACGGTGGATATAAAGGCTGTCATCACAGATATAATGGTTGTATGCATGGTAACCGTACACCGCAAGCATCGGGAATACACTGATCAGCTTGATGCACTGTTCTAACTGCGTATGCAGCTCCTGGTCAGCGATCGTCTCATCATAGGAAGCAAGTGTCAGCACGCTTCTCGTCAGCGAATTCATGATATCCTTGCTCGGTGCTTTCATAATGACATCTCTGGTAAAGTTTGTCGCAAGCTGTCTGCACTCTTCTAACATGCTCTTAAATGCCCCTAATTTTGCAGCATCCGGCAGTTCACCAAACAAGAGCAGGTATGCCACTTCCTCGAATCCAAAACGTTTTTCCCTCAAATCCATGGATCAGGTCGATCACATTGTAACCGCGGTACCAGAGCTGTCCGTCACACGGAACCTTTTTCCCCATCCTCCGTTTTAAACGCATCGATCCTGAAATATTGCTGATCCCCGCAAGCACACCGGTTCCATCCACATCTCTCAAACCACGTTTTACACCGAACTCCTTAAACAGCTCCGGCGGGATTCTGTCATTACGTTCACATATTGTCATCAGTTCTTCCGTTTCTTTTCCAAAATCTCCATATTGGTTCATGTCCCATCCTCCTGTTCTGCCTGAATATTCTTCATGATCTTGCCCATTACCCGCTTTAAGCAGCTTCGTTCTTCTTCTGTCACGCCCGCAAACAGACGCTCTAAAAATATCTGCCCGGATCTGTTCAAACTCTTCCAGCACAGGTTTTGCCTTACCAGTCATACGAATGTGTATTTTCCTGTGATCTGCCTCATCAGCAACCAGCTCAATATATCCATGCTGTTTTAAATTGTCCACCGATTTTGAAATATGGGCCTTGGACAAATGCTGTATCTCGATCAGATCCTTTGCGGTATCCTTCTGTTTCTCATGGAAATCAGATAAAGGATATCCAGCTCCACATGGCGCAGTCCATAGGTCTCCATCAGCCGTTCACATGCCTGCTCGATCACTTTTCTCATCTGCTGGTTGGTTCCAAATATTTCATACTCACTGTACATCATCCCTGCTCCACATTCTTTTTTCTTCCGGTAAATAACTTTTTATTTCCTGCTTTGCGGTTCGAATTAGTTCGTTAATGAACTTTCTTACATTCATGTTACCTCTTTTTTCCAAAAGTGTCAAATTAAAAATTTATGAACTTAAAATACCGGACTGCACATATACAATCCGGTATTTTCATCTCTGTGATTCAGATTTGTCATTTCACTCTCTTACTTCGTTTCCGTTTCCTCTGTTTCAACGGTCTCTGTTTCATTCGGCACCACGGTCGCTGTCTCTGTTTCATCCACGGCCTCCGATGGCTCTTCTGCCTCAGTTTCCGTATCATCTGCTTTTGCGGTCAGATCTTCGACGCTCTTATCAAATCCGGTCGCTGGCGCGCTGTCCACAACATATATGGTATCACTGTCGCCCGTTTTCAGATAATACTCATTCGTGATCTCATTCTGGCTGCCAATGTAGATCGTCGTTAGCCCGGAATCCGTTTTTAACGTAACCGTATTAGCAGGATCATCCAGCCCAAAAGTCTGCCAGGTCATCATACTCTGTAACCTCGTCTGATGCCGTGATCGCTGATGCCTTATTTAAAAGTGTCTCCAAAGCGCTCTCATCAATATCAACCGACTGATCCCTCGTCATAGGTCCACTCTGTTCCATTTTTTGTAAAGGAAAGTGTTGTTCCATCCAGCACATAAGAAAACTGGTGATATCAGAGACCTCAAGATCCGGTCACCTGGATCTTTTTCCGCCTCTTTCTTTGGCATTTTCCTTTTCTTCCTGTTTTTTACTGTAAAAATGGACGCCTATATACGCAAGGATCAGCAGGATCAGCAAAATGACCAGAACGATCATCTGTTTTTTCTGTTTCTGCATTATTTTTCCTCCTTACTGCCCAGATCACAACTCCGATAATAATCAGTACAACCGGTATAAAAATACTTGCTGCCAGTCCACCAATAATTGTAGAAATTGAAGTGATCGTGATCGTGCTCATCTTATAGTCTTTTTTACCGGAATAACGCTGGTATTATCATCATCTCCCCCTGCTGGTCAGATTCGTCATGATATCAGTAAACATCGATACGTTGCTTCCCGATACGATCTTGGTCTGTGGAATCCGTAAATAACTCCATAGAACCTGCCACAACGACCTGAGATGATGTATCATTTTTCTGTCTTTGCGCCGCAAGTGCGATCGTAAATGTTCCTTCAATATCTCCGTCTTCTTTTTCAGATGTTGTTGCATTATCTGCATCAATGCTGATACCGCCCTTATCGGTTGTCTAGCAATGCGGTATATGTCACATCATCCGGTCCTATCATAACTGAACGCTTGCCGTACGGTGCAAAATATATTTTCCGCTGACGGAAGAGGTGTAATGCTCTCTACTTCCAGGAAGCAGATAGTATGGAATGTTATTGTAATAGTAGGAACTGTCATTCCATGACAATACCATCCACACGCTCAATGCCGTATGTTTAAAATACTTTCAAAGTTCGTCGAATCCTTTTGTACTGAAATTGGTCGTGATCAGCGCTTTTCCGCCTTTTTCAGATAATCGGTCACTTTCTTTGCATCATCTGCGGAGAAACTGAAGTCAGTGCGTTGATAATGATTGCTGATGATCATCCGGCACAGCCTCCTTTTTTAACAATGTCAGCTCCGTGAGTGTCATATCTCGCCTTCTCGATTGCTTCCGAA
>VOFB01002347.1_pt1 | contig 34570 bp, 53 predicted proteins | sample 5384141 | NCBI WGS metagenome assembly VOFB01 (sample SAMN12384721, study PRJNA508395) | human gut metagenome | isolation source: healthy gut A | host: Homo sapiens | reverse complement strand
CATAGAGCAGACGAGCCATGAGAGTAAAGATCTGCAAACTACTTCAGATGAGTACCTTTATGTCGAGTAAGAAGATTATGTGAGTTCGGAAATAAAAGATTCGCAGAAAGCACAGCCTCATCGGAACGGAAAGTTCTAATCTAGTCCGCAGTGGCAAGATTTGGCGTGAGCCGGAGCACACGTACAAAATGGCTACAGCAAATTATGAAATGTTTGGCACGTAGTTCATGCCGTCGGACCGGAAACCATCACTACCCAGGAGACTTCAAGCGCGAAGCGGTAGAAGCCCATTTGTCCGGGCGGATGAGTGAAGAGGATATCTGTAAAAATATCAGATTCGGTCGGAGAACACAGCTTGAGAAGTGGATTTCGTTGTATAATGGCTGTTCCAACCTGGCGGAGCCAGAAGGGTACATGCATGGCTGGTGATCAGCGGAGAAGAAAAAGAGAAGGCGGTGGAGTTCTGTATCGCCTGGCGACAGGACTATGTTCTGACAGCAGAGCGCTTCGGATTTACATACCAGCAGACGGTTGCGGGTGCGGGAAGCATCACGCGGCGGGTCAATGACCGGCAGAGAGGAGCGGGAGAGCTCCAAAGAACTTTCCGGACTGTCATTGAGAGAATACGCATCTCAAAGCGTCAATCTGAATTGAAATGAGGCCGTGCTGCATATCAGGTCATCAAAGAATTGCACGAGGAACACAGATGGCCTGTTTACTCCTGCGCCGCGGCAGGCGTCAGCAGGGCTGGGTATTATAAGTGGCTCAATCGCGCCGTGAGCCAAAAGCAAACGGAAGACGAGAAGCTGGCCGGGCTCATTACCAGAATTTATCAGCCCAGCGCGGCATTCCCGGATACCGGTAGAGAAAATTACTTGAGCGCCGCTATGGACTGAAGTGCAACCAGAAACGAATCTATCGCCTCATGCGTGTGCTTGGCCTGCGGTCTGTATGCAGGAAGAAAAAGCGGCGGTATCAGAAGAAGACCCCGGTGGAATACGCCGCGGAAAATATTTTGAACAGGACTTTTCTTCTGGGCGGCAAAACGAAAATGGGTGACTGACGTAACAGAACTCAATATGGCTCTGGCAGTAAGGCGTACCCCTGATCTGTGCTGGATCTGTACGGAAGGAATATCGTTGCGTTCTCCTCCTGAGCCGCCGCAATAATACGTCTCTGGTGCTGACACCTTCGAGCAGGCGTTTCAGAAATATCCGGACGCAAAACCGCTGCTGCACAGTGACCGGGGCGTCCAATATACCAGTCGTTCCTTCCGAAAGAAATGAAACGCGCCGGGGTATGTCAGAGCATGTCCGCGTGGGCGCTGCCTTGACAACGCCCCAATGGAGGATTCTGGGGCATCCTGAAAACAGAAAATGTATTACCGCTATCATTTCGAGGATTACGAAACTCTGCGGAAGGCGGAAGCGCATATATTGACTTTTATAACAATGACAGGTACCAGAAAAAAAGCTTGGCTGTATGACACCGGCAGAATTCATCGCGGCTTCAGCAAAATAATAACGCGAATCCCGATATAGAATCCTCTGCAGTTTTTTATTTCTTGCTTTGTCTATGACAGGGGCAGTTCAGGGCGCTGGCTGCAGCGTCTGAAACAGCAGGCCGGAAAAGACCTCTGCCTGGCCTCATTTTTTACAATGGAGGATCGCTCGCATGGGACCCAAAACGACACAAGCCGTCGTTCGCTACCTTTGAAGAAGTTCCCCCGCACCGGCATTTGGAACCCGCTGGTGGAGGGGAGAGCAGTTCGTCCTGAACGGCGTCCACCGCAGGACGCGGACCGCCCAGCTGACTTTGGTGATGCTGTGCTGGCGGGGCATCCGTCCGAGCGCGGCGTCCAGTTTGACTGACGTGGGAGTGTTAAGGATTGTGGACCGCAAGGGTGTCCACCGTGGTCACTACTTTTCAAAACGGCTACGAGGAGGCCAAGCACGACTTTGTCCGACGCAGCGGGCTTCTTCCCAAGGAAGCATTATTTGAACCGAACAACTCGCCGAGATGCATCGGGCCTTGACTTTCGTTTGCGAGCAGGACGAGGAGCCTGTCCATCGGAAGGGAAAAGGAGATCAAGACCATCATGGAGCAGATCAAGTGTTGTTGCCGGAATCTCCGGAACAGACGCAGACAATGGAACAGAGTATGTAAGCGGTGTCGATCATTCGATGCCGCTGTTTTTGTAGGAGGAATCACAAGATGAAATACGAATCCGATCGACGCAGCTCTCTCTCTCTTATCTGCGCCCACTCCTCCCGCGAGGAGAGACTGAGCCGCCTGTATGTGACACGGCTTTATCTGTTGGCACAGGACGGGACCTGTCTCAAAACCGATATGGAGATCGAGAAAAGGAGGGAGCGTAGAAGATGATGTTTCGGCGGTGCTGAGCAACCGTGATCACCTGGAATACGGTGTGGCGACCATCCGTTCCCATCCCCGCGACCAGTACGCAACTGCATGGAGCTGTTGGAGGCGTTGGATCGGCGATGCAGTCAAAGGGACTGCGATATGCGATAGCGATAGAAAATTAGAAATGGCGAGAAAGTATCTGCATCGGCGACCCGTGAGACTTTGACCTGGATCAAGGAATATGGCCTGTGCGAGACCGTCCCAGCGGTGGACAAGGCTGTGCGCACGCTGGAGGAGACGGGCTGGGAGATCGTGAACGAAGGCATCAGCGGGGACACGACCGGCGGTATGCTGGTGCGGCTGCGCGCGCCTGCTGGCGGAGCGTGATATTTGTGTGCAGCGCCCTTTGGTGCTCCTGATGGGCGGTTCCAATGATATTTTCTTCTCGGGAACGGATACCGGCGCCCGGGCCAATATGGGAGCGATGCTGAATCAGCTGCTGAGCACGGGTGTGCATACGATGATAGGGGATACCGACGCCGATCTGCGCGGAGAACGCACCGCCGGCGTGGGCGGCCGTGGTGGATTTCCGCAGTGCGGAACGGCAGCTGGAGCAGTATTGCGCATGGCTGCGGCGCTTTAGTAAATGCTTTGGTGCAGAGTGTATCGACTTCCGTGCGGATTTTTTCGACCCAAACGGACGGTTAAAGCGTGAGCTGCTGCTCGATGGTCTGCACCCGACGCCGGAGGGCCATCAGATCATGGCGCGGCGATTGTGCGCCCATCTGAAAAAGGATAACGGCAATTAAGGAGACAACGATGAAGCTATCTTATCTGGACCTGATGACGACGGACCCGAGTTACAATCTGGCGATGGAGCAGTATGTGTTCGACTGCCTCCCGCGCGACCGCATGTATTTCATGCTCTGGCAGAATGACAACGCGATCATTGTCGGAAAGTATCAGAACACGATCGCTGAGATCAACGAACAGGCCGTGCGCGAGCGCGGCATCGGTGAGAAGCCTTGGCGGGCAAACTCCCGAACCGACGAACAGAAATCACATAGTAGGCCGCACAGGGACGGACGAGTGTGCTAGACAACACAAAGTCCAATGCTGCCCGAATCCCGTGCGGTAAATGTGGCGGTTATATGGGAGGAAAGTTGTTGTTCTTACCCGGCGCCGCGCGCAGCACGACTGCGGTGGCGTTCAGATCACGGATGACACGGCTGACGCGCGCCGTATGGCCCGGCCCCTCCACGGTGATCGCGCCGTCGGGAACGGCGACGGTGGCGCGCTCGCCCACGGCGTGCAGCGGCAGAAGAATGTCCCAGCCGTCAAGGCGGATGCCGCCCCGCAGCGGTGCGCCGGCAGGAAATTGCGGCAGCCGGTCAGCTGGGCCGCGCTCTGCGTGGCGGGATGGCGCACCAGCGTTTCCATGTCCGTTACGGAAGAGGAAACGCCGTTTTCCATCACGCAGACCTTTTGGCAGTTGCGGCAGCATTCCCCCGGGTCGTGGCTGACCCAGAGGATCGGCCCGCGAAACGCCCCCAGCGGCTCGCCGAGCTCGAGCTCCCACTTGAGGTAGCTGTCGAGCGCGGAGAACGGCTCGTCCAGTAAGATCGCCTGCGGCTCGGAGCAGAGGATGCGGGCGAGCGCGACGCGCTGCTGCTGCCCGCCGGAGAGCTGCGCGGGATACTTTTTCCAGCCCCTCCAGCCGGAACATCCGGAGCTTTTCCGCGGCCAGCGAGCGCTTTTCCGACCGGCTCCCCGCGCGGATGCCGCAGAGAATGTTCTGCTCAACGGTCATGTTGGGAAAGAGCGCGTACTGCTGGAAGAGATAGCCGACCCGGCGCTGCTGCGGCGGCAGGGCGATCTTCTTTTTCGCTGTCGAACAGCACACGGCCGTCCAGCGTGATCGTGCCACGGTCGGGCTTTTCGATGCCTGCGATGCACTTGAGCGTCATGCTCTTGCCGCAGACGGAAGCCCCCAGCAGGGCCAGCGTTTCGTCCGCTACCTCGAATTTCGATTGCAGACGGAATACGCCGAGGCGTTTTTTCAATATCAACATACAGGCTCATGCCTTCGCCCCTCCTCGCACGGCTCGCGCCGCGCAGAAGGCTGCGGCGTTCAAGCATATTGACCGTCAGCAGCACGATCGTGGAAATGGCGATGTTCACCATGACCCACCGGAACGCCAGTGCGTCGTTGTCCGTTCGCCACATCTGATAGACGGTTGTGGAAATGGTGGCCGTCCTGCCGGGGGTGTAGCCTGCGATCATGCTGGTCGCGCCGTATTCGCCGAGCGCGCGGGCGAAGGCGAGCACCGTGCCCGCCAGCACGCCCTGCCGGCAGCAGGGCATCCGAATACGCCAGAAAATGTAGGCGTTGGAGAGCCCGAGCGTCTGACCGGAGTAGGCCAGCGTCTCGTCGAAGGCCTCAAAGGCTCCGCGCACCGTGCGGTACATCAGCGGGAAATGACGACCGTGGTGGCGAAATGGCGGACCACCAGGTCATGACCAGCTTGACGCCGAAGGTTCGAGCACCCATGCGCCGATGACGCGCTTGGGCCCCCAGCACGCAGCAAAGCAGATAGCCAACGACCGTCGGCGGCAGCACGAGCGGCAGCGTCAGGACCACGTCCAGCACGCCCTTTATAAGCCGCGGGAGTTTGGCATATAGTACGCGGCAAAGATGCCGGCGAAAAGATGATGACGGTGGAGATCGCCGCGATGCGCAGCGAGTTCCATAAAGGATACCAGTCCATAGGTGGCCTCCGGTGTTCAGACGTTGCAGAGACTCAGGCGAGGCTCCATACGCCGCAAGTGCGGCGTTCAAGCGTTTTGCCGCAGGCAAAACCTTGGCGCGGGCGGAATTTATTTTCGGCCGGGCAGGAGAGATTCAGGCTCCCGTTGGGCGGCAGCCCAAGGGATGATCGCCGCGATGCGCAGCGAGTTCCATAAGGGAAACAAATCCATAGGTGACCTCCGATGCAGCCGCCAGCGGCGGCGATTTCCAAAGAGGGCCATTCTTAGCGTAAGAATGGGCCCCCTTTGTATTCCCAAGAAACGCAGGGGCGCTGCCCCTTGACCCCGAACTGCCGTACTTGACGCACATTTCGGAGATCATATGCGGGCGTTTTCTTCTGAACGATTTGACGTGCTTCTCTTTCCGCTCGGCCGCTGCTGCGCAGGCGGTACGAAGGCGGTTCAACAAAATCAAATCTACCAGCAAAGCCGCTTAGATCGCGGGGCTGAAGCCGACGGACTCGAATACGGTCATAGCGGCATCGGTCTGGAGATAGGCGAGGAAGGCGCGCGCGGCGTCCTCCTTGTCCCCCTTGAGCACGGCGGCGGGGGTAGATGACCTGACCGCACATTTCGGCAGTGGCACTGTCCACCACCGTCAGACCGGCGGAGTGGGCGTCCGTGGCGTAGATGATGCCGCAGTCCACAGCGCCCTCGCTCACCTGAGAGGTGACTTCCTTCACGTTGTTGCCATAGGTCAGCTTATCCGCGACGGCGGTCTCGTCGATGCCGTAGTAGTTGAAGATCTTCAAGGTGTACTGGCCGACGGGCACATCACTGTTGCCGATCGCCAGCAGGACCTCACCGCCCTTGAGCAGCTCGGCAAGCTGGTCAAAGCTCTCAATGCCCTTGGGATTGCCCTCGGGAACGGTGAGCGTCACCTTGTTTTCCAGCAGGTCCACGCGGCTGTCGGTGACCAGCAGATCCTGGCCCTTCGGGGTTCTTCTCGGAATTATCCTTAGGGAACCATCCAGAGCGTTCATCTGCTTGGGTGCGGCGGAAATGAACAGATCGCAGTCCGCGCCCTCCTTGATCTGGGTGAGCAGCTTGCCGGAGGAATCGAAGTTGATAGGTGATGGTGACCTCGGGGGGCGCGGCGGTCTTGTAAAGCTCCGCGATCTCGGTCAGAGTCTCCGTCATGGAGGCGGCAGCGAACACGATCAGCTCCACCGGCTCACCGGCGGGGGCTTCCGTGGGGGCGTTGTCCTGCGTCTGGGAACCGTCGGCGGCGTTGGCACTGGTGTCGGCCTCCGCAGGCGGCGAGGGACAGGGTCAGGCACAGGGCCAGCAGCAGAGACAAACACTTTTTCATGGGTTCTTCCTTTCTGATTCGATGGAAAATCTATCTCGTTATTTTCAGAGAAACGTGATACTTCAATTGAGATGAACGGTTCGAAAAAAACGCAGCGCGAAACGGATTTTATTATTTTCCGAACGGGGCAGTTGGGCCAGTGACAGGGCTTGCAGCCGAGACACAGTCCCGCCCTCGCCCATCACGGCGAAGTCCTGCGGGTCACGGGAACGCCTGCGGCGATCCGGGGGAGCGCCAGGTCAAAATGACCGTGGCCCCGGCATACATGACGCAGCCGGGCAGGCCCATGACGGGAGTGCCGTCGTCGTAGTAGCCCAGCAAAAACATAGCACCGGGCAGCACCGGGGCACCGTAGGTGATGATCTTCGCCCCGCTCTGCCCTTGATCGCGCCGGGGGTGTTGTCATCGGGGTCCACGCTCATACCCCCGGTGCAGAGGATTACAGGTCCGCGCCGGTTTTCCGGGCTTCGCGGCGATGGCGTTGGCCACATTTTCTACGCCGTCGCCGGAATAGGCGATGGAGATGGTCTCGATACCGTAGGCCGCCAGCTTCTCCTTCACCACAGGGGTGAAAGTGTCCTGAATGAGACCCTTCTTCACCTCGCTGCCGGTGGCCACGATAGCGGCGGTTTTCTTCACATAGGGCAGCAGCTCCAACAGAGGGCCGCGCCCGCCGCCTGCTCGGCGGCTTGCAGTGTTTCCTCCTGCAATGATGAGGGGGATGACCCGCATTCCCGCCAGCTTGTCGCCCCTTTTTCACGGCGGTATTGCCCTTCCGGGTGGCGATCATCACATCCTCCCGGGATGTTGACAGCGATGAGCCGCTGGCTGTCCACCCGAAACAGGCCGTCGCAGGCGGCGGTCAGCTCGATCTTGCCCTCTTTTACCTCGCTGCGGGCCATGTTCTCCTGACCGCACAGGGCCAGCAGCCGCTCCGCCGCATCGTTTTCGTGGACCATACCGGGTGTCATCTCCCAGACATACAGGTGCTCCTTGCCCATGCTCAGCAGCACGGGAATATCCTCCTCCGTGACGATGTGGCCCTTGCGGAACCGGGCGTCCTTATATTGATCCTTGATGATCTGAGTCAGGTCGTGGCACAGCACATGGCCCACGGCGTCCTCGGTGCGAATCAGCTTCATGCTTCCTCCACCTCAATTTCGTCTCCGGGCCTGACAACGCCCTCTTTTACCACCACGGCGAAGATGCCCTCCGTGGGCATTACGCACTGCCGACCGCCTGCTTGACGGCGCAGTCATTGTGGCACTCCTTGCCGATTTGCGTCACTTCCACCTCCGTCTCACCGATCCGCAGATGGGTGCCCACGGGCAGGCCTTGAGGTCGATGCCCTCCGTATTGATGTTCTCCGCAAACATGCCCGGATCCAGAGCGATGGGGGAGCGGGGGCGCATGGTGTCGATGCTTTCCTCCGCCAGCAGAGAGATCTGGCGGTGCCAGTCTCCGGCGTGGGCGTCTCCCCACGATGCCGTGGCGCAGTTTCAATTCAATTTCCGAAACGGGCTTTTTCAGCGTTCCCTTTTTTTCGCTGATATTGACGGATACGACCTTTGCCATGGTTCTATCAGTCCTCTCGCTTATAGTCTCCGCTCTTACCGCCGGATTTTTCCAGCAGGCGGATGTTGGTGATCTCCATATCCTTCTGCACAGCCTTGCACATATCATAAACCGTGAGGGCCGCCACGGAGACGGCGGTAAGTGCCTCCATCTCCACGCCGGTAACGCCGGTGCAGGTGACCGCGGCCTGTATCTCCACCATGCAAGGCTGGTCGGACAGGCGGAACGTGATGTCGATGCCGGTGAGGGGCAGGGGATGGCACATGGGGATCAGCTCCCAGTTGTGCTTGGCGGCCTGAATCCCGGCCACCTGGGCTACCGCCAGCACGTCGCCCTTTTTCATCGTGCCGTTTTTGATGTGGTAGCCATGGTCTCCGGGGAAACATGGATCTCCCCGGCGGCTACGGCCCGCCGGTGGGTCACGGCCTTTTCCGTCACATCCACCATCCTGGCCCGGCCCTGTTCATTGAAATGGGTCAGTTCTCCCATGGTTCAGCCTCCGATCTGATTCATGGTCCGGGGCGTATCGCTGGCAGCTCTGTCAGGTGATGCCCCTTGGGCTTTTGCAGGATGCCCCGGAGGATGGCGTCCTCAATTCCTGCCGTGAAGTCCCCGGAGGGGATTTCCTCCCGGCTGTGGAGACAGCCCTTCAGCTTACCGTCCGCCGTTACCCGGATGCGGCGGCACGCTCCACAGAACTCGTGGCTCATGGGGGTGATCAGCCCCACAGTCCCCATGGCTCCCGGCAGACGGTACCGCCGCGCCACGCCATTGGGTTCGATTTCTTCCAGCGCCGGGAATCGGTTCAGAATCTCCGTTACCGGCAGGAAGCGTTCCTTTGGCCATGCCGCACAGGGCCCCATAGGCATCAGTTCAATGAACCGCACCTCCCAGGGGTGCTCTTTCGTCAGGTTCAGAAAATCCTCGATCTCGTCATCGTTCACGCCGCCCATCAGCACAGTGTCCAGCTTCAGATTCTGAAATCCGGCATTCTCCGCTGCCCGGATGCCCGCAAAGGCGTCATCCAGATCTCCCCGGCGGGTGATTTCCCGGAATCGCTCCGCCCGCAGGGTATCCAGACTGATGTTCAGCCGGTCCACTCCGGCTTCCTGCAGGGACTTTGCCAGCTCCGGCAGCAGGCTGCCGTTGGTGGTGAGCAAAGCTCCTTCAATTCCGGGATGGCCCGCAGCGTTCGGCAGATGTCCGAATCCCCCGCCGCACCAGCGGCTCCCCGCCGGTCAGCCGGATCTTCTGGACTCCCAGCTTCACCGCCGCCCGGGCGATCTCGCCGTATTCCTCTACGGAGAGGACGGCCCCATGGGGACCTTTTTCCACGCCGTCCGCCGGCATACAGTATTGGCATCGGTAATTGCAAAGGTCCGTTACCGACAGCCGCAGATAATCAATTGTCCGGCCATATTGATCGATCATCGCATTACTTCCTATCGTCCCAAGCTGCGGCCCGGAATTTCTCGGGCGTGTTCGCCAGGGGCACACGGCCCGCAGCAGCGTCCGGCCCGCTAAGTTTTCTAAGGTTGACCTTTATTATAGCAGATATTTCCTCAAAATACAAACCCCTTTTCCGCGGCTGGAAGGGCGGCGCAGTATGAAAAGCGGGCCCGGCTTGAAGGACTGCTTCACGAGAAGGAAATGCCCGCTGTGGTGTAAAAAATTCCGGCTGTTCGCAGCGATAAATTTTAACCGGATTGTAGCATCTTGTTCACAATTTGTTCATGATTGCAAAGTGACTTTCCGCTATGGTAGATTTATAGAAGTATACATGGATGTTAAACTGAATTTAGGAGGTTTTTTATGAGACGGTTTTTCAGAAAACGGCTTCCGGCCTTTCTGCTGACGCTGGTCATGGTCATGACGATGGTCCCGGCTGTGTCTGCCCGTTCCTCAGCGGATCTGACTTATGAAGTGGACAAGGGGGAATCTGTGTCCTTCCGCAAGCGGGACTTCCGCTCCCTCTATCGAAATGAGTATAGCAACGAAGAACCCCGGTATATTGTGTTTACTGATTACAGTGACTTAGATGATTATGGGTACTTGACTGCCAAGAATTACCGCGGCAGAACCATCAGCCTCAGCGAAAGCGATCTGAATAATACATGGTTCTATTATGACAGTGATAATGTCCCCGAGGTGTGGATTACGCACTGGACGATTTGACATTTGAAGCCAACCGCCGGGCCGACAGCGGCACGCTGCGTATGGAGTTTGAGATTCATGGTGAGCGGGCAAGGATTATGTGTCCTGCACGATGGATATTAAAGTCGGCGGCGGTTCCGGTTCCTCCAAAGGGGGACATCACCTATACGGTGAAAGCCGGCGAGGAAGTTGCCTTTGACGATGAAGATTTTGTTAATGCCTATGACAATGCTGGCGGCTCCGGCACGATGAAGTATGTGGTGTTTGAAAAGCCTTCCTCTGATTACAGCAATGCCGGTACCGTTTATTCCCGGTACGGCAAGCGGAATGCAACCTCTTTTACCCGCTCTGAACTGGACGATTACAAGTTCTACTACGGTGACAGCGACTATGGTGACTATGATCTGGACGAACTGAGCTTTGTGGCGGATAAGTCTTTTTCCGATAGTATTGAGATTGCATTTACAGCTTACGGCGGAGAGGCAGCAAGGAGAATGATTCTGTCAGCGGAACCCTGAAAATCACATCTTCTAAATCTACATCCTCCAGCAAGGGTGACATTACTTTACACGGTGAAAGCCGGTGAGGAAGTTACCTTTGACGATGACGATTTTGAGAAGATCTATGAGAACAGCAGCTGCACCGGCAGCTTCAAGTATGTGGAATTCAGCCGGCCCGACAGCGCGTTCAACAATGCCGGTACCCTCTACTCCCGGTATGGCAAGCGGAATGAGACTGCCTTCACCCGTTCCAGCCTCAGCAGCAACAAGTTCTACTACGGTGACAGCGACTATGGTGACTACGATCTGGACGAGCTGAGCTTTGTGGCGGACAAGTCCTTCTCCGGCAGCATTACGCTGAGCTTCACCCTTTACGGCGGAAAAAAACAGCAAATGCGATCAGTCGACCACCGGTACACTGGTCATCACCACCGATAAGACCGGTTCCTCCACGGCCAAGGGCGATGTCACCTACACGGTGAAGGCCGGTGACGAAGTTGCCTTTGACGAGGATGACTTTAAAAAAGGTCTACGATAGCAGCAACTGCACCGGCAGCTTCAAGTATGTGGAATTCAGCCGGCCTGACAGTGCGTTCAACAATGCCGGTACCCTCTATTCCCGGTACGGCAAGCGGAATGAGACAGCCTTTACCCGTTCCAGCCTGTCCGGAACCACATTTGGTTATGACAGCTACGAAGATGCGGACTACAGCCTGGACGATTTGAGCTTTGTGGCGGATCGGACCTTCTCCGGCAGTGTGGAGCTGAACTTCACTGTTTATGGCGGCACCGGTACCCGGACCAACCAGAACGCCACCGGTACACTGGTCATCACCACCGGTACATCTGCGGTAACATCCCGATATGTGGGCAACATCCGCTACAATACCACGCCCAACACCGCCCTGCAGATCAACGCCAATGACATTGCCCGCCTTTTCCGTAAGTACACCTCCGGCGGGTCCTGCAATATCTGACGCTGACCAGTGTACCCGCTACCGGCAGTCTATACTACAACTATTACAATGCCAGCAAGTACGGCGCGACGCGGACGCAGCTCACCGCTTCTATGGCGGGCAGTATGATTTTCTCCTACAGTCCCGCCTCTGCATCGGAATATGATCTCTCCGAGCTGACCTATATCCCCAGCGGCAGCAATTACTGCACAGCCCTCACCTTTACCGGATACAGCAGCAGCGGAACGGCTGTTTCTGCAACCATTCTGATCAGTGTGACGGCTTCTCCGGTGTCTGAGGTTTACAGCGTGACCACCAAGGGTACCTCCGTGAACTTCCCGGCAAACTCTGTGTATTCCGCGGTGGCATCCGCCACTGGCTTCGGCCTTAGCAGCATCCAGCTGCTGGAGCTGCCTGCCTCCACTGCCGGTGTTCTGTACGTTGGCTCCTATGCGGCGGATACCACCAGCGCTTACAGCTATGGCAGCGACACCGATTCCATGAGCCAACTGCGCTTCATTCCCAACAGTGGGTTCACCGGTTCTGTCTCTATTCCCTATGTGGCATTGAGCAGCAGCGGCACCGCTTTGGGGCCGGTGTGGTCTCCATCGGCGTGGTGGACAGCGTGAAGAAGTTTACGGATATCTCCACCTCCACCTGGTGCTATAAGTATGTTACGGAACTTGCCAGCGCCAATGTTATCTCCGGCTACAGCAACGGAACGTTTCAGGAGAAGAATACCATTACTTACGGCGCGGCCCTGAAGCTCATCATGCTGGCGGCGGGCTACGGCGAGCAGGCCCCCACGGTGAAGGGCGGTACCTTCAGCGGCTATCTGGCGAAGGCCAAGGCTGCCGGACTGGTGTCCGGCAATCCCAAGCTGAACGGGCCCATCACCCGCTTGCAGATCGCGCAGATCGCCGCCAAGGCGTTGAAGCTTTCTACCACCGGCCTGCCCAGCAAGAAGCCCTTTACCGACACCAATGACGTCTATGTGCAGGCGCTGAACGCCGCCGGTATCATTGAGGGGTACTTCTCCAACGGCACCAGCACTTATAAGCCCAACAATACCCTGACACGCGGTCAGGTCTCTGCCATCGTGTGGAGAATGAAAATTCCGTACAGTAAAAATAGAATACTTGGAACCACGCGGTCAGCCGAGAGACTGACCGCGTGGTTTTTTAGGTCGATAGAGCGCATGACTGCAAGCGGCGGGGGAGCCGTGATTCTGAATTTCCTGTGCTTCCTTTGCCGCCTTGAAGCGGGGATCTGTGGGGCCCGCTTGAATTTCCGCATGGTATTGATATAATAAGCATATACAGATGTGCTTGCTTATGGCATTGAGGTTTCCTTTGAAAGCCTGTCCAATGTATCCATGTGCAGCGTTCGGCTTCGGCCATGGCCGGAACCAGTGGAGGTCTTGTATTTTGCGTGTGTTGGCATGGCAGCGGGATCAAAAATCGAGAGGTGAATGGGATGAAACGCAGAATCTTGACGGTATGTTTGCTGCTGGCGCTGCTGCTGACCGCCTGCGGCGGGCAGAACAGGGAGCCGGAGAATCCGCCGGATGTGAAGCCGTCGGCACCGGGGGAGGAGGCAGCGGAACCTCCCGATGAAACGCCGGAACCTGAACCTGCAAAGCCGGAGAAAAAGAGCCGCTGACTCTGGAAAACCTGCTGACGGACATCTACACCGTGGCGCCCGGCACGGCGGGCAGCTCTCTGCGGGCCACCTATGTCGCCGGAGAGCTGCTGGACTGGATCGATGTGAACTCGGTGGAGCAGGAGGACGTATTCAGGTGGATAGATGAAAACGTGCCCATGGAAAAACTCTGCGGAGCTGGCCCGGGCATGGGCGGCGGTGCTGACGGAGGCGGAGGCCCTCATGCGGGGCGATGAGACGGCCTATGACGCACTGGATGACGCGGGCTATACCATGGAACAGCCGTACCGCAGCACGGGCCGGGTGAAGTGGGCGGCGTGGAAGCTGCTCCCCCTGTTTACGCAGATTTTAGACCGTACGGAACGCACGGAGTACCGCTACGAAGCGCCGGGGGATTACAGCGCTGTGACGGAAGAAGCCCTTGCGGGTATCTGGGTGGACGATGCGGGTACCACTGTTCTGTTGTTTTCCGAGGACGGCTGTCGCATCGCGTATCCGGCACTGGAGTTGCTTGGCGAAACCGCCTATGCCTTCCGCGTCCGGGACCGCAGCAGCGTGGGATACTGTCCGGCGTTGGACATCGACTATCTGCAAAATGACTTTTCCACTCCGCTTGTTTACTACGTGTCCGGCATCGACGATACCCATTTCTGGAGCAACACCCAGAATAAATGCTTCCGCAGACTGGCGTAAAGGGGCGCGGAAAATCGGCCCTATCAAATGTGTCCTTGCGGGCGTGGACGCTTTTTTCTGCGTGATTTTTCACACATAAGTTGACGCAGCCGTCTCTGGGATGCTCTCCCGGAGACGGCTGCGTTGTTATCAGTCTGAAATGGATTTATCTTCTTCTGCGGCCGCCCTGCTTGCCGGAAATGTTCCGTTCAGATCGGCCATTTTCCGCTCGGAGGAGGAGAGAAACTGCTTCAGCTTGTCCTCAAAGGCCAGATCGCCGGAGGGGGTGGTGTCCGCTGCCTGAACGGCGGGCCGCCGGGGAGCCGCCGGGACGGGGGGCTGCTGCCGGACGGGGCTGGAAGCTCCGCTGGGCGGGGCGCTCCGGTGCGGCAACGCCTTTTTTGATGGAAAGATCCAGCTTTCCGTCCTTGATGGCAAGGAGCTTTACCTTAACGTCCTGCCCCTCCTGCAGGAAATCATGGACATCGTTGACATAGCTGTTGGCGATCTCCGAAATATGTACCAGGCCGGACTTGCCGCCCTCCAAGGCCACAAAAGCGCCGAATTTTGTAATACTGGTGACCTTGCCCTCTAAGACTGTTCCGACCTCGTACTCCATAAGTGCTGTGTTACTCCTATTCTTATTCTTGTTAAAATAATAGTGACCGGCTGTGCCGGTAATGCTCAGTTGGATCGATCTAAAAACAGATAGCTGTTGCTGTCGATCATGCCCAGTTCTTCCCGGGCCAGTTCTTTTCATTTTCTCCTCGGTGGGACCTTCTGCGATGTCGCTCCGCAGCGTCTCGTTTTCCTGCTGGACATTCTCCACCTGTCGGGCATACTGATCCCGTTCCGCCTGTGCGGCCCGGACCTGCCCCTGAAGGGCATAAAGCCGCCAGCCCACTGTGGCCCAGAAGCAGCAGGATCACCACATGGACCAGCAGATTACCTGATTTTTTCTTTTTGCGGGTTTGACGGGCTTTGCCATGGGACATCCCTCCTTTGCGGAGGGCTTCCATACTCCTTCAATATGTATTGTAGCGTATTTCCTGAGAAAAATAAAAGAGGGTTTCTGCCTGAAATGCAAATTTTTACAAACTGCGGCGCAAAACCGTCCCGGTAGACTCAGAAATTGGAACAATTCCATCCACCGGTCCATCCAGAAGTCCCAAACCGGCCGCAGGGGCCGGGAAAGCAGGGAAAAAAACAGAACGCCGCCGCCCAGACCTCCCAGCAGGATGAACCCCCGGCTGGCCATCCGACTGCCGCAGGACGAACAGAAGGACCGCCAGACCTACGGCCTGACAGTAGAGCAGGTCCAGCGGCGCCGTCAGTCGGGGGTGCCGCAGCCGCACCGCCCGCAGCAGGTCGTACAGGACCCCGGCGCCCAGCCCCAGCAGAATCGACAGGAGGAACGTGCGGAGCTGCTCCGTGACATGGATGGCCATGGCCTATCGAACAGACGGCTGAAAAAGCCGCCCTGCCGGTTGGGGGGTCCTCATAGGATATGGAGTCGATGCGGCCATCCACATACAGCTCGCCCCCCTCTAAAGACAGCTTGCCGATGTGCAGGTCTTCCCCGGTGACGATCAGGGTCCCGGCGGAGGTGGTCATAATGACGCCGCTTTCGTCAAAGCGCTCCACGTCCTCCACGCCGGAGATGGTGAGCTGCTCCCGGCCGATCAGCTCCAGGCGGTGGGGGTGACGGGCATATTGAAGTCATTGGTCATAAGATCCCTCCCTGTCCACAGTGTATGCAGACAGGGAGGCCGCTAAGAACTTATTGGATCTGGCGGTAGAGGGCGGCGGCTTCACCTGCCGCACCGTCTCCTGCACGGACAGCACCTCCACGGTGACGGTCCGTACGCCGAAGCGAAGGGTGATCTGATCTCCCTCCTTCACCTCGTAGGAGGCCCGGGCGGGCTTACCGTTGACGGTGACCAATCCATTGTCGCAGGCTTCGTTGGCCACGGTCCGCCGCTTGATGAGCCGGGAGACCTTGAGATATTTGTCTAAGCGCATGATGCTTCCTTTCTTGAAAATGAAAAAGGGGGGGCGTAACGCCCCCTTTACGGTGTGAATTTATTCAGCCACAGCGTCCTTCAGAGCCTTGCCAGCCTTAAACACGGGCACCTTGGAAGCGGGGATCTCGACAACTTCTTTGGTACGGGGGTTACGGCCGGTGCGGGCAGCGCGGGACTTGACCTCGAAAGAACCGAAGCCAACCAGCTGGACCTTGTCGCCTTCCTTCAGAGCGGCGGTAATGGCGTCCAGGGTAGCGGAGACAGCAGTCTCAGCGTCCTTCTTGGAAATTTCAGCGGCAGCGGCCACGGCGGCGATCAGTTCAGCTTTGTTCATGAGTATATCCTCCTGTAAAATAATTAAAATTCCATTTATCTTTTATCGCGTTTCCGCAATGAAGATCTTAGTTTTCTTTGGCTTGTTCCCAAAGAGCAATTTTTTCTGCTTCCGTATAAGCGTTCAGCGGGCGGTCGGCGGCATCCGCCACCCGGCGGAACCGACCTTGGTATTTGTCGCAGGCCCGGTGCAGAGCGTCCTCCGGGTCCACACCGGACATCTGGGCGATCTTGCAGAGAATGAACAGAGCGTCGCCCAGCTCCTCCCGGATGCCGTGAGGACTGTCCACAGGCTGTCCGGCCTCCACGGCCTGCCGCAGCTCGGCGGTTTCCTCATCCAGCTTGTCCAGCGCACCGGCAGCGGAGTCCCAGTTGAAGCCCGCCTTCACGGACCGGGAGACGATTTTCTCCGCCCGCCACAGGGCAGACAGGGTGTGGGGACAGCTTCCACGGCGTCCGCCGGGGAGGTGAACCCCTTTTCCTTCTTTTTCTGAGCCTCCCAGCCCTCCAGCGCCTGTGCGCTGTCGGCGGCCTCGGCAGCGCCGAATACATGGGTATGGCGGAACACCAGCTTCTGAGCCACGCCGTCTACCACGTCATCTGCGGTGAAACGGCCCTGCTCCTCTTCCATCACGGAATGGAACACCACCTGAAGCAGAACATCCCCCAATTCCTCGCACATACCGGGGAGATCGTTCCGGTCAATGGCGTCCAGCGCCTCGTAGGTCTCCTCCAGAAAATTCCGGCGGATGGACTGATGGGTTTGCTCCCGGTCCCACGGACAGCCCTCGGGGGCACGCAGCAGGTGCATGATGGTGAGAAGATCCTCCCACCCATAGCGTTGTTTCCTTTGAAAATTTACCATATCTCCACTGCCTTTGCAAGCTATTTTATCCTGAAAACGTTGATATAACAGGATTTTTTATAAATCGTTCACTTCAAGCGCAAAAGTTTGGCTATTTTTTCGCCTTTTAGGCAGAGCTTTTACGTCCTCTGCCCGTAAGATTCGCAGGGCAATGACCAGAACGCCGTATACCACCACACCGGCCAGAATGCCGCAGAAGGTAGCGAGGGCATTGGCACCGTAAGCACTGTGGCCGCTGAGGACTCTGGCAACAAGGCCGCACACTGCCCAGGCGGCGGCGCCCATCACGGCGGAGGCTACGATGGGCTTTCCGAACAGCTGCGTGTACCGGGGTTTCTCCGGGGAATATTTCCACACGAAGAAGAGGTTCAGTCCGCAGATGGTCAGATAGCAGCACAGGGTAGAAATGGGCGCGCCGTGGATGCTGATCTCCGGGTTGCCCACAAGGATATAGTTCATGACCACCTTCACTACGCCGCCGGCGATCACGGTGAAAATAGGCAGCTTTTCCTTACCGTAGGTTTGCAGGATGGCGTTGGTCAAAATCATCAGGCAGATGAAGATCAGGGCGATGCCTAAAATCTGCAAATGGGGACCCGCCGCCAGCGCGTCCTCCGGCTGCATGGGCAGCATGAGCCGTTCAATGGGGGTGGACAGCACGGAGAGACCCACGCCCGCGGGCAGCGCCAGAATGGCGATGAGTCGGAAGGCGGAGGAAATGATGCGGTCCGCCTCGGCGTGGTCCTTCCGGGCCAGCGCCGCCGCCGCGAAGGGAATCAGGCTCATGGTGACAGGATAAACAAAGGAGGCTACCATATTGGGCATATTCATGGCGATGCGGTACTGGCCGTTCAGCACGGCGGCGGCCTCTTCGGCAAGGCCCAGCCCGTTTTGCAGGCGGCCCATGACGATCTTGGTATCAATGATGTTGATGATGCTCATGGCGGAGTTGCCCAAGGTGATGGGCACGCCGATGAGCAGGATCTGCTTGATGATCTGCCCGCTGGAGGAGGGCACGTCCAGCGATTCCTTCCGGTTCCGGTGTGTGACGAGATAGGCGCACAGGAACAGCATGGATACCGCTGTGCCCGCCGTGACACCCACGATGGCCCCCGCCGCGCTGAGCTCCGCGGTCTTGCCGATGTGGAGCACGTACCACGCTAAAGGCAGGCCGATGCCAAGCTTCAAAAAGGGCCTCCAGCACCTGACTGACGGCAGTGGGGGGTCATGTTCCCCTGACCCTGGGTGTAGCCCCGCATACAGGCCAGCAGGCACACGCAGAACACCGCTGGGGCCAGCGCCTGTACGGCGGTGGCGGCCAGAGAGTTGTTCAGGAACCGGGCCAGCGCGTCCGCACGGAAGAACATCAGCACGGAGCAGACCAGACCCAGACCGAAGAACAGCCAGATGGCGGTGGAGAAGATCCGCCGCTTCTCGTTTTCCAGCCCCTTGGCGTGGGCCTGACTGGTCATCCGGGAGATGGCCAGGGGCAGGCCCGCCGTGGAGAAGGTCAGCAAAAAGTTGTAGATCTGATAGGCCGTATCAAAGTAGGTCTGCCCGGCGCTGCCCAGAATATTGCTCAGGGGGATCTTATAGGCCGCACCGATGAGCTTGACGATGACCACAGCCGCCGCCAGAATGGCGGCGCCGCCTAGAAGGATTGTTTTTTCGCAGGAGTTGCCATGGATGTTACCTCGAATTTTCAGATTGAGAGGGGCGGGGCGTATCCCCGCTCAGCGGGCGAAAAATCTTTTCGCCCCGCTGAGCAGGTTTTCAGAACTTTATAAAAGTTCTGAAAACTTAGATTTCAATGGCGCAGGAAACCCCTCTTAGGTTTCCCGCGCACACCCTTTACCCGCAAGGGTATGCGGCATCCGTAAAGCGGTACAGTCGCTAACGGCTGCCCTACCTTACCGTCGCGGAGAATTTATCGCTTTATCGACAGTCTTTCGGCGGCGTACCGCCGCTATTGGTTAGGTATGCGCCGCAGGAGCGGAACATACCCGTCATTACAGCTTTTCGCCGCAGTCCCGGCAGTATACGTCCTCCGGCTGGACCTCATGTCCGCAGCGGGGGCAGATCAGATGGATGATGGGTTCTCCCTCCAACTCCCGGAGCCGGGCCTTGAGCTCATCGATCTCCCGCATTTTTTCCAGCAGCAGCTCGGAATCCGTAGGAGTGCCGGTGTGGGTGGCATACAGCAGCTCGCCCAGTTCCCGGAGACCGACGTTGACGCCGGCGCGGAGATCCGCGATCTCTAACTGCCGCTTGGCGGCGTCCGTCAGCCGTTTGGCGCCCAACCCCATGGTACAGATGGCGTCCCGCGCCAGTCCTTCCGCCTTGGTCCAATACGCTTCACAGCTATGTTCCATGAATGACCCTCCTTACGGCCGTGGCCGCCGTTTAAGTTTCGGGAACGTATTTTTTGATAAAACTCCGCGAAAGCAGCCTGGTTTTGCTGAATTTTCTCCGGCCGCTCCGTGTATTCCTTGGGATACTTCAGGTTAAAGACCCGCTCGATGTGGTTGGTGCCGGGCTCCACCATCTTGGTGGACCCGCCGGCGCCGAAGGACAGGATGGAGCAAAGCTCCGACATGATGTCCACATTGTACCAGCACTCCCCGCCGGGGCGGCTCCAACCCACGTTTTCAAAGCTGCCGGACATATATTTCTGCCGGTAGAGGTAGTAGGGGACGAAGCCTGCGGCCCGCAGGGTAGGGGCGGCATAGTCCAGCATGGCCTGCACGGCCGCGCCGTCGGGAATGGAGAGCCCCTCCGTCAGAATCCGGCTGCCCTTTTTCAGCGCCAGCGTGTGGACGGTGATGTCATCGGCCCCCAGTTCCAGACATTTGTCCAGAGAACGGCGGAAGCCCTCCGGTGTATCCGCCGGCAGTCCCGCGATGAGGTCCATGTTGACGTGGGAAACCGATAGGCCCGCACCAGCTCCATGGCCCGCACCGTATCCGCAGAGAGCGTGGCGGCGGCCGATGGCGGCGAGGACGTGATCCTCCATGGTCTGAGGATTCACGCAGACCCGTGTGACGCCGTGACTTTTCAGAACGGCCAGTTTTTCGGCGGTGATGGTATCCGGACGGCCGATCTCTACCGTGATCTCCGGACAGGCGGAGAGGTCGAAGGATTCTTCCAGAGCCGTCAGGATGGCATCCATCTGATCCGGCGTCAGGATGCCGGGGTGCCGCCGCCCATGTAAAAAGGCGCAGGGGGCGCAGACGATTGCTGCGCACCATATCCCCGCCGGAGCGGATCTCCGCGATCAGGGCCTTTACATAGGGTTCCACCAGAGAAAAACTTCGCTCCACGCTCTGACTGACAAAAGGAACAGTAGGCGCAACGGGTGGGACAGAAAGGAATACCCACATACAGGTCGATATCCCGCTTTTCCAGCCGCTTCAACGCCTGATAGCCCACGGCACCAGTCTCCAAAGCCAGCGCCGCCCGGTCCTCAGGGACGAAATAGCGCGCCTTCAGTTCCCGCGATTGGCTTCCTCCGGGGTCTTGCCCTCCATCAGCGCCCGTGTGATGGGCTTGTCGGGCCGGACGCCGGTGAGCATCCCCCGGGGGCAGCGTCAGCTTTCCGCGGCGCGGGCGCTTCCGGCAGCTTGGGATACAGATCCAGAAATGCCAGATAGAAGCAGGCCGACGGCGTAGCGCCGCTGGCCTTCTTTTCAAAGTCCGTGCCGGTGAGGGGGGATGCAAAGGTCCCGGCGGCGGTGTATCCGTGATAGTGCAGCTCCGCTGTGACCTGACAGTCCGCTGCCGTTTCCTCGGCGGCAAGGCGGCACCACGCCTCATCTTCCGGCTGTACCGCGTCATAGGTCGGTTTTTCCAGCGGAAAGAGGGTCATCAGGCTCTGTTCGACGATATAGCGCTCGTCATGACCTAAAAATTCCAGCTTCATATCAGCCTTGCTCCCGCAGTGCCATCTGCATATAGGGGTTGAAGCGCCGCTCCCGGTCCAGAGTGCTGGGCTCCATGTGTCCCGGCAGGACCCGGTAGTCCCCGGGAAGGGCGGCCAGCCGGGCCAGAGAGGCCATCATCTGCTTCATGCTGCCGCCGGGAAAGTCTGTCCGGCCGCAGGAACCGGCAAACAGGGTGTCCCCGCAGAACAGGGTATCTCCGCACAGCAGCGTGACGCTGCCCTCGGAGTGGCCGGGGGTGTGAAGCACCTGAAGTTCCAGCGTGCCCACCGTGATGCGGTCTCCCTCGCCGTAGAAATTCACGCCGCCGAAGGGGATCCGGGCCAGTTCACTTTTCAGAGGGAACAGCTGGGTCTGCGGACTGTCAAAATCCGCCTGATGGATATAGACCGCCGTCGGCGGCAGCGTCTCCATCAAAGCCGCCACCGCACCGGTGTGGTCATAGTGGCCGTGGGTCAGCAGGATCTTATCCACGGTGCAGTCCAGCTTTTCGGCGGCGGAGAGGATCAGCTCCGGCTCCGCACCGGGATCGATCACGGCGCAGACCTTAGCCGCTTCATCGCAGAGAATGTAGCAGTTGGTACCGATGGACCCCACCTGCAAGGCTTGGATCTTCATAAGACACACCTCATTGAAATCAGTTTACTCTTCCGTGTCGAACAGGATGGTGACCGGTCCGTCGTTCTGGGAATACACCTGCATATCGGCGCCGAATTCGCCGTGCTGCACGTCAAAGCCCCGCTCCCGGCAGTGGGCCATGAACCGCTCATAGAGGGGGATGGCCAGATCGGGCTTGGCGGCGCCGGTGAAGCCGGGGCGGCGGGAGGAGGTATCGGCGTACAGGGTGAACTGGGACACCACCAGCAGGCTGCCGCCCACCTGCTCAGATTCAGGTTCATTTTTTCGTTTTCGTCCTCAAAGACCCGCAGGTTGCAGATCTTGTCCGCCAGCTTGTCGGCGGTGGCCTCCGTGTCATTGGGGCCGACGCCCAGCAGCACCAGAAAGCCGGTGCCGATCTGGCCGTTGACTTTTTCACCGATGACCACGGAGGCGTTTTTTACGCGGGTAACAACTGCACGCATGGTAGCAACTCCTTATTTAATACCCGAAAGGGTATGCTTCGTAATGGGCCTTGCCCGCAAATCGGGCAGATCCGTGTGTTTTGCATTTTATCAAGAGCGGTTCTTTGCGGCAGCGGAAAAACCCGTTTCCAATGCCGCGAAAGATCAGCCCACAGGCCGGTTGACCTGCAGAACGCCGGAGATCTGATGGAGCTTGTTCATGAGGGTGGACAACTGCGCGCCATCCTTGATCTGGATCTCGATGCGGATGATGGCGAAGCCGTCCTCCGTGCTGCGGGTGTTCAGTCCCAGCACAAAGGTTTTGGTGGTGGAAAGGGCGGAGGAGATGTCCAGCAGCAGGTTCAGCCGGTCCTTGCACACCGCCTCGATGGTGGTGGGATAGCTGTCATTGGTATCGGTGCCCCAGGAGACATGGATCCAGCGGTCGGGCTGCTCCTTCCGCTTTTCCTCCGAGGCGTTGGGACAGTCCGCCCGGTGGACGGACACGCCGTAGCCCCGGGTGATGAAGCCCACGATGTCGTCTCCGGGGACGGGGGTGCAGCATTTGGAGAACTTCACCAAACAGTTGTCCAGACCTTCCACGATAATGCCCTGCTCGCTCTTGACGGCCTTGGGCTGCTTGGGAGTGTCCGCAGGCTTAGGGGTCCTCCTTGGGCTCCGCCACAGCCTCTGCCAGCATCTGCTCCTGCTGCCGCTGCTGCTGGCGGCGCTGCAACTCGCCCTGGATCCGGCTCACCGCCTTCTGGGCGGTGAAGCCGCCGTAGCCGATGGCGGCGTAGAGGTCGTCCAGGGAGGGATAGGCCACTTTTTCAGCAGCACCGGCAGGAATTCCGGGTCCAACACGTCTTTCATGGCGATGCCGCAGTGGCGCAGCTCCGCGTCAAGGCGGAGCGGCCGTTGGCAATGTTTTCCTCCCGCTCTTCCTTTTTGAACCACTGCCGGATCTTGGAGCGGGCCTCGGTGGACTTGGCGATTTTCACCCAGTCCCGGCTGGGGCCTTTGGCATTCTTTGGAGGTCAGAATCTCCACAATATCACCGTTTTTCAGCACATGGTCCAGCGTGACGATGCGGTTATTCACCTTGGCGCCCACCATGCGGTTGCCCACGGCGGAGTGGATGGCGTAGGCAAAGTCGATGGGCGTTGCCCCGGCGGGGAGGTTCTGCACGTCGCCGTTGGGGGTGAACACGAACACCTCGTCGGAGAACATATCCACCTTCAGGGAGTGGATAAACTCCTCAGCATCGGCACCTTCCTGGTTTTCCAGCAGACGGCGGACCCACTCGTACTTGCCCTCGGTGCCGGCGCCCTGGCCGTTTTGCTTGTACTTCCAGTGGGCGGCCACGCCGTACTCGGCGATCTCGTGCATTTCCCGGGTGCGGATCTGCACCTCGAAGGGGATGCCGTCAGTGCCCATGACGGTGGTGTGAAGGCTCTGGTAGCCGTTGGGCTTGGGGGTGCCGATATAGTCCTTGAAGCGGCCCAGAATGGGCTTGTAGAGGTCATGGATCACGCCCAGCACGTTGTAGCAGTCGCTGACGGTGTCCACCACCACCCGGAAGGCGAAGAGGTCGAAAATCTCGTCGAGAGATTTGTTCTGGCTGAACATCTTCCGATAGATGGAGTAGGGGTGCTTCATGCGGCCATAGACGATGTGCTCGATGTTCATGTCCTTGAGCCGCTGGTCGATCTGAGCCTGGGTGCGGCTCATGAGAGCGTCATACTCCGGGCGCTTGGCGTCCAGCTTGGAGACGATCTCCTCGTAGCCGATGGGGTCCAGATATTTTAAGGACAGGTCCTCCAGCTCCCACTTGATGCGCTGCATACCCAGCCGGTGGGCGATGGGGGCATAGATCTCCATAGTCTCCAGGGACTTTTGCTTCTGCTTGGCAGGAGACTGGTACTCCATGGTGCGCATGTTGTGGAGCCGGTCGGCAATTTTGATGAGGATCACCCGGATGTCCTTGCTCATAGCGATGAGCATCTTGCGCAGGTTTTCCATCTGCTCGTCTTCCTTGGTGGCGTACTGGATGCGGGTCAGCTTGCTGACGCCCTCTACCAGATCCGCCACCGTGGGGAGGTGAGCTTGGCCACATCCTCGTAGGTGGCGGGGGTGTCCTCAATGACATCGTGGAGCAGGGCGGCCTCGATGGACTCGGAGTCCAGGTGCAGTTCCTCCGCCACGATCTGCGCCACGGCTAAGGGGTGGGTGATATAAAGCTCACCGCTTTTGCGGCGCTGCTCGCCGTGATGCTGCTTGGCGAATTCATAGGATTCCCGGATGCGCTTGAAATCCGCGCCGGGATTGTATTCCCGGACGGTGTTCTCCAATTTCTCAAACTGTTCGTCAATCGTCACTGCGAATCACCTCGTTTAACCTCCGCACCGCCCCGGAGACGGCGCAGGCAGGGAGAGGCGTAAAGATCCACCTTTCCCTGAATGGGATTGAGACATAGCGTAACCCGGTCCTCCTGCCGGGACAAGGAGATGAGTCCCCGCTCCTGAAAGACCGTCAGGGCCAGCGCGGCCCGGAGAAAACTGTCGCAGCCGCCTACCTGCGCCGCCAGAGAACGTAGATAGGGCAGCAGGTCCGTTTCCAGCTTGCCCTGCTTCAGGTGCCGGTCCAGAATCCGCCAGAAGGCGGCAAACTGGTCCCGGGAGATCATGAGCCGGGCGGTCTCCTGGGCTGTGAGGGGCTGCTCCCCCGTCAGGCGGTGCAGCAGGTCCATGGATTCCGCCTCATGGCGGCTGGGAGTCAAAGAGGGACGCAGGTCCACCAGCTGCAATTGCAGTGTGGTGTTGCCCCGGAACGTGTTGATCTGGAAATAGAAGGCCGCATCCACCCGGCAGCCGGGCTCCAACTGAGCGGCGGCCTCCGGCATGGAGAAGAAAATGGCGTCAAACCGGCTGGGACCCTTGCTGAGCCGCAGCTTCAGATGCTTGCCCTGCCCCACCGGCTGCACGCTGTCCACTGTAGCCCCCAGCAGGGCGAACACCGGCCGGGGGTTTCCGGCGCCGTAAGGCTCCAGCTGGTCCAGCTGCTCCACCTGCTCCAGCGTCATATCCGCCGGGTTGGAAATGGCGGCGTCTACCTCCAGACAGCTCACCGCCCGCTCACCGCCGGAGGCGGCCTTTACGAAGCGGTTCATCCGCTGGCGGAAGGTATCAATGTTTTCCTCCGGGATGGTAAAGCCCGCTGCCAGCTCGTGGCCGCCGAAGCCATCCAGCAGATCGGCGCAGGACTCCAGGGCGGCAAAGAGGTTGAACCCACCGTAGGACCGGCAGGACCCTTTGCCCGTACCGTCCTTGAGGTGGATCATGAAGCTGGGGGCAGGAGTATTTTTCACTCAGGCGGGAGGCTACGATGCTCACCACCCCCTGATGCCAGTCGTCGCTGGAGAGCACCAGCGCGTTGCGCTCCTCCGGCCGCAGCTTCTCGATCTGCGCCACGGCGTCGGCGCAGATGGACTGCTCCACCGCCTGCCGCTCCCGGTTCAGATCGCACAGCCGTCTGGCCAGCTCCTCCGCCCGGGCGGGATCGGTCTCCTGCAAAAGGTCCGCGGCCAGATCCGCCGCGCCCATGCGGCCCGCGGCGTTGATCCGGGGCGGAGAGAACGAAGCCGATCTGGATGGAGGTAATGGGCTTGCCCAGCAGTCCCGCCTCCTTCAAAAGGGCGTGGATGCCCACAAAATCCGTGTGGGTCAGGGCGGCAAGGCCGCAGGAGACGATGGTGCGGTTCTCGCCCTCCATCCGCATGACGTCGGCGATGGTGCCGATGGCGGCCAGGGTGCAGTACCGGGCAAAGAGGGCGTCCTCCCGGTCCGGCCCGCCCAGGGCCAGCACCAGCTTCAACGCCACGCCTACGCCGGCCAGGTACTTGAAGGGATAGGCGTCGTCGGGCCGGTGGGGGTCCACCACCGCCACGGCCCGGGGAGGTTTTCCTTACATTCATGGTGATCTGTCACCACCACGTCCAGCCCGATGGAGGCGGCGAAGTCCACCTCCTCGTTGCCGGTGATGCCGCAGTCCACGGTGATCATCAGCGTGGCCCCCTGATCCCGCAGGCCCTGAATGGCGTCTTTGCTGAGGCCGTAGCCGTCCTCGATCCGCCGGGGGATATAGCGCAGGCAGCGGGCGCCGCAGCTTTTCAGATAGTCCAGCAGCAGCACCGTGGAAGTGATACCGTCCACATCGTAATCGCCGAATACGGCGATGATCTCATCCTGAGCCAGCGCTTTCTGAATCCGGGCAACAGCCTTGTCCATATCCCGCATCAGCATGGGGGAAGATCGTCAGCGTGGTCTCCCGCTCCACGCCTCTGCGGCGGCCTCCGCCGTGGTGATGCCCCGGGCGGCCAGCACGGTGGCCAGCAGACTGGGGTAGCCGGCTTCCTTCAAAAGGGCAGTGTCCTGTTCTGATGCCGTACCGATATGCCATTTCTGATACTTCATTCGGACACCCCCCATTCTCAAATCAGCCGGAACAAACAATGTTCCACATTAACAAACATACAGTATAGCAGAAAAACACCGGAAGGCAAAGCACATATTTATACAGAAAGGGACTGTTTCGGCGGCTGAGACTGCTGATTTTTCGATTTCCCGGACAGAACGGGCCATCTTCAACCGAATATGCGGCCGGAAACGCAAAAAGCCAGCGCTCCCGTAAGGGAACGCTGGCAAGGTTTCTTATTCGGCAGGCTGGTCCTCTGCGGTTTCCGCAGGCAGGACGTACCGGCTCAGATTCTGCTGAAGCTGGAAGGAGAACTCGTCATTCTTCTTCAGACTGTGGAGATAGGCGTGGGAGGCGGCCTGTTTTTCCTGCTCCTCAATGACGCTGACCGCGATGTTGGAGCAATGATCGCCCACACGCTCGGCATTGTTCAGCAGATCGTTGAGGATGAAGCCGAGCTGGATGGTGCACTGGCCGCTTTGGAGCCGCCGGATGTGACGGCTGCGGATCTCCTCCGTGAGAAGGTCCATAGTCTCCTCCAGAGGTTCCACCTGCCGGGCCATCTGGGGATCGTCCGACTGGAAGCTGCGTAGGGCGCTGTTCAGCAGATCCTCCAGCAGGGCGGTCAGCACATCCACCTCTTCCCGGGCAATGGTGGAGAAGGTCAACTGCTTTTCATGAAGCTCCTTGGCGGATTCCTGCAGGTTCAGAGCGTGGTCACCGATGCGCTCAAAGTCTCCGATGGCGTGAAGCAGGCGGGAGACGGTGCGCATATCGGCGGAGGAGGTGCCGTGCTGAGAGATCTGGACCAGATAGCTGCCCAGATGATCCTCATAGATATCCAGCTTGTCCTCATTGGACAGGATCTGTTCCTCCCGGGCGCCGTCATACTGGATGAACTGGGCCAGAGCCAGCTGCATGCTTTCCAGCGCCAGAGCGCCCATGCGGTTGGTCATGACGGCGCATTCGCTGACAGCCACGCCGGGGGTCCGCATCAGCCGGGGGTCCAGGAAGGCGAAGTCAGAGGGCTTGTCCTCCGTGGAGATCACCTTCTTGGCAAGGCGCTCCAGCTGCCGGCTGAAGGGCAGCAGCACAAAGGGTGGTGCAGACGTTGAAGATCGTGTGGCAGAATGCGATGCCAACAGCGCCGATGGGTTCTGTCAGGAAGGGCAGATTCAGGAACATCTCACCGCCAAACAGGGCCAGCAGACCCAGAGCGGTGCCGATGAGGTTGAAGGAGATGTGGATGACGGACACCCGCTTGGCATTGCGGCTGACGCCGATAGAGGAGATCAGAGCCGTAACGCAGGTGCCGATGTTCTGGCCCATGATGATGGGGATAGCGATGCCGTAGGTGACGGAGCCGGTCATGGCCAGTGCCTGCAAAATGCCCACGGAGGCGGCGGAGGACTGGATGATGCCGGTGAAGGCGGCGCCTACCAGCACACCCAGGAAGGGATTGGTGAAGGCAGTCATGAAGTGGGTAAAGCCCGGCATATCTGCCAGAGGAGACACCGCACCGCTCATCAGCTCCATGCCGTACATTAGAATGGAAAAGCCCATCATGACACGGCCCACGTCCCGGCGGCGCTGCTTTTTTGAGCCCATAATGAGCAGAATACCGATGAGAGCCAGCAGGGGGGAGAAATTTTTGGGCTTGAGGAAGTTGACAAAGAAGTTCTCGCTTTCGATGCCGGTGAGGGACAGCAGCCACGCCGTCAGGGTGGTGCCGATGTTGGAGCCCATGATGACGCCGATGGTCTGTCTCAACTCCATGACGCCGGAGTTCACCAGGCCCACCAGCATCACCGTCATGGCGGAGGAGGACTGGATGGCAATGGTGATGCCCGCGCCCAGCAGCAGACTTTTGAAGGGGCTGGAGGTCATGCGCTTGAGCATCCGCTCCAGCTTGCCGCCAGCCATTTTTCCAAACTTTTGGACATGACGGTCATGCCGTACAAGAAGAACGCCAGGCCGCCGCAGAGGGTAAAGAGAAAATGTTCATATCAGATCCTTTCTGCCCGAAGTATCCATCGGACCAGGTATGCATCTCATTTATAGTATGACACTCTATTCCTGATTATAAGTGGTAAAGCGGGATGTGCCTATTGACAAAGCGGACAAAAACGGAGAAATCCAACGGCAAGACATACTGTGTGCGCAAACTGGCCAAAGAATGTCCGCGGCAGACATACGATGCGCTGCAGTCCGAAACCAGCCATAAATCGTGATGGTATATTCATAAGTACGGTTAATGCCTGCGGCGGCTGACCTCTGAAATGAATCTGTGAAAAGTGCCAAACGAAAACGATTTTCCCTGTGCACGATAACAGTTTTACACTTTGAGCAAAGTTTAAGATTGAATGTTTGCCATGTTTGTGCTAAATTAATACTGTCAGGAATTCGGCTTTTTGCCGGAAACATCCTGAAAAAAAGAAAAGGAGCAAAATGAAGAATGAAGAAGTTGTTTGCACTGTCTCTCGCACTGGTAATGACTTTTGTCTCTGGCTGCCTGCGGCGGCAAGAAGACCGAGGCCCTGCCGACACCGAGAACAAGACCGAGACCGAGACCCCCACTACCGGCGATGTCAAGGTCGCTGTTGTCCCTGAAGACCCTGGCCTCTGAGTACTGGGGCTATGTGGAGGCCGGCTGCAAGGCCGCCGGTGATGATCTGGGTGTTGACGTGGTCGTGTTGGCCCCGGCGCTGAGCGATATCGAGGTCAGGTTTCATGATCGAGCAGCAGATCGGCGCTGGCTGCGACGCCATCGTCTGCGCTCCCAACGATGCTGGTGCCGCTCAGGGCGCTCTGCGGCGCCATCGACGCTGGCATCCCGTGCTGGCTGTTGACACCAACGTTGGCATCGCTGGCCAGACCTCTTTCGTGGGCACCTCCAACGTGGACGCTGCTTATGAGGGCGGCAAGTGGGCCATCGAGCAGGCCGGTACCCGACGCCAAGGCCGTCATCATCTACGGTCAGGAAGGCGACAACACCTCCAACATGCGTATGGAAGGCTATGAGAAGGCCTGCACCGAGGCTGGCGTGGAAGTTCTGGCCAAGCTGTCCGGCAACAACCTGACCGACGGCGCTACCAAGGCCATGGAGGACCTGCTGAACGCTTATCCCGACCAGATCGACATCGTGCTCTGCCACAATGACGATACCGCTATCGGCGCTATGAACGCCTGCAAGTCCGCCGGCGTGTCTGACATCACCATCGTTGGTTTCGACGGCAACGCTCCTCCGCCGTGAAGCTGATCCTGGACGGCGAGCTGGTGAAGGCTACCGTCGCTCAGCAGCCCTATGAGATGGGCTATCAGGTGGTCGAAGGCTGCCGTGAAGGCTGTCAAGGGCGAGTCCGTTGGACGAAGTCATCAACGCTCCCGTTCAGGTTGTTGTCACCGCTGAGAACGGCCAGGCTTACCTGGACAACCTGGAGGCCATGAAGGGCTAATTCAGCCTGACTGCTATCCATAGCTGAAAAGCGAAAAAGCCGGAATAGCGGCAGGTTTTTCTGCCGCTGTATTCCGAAAAGCCGATCATGCGCGTGCCTGCAAGCGGAAACCTGATGGGTTCCCACGGCGGAACGGAGAATTTTCGGCACGCCGGGATCTGGCAGGAACCATTCTCTGTCTGATCCCGGTTACAATACGCACAGAAGAAAACGATTAAACAGCAAGCACATTTCAACGAAAATAACCCCGGGAATCGGGATCGAGAGCGCTTCCGCTGCGGCGGCGGTTCGGAAATCAGGAAAACAGAAACGAGGTAATTCCATGAGCGAGTATGTTGTCGAGTTGAAGAACATTACCAAACGTTTTTCCTGGTGTCGTCGCGTTAAAAGACATGTCTATCGGCATCAGACCCGGTGAGATTCACGGTCTGATCGGAGAAAACGGCGCAGGTAAATCCACCTTGATCAAGGTGCTCACCGGCGTTCACACTCCGAGGAGGGGGAGATCTTTGTGGACGGCCAGAAGGTCGTTTTCAACAACCCTGTTCAGTCCCGCGAGGCGGGCATTGCCTGCGTGTACCAGGAGCTGAACATTGTCAAGCAGCTGTCTGTCACGGATAACGTTTTCATGGGACGCGCCGTTAAGAAGGGATTGCTGCTGGATTATCCCCGGATGCACGCCGAGGCGGAAGAAGCGCTGAAAACACTGGGACATCCGGAGATCAACGTCCACCTGGAGTGCGGTAAGCTGGGCGTGGGTCAGCAGCAGATGGTGGAGATCGCCAAGGCTGTGTCCCTGGATGCCAAGCTCATTATCATGGACGAGCCGACTTCTTCTTTGGGTAAGGAAGAGATCGAGCAGTTGATGGAGACCGTCCGGGGCCTGAAGGCCAAGGGCGTGGCCATCCTGTTCGTCTCTCATAAATTGGAAGAGCTGTTCGAGCTCTGCGACCGGGTCACCGTCATGCGGGACGGCGAGCACATCATCACCGAGGATACCGTGAACCTCACGGAGGACTCCCTCATCAACGCCATGGTGGGCCGGACGCTGGACAACCTGTATCCCAAAGAGTTCGGCGTCAAGGGCGACGTGTGGCTGGAGGCCAGGAACCTCAACGAGGCCGGCGTCCTCCATGACGTGAGCTTCAAGGCCTACGGCGGCCAGATCACCGGCTTTGCCGGGCCTGGTGGGCGCCGGGCGGACGGAGACCATGCGGGCCATCTTCGGCGCCGACAGGTTGGACAGCGGCGAGATCTACGTCAAGGGGGAGAAGGTACATATCCGGACGCCGAAGGACGCCATCAAGAGAAAGATCGCCTTCCTGACAGAGGACCGTAAGGGTCAGGGTCTGGTGCTCAACCTGGATCGTGCGGACCAATCTGGTCCTGGCCAATATGAAGGGCTTCTCCAACGGTCCCTTCTTGGACAAGGACCGCATTGAGCAGGCGGGCAATGACAATGTCAGCGCCCTGAAGATCAAGACCCCCTCCCTGAATGAGGTCGTCGGCCAGCTGTCCGGCGGCAACCAGCAGAAGGTGGTTATCGGCAAGTGGGTCAATACCGACGCCGACATCTTTATTTTCGACGAACCCACCCGCGGCATCGACGTGGGCGCCAAGATCGAGGTTTACCGTGTCATGAACGACCTGGTCAAGGCCGGCAAATGTGTGATCATGGTCTCCTCCGAGCTTCCGGAGATCCTGGCTATGAGTGACCATGTGGTAGTTATGCGCGGCGGCCGTGTGATGGCTGATATTGACCGGGACACGCCGCACTTCAATTCCGAAGACATCATGAAAGCGGCCTGGGGAGGAGAATTAGACTGATATGAAAAACACGAAAATGAAAGAGCTTCTGCAAAAGCTCGGTACACTGATGGCCCTTGCCATCCTGGTTTTGATTTTCTGCATCACCATGCCGGACAAGTTCATGAAGGTCGGTAACTTCATGAATATCCTGAAGCAGGCTTCCATCAACTGCCTGATCGCCTCCGGCATGCTGTGCGCCCTGATTACCGCCGGTATCGACCTGTCCGTTGGTTCCAACTGCGTGTTGTGCACCTGCACCATCGGCGTTATGGTCCAGTCCGGCATCACGACCCCCTTCCTGCTGGTGCTCTGCGGCCTGGCCGTCAGCACCCTGGCCGGCTTCATCAACGGTACGCTGCTGACCCGTCTGGATCTGCCCCATCCTTTCGTGTCCACCATGGGCATGAAGAACGTGCTGTGGGGCCTGGCACTGGTCATTACCGGCTCCAAGTCCATCGCCTTCACCAACACCGGCATTGACGGCCTCATGTGGATCGGCGGCGGCTCTCTGTTTACCACCTATTATGAGGGCACCACCAAGGTGAAGTTCCCCGGCATCCCCTTCAGCTTCGTTCTGGTCATCATTGTGTTCATCATCTTTGATATTTTCCTGCGCAAGACGGCTCTGGGCCGCCAGATCTACTGCGTGGGCGGCAACCCCGAGGCAGCCCGTCTGTCCGGTATCCCCTCCAAGAACGTGCTGACCTTCGTTTACACCCTGTCCGGCTTCATGGCCGGTATGGCTGGTATCGTGTCTGTTGGCCGTCTGGCTTCTGCCAACGGCAATGCCGGCTCCACCTATGATAACGATGCCATCGCGGCCTGCATCATCGGCGGCGCTTCCTTCACCGGCGGCAAGGGCACCATCTGGGGCACCCTGATCGGCGCCCTGCTGATGGCGGTCATCCGCAACGGCCTGAACCTGGCCGGTGCCAAGAACGATGTCCAGTACATCGTCATCGGCTCTGTTATCATCCTGGCCGTTACCATCGACGTCTTCCGTAATAAGATGGAGGCCAAGGCCCGTAAGATGGCTGCACAGTAAATCGTCCCCGGACGCACTGTTGAGTTGAATTACGCCGCCGCGAAAGCGGCGGCGTAATTTATTTTGAACCGATCAAGTTGAATGGAAGGAGACTGCTTATGACGGAACTGCGTGTTGGCATTGCCGGTCTGGGGCGGCTGGGCCGGTCCATGCTGCCAACCTTGCCCACAAGATTCCCGGCGCGGTCCTGACGGCGGCCTGCGTGCCCGGCGCGGACAGTCAGGCGTATGCCCGTCAGGAATTGGGACTTGAAAAGGTGTACGGCGATTTCAGGGAGATGGTCGCTGATCCGGAACTGGACGCGGTGGCCATCGTGTCCCCCTCCGGGGAGCACTGCTGGCAGATCGAGGCGGCGCTGGACGCGGGGAAGCACGTGTTTTCCGAAAAGCCTCTGGGCGTTACGATGGAACAATGCCTTCAGGCGGAGGCTGCCGTGGCCCGGCACCCGGAATTGGTGTGTATGCTGGGCTTTATGCGGCGCTATGACAAGTCCTACGCCTATGCCAAGGAAAAAATCACTGCGGGGGCTATCGGTACGCCCTATCTGGTGAAATCCACCGGGATCGATCCGGAAGCCGTGGTGGAGGGGGCCATCCGGTACAGCGGGACCTCCGGCGGGATCTTTCTGGATTCTGCCATTCACGACATCGACCTGATGCGCTGGTTCCTGGGGAGCGAGGCTGCTGGAGGTCTACGCCATGGGCTGTACCTTTAAGCATCCGGACTTCAAGGCTGCCGGGACGATGAGACCGGCGTCGCCGTCTACAAATTCAAAAACGGCGCTATGGGCATGGTCCATGTGGGCCGCACCGCCCCCTACGGCTACCATATCGAAACGGAGATCGTAGGCACGGAGGGCACGATCCGCATTTCTGCCGTGCCGGAGAAGAACCGGGCTATGGTCTACGATGTGAACGGCGCCCGAACCGAATGTGTGGAATCCTTCCCGGAGCGGTTTGCAGAGGCGTACCTCACGGAAATGGAGGAATTTGTCCGCTGCGTCCGGGAGGGGCGGAAGCCGGATACCGGCGTGGAGGATGGCATCTATGCCACACGGGTGGGCTACGCCACCACGGAGGCGTGGAAAACCGGGAAGATCGTCAAAATCTGATCCTTTTGCGGAGCAGAGCTCCAACCTGCAAACCAGTCAACGATGATAGGAACCGGCGCACAGGATGTCCCGTGCGCCGGTTCTTTTGGGAGTGTTTACCGCCCGCAGTGACAGCCGCCGGAACAACCGGCGCAGCCGCCGCTGCATCCGCAGGTGTGCTTACCCTGCTTTTTCTGCCGGATGAGATACCGGACAATGGAAATGACAACGGCAAATAAGACAAGAGAAATGAGGAGGGTAGAGATTGGCACTCAACCAGGTCAGCATGGAAAATCACTCCTTTGAAAGAAATAGAAGATGGAAGATATAGAATGGAGGGTGAGGGAAAAATCAGACCTTAGTGGAAAGCTTGGTAGCTTCCTTGTAAGGACGAACCAGCATGTAGATGATAAAGGCCAGAGCGGCAATGGCAGCGATCAGGCCGATGATGCTCAGGTCACCGGTGAAGGCCTT
>VOFB01002395.1_pt1 | contig 34576 bp, 45 predicted proteins | sample 5384141 | NCBI WGS metagenome assembly VOFB01 (sample SAMN12384721, study PRJNA508395) | human gut metagenome | isolation source: healthy gut A | host: Homo sapiens | reverse complement strand
TTCACTCAAAATCGGCGATTTTTTAAAAAAAATTTTTTAATATTGCACAAAACCGTTTTATCTCGTTTGTGCAATATTAACCGACATATAAAAGAACAAAACTTTTTGTAAGAATATTATATCAGCCATTCGGAATAATATCAATTATATTTGATATTGTTCTTTTATTCTGTTAGCTACTCACATTACAGAAACGTCAGTATCGGTGCATATTTCATTTTCGTTGCGAATTTTCATGTACCGTTATTGTTATGTCAAACTGTTTTTCCTCCTGAGGGAGCAACTCCCATACTGCATTGTTCCGAAGCGCACGTGAAACTGAGTCATAATAGCCTGACGACGGTTCCCATGCACAATTATAATCGCCTCTGAAACCGCCAGCAGTTATCCAAAAGCCGAGATACGGGAGTACATTATTATCCCATTCTATATCTGCCTGTACATCCTTTCCCTATAATCGATGCCACATTTACCCTCACTTACCGCTCCGCATATATAAAATTTTTCATATCCATTCGAACAAATTTCATCAGTTCCTATACTGTATCTATCGCCGAAAAATTTATGCATTTCTCTTTTGTTGTTTAATTTTTCATCACACAAAGCATTTTCAATTAAATCAGTTCCTTTTGGAAATATAATATGCATGTCTTCATATAAATCAAACAAACAGTGCATTGTATAGAAACACGGATATATATTCTCTGATATATTTTTTATTCTGTACTTCAATATAAGACTGTTTTTATTCAAGCTTATTCGTTTTTCAAAGAAATACACATCATTTTCTGAATATAATACAATATCCTCATTATCAATAAGCATATTCATTCTTGACGTCCAAATGTCACCATGATCATTATAAGTAATCTCTGCCCGAATATATAATTTTTTCAGCATCAATATTGGGAAAGGTATCATCAAATCCGGTTGCCGCATACTTTTCAAAGCTATCACCTTTTTGAGGAATATCTAAATTACTGTGTTTGGGTTGAAAAGCAGTTCAAAATTTTTATTATTGAAATACAGCGATGATATATTTCCTCCACGTTGATAATCGACAATCACGCGTCATATTCCGTTATCTATTTTAATATCACCGTTATTTACGCAAAACCCTTATTTAACATATGAATTTATTCCTTTCACAATTTTCTCAAGATGTTCTATATCTCCCTCTGACAGCTTTCCGTTTTTATCAGGCGGCAAATTAATGACTACATTATTTTTTGAGAAAATGCCCTGATACAATTTTGCACAGTTTGAGAAATATCCGTAAATTCTTTCTTTTCATATTCATAAGAGTTGAACCATGAAAATCCTTCGCGTGAGCATATTGTTGTCATTCAAACGGCAAATAATATTTTTCTCCTTTATATGTATATATTTTTCGGATCGTTCTCTGAACACGGATACGGATCCCATAAACGAAAATCAGACGGAAACATTCTTATAGGATCACCTTTCAATACAACGTTCCGGCATATAGCGTTCTTCAGGCTCGAGTGTATTTCTTCCGATAGTATGATTTATTCCATCTGACATGACGGATTTATATTTTTTACCATATCATAGAGAATATCAAATTTAAGGTGTTTCCGGGTTTATCCTAACTTCCGTCGAGCCATAATTCGCATATATTTCACCATAATGGGTTAGTAGCTCATATATCTGCGTTCTCATATACGGTAAATATCCTTCTCTAAAATTCTTTATACAAAATTGAATTTCTATCCCATAGTGAATAATATATTCCCTGCAATGAAATTCCGTACTTTTTACATGCTTTTTAAAAACCTTCAGTGATAACATCTGTCATACAAGCCGTATTTTTTTCACAATAATCCGTTGTATCGGTATTCCATATGCAAAACCCATCATGATGTTTATTGTTATTATCACATATTTCATACCGTTTTCGCCAAGCCGTTTTCAAATCATCCGTCACAATCAAGTGATGATGGATTATATAGCATTTTGTCTAATTGACCGTCCGACCATTCACAGTTTGCAAAAGTATTTATTCCAAAATGTATAAAATATTCCAAACCTGCGTTCAATTTGTTTTAACTTTCGATATTTATCCGGGCATATGCCGCTTTCCTTTGTAATCATAATAATTTCTGTTCCTTTTCTTTCTATAAAGACTTTAATTATACCGTCATCTGCTGAAAATCAAAGTGTCCACAGCTAATGTTACAGCTATATTATATCGGTCAAACAGTGCTCATTCAATAGAGAAACTTTAATTATATATAGAAGTTTTAATATTATTTTCACAGAGAGAATAAGAGATACTAAATTATAAATAACACATCGATTATATCGGAATAAAAAAATCTCTTGCTGTTCAATAGGGGCGTACATTAGCAAGAGATTTTTTATTATCCGGCGGTTAAGGGTTGGAAATGAGAGAGAATATTATTTTGAACCCTTATAATTCAGGGAGTCCGCTTTTATGAAAATGTTTTTAAAGAGTTTTTTCTTTCGCTTATAATTTTAAATTATCGCTCCCCAAAAAACAAGACGAAAAAATATCATTTGTATGTGAAAATATTCAAAACTACAAATAACAAATTATTCAATTTGCATTCCGTATTCTTATATTGCTCTTTAATTAGCCTTTTCTATATAATATTATTATAGAAATGGTATTTAAGGAGGCTTGACCATGAACGTCAAAAACTTGTATGCAGTATCATTAGTCTTTCCTTCTCGTCAACTGCGGAATAGCAGCTTTACCGGTAAGTGCATCCGCCGTTGATACTGGATACGGAGATTTATATATCTCCCGACGTGTAACGACTCAAATTCCGGCAGTTCCTGAATCACCTTTTTAAAACTCTTTGAACGAGCTAAGGCCGGTTAGAGTGCGTATAACAGCAATATGTCCGGCAATATTATCGTCAATATTGCATCCGATGTTTATTATATGGATAACACTCTTGAATTCACCCAAGCAGATTCCTGAACTAACGGTTTTAGTGTAATTTATCGTGGCATTACCGACGAGAACGGAAACAGTCCAATAGTCAGCGGAGGTTTGATATTTCCGACAATTGGGAACTTTATGATGAATCGCTTAATCATTTATAAGCATGAAAAATATTATTGGTCTTTCAGACAATTGTATACTAACAATGACCGCGCTATTCATGCAAGAGTTCTAATCTGGAAAACAAGGAAACCGGGAGGTCCTTACTTCCGTGCTTCAGGAGGATGGCTCATATCCGTTGTTTATAGGCACAAACAACGAATATGCTCAAAAGGCTGGAAATGATGCTGAAATAATATATGGAATTCAAGTTGAGTCAAATTCCTGTGCAAGAATAGAATCATACAATTCTTCTACTGGACGTGTTACTTTCAAAGCACCTGACAACAGTTTTGCATGGAATCACCACACAGGGAGATACACCTTTTTATCTCGAAAAACCTCTCGCCTATCTGGACTCAGAGGGAGAATGGTATCTTGATAAAGACACTTCCACACTTTATTATAAGCCGCGCGAAGGCGAGATTATGAATAAAACCGAAATTATAGCTCCAAAACTTGAAACAATTATTGATATAAATGGCACCGATGAAAATAAGACAGAAAACATTACATTTGATGGCATACAATTTCTTCATTCCAATTGGCTCGCCCCGACAGTTACGGATACTGTAGCGTGCAAGGTGGGTTCCGTTATCAAAGTGAAGCCGGCAAAGACAACAGTGCCATACGCGGAAGCGCACGCTATGACGCACCAAAATCAATGGTACAGCTTAGACACACAAAGAATATCAGCCTTATAAACAGTGAATTTTCTTTTTCCGGCAGTTGGGGAATTATGGGATATGAAGATACCGAGAATACATTTATAGATCATAATGTTTTCACTAAAAATGCCGGTGGAGGTGTTACTACTATGGGCATGGCAGGCAGAGAATGGGACGATCAAACCGAGAATGAGCAGCCGCGTACATATACCGATATGGATGGGCAAAGCCGCTATGACACCATTACCAATAATTATATCGACCATGTTGCATGCGAATATCAAGATATGGTTGGTATAGGCGCAATGCTTCCTCAGCACATGACTATCGCCAACAACGAAATCGGTTATCTCCCATATACTGGCATAAACATAGGCTGGAATTGGCTTGACACCGATCATGGAATGACCGCAAACAAGGTATATCAGAATTACATACATAATACTTGTATGCTTTTACAGGATGGCGGCGGCATTTATTCACTCGGTCGTATGAACGGCGACTCAAATTTCTATTATAATTACATTACAGATATAGAAATGAGCGAATGGGCTCCCTCATAACAATCTGATGGGTATATATTTTGATAACGGCAGTTGCTATAAAAAGCTCAATCAAATGTATTTGACAATACAGTATACTCATTTCAGGCATCTAACCCACCAAACCATGACAATATTTTTTGATGGTAATTTTATAACTGCCCGGCGGTATCAGTAGCATAGGATCTTCTGCAAGCATTGATAATCGTCCGTTCACCTCAGACTCTGTTCCTGAAGCGGCACAAAGAATAATTGATCATGCCGGCATTGACAAAGAACCACGAAAATCCATCTTCAAGAGTCAACCTCGCATTTGGTAAACCCGTTTTCTTCTGAAAATGATGACATAAGTCCGGCTTCAAATGCCACAGACGGCAATCCATCAACATTATGGGAGCAAAACATTGTAAACAGACCTGATTCGTCAAAGGCTATCACGTCTCTCACGATCGATTTGGAAAACGAATATTCTATTGATGAAATTATGATTTCTTTCCAATACGGAAACCGCTCACGCTATAAAATAGAATATTCCTCAGACGGCAATTCATGGGATACATATGTTGATAAGCTATATGAATCACCTTCTTCCTCATCATCCGTATATGAAACAAAATCAAACGTCAGAGGAAGATATGTAAAACTTACCATGAACACCGAAGGCTGGGGTGCCGGTGTATATGAAATATACATATACAGCAACAGTGACAATGTACCTGCTTCTGCGAATATTACTCCTGACTCGGTTTCATATGATAAAAACCGGTATGGAAACAGGCAATACAACTTACTTCATTAGAAAACGGAAGTTCGCTGACTTCACTCAGAAACGGCGACTATACACTTATTGCAGATAAGGATTACGAAAAGCATTGGAACAGTATAACATTAAACACATCATATCTTGACACGCTTACCGAAGGTATAAATATAATTCAAGCTGATTTTGACCACAGTCAACCAAAAACATTACTATTAACGTTTCAGAAAACGACGAAATTACAAATATCGCTCTCGGCAAACCTGTTTATGCGTCTTCATATAATACTGATGAAAACCGATACGCTTCCTATCTTGTAGATGGTGATTCTTCAACACGTTGGGCACAGCAACAAGGAACAGCCGGTCAAACGTCAACAATTGACTTAGATTTAGAGGGCATTTATAATATAACAAAAACTTCTATTGATTTTGAACTTGACAGTGCCGGATACAATTATAAAATAGAGTATTCTATTGACGGCAACAACTATCAGACATTTGTCGACAAGCTGTCACAATCAACAGAAACCAGAAAAGTAATTGACAGCGGAAATATAAATGCTCGTTATTTGAAATTTACCGTAAATAATAACGAGTGGGGAGCCAGCATTTGGGAAATACAAGTCAAAGGCGCACCTGTAAACAACTGGTCAATTCTATCAGCTATATTCAAAAGCGGAACAAACGTTGCCGGTGGAGAAGGCAATCTAACTGTAAAAATCACAGAGCATAATAATGTTGAAGATGCCAACGTATACTGCGCAATTTACAACTCAGATGGTGTTCTTCAATCGACAGCGCTAAGTTCCGCTCCTGAATTCAGTGACAGCGAAACCGACAGAGTTGTATGCAAAGTAAAAATGCCTGAGGAAAAGGAACTTATCTGCTCAAGGTTTTCTCATGGACATCCACTCAAACACCTGTAAGCAATGTATATTCAAAAAGTATTACAGTAAAATAGAGAAATATTGACACATCTTTTCAATTAGCACATCAAGTAAATACCCCTTGTATATGATATGTACCCGCTTTACCTGTCTAAACAGGCTGGCGGGTACATATTATTATCAAAAATGTTCAGCATATAAAAACATCGCATTTTTTGTATTATGCGGTGTTTTTTTTATGCAATATTTTTTTCTTTTCTTCTATTTCCCACGCTCTGCTCTCAAAATCCTTCTCATATTCCGGCAGATACAATCCGAAATTCATAAGGGTACGTCCTGTATATTCTTTGTTATCCACTATATATGTTTTTCCTTCGTCAAGTCCTTTTTAATTTAAGTCGTCTGATTTCTGAATTCGGTTTTGCAAGTTTATTATAATAGAATACAACCGCCTTAGTCTTATCCTCAGACACATACATCCATGATGCGCTTCTGTTTTCAAATGGGTTAATAAGTCGATATAAATCTCCGAAACAAACTATACTGCGTATACGTTTATACTGTTTAATCTGCTCCGAAATATCATAACATTCATCATCTGTAAGTTTTGACAAATCAAATTCATAACCCATAACAGCACTCATAGCCACTTCCGAACGCAGTTTCATAGGTGTTGTACGTCCTACTTGATGATTCGGTACGTCCGATACATGTGCGCATATTGTACTTGACGGATAAACCATTCCGGCTCCGTACTGTATATACATTCTTTCCACTGCATCTGTATTATCGCTTCCCCAATTCTGCGGCATATAATACAATATTCCGGGATCGTTTCTTCCTGCACCGCCGCTGCAGCCCTCAAACAGAATATTCGGGAATGTTGAAACAAGATTTTCCATGAGTTTGTATACGCCACGTATATATCTGTGCATAACTTCGCCTTGTCTGTTCGGTGGAAGTGCCGCCGAATTAGCATCCCTTATGTTCCTGTTCATATCCCATTTTATATTTTAATATCTGCACTGCCAAGAACGGCTGTAAATACATCGGTAAGATATGCCACAACATCATCTCTGCCCATATCAAGCACATATTGATTTCTGCCTTCATGCATTTCTCTACCCTGTATTCTCAATGCCCAATCGGGATGTTTTCTGAACAAATCACTGTCTTCCGATATCATTTCAGGCTCAACCCAAAGTCCGAAACTCATCCCCAATTTGTCAACCTTTTCAGACAAACCTTTAAGAGAACCGGGAAGTTTGTCTGTGTTGACAAACCAATCTCCCAATGACGATTTATCATTATTACGTTTTCCGAACCAACCGTCGTCAAGAACGAAAAGTTCGATTCCAAGTTCCGATGCTTTTTACATATGTTAATAAGTTTATCTTCGTTAAAATCAAAATATGTTGCTTCCCAATTGTTTATAAAGTATAGGTCGTACCTTATCACGCCAAATGCCTCTGCATAAATTTCTGCGATACAGTCTATGAAATGTACGCGACATTTCACCCAATCCGTTCTTTGAATATGCCATTACCAACTCCGGCGTAATAAATTGTTCTCCCTTATTAAGTTTCCATTTGAAATTATGCGGATTTACTCCTGCCTGAAAACGCATTGTTCCGTAAGTTTCCGCTTCCAAAAGCATTTTGAAGTTTCCGCTGTAAACAAGAGAAGAATCCGTATACTTCACCGAAATCCTCTCCCGCATCTTTTCTCATAATAGCCATAAAAGGATTTTCATTCGGGCTGCTCGCCCCCGTCTGCTTTCAATGCCTTGAAAACCTTTTTTTTTTTTTACCTCTGCCGTTTCTATGTGTTTTCACGAATCCACGCACCGTGCAAATTCATATATTTAAAATCACTGTCCGAAAAATCTATACTTGCACTTGCAGCATTTGTTAGGTACACTGCCGTTTGCCGCTTAATACTCTACTGTGACGGCAGATTATCGGCATAGTTTCGCTTATGGAGTAATACAGTTCAACACTGACTCGCTTATATCATCTCCAACCGTTATTATCAGCGTTGTAAATTCTCCACTGCTATTTTCATATATATGCGGCAAACCCTCAATATCCGGTTTTCCTTGAATAATCTTATGCGACTTATATCGCATATTGCACATATCATATCTTCCGTCTTCATATTCAAATTCCAGTGCCGGAGAACGCATGTCCTGTGCTCCGAACATTGGATATTCCTGCGGCAACCACATCAAGAGAATATTTATAATCCTTGCCCTCATAAGCTGAAAATGACGCTCTGTCACGCTAAGAATATATATATTATTACTGTCTATTCGTTTTCCATAATATATATGAAGCAAGTCTTTGTACTTTGATAATTCAATACAATAGCTTATGCTATCGTTATAAATATGAAATATATTATTATTAAATTCAATTGGCATAATAATCACCGTAACCTTTCTACTTAAAAACTGTTTGAAAAAATTAACGCCTTATCTATGGCAGATAAGGCGTTAAGTAACATCTTCTTATTTCATTCCCCATAGTTTTAGCTTTTTCTGATAATTTTCAGTTATAATCTTCTCAACATTAGCCTCATCAAGGCTCTCGCCTCAGACATAAAAGCTATCCCATACGGTATTAAATTCTTCTTCACTTGAAGCATTTATAAGTTTTTGTGCTGTATTCAAGTGACAAATCACTAAGCTTTTTATAATTTAGTGCCTCAACAGTTCCGCCGACCGGAGTCAAATCCTCGTAAGGTGAGCAATCCCAAACAGTATCACCATCGTCTTTTTTTGCAAAAGCAGTCGTTTCATCAGAATTCTAAGCATTGTATAGATAATACGGCAAACCGTCCTTAGCATTCGCCATTCTTAACAAAATTGTCCAATATCTCACACCTGTCTTTTTGAATATGCCGATATGTCTGTATTCATTTCATCAAGTGTAGCCTCATCAATTGTTCTTACTCCATCCTTAACAGTATAATTAACTCCATCAATACCGCTCATTATCAGTTTCTGACCTTCATCACTTGCAATAAAATCAAAGAAATTCAATTGTTCTTTTTCAGGATAAGGATTTTGTTGAAGTAATACCTACAATATCCCTAACCCATAGGATTTCTTGAACTATACGTTGTCTTTGACGGATCTACTCCATCTGCAACAACCTTATAAGGCAAATATACGCATCTTCATTGCTTTCGTCAAAATTGTGCTTGCCTCACCGGTATTCCAATATGCCTCAGGCGTAGCAAATACCACACCTGATGTAAGCTTTTTGCTTCCAAAGTTGTTCCTTGTTGGTCGCCCATTCCACATCTAGTAGTCCTTCGCGTTTTATTTGGTTTATGTACTTCATCATAGGTTTGTAATTTTCATCTTTAAAATCAAGCTGCAATGCTCCGTCTTTTTCTGCATATGTTTTTCATACCAAACATGCCCTTAAAGCTTCCAATAGCACTTCCCAATTTTCCGACCACATTGTGCCCGGAATACTCGTTTTTTCCGTCAATATCAGGATGCTTTTTCTTAAATGCCTTAAGATATTCAATAAATTCAGACTGTGTTATAGGTCTGTCCCCGTTTACAACCTCCTCGGGGAGCAACTTCACTCAAATAATCCTTTCTGATCATAAATGCCAAAAACAGGTTCTTCGTCTATGCCGTACCAGTTTGGAAGTCCATAAATATGACCGTCTTCACTTTGGAGCGATTAAGATATTCCCCCGTTCCTTTATATTAGGTGCATATTCCTCAATAAGATCTTCAAGCGGAATTAGTGCTTTTTGCGGATATGAACTTATCAATCATACCGGAACTTCTATCAATTAATATCAAATCCGGATAGTCATTTGATGCAAGCATAAGATTTAATTTTTCTTTTGCATCTCCCGACGCCTGATTATAATCAAGCGTCACACCGGTTTTTTGATAATTTCACTCGAAAACATCATCGTTTCCGAATGATGTAGTTACATTTTTATCGTAAGCCGTAAGAGTAATATTTCCCTCCTCAACCTTTTTATTATTACTCCATCCTGCAAGAGAGGAAACTGCCAAAATTACAGCAGATGCTATTGCAATTATTTTCTTTGTTTTCATTTCATTTTTTCATTCCTTTTTTTTTATAATTATCCTTTTACGCCTCCAATCATAACGCCGGAAACAAAGTATTTTTGTACAAACGGATATACCATAATTATCTGTATTGTAGATACTATTTTAGCCGTCATTCTTATACTGTCTGAAGATGTTGCCTGACGTCTTGCAGCATTGGCAGCCGCTCCCGCTGTATCGGTCAGACTTGCTGTCTGATATTGATTAAGTATGTTCATCATTACTGCCTGTAGCGTTTTAAAGTTTTGCTTACTTGTGTATAAATATGAATCAAAGAATGAATTCCAGATTTATCGCTACAAACAATGCGATTGTCGCTATTATCGGCACCGACACCGGCATAAAAAATCCTGAAAAAATATTACTATATCATTTGCCCCCGTCAATAGTTGCCGGATTCTTCCAACTCTTTTGGAGCTGTGACATATAGCTGTTAATAAGTATCATGTAATATACACTTTATAATTGAAGGAACTATATATACCGCAAAATTATCTATAAGTCCCAAGCTTTTATATACCATATATGTCGGAATTATTCCGCCTCCAAAAATACATTGTAAAGACAAATATTTTCTCCAAAACTTATATGCCACAAGTTCTTTTTTTGTAAGCACATATGCAAGCATTGAAGTAAACAATACCGAAAGAGGTGTTCCTATTATTACTCTTAACACGCTTGCAGCCATAGAGTTTAAAAACTCCTTATCTTTCATAATAACACCGTATGCACTGAAATTCAATACTCGAGGCAATAGCGACAGTCCGCCTTTCATTGTATCCATAGGATCGTTTATAGATGCTATAAATACATACCAAAACGGATAAAATGTTACAATGAATAAGATTGTTAAAATATTACGCATATGGTATCCATTGCAATATCACTTTTAGTCCTTTTTAATTCCATATTTCTTCATTTCAGCACCTCCTTTACATTATGTGTGCACTGTCAAATTTACGCGATATATTATTTACAATAACCAACAGCACAAATGATATTACCGATTTAAACAATCCCACAGCCGCACCGTATGAATACATAGACTGGTTGAATACCAAACTTATAAGAATACAAATCTATAACAAGTGCATAATCCATAATTTGATTATTCTGCATAAGTAGTTGCTGTTCAAAGCCCGCGTTCAGTATGCCTCCTACGGCAAGTATAAGCATAATAACTATCGTGTCTTTCAAACACGGAAGCGTTATATACCATATTTTGAAGTCGCCTGCACCAACAACTCTGCCTATATTGCAGCGTCTATTCCCGATATTGCAGACAGATATATTTATTGAGTTATAACCCATACCTTTCCATGTATTAGCAATCGCTATAATCCACCAGAAATACTTTCCGTTTTGGAAATATTGTATAGGCTCATCTATAAGATGTAATTTTAAACAAATTGCATTTATAACACCGTCTTGTGACAAAAGCGTTATAAATATATTTGCAACAACAACCCACGAAATAAAAGTACGGCAAATATGATACTGTCTGTACCCACCTGTTTAAATCTTTCATTCTTATTTCATTAAGAGCAAGTGCTATTATTATCGGTGCCCAATTGAGAATATAATTGTCAAAAAAGACTTGTTGCAAGTGTATTTCTCATTACCTTGTAAAGTCACCGCTATCAAATATAAAATATTTTATCCATTGCAGTCCCACAAATTCACCTGAAAAATGACTGAAAAAACGGCGTTCCGTCCGAACATAATTTGTAAATGCCATATACAATCCGAACATAGGAAGATAGCACATCAGAATTACCCATATTATCGCAGGAATAAGCATTATGTATAAATAACGCTGCCGATACAATCTCGTCTTAAGATTCATTTTTTTGCAGTCGGCATAGCATTCAAATTTTTTTTTATAAGTTGTTGATTTCCCCCGGTTATTCCCCTTTATTTTTATATATACTTGATTCCTCAGGATGAAGTTCAATACTCATTATGTCTTTGACCTGCATGTTTTTTTCCGCTCCACATATCGGTCTGTACAGAATATTCAGTATCTTTTTCCAAACCTATGCGTTCCAAATCTATATTGTATTTTTTTGTTCATTGTGCGCTCATAGTTGAATACCGCCAGATAAAAAGCCATCTTCATCATCCAGCGTGAACAGATCGTTTGTCCACTGTCCTGTATTACCTTCAACAGGTCTAAATGCTTTTCCTTTTTCTCAAGAGCATTAATATCCTCATTTGATGTCAGTTCTTTTGTAAGCTCCCGCATTCCCTTATTTTATATGAGTCGCTTAAAAGCATCATAGTTCCGCATATAACTGCTGAATTATATCTTGTCTCGCTTCTGTTGCCGAAGCAGCAAAACTAATATGATCCGGATCGGTAAACTGATACAAAGTATTGTCCTCCCACCAACCATAATTTAGAGAATTTAGCATATATGACGTTTCGCCTATATCATCTGCAGTATCACACGATATTCTTCTTGCATGTGCATACTGATATGGAAACAGTGGTGCTATCCGAATAGCTTAGAAAAACTTATCTGTATCAACATAGTCAGTAAACATTTTTAGCGCCTGATTATATGCCTGCATACCTGTTTTTACAGCAGGGTCACGATGATTTCCCTCCAAAGCGGCATAGTTGAGAAAATCTATTTTCAAAAACTCAGAGCCACAGTCTATAAACTTATTCATTATATAATCAAGTCTTGCTTTCATAGCATCGCTTGTCGGATCCATAGGCAGTGAGCTGGAATCCTTCTGAATTGCCGCAACTCCACCATTCGGTTCCTCAAGCACAGCATCTCGGTATGTGTAATCATACCCAGGCACTCCCATATTCCACCAAGCCTCAGTAGACCAGAATACAAAGTGAGACCAATATATACCTGCTCTCTGACCATTAACGTGACAATGCTCAACAAATTGCTTGAGTTGATCATCTGAAAAAAAAGAATCCCAATATGAATCAAGGTTAATATATGCCACATCATTATCGCCCTTAAAATCATTATCTCCAAGTTCTTTTATAAAGTTAGATACATCAATGGACTCGTTATAATTTACTTTTGATCCTTGTCCATACCAACTGTTATAACCAAACGGTACGCCATCTTTCCATTCCAGCATTGGGATATTTCTTGTATTTGCATCTCCGTAAGCCTCCATGCCATCGCGCCAATCGTCGAAATATCCAAGGAAAAATCTCGGTGATGTCAGTATGTTTCCGTCTATACTTCCATGCGGGACATAATCATAAGTATCCTTTGCGGACCATATTCCTCCAAATCCGCCAAAGAAGTTTATACTGTTTTTCGCGTGAATACTCGCTTGTTCCCGTCTTAAATGTGTCATGATCAATTGATCCTGTAACTATCGATGCTCTTGAAGTATTGTCATATAATGAAGTAGCCCAATAGCTGATATGTCTACCGTTAATCTCATCTCCACGGTATCTTACCCATCCGTCATTATCATACGGAACAAAAAGTGTTCTTCCATCGTCAATCTCTCCAATATTTACAATCCCGCTACCCATAGCAGTAATCGGAGCAAGAAAATTAGAAGAAATACTTTTTATCAGATTCAATTTCCATATTGGTTATAATGTATTCAAGTCCGTTATACAACCAATATCTCTGACGCATTATCGGAAGTCCGGGTTCATATGAAGTTACCGTATAAAGAGTTCCCTTTCCATAGCCGTCTTCAACGTCTTCCTTCGATACCGTTCTATAAGAATAATCGGAAGATTTAACAGCAGTATTTGTATCGTCACCCTCAAGCTTAGCCACAGCCTCTATACCCTTTACTCTAAGTGTATCGCCGCAGTAAAATCACCTGTTCCATTCTCCATATTATATTTAATCGATACTGTTCCGTTGTCAAAATTTCTCGTTCCTAACGACTTATACCTTGTTTTGCTTTCCGATGATTTTGTCAATTGTATTTTATCAATATCCGGTGCATCGGAATAAGAATTTGTAAATTTGATTTTATGTTTACCTGCTGACAAATTGATTTTTGTGCTTATTGTTTCAGTATTGTAATCCTCTGCGGTAATCGGACAATATAATCTGTCATGATATTTTCCGTCAATATATATTTCCATTCCGCGATATTCAGGAGATGAATACCATATTGTTATTTCATATGTACCCGAATCTGTATTTACATTAAATTCGCACTGCCGTCAGCCTATTCCTGTTATTCCGCTGCTGTTTTTCGCAGTATAAAGATTATTTCTTATCTCTGCACTTCCAAAAAGTTTAGCTTCCGTTTCTTCATAACAGTTATCCATAACTTCCTCGGGAGCAAATACTGTAATGAATCCACCGAGCCCATATTTCCTGCTTCGCCGTATATCTTTACGTCATTTGAACCGGCATTTAGGGAAGTTCAACATATTTCGTCCCTCTTTTTGAAAACTGCATATCCTTTGCCGAGGTAACCTCAACGCTACTGTCACCGGATTTAATATAAAACGGTATGTTACCTGATGATGTATAATCCACTATAATTCCATATACACCGTCATACGGTGCGTATACGTCAAGCAATATATTTCCAAAATCTGTTTTCAGCACCTATATTGGATACAACCGCTCCACCCGAAGCACCGCTACTACTGTTTCTCACAGCGTATCCGCCAAGTCTGCCACCCTCTGCTTCATACTGTCTGCTCTATTTCCACCTTCAGAAAATCAAGCTTTCCTTTTCCAGACAACTGTACTTCATGCCTGCCTTTATCCAAATAAATATCTGAAATTTGATTTTCTCCGTTGAGAGTCATTTCATATATATTATCTCCGGCATCTATCGTCAGTCCGTCACCTTTTCCGCGAAAGTTTATCTTATAGCTTCCCGATACCGGTGCATTAACAATCATTCCCGCTCCGTCTTCAAGCGAAGTAACCTTAAAGTTTTCGCCATCTGTAATCATTCCATATGAAGCTTCTGTACTGCATTGATATCCGTTCACCGCCGCACTTCCTGTACTGGAATTACAGAAGCTGATACTAAAATTGTTATAATGCATGCCGTAAAAATGCTGTTAACTTTTTCAAAAGTCTGCACCCCTTTCTCTTTATTTTTCTTAATTCTATAATACTGTATCTCCACCAATTTTTCAACGTGTAAAAATTTTATCTCATATAGAAAATTTTAATATTCAACAAAAGATTATTGAATATAGGCTTATTTTATGTTAAAATCAATATATAAAATGAAGAAAACAAAATCAACGGAGGAATAGTTGTCTATGTTAAAAACTACATTGAAAAACTGAGCAACAAAAAACACAAACAATTTAGCTATCAAATCGACTTTTCTTTTTTATGTCCTTATTTATTTTGATGCTTGTTATTTTTCAACTGTATTAATGATTGTTTTTTCACACCATTCCGACAATATTATTACACGTTCAAATACATGGGCATTGGAACAGATGGCGACAGCTACAGATAAATATTTGTTTGAAAAGATAGATTATCTGTGCGATACATATTTTAATACAAATTCGAAAATGCTCGCATAAAAGAAATTCTTTTCAAATATGAACGATATGTCATTCGACGAAATGAAAACTATGCAACAGGAGATTTCCGATATTAAAAACAAAATCCTTTTTATCGACAATGTAATTCTCTATAACGGACAGTTCGATCCATTGTATCTTCATATGACGGGAATCGTTTACAGTGTTTCAGATATAAGAAATAATCTTTCTATCCAAAACAGATTTTTCTTATTTAGATAGTATAAATTCTGATTTCTGTATTCCTCAGGATGACAATATTATGCTTGAAAATCAGAAAAAATCCATTATATATATCCACTACGTTTCCAGTAATGAAACATCTTCTTTCGGCAAACGAAATGTAAACTGTATTATTATGGCTGTTGATATAGAAAATATAATGAATTTTATTAAGGACGTTGATATGACCGGCGTTCAGTGCTTTTGCAATTCTTGACAATAGTTCAAAACTCTAATACATAGTGAAAAGTTTCCTGAAATAAACTCAATAGAGAAGTTAAATCCCACTTCTTATAATAAAATTATAAGCACTCCAAGCGGTTCATCAAAAATGAAATTTCAGAATACAACCGCCAAATACATATGGCTGCAATCAAAAATAAAAAAGATTGGAAATATGTCTATTTATTTCCACCAAGGAGTGGTATGAACAGATTTTATTTGTTATATTATGTATATCATTTACCGCATTTATTATACTGCTGTTGCTATATTTTCTTATGAAACTACTTTCAAGAAAAATATATAAACCGTTTAATGATGTTGTTGATAAAGCAAAGTCAGTCTTGCGAATGAATCTCATTCCGATAATGAGATAGAATTTCTTAATAATCTCATTGATGATTTCAGTCAGAAAAAAATTGAATTGGATTCGCTTGATAAAAAGTATGCTGAACTTCATCTTCATCAGACCACGACGAAAATTATAAACGGTTTAACAAACGACACACCCGAAAATATACTTTTCCATACTTTCGCATTTTGGAATCGAATTTTCACATAAGATATATTCTCTTATAACGATAAATTTAATGAAGAAATTCTTAAAACGTTTTCATACGAACAAAGTAATTTCATTCTTTATGACGTTATGGATGTCTTGTATGAAACATTCAACTGTATTATATCTTTATCATCCTCCAGAACGATAGATATAGTTATTAATGATGATAGAATTGATTATGACATGATAATTAGAACCATTCACCGTCTTATCATCGAAAAATCTCTTATCAATATATTTTCTGCGGGAGAAACGGACAATATTTCTAAAATCGGCAAACTGCACGAGCAATCTGTCGACCTTATAAAATATTCGTACATCTATGGTTTTGATAACACATTCCGGGCAAGCAGAATTAATTGAAGTTGAAATGGATAATTCACTGATTGATTCAAAAGCAGATAGAACGTATTGAAAATGCTCTTATGAATAATAACCAAACTCAGTTCTGTGATGAATGTAATCTGATGCTTACAAGCGTAAAACGTGACAACCATTCATTCAGCTATGCGCAATCGGTAGTAGTCAGCATTCTTTTCTATATTGTGTCGTACTGCCAAAAATTCGATATATCAATATCCGAAGATGCCGCTTTCAAAAAATTGTGGACAATAATTTTTTTGATGGCTCTACTGTATATTTATTTGAACTTTCAGACAGGATTTTCAAAGAACTTTCAGACAAAATGTCTATACAATCGGAGGATAGACGCTATAGTCTAATTACAGATATAAAGGAATATATTCGAGAACATATAACCGAAGATATTTCACTTGCTTCAGTTGCTCAGCAATTTAATATAAGCGCAGGGTACCTCAGCAAGTTTTTTCAAAGAAAATACTGATGAATCTTTTTTTCAAAATATATGATTGAACAAAATTCACTTATGCTTCAGAGGCTTTGATTAAGTTCCCAAATCGTTCAATAACAGACATAGCCAACGAGTTAGGATACTTTGACAGTGCATATTTTTCAAGACAATTTAAGGTCACTACGGGTTACCCCTGTACAGTACAGAAAAATGAATCCTGACCCTAAAAATCCGACACTATATATCCGGTTTCATACTGTGAGCAAAACATTGTGGTTTTGTCACCACTTTAATTTTAATAGGTTTATATGGTGTATCGGAAGGGCATCCGATGCCCACAAAAGCGATTTTGCCGTAAAAACTAGTAAAAATCATTTCTGCCGACAGGCTCGGACATTTCTGTTCCCTAATAATCATAATAATAAAAGGATGCCACGGTTATTTTAACCGACATCCTTTTCCGTTTTATCATTTCAAATATTCAGCTATCATATAAATTACTTTTTTCGAAGCTCTTGTCGCATTATCAGCAGGTCTGAACATATTGTCGATCCCTGCATGATTCCGGCATTTTGTCAATTTCTTTACTCCTTCGACTGCAATCTGATATAGCCGTACTATCAATAAATTCCGATAAATCTCCGTTACCGTCAAGTTCTTTTGATAATTCTAGCTTGCAGCTGCCGCCATAACAGCCATATCCTGACGTTTTATATTCAAATTCATACCGAAGCTGCCATCACCCATACCATTCACTATAATATTGAATTTGAGTGCTGATGCAACATAAGGATAATACCAAGCATCTTTATCAACATCTGTAAAAGTTGCATTCCACTTCATTGTCCTTGATTTTCAAAAGTTCTACTATAAGTTTCACAAACTCAGCTCTTTGTAATCATACTGCCCGGGCGAAATTACCGAATCATCATCTCCGTCTATTATTCCTCTTTTCTTTAGTTCAAAAATATTTGAAGCATACCATTCACCGCCGTCAATATCATTAAAAATATCGCTTTACAGGATTTATGATTTCACCTGTACCGTTATTATCGCTTTCATCATCATCAGTCCAGCTTGTCACAGGAGCCGCTGCCATGCTTTATATTTACATTGCTGCCACTGCTTCTCCCGACGAACTTCCTCCTCCGCCTCCGCCTGAGCCTGATGAACTGCCGCTGCTTCCTTTAATTGTTACGTATACGTTTTTTGCTCGTATTTCCGTCCTTATCTGTAGCGGTACATGTAAGCGTAACTGTTTTATATCCGTATAACGGTCTGTTTATAACACCGCTGTTGCTCACTATCGAGTTATCCGAAGATACCCATTTCAAAGTTACTCCTGTTTTTCCTCATCACTTTTTCCGGAAGATAAACAGAGCTTCCCTGAAGGCTCGCTTGAATATTGATTTTTCCATACTCTGTTTGAATAATGTATCTTCACCTTCCTCAATCGAATATTCCCACTGTGTTGCCACATACACCGTAATTATCTCTCGGAATTATTTGTAGCTTTATATAGCTGCCTGCATCCTTATCCTAACAGTATACTCCTTTTCTCTGCTTATTTCTTTTTATAAGTTCCGTCAAGTGTTCTGCTTGAAGCCATATATACTATCGCCATCTTCGCCGTCCGCATCGGTATATGTTATATTCCGCTTTTTCAACCCAACCGCTTTCCACACTGCCGGTAACCTTCAAATTCGATATAGCAGGCACTGTTCTTTGAAAACCTCCGCTTCACCAAAAGCCTGTGCGGTCGACCGTATACATCAATTGGTGCCGGTTGCTCGTACTTTTTCGGCATTTTCGGGCACAATATTTTTGTCATTTCAACCCAATCACTGCCGTTATAATATTCCCAAATATATACTTTCGTCTGACAAAACAGTTGATTCTTCTGTCTGTGGAAACGGCTGTAACACTTCCTCCTGTAACAATCTTCTTGGCTGCGTCATATCCATTCACCGATTTATACCACTCACGGTCAGAGTGCTGTCAGCCGGAAGATAATATCTTTGTAGAGAAATATTATCTATACAAGTGTTTTTTCCCCACCAAGCAGAATTCTCTTGACCTATTTCAATTGCTCCTATACCCTTTACCTCATTGGGTTTTCCGATACCTGTAACAATAGTATCCGACGGTATAAACCAACCTGTTCCGTCAACTCTTATCGCTTTGCCGTCTATAAGCATACAGTATTTATTTTTTTTCGGTATCAAGATATAATTCCATTGTGCGCCATATGTCAAGAGTTACATCCTGTCCTTGTGCAATAACAGCCTGCTTATTTTTTTTCCCTCTGCTTCATCATAATATGACATATACATTTTATCGCCAAACAAACTTATCGTTGTAAATGCCTTGTTATTTGTATCTTTTATTCGTATATATGCAAGTGAAGCCGAATTTACCGTATCTTCATCGCTACCCAAACCGAATGAATAATCGAATTTTAAATACAGTTTATCGTTTGTTTCAAACGTAGCTCCTCTTTTAACCAGATCCAAACGCAGATTATTTGTTGCATTGCTTGCTGTCGACGCAAATCTCAGCGAATTTCTTGTTCCTCCAAAACCTGTGCCAACCTTTGCCTGGTATGACTGTCCACTTAAACTCCAGCCATTTTTTTGATTGAGGATTTCCGTTTCCTTATCAGATTCTTCAAAATTTTCTCCGACAATTTCCACATAATCTACTTCTCCCGTTTCGGGCAATCTCGGTTTGGGCTTCACCGGTTGCAGTTTTTTCCGTCTGTGCTTGTGCATATAACACTGACTTTTATATGAGTCGCGTCATTCGGTACCGTACTGCTCTCAAGTGCTTTCCATGAAACTCCATTGTCTGTTGAATACTCCCATGAAAGCTGTGTCCGCAGTTTCGCCGCCTATCGCATTTACCTCTGCACTGTAACTGTTGCCCTTTGTCAGGACTGTTCCTCCGTGCTCATTTTTTATTGTAATACTTCCTATTTCATATTCATCCTCTGTCGGTTCATACTGCGATAACGCAATATTATCTATACACATATTCTGCCAATATGCCGACCAAAATGACCGAATTCAATGCTTTCAATAGTTCCAAGCGATGCATGCGAGGATGCGCCTATTCCGCTTTCACTACCACCCGGTATCCACTTTCCGTAAGAAGTACCTTTGAATATTTCTCCGTCTACTTCTACCATATACGCATCTTTTTCATGATTAAAATATATTGCAAAGTTATGCCACTCTTTGTTGCCTTTACTCCAATCTATTGTTTTTTATTTCATAAAATTCATTTGCTGTTTTATCCTTATTTAAAGCTATAATACCAAGCTTATCATCCATGAGGTGCAATTCGGCTATGGCATGATTATCCGAGCCTTTTATCCGAATATACTGCTCATGAGTACCGTCTGTACCCTTGTTGTTCAAATTTAGCGTCAAAAAAGACGGCTTAAAGTCACCGTTTAAATATTCTGTCACATCTTTCGTGGCAGTTTCTGTATCAATGCCCGATTCGGTCTTTTTTCTTTATGAAATTCTCCTTGACATTCATAATCAGCCACATGGTTTTTATACCATGTATCCGAAGCAAATCTCAAAAAATTACTGTCAGAAAGATTATTGCCAACCCAAAGATTTATATGGCTTGCAACGCTTGTTCCGTCATAGCTCCAACCGTCATTTTGCTCTTTGATGTTTTTGTTCTGTATTTGCCCTCAAAATCCTCTATATAATCCACATCAGATCAGTTCAGGTGATGGTGTGACAATTACTGTCGGAGTTTCATTCGGCTCCTCAGATGTCCAATCACCTTCTGTCAGCACAATATCATCAACTCCGATACATTGCCACCATCCTGACCCATGGTGTCCCATCTCAAACTTTTTTATCATACCGATTTCACACGGTGAAGATTCTGTTGTATTATCCGAAGGTATTGCCGCAGACGGGATCAACTGCCGTATGGGTATCATCTGAATGTCCTCCGTCTGGTAAGCCTATAAGTATTATTTGTTATATTAAATCTATTTGAAGTCATGCCAATCGGTATTTTCTTTTGCCAGCTTATATCTGCAATTTTATATTCCTCAATTTCCGTTTTCATTGTTCAAAGCCTTCAGTACAAGCGAACCTATATGCTTTTTTTTTTTTTTTTTTTTTTTTTTTTTTTTTTTTTTTTTTTTTTTTTTTTTTTTTTTTTTTTTTTTTTTTTTTTTTTTTTTTTTTTTTTTTTTTTTTTTTTTTTTTTTTTTTTTTTTTTTTTTTTTTTTTTTTTTTTTTTTTTTTTTTTTTTTTTTTTTTTTTTTTTTTTTTTTTTTTTTTTTTTTTTTTTTTTTTTTTTTTTTTTTTTTTTTTTTTTTTTTTTTTTTTTTTTTTTTTTTTTTTTTTTTTTTTTTTTTTTTTTTTTTTTTTTTTTTTTTTTTTTTTTTTTTTTTTTTTTTTTTTTTTTTTTTTTTTTTTTTTTTTTTTTTTTTTTTTTTTTTTTTTTTTTTTTTTTTTTTTTTTTTTTTTTTTTTTTTTTTTTTTTTTTTTTTTTTTTTTTTTTTTTTTTTTTTTTTTTTTTTTTTTTTTTTTTTTTTTTTTTTTTTTTTTTTTTTTTTTTTTTTTTTTTTTTTTTTTTTTTTTTTTTTTTTTTTTTTTTTTTTTTTTTTTTTTTTTTTTTTTTTTTTTTTTTTTTTTTTTTTTTTTTTTTTTTTTTTTTTTTTTTTTTTTTTTTTTTTTTTTTTTTTTTTTTTTTTTTTTTTTTTTTTTTTTTTTTTTTTTTTTTTTTTTTTTTTTTTTTTTTTTTTTTTTTTTTTTTTTTTTTTTTTTTTTTTTTTTTTTTTTTTTTTTTTTTTTTTTTTTTTTTTTTTTTTTTTTTTTTTTTTTTTTTTTTTTTTTTTTTTTTTTTTTTTTTTTTTTTTTTTTTTTTTTTTTTTTTTTTTTTTTTTTTTTTTTTTTTTTTTTTTTTTTTTTTTTTTTTTTTTTTTTTTTTTTTTTTTTTTTTTTTTTTTTTTTTTTTTTTTTTTTTTTTTTTTTTTTTTTTTTTTTTTTTTTTTTTTTTTTTTTTTTTTTTTTTTTTTTTTTTTTTTTTTTTTTTTTTTTTTCCAGTTTATATTCCAGTTTTTCCTGCAGGTCAAAAGTACTGTCACATGCTCTTATGCCAATCTGGCAAGACCTTAGATCTCAAAGGAATTTCCACCGTTCGGATAGCTTAACGTAGTCATTCTCCTCTACCTGAAATGCAGCTTTGTCCGGATGCATTGCACTTACCGCATCAACTCCAGCCATGTGTTTTATTTTTCTATTTCGGCTCATAATTGTTTCGCTTTCAAAATGCTTCCTCATACAATATATTTTTTTTAAAGCTGGCTTTTCACACGCAAATTGCACAACAGTAGGTATATTGATATCAGCATTAATGCGGACAGATTTCCAACTATAAACCGTTTCATATAATACACCCCCCTTCCAATATCAATCAAGCGGCGTATAACCGCTATGTCACCGGCTATTATAACTGTATCTGCATGGACACCATTTCATCTGTAAGAATGTCTGCCGCACTGATTTTATCGACATAGCCGTTTCTGCCTTTGTGTATAACGGAATATCCATGGATATTCCGCTTTTATACCTGCCTCCACATCGTTCGTCATCATCATTCCTTATAGAAAATACATTATAGAAATCATCGCCGTTACTCTTATTCCATATAACATTCTGTTGAAGTTTTTCAATAATGCCCATCTGTGTACCGTCTATCGGTCTTGAAGCAGAAGCCATAACTTTAATTTCTAAGAACTCTGTTTTGTCCGTCACGTCCAATTTCCATTACATCGCCGGCAACATAAGTCCATAATAGCATTCTTTGAACTGTCTGCAAATCTGAAATCATTGCGTATTGTAAGCGTTATTTCATTTCCGTTTTTATCATAAGTTTGTGCAAAATAACATTCTTCATCATCTTCATTAACGCCTTTTAGATACTCCTTCTGTCAATATACAAGTTTCATTATCGCCACCCGCTGTTCCGACTTCTGATAAAACGGTTTTCATTACAAGCAGTTTAGGTGTCTGTGAATCTTTTCAGGTATACCGTAAAATTCAACATTATGTGTTGATACATCATTTTCTATACGATATTTTGCCATAACAATCATCATCGTATTTCTCTGCCGTATCCACCGGAACAACCAATGTTTTTATATTACCATGCTTTTAGCAATACCGCAGGTTATCATAATTCATCAAACTTAAATCCGACTGTATCATAGCGCTTGTGTTATGATTATATTTTCCTTTTTGTATATTGAAAATTCGGCACAAGTTTGTCTATTTTTAGTAATTTCCGTTCCGGCTGTTTCACTGTGTTGAACTTTTTTATTTCACATACTTTATTTTTGATACTTTCTGCCAAGCTTGATGTTATCTTATATCCGTCTACCTTTGCCTTATCAGCTATCTTATATTCGTACACATTGTCATTTTTTTTTTGAACAAGCTTATCGCTTACCCACCAATATTTTCTGTTTGTAAGTGTTCCCATATTGCCCGCCGTAACCAACTTTGCATACAATGTTTCTCCGTTTTCATCAATCCATGTGTTTATTATATACGCATATACTGTGTCACTGCTTATACCATCACTGCAATATACAACCTCACCATTTTCATTCAGATATGCTTCCGTTGATTTACCACCCTTTACTCCCAAATCCGTATATTCACCGTCAGCAGCAATTGCAATATCATATTCAGTACCGTTTATCTTTATCTTTTTTCAATGTAAGTGAATCTATCTTACCGTCTATCTTCTTTCTTGTAAGTGTAACGCTTATAACATTGCCATTCTTGCTTTTTTGCTACAGAAAGAACATCATCGGCAGATATTAGGGACGGTGAAATTTCATTTCCTTTTCATCGTATACAATATAATAAACATTTTGTATCAATTCATCTTCTTTTATGTAATATCCGGATTCAGTCTGCACTCCATATCGACATATTTTACAGACAAGCCTGAATTTCCTACACTGTCAACTACATAATATCTTTTATCATTAATGATAACTTTATTTCATAAGATTATCGTTATCATTATCAATAAACGTCACATCGCCGTTCTGAGGGGATTAAATCCTCCTCTGTAAAGCTTTCCATTCCTTGACCGTTATATATAACATTTATGCTTTTCAAGCTTTATCGTAGTTTTTTTTGTTATTTGAATCACTAACTGTGTATTTGCTAAAATCTGCCGAATCAATGTCCTTGCTTGAAAATATTTCGTATATTGTTTTTATTTTTATACTCATATGCATATATTATTGTATCATTATCTTTAAGCCAATACTCAACACACATTCCCAAAAAGAGATCTCATATTAATATCGCTTAAAAATCTGTCACCGTTGATTTCAGCATAACCCTTGTCCGGAACACCTGCCTTGTTTATATGAGTTATCCCGTCAAAATTCACTATTCCTGACTGTATGATAAAATCTTTGCTCGCCATAAGATTTTCCTTTTAGGTTTTATTACTGTCTATATCATACTGCATATAACCGTATTCATAGAATCAATATACACAACAGGCATTTCCATCGCTTTATACGCAATCGAATAAGCCAATTTTCTTCCTGTTAAATATCTGTTCCGGCTGTATCCAGCGAGTGCGTCGTTTTCTCCTGCTATCTTCATTATAACCTGACGGATATCCACCGTATTGTGAAGCAATATCATCATAACCGGTCATATACTGATAAGTATTTTTTATCATCTGTTCATTTGTTATTGTTTCATTCGGTCTGAAACTTCCGTCACCGAAACCGCTTATTATACCATGTGTATATACCATGTCTATTGCTTGATAATACGGATTATCCTCGTCCACATCACTGAATATCCTGCTTCCTCCCGAAGTATAATCCAAATTATATATCCTGCATACAATCTCGGATATTTCTCCCCTGTGATTTCTTTTATCCATGTCGAAATCATCAGGTATAACCTCCATTGCTTTCAGTCTATTACTATATAAAATTTCAGATTGGCTATTTTCTTCCGCAAATACATTCATCGCAGTAAACAGTATAAATGCCGATAATATACAGCAGATTGATATAATACGTCGTTTCATTCTTTCATCCCCTCTTAGATAATGTTATTTTCTTTGTAATAAATTATATCATACTTGATACCTTTAAAACAAACTATGAATAATTAGCTCTGTATATAGAAAAAATTTATTCCACAATACGAAGAACCGTACAATCTCTTGCCCTTAATTCATAACAATCCGGCAGATAAATCTATCTTTACTTTTTAAAACAAATCCTCTCCAATTTTTGGCTTTATTCCTTTGCTGATGTTGCAAATTTTTCTATCCGTATCTGTCATATTAAATATGATCATATACTTTTTATTTTTCCGAAATAAATACAGATGCAAAATCTCTGTCTATACTTTCATCGATTGGAACAAAGGTTATATGCTCTTTGCAATATCAAGAAGTTCATTATTTGACGTCAAGTCTAAAATGCGTTTATTTATATCTTCATTTTCACATCATTTGACATAAGCATTAATGTTCCTCCCACCAATGCAGAAAACCAGCCTTGACTTTGCCTCCGCATAGTTCCCGTTAAAACAGATATGATCCGGATCGGTAAATTCATTATACTTTTTATTCTGCCAAAAACCATATGTTACTGCATTGCAAATATTCCGTATCCTTAAACTGCTGAAACACATCGCAGCAAATTCTGCGTGAATGTCCGTATCCACCCGGAAAGAGCGGGGCGATTGACAGACTTATAAACATCCTTCTTCAAGCAATATTCCTTCAACTTTTGCATAGCATAGTTATACGCTGCCATACCCGTCTGAATTTCTTTTTATATAATGTTTCCCCTCAACTGCGGCATGACCGAGAAAATCGGCTTTTATATATCTATACCCCAAACCTCCGAGATATTTTTATCACATATCTCAGCCGTTCTATAACTACAGGATGTGTTACATCAAGCGGATAACCTCCATCGAGCGGCGGCAAAATACGACCATTATAATCCTTTAATATAATATCACTGTATCTTATATCCTCAAAGCCGTCAACTCGTACCCTTTCACCCGTATCATAAGTGACATAATCATCAATACAATCTTCTTTTTTATCCACCCCGCAAACGGTGCTATGTACGCTCCGGGTATCTGACCTCTTTCTTTAACAAATTCAGCCGCTTTTAAAGTTCTTCAGAGGTAAGACCTACGTTCCAAAATGCATCAAAATTGATATAGGACACATTTTTGTCATAAAAAATTCGTTTTGCTTACAAATTTTGATGCTTCCATATTTATCCATATCTATTTCTTTCATATATGCGCCAACTGTTCCAGCCAAACGGTATCGGTCCATTCGTGCCACAAAAGTCTTGTGTTGTATTCATTATAAATATCAGCAAAGCCCATCATTCCCTTGTTGCCATGTTCTGCTCTCTCCGATATATATTACAGGAGATTTGACAATTTCTCCATGTACCGTACCATGCTTTATTGTATCTCTTGTAAGTTTATCCGTCACTCCTGATCATACTTCTATACATTCATTGGGAATAATACCGGTTTTCCAAATATCGTATTCCAATGCACCGATAATCAGTGCACCGTTTTGATTATAAACTGCACTTACGCCATATCCCATTTCCGATTTACTGTATTCTTTCGACTCGAATTTTACCCAATCGTCATTATCAAAGGAACCTTTAAAAATTTTTTGATTTGCTTCTTCCGGTTTTATCTCTCCTCGAAATGCACATAACGCATCAATATATACTTCATTTTTTTGATTGAATTGTCAACTCGGCGGTTATATAATTTCCCTTATCACAAAGTTTCCATTCCACATTTCGTCCATCATAACTTCCTCTTAAAATAACCTCTTTATCATTGAATCAATCTTTAATCCATCACATGCCTTAACAGCATATCTCCTGCCGTTTTCCTCCCAATATGCGTTTACATTTATAATTGTATATCCGCGCATTGATATTTTTATATTTTCAGTTATATTTATCTTCATAAGTATAGCCTCCTCAGCACTTATCCTTAATATGGAATAATCAGCGAAATATCTAAATTGATATTCCGCTGTTCTTCCGAAAGAGAGAGATTTTATGTTATTATATTATCTTTTATATCTGCCATTGTCTATATCGAAAAATTTAATCCAATATAGAATAATATATACAAAAAAAATAAATAGGTTCATTTCTGAACCTATTTAACCTATTTATATCATTTACTTCAATTCGCAACCGCCTACAGGGCGTATGGATAAGATATGACACGAATCTTTTCCGACAACATCTTCTATGCGTCGTTTAAAATCATCAAGCATATCAAATGGAACAAATGCCTGCACCGTACCCGCAAAACCTCCTCCATGCACTCTATATGCTCCTCTATCCCCAAGTATCTCGTTGCATAATGCCAAAACCAGCGATACCGCTTGTTTTTGGGCATATTATTTGAAAATATATTCTGTAAATACATATATGACGAATAACCCGATTCTCTTACCAGTCGTTTAAATTCTTCAAAGTCATCGTTCTTAATTGCCTGCATCTCAGAAATCGCTCTGTCGTTTTCGTCAAAAAAATGAATTGCTCTGAGAATCGCTCTGTCATTATTTATTTTCAAACGTATATTATGTATATTATCATAGAATTCATTTCTGTCAATTTCACGCAAATACTTTTTTCCCAAAGTATGATGCTATTTCCTTCATCTCGGCAGGAATTGACGCATATTCATCTGTTAAATCTGCGTGGTCAGCTCCTGAATCAATAATACAAAGTGCATGACCATGTTTTTTAAATCAAATTCCAATTTTTCTACAACAGGTTTCTCTGTACTTTTAAAATCTATAAACACCATAGATCCTACTGATGACGCCATTTTTAAATTCATTAGTCCGCTCGGTTTATATATTCTCTGCAAATTTACCGAATTTCGCTATTTCCGTCGCATCCACTTCACCGTTTGCAAAAGACCATTGATTACCGTACCTACAAGTACCTCAAAAGCTGCTGACGAGGACAATCCCGAACCTTTAATACATTTTGAAACCATATGCGTCAAAGCCCCCAACACTGTAACCTTAAATCAACAAATTTTTATAATTCCGCGAATAAGTTTAAATTATCCTCCTTGATTTCCAATTCATCAAGTTTAATAATATCCATCGGATAACCTTCGGACTTAATCCGGACAACATTTGTTCCGTTTGGAGCTGCCGCTATTACATCAAGATTTACACTTCCCCGCCATAACACATCCATGCTGGATGGTCGGTATGATTACCGCCATTTCTGTACGTCCCGGTGCGGAAAACAGTTATACTTTCCTTCTTACCGAACGTAGATTAAAGTTATCTATAACCCTTATGTACCTTTTTGCATAAAATTCGGTTTCACTATCCGTACTTGTATATATTCTGCAGTTGTTCATTATAAACACCTGCCTTAAGCATATGACTATATTTATATTGTGCATATATATCATCCTGATAGTGATACAGACAAAACCATACGGCTTTGTCTGTATCGAAACATTTATTTTGTATTAATTTTTTGATGTATATTCTGTAGCAAATGTGTATGAAGGCAAACCGCTTCCATCTGTGTAGATTCGGTGACTCAGGATAAGCACCAAATGCATATCTTGCCTTGACCGAGTCTTAACTTCATCACAGCTCAAAATAACAGTCTTTCCTTTGATTTCTGCATTAGCACTGTAATAAATACCATCTTCTCCCCGCAATCTCAAAACCGTTAAGAACCGTTACATCAAGCTTGTCACTTTCAATAAGCTCGTCAGTCTTATAGTCTGCATAGCAATCTTTATCCAATATATCCAAATCTCCATCGGCTTCAAATGTTAAAATAAGCTTGTCGCCATCTGTCTCCATCGACTTATACTGTATCCGTTACCGAGCTGTCCGTATATCCATAAATATCGTGCTTTGCAAGAAGTGCAAATCTTCTTGCAACCTCATCCTTCCGTAAGGATGTATATCATGGCGGGCATTTCCCGAAGTATTGCCCACTGAACCGAAATTACCTACTTCATCAAGATTTGATACCATTCTAACATAATTCGATTTGTTACCTTTATCCAACGCCCATACCTGAGCCGCACGGATATTTTCAAAATTCTGATTTGAATATCTTGCAAGTTGCGCATAATAGAACGGAAGATTTTCGTTATTAAACAGTTCTCTGTAATTGTCAATAAGTGCCGCCATTATCGTACTGTATTGATCTGCACTCATTCCCTTGCTACTATCCAAGCTGTCTGCATCCTCAGGTCCATCGGACTCGCCCTGATAATACAGAACTCCTGACAGTTTAAACTTTCTTAAAGGATAAACACGGTTATTGTATAATGACCACGGCGAAGAAATTCCTTCAACATAATCATTTTCAAGCCATCTGTCTATCCTTGTACCTCCTACAGCAGCATGAATATAACCTATCGGTCTGCCTGTTTCTTTATTAAGTTCCTGTGCAAAATAATATCCTATTGCAGAAGTTGTATTTGCATTTGAGAATGTCATCGGTGCCCATGCATTTCCTTCAATCTCCGGAAGATTATCGCTAGGATTGAAGAACCGTTTCCGCCCTTTGCTTAACAAATCAATAGTTCTGATATTAGAATTTTCGGCTCTTTCCTTTTTCTCCTGCATAATTCTGGCTGTCAATCCAACTCAACCATGCTTCCATATTTGACTGACCGGCAAGCAGATAAACATCGCCAAAGATAATATTTGTATATCTCCCTTGTTTCTTCGCCGCATTTAACCGTCATTGTATAGTCACCGCCGCATTCCTTGCATCAAGTGTCCAAGTGCCCTCCGTAAAATTGTGCCGTTTTGCTTCGCACATGCTGTTTCTGCGTCCTTTTCCAAGAGTAACGGTTACAGTATCGTTCGAACACCTGACAGTTATATCCTCATCTGCCTGAAGCATCATATTATCGGAAAATACATTCGGCGAAGCAAATGGGCTTTCAACATTATATTCTGTTTCATATACGTCACCTATCGGTCTCATGCTGTCGTCCCATACAAATACCTTCGCAGTATAATTTCCGCCTACCTTCGGTATTGCGTCCATTGTAACCGTAGTTTCATACACGCCCTCTTGCGTCAAACTGAATATCATCGCTGTCTATTTCTTTTATCGACTTAAGAACACCATCACAGTAAAGCGCCGTATAAATTTTTTTTTCCGCTTTCAGGCTTGTTTTTCAATAACTCTAAGATTCATATTGTTGGTTTTACCGTATTCCAATTTGCCGTCCGCCGCTGAAAATTCATCAACAATCCAGTATGCTCCCGACATTTCAGAATATGTTCCCTGCTTTGATATTATCGATCCACAAAGTTGAATTTGCTCCCCATCCATTCGTGTCCGGAATTCAAGCGATACAATTACCTATGGTTTCAGTAGAAGCTGCTCCCGGATCCGAAGTACTGTCTGCAGTTGCGGTAAACCATATATCTCCGTTGTCCAAAGTAACAAATTTATTATTTACCTTAACCGCATACTTATTAGTTTCTGTATCAACGTAAAATTTAAAGTTAAACCACTTTCCGTATACATTGTCCATGCCGGACGCTATGTTATAATACTTTCTATATCCGCCGTCACTGAGTGAAATCACATCAAGGTTTTCACCCGTCAGACGTATAGCTGCAAAACGTGTTGAACTGTTATTTAGCGCAACATACATCTTGCTACCCGAATCATAATAATTAGGTGCGTCGAACATAGCGTCAAATTCAACATATGCCTTTCCCGTAAGTTCTTCAAATTCGTTGTCGTCATTACCCAAATCAAGCGTTACGTTTGCGCTGTTCCACCAATCCTTCGCCAAAATACTCATGGCATTATCATGTCCTGATTTTTCACCTACAGATATTTCATATGTACTACCCGAATGTGTAAATCCTTTTTCACGAGAATTGATTAGTGCAGCCATATCATCATCTGAAAAAATCCTTGAGCCGTAACAGAAGTGCTCATGTTCGTACCGTTAACATTGATGGCATGTATATTCTTGCTGAAAGATGCGCCTGTTTTGCCTAATTTTGAAGAAGGCGTAATTCTATCGTTAAAACGCTGTTTGTGCCATAATCCGACGGCACTTCAAACTTAAAGCCCTCCGATTCTGACGTTGTTCCACTTGCAACAACATTTTCACTGCTATTCATATATACTTTATATGTACTGCCATCCTCAATACTACCGTCACAGTTTGCATATTTATATGAAACAGTAACTTCTCCACCGTCTACAATTTTGCCTTCTGTATGTATATATCATATACATACGGTGCCGAACTGTTACTGTCTGAAAGACTTATCGCCCACTTTGTTCCTCCTATATCAAGTTTCGCTGTTGTCCTCAGCATTTGTAAATATGCAGTAAAGAACCCGTTTTGTTTTTTCTGTTCAATTGTCCATTTTGCTGCATCTGTATCGGCAGAACCAAGAATTATATTGCCATTGCTCCTTACTATTGCCTTATCACCGGCAGCCTGTTTTATGACATATTTATTATCACCGACATATTTAATTTCCCACTTCTGATTTCTTCCGACAAGCTTGCTCCATGTTTTTATCGACGCGCCATCTCCGTTTATATTACTCGGATCTACGCTCATATACGTTCCAAGCTTATTCTTAATTAAAACAGTATTTTCTCCTGCATCCTCAAAACTCCAGAAGAAATGATTGCTTGTGCTGTAATACACATCGCAACTCCGCCGCCGTTACCGTCATATTCACCGTCGATTTGAGCAAACAAGGTTCCGTCTTTTCCAAGCATTGAATTCATAAGCCAATATTCATTCGCTCCTGCTGTACTCTTGACTCTCTGCCAAATCTGCTTTTTGAATTTACATCTATCTTCCTGTACAAGGCTTCTGTTATTGAACCAAGCGACACTGCCATGCCTGTCTGTGCATTTATAAGTCTGAAATTAGCGTTATCAACATAATCAAGTATCCACTTTTGATTATCTGCTCCCGCACATTCATCTGCTGTGGTTATTTCGTATTATTCAATGAAAGAACCTTACCATTATCGAGATTCGACAATTCATATATCCTTCATTGAAAGTACTGCCGCCCTCATTAAGAATTATAAATCCATCTACAATACACCAATCGCCGCCGGTTTTTGTAAGCTTAAGTGTATGTGAGCCATTTGCAAGTCCGCTTATTTCCATAACAGTCAGTCTTCTATCACCGGACGCATCCTGTATTTCACCTACATTACCTTCATCATAGTCCGTGCCGTCAATTGCTGCCGAAATAATTCCGCTATTTTTCTCAAGTACAACCTCTATTCCGGTACCGCTAAATTCAACATTTAGACTTGAACCATTTTCGGTAGCGTAATGAACATCGCCCATATAATCGAAATTGCTCATATTACGATTTTCACTTCTGCCCCAACCATCTCCGTAAGTAATCATTGGGTTATCATCATTTATAAAATTCGAGTATTGTCCTCTTACCGCGAATGCGTCAAACTCAAAGTAACCGCCATCCTCATTCTGCACAGCCTAATAGTATGATTTCCGTAATCAAGGTCGTCTACTGAATATAATACCTTCTGACCTCTTGGAGTATCAGACTTCGCATTGAATTTTCCTTTGCTTTCACCATCTATAAAGACCTCCATAGTCTTGCTGTCACTACTTCCTTCGGCTATTACATCAATACTCGGTACCGACAAACTGAAATTCTATGCTTGAGCCTGCACTCTGCGAATAATGAATATCATTACCTATATCCGGAAGTGAACGTTCATTATGATAGCTAAATCTGTCATATTTAATTCTTGGATCACTGTCATTTATAATTTGCCCGTCTGAAGCTCTTCACCATATAAGTTCTTAAGCGTATATGACTTTCCGGCTTTTGGTGTCAAAACTTAGCAGCTTACTTGTATCGGTAACATTTTCAAGCTTATTTCCATCTTCATCATAAACTGCGACATTGTCCCAGTTTATTGCCGCATTTTTCAAAATGTTTACTCTATTGCCGCTCTTTGATGTAATTTTGCCGACTTGATTGTATAATCCTTCCATTCAAAATCTACATCAAATGCACCTTCAGCTGACATTCCTTCAATGTTACCTTCACTCCATTCCTTAGGAAGTGCAGGGGAGAAATTCAAGCCTGTCGCTGTGTGACTGTAAAAGCATTTCCGCCAAATCCTGCGCAATACCCAACGTACCGTCTATACAATATACATCACATGGTGCAAGGGCTATTCCCTCCGGTGATATACTTAACAGGTTCGGCCATGTAAATGTATCAGCTTCAAGTTTGAGATATTTATATGCATTCTCGCCGTCCTTTAATCTCGCATACTGTGCCGCAGCCATAACTGCTGTCCATTCTGTATGCTCATAATCGTTTCTGTTGTAACGACGCTGCATCGATTCAAGTGCCGCAGCAGCAAGTTCCGGAGTTCTGTCCGGCGTAATCTGTGCATACGGGAATAAACCCAAAAGATGCGAGGTGTGACGATGGTTTGTATTGCCGTCATCTGTCAATCCTTTTCGTCCGCATTCTTTAAGAATGGCCACTCTGCCACTGTACCGGATTCGGTTATTTTATAATCCGGCAGACCGGCATACTTTTCTTTGTATAGCTGCATAATATCCGTCGTTCTTGCTTACTTCAGCCTCACTTCCGTCACCGTCAATATACTTTTCACCTTCCAATATATCATAGCATTTTAACGTCTGCTCAAATATATCTCTTTATAAGCGTAATATCATATGTTGACATAATTTCAACATATCCATTTTCCGGCGATCCGCTTGGAATCGTTACCTCAATAGGTTTTTCCGTCATCTGCTGTATATTGTGTCATAAAACTGTTAAAGAACTTAGCAGTTTCTTTCAACATATAGAATCCGATTCCTTTAAGGAATTCCTTTATCGCCTGTATGATTATAATAATTCATAACCTCTTGCATAATCCATGCACCGCAGGCAGTATCCGTGAACGCTTCCCCATGAATCCTTACCTATTCCGGCATAACCCCATGCATTCGTTGCAACATTGGCAAGCCAACCCTCGGCATTATATTGTTTCTCAGCGGTTATCTGTCCGCTCGGAATAAGTATA
>VOFB01003702.1_pt1 | contig 34583 bp, 51 predicted proteins | sample 5384141 | NCBI WGS metagenome assembly VOFB01 (sample SAMN12384721, study PRJNA508395) | human gut metagenome | isolation source: healthy gut A | host: Homo sapiens | reverse complement strand
TCGGGCAGGGTCATATATTTGCCGTCCAGGTTCTTGAAGAGGATGTAATCCGTCATCTTCTCGCAGAATTTTTCGTCCTTTAAGCAGCCGAATTTGATGAACGGAGCGATATCATCCCAGTATTTCTCGTATTCATCCTTCTGGGTCTTGCACATGCCGGACAGCTTATCCGGCAACCTTTTTTGTAATATAATCGGAAATTTTTTTTTACAAAACCATCGTTCTGCAGCTGCGCTTCTGGACACGTTCAGCGGCAGATCAGGACAATCAATGACGCCCTTTTAACAGCAGCAAAAATTCCGGAATTACTTCTTTAATATTATCGGCAATAAATACCTGATTGTTGTACAGCTTGATGACGCCCTCGATGGATTCGTATTCCATGTTGATCTTCGGGAAGTAAAGGATACCCTTTAAGTTAAACGGATAATCCATGTTCAGATGAATCCAGAACAGAGGCTCCTTGTAATCTATAAATACCTTGCGGTAGAAATCAATGTACTCTTCCTTTGTGCATTCACTGGGGTTCTTCGTCCAGAGCGGGTGAGTATCGTTGATCAGTTCCGGACGCTTTGTAATTTTGAGCTTATCCGATCTTCTTCCTTTTCTTTCTTCACTTCTTCGATCACATGATCGCTGTCGAGCTTCACACTCGCAAGAATCGTCTGTGTCTCAGGTGTATTGGCTCTGTGAAACGTAAATTTCCACAGGCATGAAGGAACAATACTTTTTGATCACTTCGGTTGCCTTATACTCGTTGCAGAACTGCAGGCAGTCCTCGTTTAAGAACAGGGTAATGCAGGTACCGACTTCTGTGCGGGTACCATCCTGCATGTCATATTCTGTGCCGCCGTCGCACTCCCAGTGAACCGGCTGCATCCTTCCTGCCAGGAAAGGGTATCAATATGAACCTCATCTGCTACCATAAATGCGGAATAGAAGCCCAGGCCGAAATGACCGATGATCTGGTCGTCGTTTGTCTTATCTTTATATTTTGCGATAAAATCTGTCGCGCCGGAAAATGCGATCTGGTTAATGTATTCCTCCACCTCATCCGCAGTCATGCCGACACCGTTATCGATAAACTGGATGGTCTTTGCATCCGGATCAACGATAACATCCACTCTGGGGTCCTTGTATGCCTTCCGGAAGCTCGTATTCTCCCATCATATCCAGCTTCTTTAACTTCGTAATGGCATCGCAGCCGTTGGAAATCAGCTCTCTGTAAAAAATGTCATGATCCGAATATAACCACTTTTTAATAATCGGAAAAATATTTTCGCTGTTAATTGATAATGCTCCGTGCTTTTCAGCCATGAAATATCACGATCCTTTCTTTCTCAGTTCGTTTTCAGATGCCTGGAGAAGCTTTCCTCCAAGCTTTATCCATAGTGTAGTCCTGTCGTTTCAAAGTCAATAAAAAATTAGCACTCATTTTGACTGAGTGCTAATAATTTTTGAAAGCCCCATGGTTGCCGCGTTTCCCGCAATTCTAAATTTTTCATAAACAGGGGTACAGCACACTGTCGGGCAGTTTTCATAAGCTGAAACGCAGCGTCCGACAGGGCAGTTTTCATAAGCCGGAAGCACGACGTCCTGCCGGAATGCCCAGCTATTCCTGCTCACTCCTGATGCTGGAAATACATCTGGTATACTTCAAAAAAGCTGGAAGTTTTGACATCGTCCTGATGAATCATCGTGACGGAATTCCAGAGTTCCTCGTTGAGCTGACGTACCAATGTCTGCTCAAACGCCGTATATTCCGTATCGAATGCCTCGCTCTGGCGCTGTTTTACTATTTTTTCCTTATTCGCTTTGGTCTGCGCCTCGTCGAACGTGCTGATACATTTTAAAATATAGTAACTTCCGTCTGATTCCACCACGTCACTGATCTCGTCCTTGCCGAGGTTAAACGCCGCCTTTTTCCAGTGCTTCCGAAACCTCGCCTTTTCCAAACGACTGCGTCACCGTTTGGTCCTCGCTCTCTGCCTGCGCAAGCGTCTCAAAATCCACGCCTTCTTCTTTTGCCTTGCCAAGCACCTGGGGAAGCTTTTGGCAGAATCGCTGACCCTGATCATATCTACCGTGATGGTGCGCGCTTCATCGTCACTGACCTCCGGATTGACATTTTCTACAATCGTCTGATAAACCTTTTCTGCAAGCGCATACTCTTCATACATCTTCGTAATCAGATCCTGCGTCACGTTGAGTGCCGTCACTTCCGCGCTGTTCAAGGAAGTAAATATTCCCTGCCCGCCGCTGCCGCACGCTCCTTTTCCTTATCATCCAGCGTCACTTCTTTTTTCTGGGCGAGCAGATTCATCACCTTGATTCTCGCCAGCTGTGTCAACACCTGTTCCCGTTCCTCCTGCTCCAGCGAAAAGCTGTCCGTCGGAAGCGTTCCAGATCTGGCTTCCATAGACGGATTCATACTGATTCTGCATGTTCGTCAGATATACCATCACCTCCGGCAGCACACAAGACGCACTCGAAATCCGGAATACCTCGTTCTTTTTCAGACCCGCCGTCAGAACGACCTTCGTATTTTTCCCGCAGCCTGCCAGCGCAGAAATCATCATAACAGCCGCGCCCAGAAGCGCTGCAGCTTTTACAAAATTTTGTTTTTTATTTATCATCAATTTCTCAACTTTCTATTTTTATATTTTTATAGGAAAGAATGTGCTTTGGCACATTCTCCGCGCTGAGGCGCAGTTGCTCCGGCAACCATCTACCCTTGCGCCGAGTGCGCATCCTCGGGAGCGTTACTTTATCGTATGGAAACGAAGTTTCCTACGATAAAAAGAATGTGCCTTTGGCACATTCTCGCGCGAGGCGCAGTTGCTTTTGGCAGCCATCTACCCTTGCACCGAGCGCGCATCCTCGTAGAGCGTTACTTATCGTATGGAAACGAAGTTTCCTATACAACAATAGAATGCATGCTCTGTGAGCATTCTATTGTCATGAATAAATAAAGACCACAGCAAAAGCCGTGGTCTTTATTATAACGATCTTCCATCGAGAAGTCAACGCGCGACAGCGCACTCTGAAAAGTTTAAAACATTTTTCAAACTTTCCTCTCGATAAAAACTCCCATATGCGGGAGCAGGATTTTGCTGTCCAAATCCTGGTATAGCTCGGGATTCTGGAAATAGCGTGTTCCGGGTTCATCGATTCTGCACGGATAGGAGCTGTGGTTGACGATGACCGTACCGTTTTCAAATTCTGCGCGCTCAACGCCCTTTTTCCGGGTCAGTGTCGTGCCGAATTTTTCTTCCAGAAGCATCCCTACGGGATCTTTTTCAGCATGGTCAAAGGGGTACAGCTTCGTTATTGCGCTGCGTCAGGGAACGTGCGGTGCGATTCTGCCGGTGTATTCAAAGCCGTAGAAAAATCCGATTTCGCAAACGGTTCCCTTCCCAAATGTGCGCCTTGACAATCGCAGGCTTTTCGTCCGTTTCCCAGACTGCGAGCATCGTCCTTTTTTCCTCCTCGAAGCTTTGCCAAACTGCGTTCCGGTCAGCATTCCTTTTCGCGCTGCTCAAACGCATCCTTTTCATGAAAAGACAGCGAGCAACGCTCAACGCTCGGTCCGTGCAAGCAAAATTCCGCCATTTTTACCCATCGGTGCCCTGCTCCAGTTCAGAATCCGGGGGCATAGCAGTCGTTTGCCGCGAGAGCACCTCGTACTGATCTGCTGTCTGATCCTTGAAAATGCTGCCATCTACAACGTCAACGTCGATCTGCCAGTCCTCCAGAGCCTTATACCAGCCCAGAAGATCCAGCCGCCTGTCATGATTGTGCTCCGTGTCAAACGTCTCTGCAAGCGCCATCGCAGACGGGAACAGCACTGCTGCCTTTGCAGCTTTTTCTCCCTCCGAGCCTCAAAACAACCTCTTTTTCCACCAGCGGTTGCCTTCTTCTAAAGACCTGCAGAACGCTTCCGGCATCCGGTGTAACACGCCGCCGTCTAACCCGCACATGCCGTAAGACGCATATCCGGAAGCGCCGGACGCCGCCATCGAGGCGACCGCCTCACACGGAGAAATCCACGCATATAGGTCATTATAAACAAATCTTCCCCAGTAAATGCCGCCGACAAAGGATCTGCCACGATTCATATTCCGCATCATACTGTGTTGACATGCTGTCACATAGCAGTCCGGGTCACCGTTTGGAAGCACCGGCACAGAAATAAAATGCGCCGCATCCACATACGGGGCAATCCGGTAAAAATCAGCGCCTCGCACCGCCGTATCCCACAGATCAGAAAGCCCTGCACCGGTTAAAAGCTTCCATCCACGTTCAAAAAATATCCCCACTGGCTCAAATCCGGGCACAGATACAGCTGCGGATCAAGTGCATGGAGCTTTTTCTGCATCGCTTCAAAATAAAGCACCAGCTCGTCGCTTTTCCAGCGCTGGTTGTCCATCCATACGCGGCATTTTTCATCCCGGTCTTCCAGCTCTTTTTCCGAAAAACCATTTTTTCCAGGATAACGCAGTTCAAACCAGTATTGCTCGGGTTCGATCGTTTCAAAGCTGTTTGCTTCCGTTTTGTAGAAGTGGTTAAAGGTTTTAATATCTCCGTTATAACGTTTTTCAAGCCAGCTGCGATAGCGCTTTTTTCCATCCTCATCGAAGCTCGGTGCAACGACCGGGTCCCACATGCTGCACAGCGGTTTTTTTTCTTCCCCGTCCACTTCGATCCGGGTCATATTTTCACCGTACATCTCTAAAAGCTGTGAAACGTGCTCCGTCATCGTCTCCTGCGCTTTCTCCGACCAATAACGATACCAGCGACCGTCATTGCCTTTTGCCGTCACAACAGATTCCCCGAACACCGGCGGGCTAAAGCGAATATTCGGATACAGGTTATCTGCATTCAGATAAATTGCCAGAAATGTATGGCTCATCCCCTGCTTTTTGATCTGCTCCATCATAAACTCCTGCATGCCGACATACTGGCTCGCAGGCTTTCCCTCATAGCGTTCCCGAAAATCCTCCCAGTCCTGAATCGAGCAAAACACTGTTGAAGCCGAGCTTTTTAACAGCTCCATCCCCTCTGCGACAAACGCCTGATCGTCATACGCCGGTCGGTAAAAATTGCCGAACCAGACGTTTAAGTACGGCGCTCCGCTCTTTTTTTCAGAAATCATATACCCTCCTTTTCTGCCGTAAATGCAGCAGTCTTTCCTCTGATAACGCTTTTATCTGAATGCTGCCTTCTTGTCCAAATGCTTTACAGCTTCAGGTCATCTTCTTTGATCCAGCCGATTTTTCTTAAAATCTGTCCAAACACCAGGCTCAGCACCGCCGGAAGAAGCAGATCAAGATCATGCCGATCCAGTCAAACGCTGTAATCTGACTCCGACTGCCCGCTGCAATTTCTTCCAGCCAGCCGGTATAAACGCCGATCTGTCCCACCAGTCCGCAGGTTCCCATTCCGGAGGAAACTGCGGGTCCGTTCATCTGAAGCCGGAAACAGACAGGTCGCAATCGGTCCGGTGATGGCTGCCGCCAGCGTCGGTGGAATCCAGATGCGCGGATTTTTTACGATATTGCCCATCTGCAGCATACTTGTGCCCAATCCCTGGGAAATTAGTCCGCTCCACTTGTTTTCTTTGAAACTCATCGCCGCAAAGCCGACCATCTGCGCACAGCAGCCCGCAACTGCCGCACCCCCGGCAAGCCCGGTTAAGTTCAGCGCCGCGCAGATTGCTGCAGAGCTGATCGGCAGCGTCAGCGCGATACCTACAATAACCGATACCAAAATTCCCATAAAGAACGGCTGCAACTCGGTTGCCCACATGATCAGGCTTCCGACTGCGCTCGCAGCAGCTCCGATTGTCGGCGCACACCACATCGACAGCAGCACTCCGGAAAGGATTGTCACCAGAGGCGTTACTAAAATATCAATCTTCGTTTCCTTGGAAACCGCCTTGCCGCATTCCGCCGCCACAATCGCAACGATCAAAACTGCAAGCGGTCCGCCCGCCCCGCCCAGCGAATTGGCTGCCGCCCGACTGCAAGCAGGGAAAATAACACCAGCTGCGGTGCCGCAGTGCATAGCCGATCGAAATTGCCATCGCCGGTCCGGCCACGCTTTTTGCAAAGCCTCCGGCGTCCACAAGCACCTGACTTCCGATCTGCTCTCCCAGCGTTCCGATAATTGTACCGATCAAAAGCGATGCAAACAATCCCTGCGCCATCGCGCCCAACGCGTCGATTCCATAACGTTTTGCCGAAAAAATAATGTTTTTCCGTTTCAGGAAACGCTGCAGCGCATTTCCGGTTTCTGTCTGTTGTACTTTCTCATTCATCTCTCATCCCTCATGTCTCCGGATTTTTCATCCAATTTCTGCTGGCACTCTTTCCCGGAAGGGTGCCACAGTAGTATCTTTTTCATCTTACCACATCTGTAGTTTTTCTAACAGCATAAAAGGCATTCTTCTTCTGTAAAAAATGAGCTTTTTTCCCTATTTTCATCCATTTTATTTTCTGCTATGATACAGAAGGTTTTTATTTTCCGCAGACTTTTCCAATATTTCAGGAGGCGCATGATTTTTTCGTGAACACAAAAAAACAAACAGCAACACAACATCTTTTCACCAATAAACAGCTTCGGACGCTGCTTGTCCCCATCATGGTCGAGCAGCTTCTGTCTTCCCTGATGGGAACTGTCGACACGATGATGGTCAGCAATGTCGGTTCTGCCGCAATTTCGGCAGTTTCTCTCGTTGATGCAATCAACATTTTAGTGATTCAGGCGCTCTCCGCGCTGGCGGCAGGCGGCGCGATCCTCTGCTCCCAGTACCTCGGCAGTCAGAACCTGAAAAAGGCGAAGCGTTCCGCAGAGCAGGTGCTTTTCGTTATGCTCGTCCTTTCCTGTTCGCTGTCGCTTTTATGCCTGATCTTCCGTTTTCCGCTGCTTCGTCTGATTTTCGGCACTGTAGACACGGACGTTATGGCAAACTCCCAGATTTACTTTTTCTTCACGCTTTTGTCGTTCCCATTCATCGGTCTATACGATGCAGGTGCTTCCATTCTGCGTGCACAAAACAACACCAAAGGTCCTATGACGATTTCCATCCTTTCCAACTTCTTAAATATCGGAGGAAATGCGATCCTGATCTTCGTCTTTGGCATGGGCGTCGCCGGCGCGGCAATTTCCACCCTGGTTTCCCGTATTTTCTGTGCGATCGTCGTGATCTGGCAGCTGAGAAACCCTGCAGAACAGATTTATGTACGCAACTACTTTTCTATCCGTCCGGACTGGTCTTTGATCAAACGCGTTTTATTCATCGGTATTCCATCCGGAATTGAGAACAGCATGTTCCAGTTCGGTAAGCTCGCCATTCAGTCAACCGTCTCCACTCTCTCGGTACGGTTGCCATCGCCGCGCAGGCAATGACCAGTATCCTGGAGGCGTTAAACGGAATCGCCGCCATGGGTGTCGGCATCGGACTGATGACGGTAGTCGGTCAGTGTATCGGTGCACAACGGAAAGATGAAGCGATTTATTACATCAAAAGGTGTCCTGGCTTTCGGAAATCGTCATCCTCGCATCTCCTGCCGTCGTCTTCTGCTCGCAAAGCCTGTCACTATCCTCGGCGGCATGGAAGCAGAAAGCGCCCGCCTCTGCCTGCAGATGGTCGCATTTATTACCATCACCAAACCGATTTCGTGGGTGCTTTCCTTTATTCCAGCCTACGGCATGCGCGCAGCCGGCGATGTGAAATTTTCCATGATTACCTCCTGCGCCAGCATGTGGCTGTGCCGGGTAAGCCTATGCATCTTTTTATGCCGCTTCTGTGGCTTCGGTCCCATCGCGGTTTGGATCGGCATGTTCGCAGACTGGAGCGTGCGTGCGGTCGTTTTCATGCTTCGCTTCCACTCCCGCAAGTGGCTCCAGCACCATGTGATCGACTAAGTTCACCCGTGCCTTTTTGCAGACTGATTTTCCTGCTCGCAGGAAAATCAGTCTGTAAGAAGGCACGAGGGGAGCGCCATTTCATGAGCAAAAAAGAAGCTGCGAAGCAGCGGGGAGCAGCGAAGCTGCGACTTGCGAATGGCGCGGGTGAACGGCATCGTTTCAACAACATTCACCAGCATTTTTGCAGACTGATTTCCTGCTCGCAGGAAAATTATAAAAGCGAACCGATCCATCCGATCAGTCCAAGCACCCAGCTGACAAAAATTCCATACAAAATAACCGGTCCGGCGATCGTAAAAATTTTGCAGCCGATTCCGAATACCTGTCCCTCCTTCTGAAATTCAATCGCCGGGGCGGCTACGGAATTGGCAAAACCGGTAATCGGAACCAGCGCCCCCGCCCCGCCCCACTTTACCAGAGACGGATAAATGTTAAAGCCGGTCAGAAGTGCGCTCGCCAGAACAAGCAGAATCGCGCACACGCTTCCTGCTGCCGCATCGTCCAATCCGTTTAACTTTGCAACGTTCAAAATAATCTGTCCTACCGTGCATATTATACCGCCTGCCACAAATGCATGCAAAGATCTGCAATGCAAGATTGTGCGTCGGCGTCACCTGTTTGACATATTTTTCATACTGTTTCTGAAAAGACTGATCTGCCTGATACTTTTCCATATGCTGTTCCTTTCCGAATCTGCTGCACGATTCACCGTTTGTAACGGAGTTTTTACCGAAAAAATAGGATGCCAGAAATACAACAGGCTTCCAACCGCTTTTCCCATCGCAATGGAAATCACCATCAGCCCGAGTCCGTGCCGAAAACCGATCCGACGCGTCAGAATCGGAATGGAGTCCAGCATTTCTGCAATTGCAAGTGCCAGGCAGCCGACGAAAATTCCGGCAAACAGACCGGTCAGGGCTTCCACCGTCAGAACCAGCCACTCAAAAAGTCGCCTCCCGCTTCCAACCTTTTCTGCAACCATTCCCTGCCAAAATTACTGCGCCCGGAAATACGCTTGCCAGACAGCCGACGAGCGTTCCAAAGACAACCATTTCCTCGTACAGAAAAATTTTTTCCCCCGTGTGGGTCTTTCCTGCAAAGCGTGGCACAAGTCCTACTGAAAGCAGCACCGTAAAAACACCTGCCGAAACGAGGATGCCTGCGCCCAGTCCGACAACCACCGGCAAAAGCTTCGATAAAATCACAATTTTCCCCCCTTTCAGACGTCCAGCGTCTTTTTTTCCCGATCTGCAGTTTCTGTCAATGCCTGATTGACGTCCGTTTCATATTTACGCATTTCCACTTCGATCGGTGTCGGATCGGACGTAATCCTCCTCCCACCGATATGGTTGAAAAACACCAAAATGCCAAGTGCCAGCCCGATCGAATACGCGATTTCCAGCGCTGTAACCGACTGCGGCTCCTGTCCGGTCAAAAGCTCGTAAATTTGCCCGAACACCTCGCGAATCCCTATGTCGTTATGAAACGCCATGATCGTAAACGCTGCGCCAAAAAGCAGATGCAGCGAGACAAAGACGATTTTGCACACCTGCCAGAAGCCCGGATAACGACTGACTTTTACCTGCTCCACCACCGTTTCCGGCGCGCCGATGCTTTCCACCTCCAGATTCGGATTGTCCTGCTGCAAAAGCGAAATCACAAAAAGCGCGCTAACCACCCGGCGCCCCTTATCTTTTTTCCTCAAATCGGAAAACAGGAAGCGTTCTGCATCGATTCTGCACGCTTTGCGTTTTACAATATAATTTTTCCAAGATCGCTGATATGCACGCTTTCACCGGACAGCTCTGCGTTTTGCTCAAGCTTTAAATACAGCACTTCTTTCGGCATCTGTATGTTCCTCCTGTTTCACACAGTATGCACCCGGGCAAAAAAGTTATGCAGATCAGACGTTTTTTCTTTTTCGGGCTGTCTGCAAAAATCGTACCATCTGCCGCCAGCTGGTTCTACGCACTGCCCTGCTGCCATCGCTGCCGCCGAGCGTTTTCTACAGCTATGCAATCCTCATCGCTGTCCTACACCCCCGACCGCTCTCGCATGCGGATCAGGATTTTCTTTTCCATCCGGCTAACCTGCACCTGGCTGATACCGAGTTTTTGGCGATCTGGGCCTGCGTCTGATCCTCGTAGTAGCGCAGCCGGATCAGGATTTTTTCCTGTTCGGGAAGCTCGTCTATAAGCTGTTTTAACAGCATCCGGTCTACCAGCCGGTTCTTTTCTGCATCCTCCCAGGTGTTGTCTGCAGACCGTGCCGCAAGCTGATCCATCAGCGCGATCTCTTTCCCATCCCCTCATAGACCGGCTTTTGACAGCGATTCAACCTCCCCGGCTGCAGCGACCGCCATGACCGCATCTTCATAGGCGATTCCTGTTTTTTCACACAGCTCGCGCAGCGTCGGGTCGCGTCCCTCCTGCGTCTGAATGCGCGCAGCCTCCTGCCGCAGCTTATAATTCGCATCCTTTAATGACCGGCTGACCTTGACCGGTCCATCATCGCGCAGAAAACGCCGGATCTCTCCTGCAATCAGAGGAACCGCATATGTAGAAAATTTGACATCGTAGCTTAAATCAAAATGATCAATCGCTTTCATCAGTCCGATCGTTCCGGTCTGGAACAGATCCTCTACCTCGTATCCCCGCCCTGCAAACCGTTTCACAATATGGTGAACCAGTCCCAGATTTCTTCTATCAGTATTTTTCTGGCAGACGCATCTCCTGCCTGCGCCTTTTCGATCAATACTGATATTTCCATGTGCTACTCCTCTTCTTGATCCGGATCACTGACCCACGGCGCATTTCCCAGTTTCTTTTCCATAATCACACGCGTCCCCTTCCCCACGGTCGATTCCACCTCCAGGCAGTCCATAAACGCTTCCATAAAAAAGAAAATCCCATACCGGAACGTTCCAGATCCGGGCGCGTGAACATCGGCTCCATCGCCTGTTCCACATTTTTCGATCCCGCAGCCCTGATCGGTGATTTCCATTTTCAAAAGATCCTTTTCCAGCACACACAGGAAATTTCAATCGTTCCTCCCTGCTCCTTATATCCGTGGATGACTGCGTTTGTAACTGCCTCCGAAACGGCAGTTTTGACGTCCTCGATTTCTTCCAGTGTCGGATTTAAAGGGCGTCAAAAACGCCGCTACAGCAACCCTCGCAAAGCCTTCGTTTTCCGGCAGGGCTTCAAATTCCACTTTCATGTTATTCATGCTTTCCTCTCATTTCTGCGCACGCTTTTTACGCATGTCGAGTTTGTATCAAGTGCACGCAGATACAAATCTCGCGATTGAAAATTTTATTCATGACAATGGAATGCTTACAGAGCGTGTATTCTATTGTTTTTCAATCTTTTTTCTTCCTGATCTATCATCTCCACGATATCGCCGATGCCCGACATTTCCAAAATTTTCCGGATGCGCCGGTTGGCGTGAATCACATACACCTTGCCTCCAAAACAGGAAATCTTGCGGTAACGCCCCGCCAGTACGCCGATGCCGGAGCTGTCCATAAATTTTGTGTCGGAAAATCAAACACGATGTGGCTGACGCTGTTGTCCAACATCATGTGATCCGCCCTCCTGCAGATCACGCGCAGCTGTGGTGGTCGATTTCTTCCGGCAAGCGGATCATCAGATAGTGATCGATAATTTTTATAATCCTCTTCCATGCTACTCTCTTTTTCTATATAAATTTCGTGCAGGCACAAACGGCTTGGGAACCTTAACCTTGAAATAGCTATCCCCGGATTGCCGCACGGCAATCTGCAAACATTCGGAATCCGTAGATAGCAAAAAAGAGGACAAAAAGCCATTGTGCTTTTCATCCTCTTTTGTAAAATCCTTTTTAAATTGTCGCCTTTTAATTGTCCAGCTGATCCAGCGCGCGCTGGGACTGGGTTGCTTTTTCCGTGTTCGGGAACAGTTCAATTACCTTCTGGTAGGTTTCCTTCGCCTGGCGCTTGTTGCCGTTGTCGCGATAGGAATTTGCCAGCGCATAAAGCGCTTCACTGTTCGTCTCATCATAGGAAACCGCTTTCGTCAGGTTTTCAATCGCCGTCTCATAATCCCCGGAACGATATGCCTTGTAGCCGGTGTCATAATAGTTCGCTGCAAGGTCTGTGCCGGTGTCCTGCAAAAGCTGCTGATAGAGCTTACGCGCCGCCTCGGAGGTGTCGCTGCTCTCCATCGCATCGCGGCTGATCTTGTCCACCGCTTCGGAAAGAGCTTCGATATCGTCCGGCGTCTCCATATAGACACTTGCCGCATTCAACAACGCTTCTACCGCGCTCATGCTGCCGTCCGCGCCGGACAGCTTGCCGTTCTGCGCCGTCAGCTCGTCATTTTCCTTAGTCAGCGTCTCTATCTGCTGATTTAAGCTGGAAATCTCTGCATTTTTGCGGTCGGCTTCTTCCCCGACTGCTGTCAGCTTATTGTTTAACTCCGTCTGTGCGATCTGTACCCGCGCAGGCAGGATCAAAACCAGGATACCGCTACACCGACCGCAAGACCTGCGAGCGTTCCCCACAGCCACCCGAAGCTCTTTTTCGGTTCTATCTGGCTGATCGGCTGAATAATCGTCTCATTGCCGCTCTGGTATTTGACGACTTCCTCGCCCTTTCCCTGTTTGCGGACAAATTTCCGTCGTCATCGGTTTTTAACGCAATGTCCACTTCATGCATATACCGAAGCGCCGTCGTATTCGCGCAGTCGATCCGCAGGCAGCGGGTCAGCTCCTTGCGCGCTTTCTCCCAGTCCGCCGCATCCATGTACAAAAGCGCCAAAAGCAGATGTGCCTGTACAAAATTCGGATGGTCGGAAAGCACCTTTTTCAACTGAATCCGCGCCAGATCCTTGCTGTCCTGATAACAGTAGTTGAGCGCCTGATTATATTTCCGGCTCATCTGTGCAAACTCTTCCAGCTGCGTCGGGCTCTTCTGTACGGCGTTGATGTAATCATCCGCGATATTTTTCTCCGGGCGAAGGTTTTACTGATGACCCATTCACTCAGCGCCGGAACGGTCTCGCCCATTTCAAAATAAATCAATCCCAGGAGGTTTCTCGCCTCGATATGATATTTGTTGAATTTCAACGACAGCTTCAGGCTCTCGATCGCCCCGGAAAGATCCCGGACACCGGCTTTATCCAGACCGTCATTATAATAATAATTGGAAATGCTCAGAAGCTTCTTATATCTCGAAACATCTGCCCCGCAGTTCGTGCAGAAATTCTTTTCTGTCAGATCTGCTCCACAATTATAGCACTGCATATATTTGCTCCTTTACTCTTTTTCTTCCCGGCGGCATCGGCCATTTCTTTTTCCTGCTCTTTGACCATGTCTACCAGAATATCCGTAAAGTCTGTCATATTGTGGTTTATAATCACATCCTCCGCCTCATCGATTTCAAGGCTGGGATGGAACTTTTTCAATTCTTCTTCAAAGTTGATCATGCGCATCCTCCCGCTTATCTGCTCTTATCCTCATGGATTCAATACCATTATAATACGCAGGGCACACAAAAAAATCAATCTAATTTTTCCGGAAATTCAGGAAAGCACTTCGCATTTTCGCGTTTTTCCGTCAGAAACTGCGGACATGCTGCAATCCCGACCGGTTTACAGGAATGCAGCGTTGCATGAACAAAAACAGAGCGGCTCTGCTTTTTTCACAAAACCGCCCTGCACTTTTCTATTAATAAAAAACTTAATAAGAAAACCATATTTCGCTGAAAGCATGCATCTTCCCGCTTACTTGCGCAGCTGACCTAACCGTTCTTTTACCTGTTCCATCATCTGCGTGTATTTTTCCAGCTTGCCGCGCTCTTCTGCGATCTTGCTCTCCGGAGCCTTGCTCATGAAACGCTCGTTGTTGCAAAGATGCCATTTACTCTGGAAAGCTCGCCCTCGAGGCGCTTCTCTTCTTTTTCCAGACGCTCAATCTCTTTTGCAAGATCAACCAGCTCTGCAAATGGAATATAAAGGGTTGCGTTCGGGATCACAACGGATACCGCGTCCTCTGCGATACCTGTCTTGTCCGCCTGACAGGTCACATCGGATGCGCTCGCCAGGGATGCAAAGAACAGCTTGCCCTCCTCGAAGGTATTTTGCAGCTCTTTCTGGTCGCTTACCACATAAACATGGGCTTTTCTGGACGGCGGAACGTTCATGCTGGTACGGACGTTGCGGACGCCGCGGACAGCTTCCTTGAGGGATTTCAATCTCCTGCTCTTCTTTCTCGAAGTGTCTCTCTTGCTGATAAACCGGCCAGGAGGAAATCATGATGGATTCCTCTTCGGACTGCAGGGTGCAGAAGATTTCTTCGGTAATAAAAGGCATATACGGATGCAGAAGTTTTAAAGCGTCGATCAGGACAGTTTTTAACGTCCACAGTGCACGGCGTTCTTGGCTGTCGGCATCGTCCGTCGCATACAGACGGGGTTTTACCATCTCGATATACCAGTCGCAGAATTCATCCCAGATAAAGTCATAAACCTTCTGTACGGCAACACCCAGCTCGAAGTTTTCCATGTTGTCGGTCACTTCTTTTTACGACGTTATTCAAACGGGAGAGAATCCACTTATCGGCAGGCTCCAGATGCGCAGACGCATCCACAGGAACTTCCTTGCCTTCCATATTCATCAGGATGAAACGGGATGCGTTCCATACCTTGTTTGCAAAGTTTCTGTTCGCTTCTACACGCTCCATGTAGAAACGCATGTCGTTGCCGGGCGCATTGCCGGTGATCAGCGTCAGGCGCAGTGCGTCCGCACCGTATTTGTCGATGATTTCCAGCGGATCGATACCGTTTCCTAAGGACTTACTCATCTTGCGTCCCTGGGAGTCTCTTACCAGTCCGTGGAACAGTACTGTTTTAAACGGCTTTTCGCCCATCTGCTCATATCCGGAGAAAATCATACGGATAACCCAGAAGAAAATGATATCGTATCCGGTTACCAGTACATCTGTCGGATAGAAATATTCCAGCTCCTTCGTCTTTCCGGCCAGCCGAGGGTGGAGAAAAGGGCCACAGTGCGGAAGAAAACCAGGTATCCAGCGTATCGGGATCCTGTGTAAAATGTGTGCCGCCGCACTTCGGAGCAAACAGTCGGCTCGGTGCGCGCTACCTTTGCCACGGTTTCGCCGCAGGAATCGCAGTAATAAGCCGGAATTCTGTGTCCCCACCACAGCTGTCTGGAAATACACCAGTCTTTGATGTTGTCCGTCCAGTTGAAGTAGGTCTTTTCCATGCGTTCCGGAATCAGACGGATTTCCTTCTCCTGAACTGCTTTTACTGCGGGCTTGATCAGCTCGTCCATCTTTACAAACCACTGCTTTTTGATCATAGGCTCGATGGTCGTACCGCAGCGGTCATGGGTGCCGACATTATGGCTGTAGTCTTCGATCCGGACTAACAGACCCATATCATCTAATTCCTTCACAATGGCTTTTCTCGCTTCATAGCGATCCATGCCTTCGAACTTACCGCCGTTTTCATTGATGGTTGCATCATCATTTAAGATATTAATCTGCTCCAGGTTATGGCGTTTTCCTACCTCAAAGTCATTCGGGTCATGAGCCGGGGTGATCTTTACCACGCCGGTACCAAATTCCATATCTACATAGGAATCCGGCAACGATCGGAATCTGACGGTTTACAATCGGCAGCAGAACCTTCTCTGCCAACCAGATGCTGATAACGCTCGTCGGACGGGTTAACTGCAACCGCACTATCGCCCAGCATGGTTTCCGGACGCGTGGTGGCAAATTCCAGGAATTCTGTCGTGCTTACCTCTCCGTTTTCATCGATCAGCGGATATTTGATATGCCAGAAATGACCAGCCTGTTCTTCGTATACAACCTCTGCATCAGAAATAGAAGTTTTGCAGACAGGACACCAGTTGCCGATTCTGTTTCCTTTATAAATCCAGCCTTTTTCATGCATGCGGCAGAATACTTCTGTAACAGCCTGATTCTTTGCCTTCGTCCATCGTGAAACGGAGTCTGTCCCAGTCACAGGAGGAGCCCAGCTTCTTTTAACTGATTGATGATTCTCCCACCGTATTCCTCTTTCCATTCCCAGGCGCGCTTTAAAATCCTTCTCTGCCGAGGTCACGCTTATCGATGCCTTCTTTTTGAGGGTCTCGATAATTTTAACCTCTGTTGCAATGCTTGCATGGTCTGTTCCGGGCTGCCAGAGCGCATTATATCCCTGCATTCTCTTAAAACGGATCAGGATATCCTGCATGGTATTATCCAGCGCATGTCCCATATGCAGCTGTCCTGTAATATTCGGGGGCGGAATGACGATGGTAAACGGTTTCTTGCTCTCGTCTACTTCCGCATGAAAATATTTCTTATCCAGCCATTTCTGGTACAGACGATCCTCAATGCCATGGGGATCATAGGTTTTTGCCAGTTCCTTGCTCATTGTTTCCTCCATTTTCATTTTTGCCGCTATAGGGCTTTGGGACGCCGAGAGAAAAAATCAGAAATCCTGCGAATGAAAAAGAACGTGCCTTGGCACATTCTCGCGCCGAGGCGCGGTTGCTTCGGCAACCATCTACCCTTGCGCCGAGTGCGCATCCTCGCGGAGTTTTCTTATCGTATGGAAACGAAGTTTCCTATACGATAAAAAAACGCCCTTCGACAGAAAACTCTGTCAAAAGGGCGTCTGAATCCAAACGCGGTACCACCTTTGTTTTCCGGAAAAACTGATCTGCTGCAGAGACTGCGCCGCCAGCTGTTTCGGAATCTTGTCGCGGTCATTCCTCTAGAACCGCTGTCCGATAACGGGGACTACCGTGAAAGCTTACCACGCAGCTGCGCATTCAGCTCTCCGATTCCAAAGCCACATTCCGTTCTCCTTTTGCTCAGGTCTCCTTTCAGCGATCCGGGACCCTCTCTGTCAGCCGGGTAAACGTACTCTTCTTCTTCCTCATCTTTGTCCGTGTACTATGTACACTATAGGGAAGAATTAAATTTTTGTCAAGAATATTTTTTTGCAATTGCAATAAATTTGCGTCGTGCTATAATGAGTGCTAGTGAGTGGGAGTAGTCCCTATCTGCTCCTTACACACGACGAATAACAAGTTCAAAAGATGAGGCTAACATGAAAATTATTATTATTGGCTGCGGCAAGGTCGGCCTGACACTGGCGGAACTGCTTTCCGCTGAAAAACACGATGTCGTACTGATAGATGAATCCTCCCAGAAGCTCTCCTCCATCCCGGAAGAGCTGGATGCTCTGCGCATTCTTGGAAACGGTGCCAGCGTCAATATCCAGCAGGAGGCAGGCGTTGAAGAAGCCGATCTGTTAATTGCAGTGACCGGTTCCGACGAATTAAACCTGCTCTGCTGCCTGATTGCCAAAAAGGCGGGCAACTGCCATACCATCGCCCGCGTCCGCAATCCGATTTATAATAAGGAAATCGGATTCATCAAGGAAAAGCTCGGCATCTCCATGATTATCAATCCAGAGCTGACCGCTGCAACGGAAATTTCCCGTCTGCTGCGTTTTCTCCTCCGCGATCAAGATCGACACCTTTGCAAAAGGACGCGTGGAACTGTTAAAATTCCGCATCAAACCGGAGTTTCACTTAAATAACATGCCGGTCAGCCAGATCGGCTCCCATACAAACAGCGATATTTTAATCTGCGCTGTAGAGCGCGGCGACTTGATCGCGATCCCGATGGTAATTTTATCCTGCGGGACAACGATCTCTTGTCCATCATCGCTTCCCGCAGAATGCCTCCACCTTTTTCAAGCACATCGGCTTTAAAACCGGTCAGGTCAAAAACGCGATGATCGTCGGCGGCGGAAAGCTCGGCTATTACACAGCAAACCTCCTGCAGGCGATGAATATCAACGTCCGCATCGTAGAAAATAACCGCGACCGCTGCGAACAGCTGAGCGTGCTTTTACCTGATTCCACCATCATCTATGGAGACGGAACGGACAAGCAGCTGCTGTTGGAAGAAGGTCTTTCCGAAGCGGAATCCTTTTTGACCTTAACCGGTCTGGATGAGGAGAATATCCTGCTCTCTCTGTTCGCCAAGGCAAACTCCAACGCAAAACTCATCACAAAGGTGACAAAATCGCCTTTACCGAGATTATCAACAACCTCGATATCGGCAGCGTCATTTATCCTAAGCATCTGACGGCAGACTATATTTTTACAGTATGTCCGCGCGATGTCCAATTCCATCGGCAGTAACGTCGAGACGCTGTATCAAATTCTGGACGGACGCGCAGAGGCGCTGGAATTTGCCATCCATGATACCTCTGCCGTCACGGATATTCCGCTGGCAGAGCTGAAATTAAAATCCAACCTGCTGATCGGCAAGCATCAACCGAAAGGGTAAAACCTGGATTCCCCGTGGTCAGGATACGATCCAGGTCGGTGACACTGTCATCATCGTTACCACTCAGAAAGGTCTCGGCGATATCCTGATATCCTGAGAAAATAGGTACGCCCGATGAACTATTCTATTATTTTTTATATTATCGGCTGGATTTTAAATCTGGAGGCGGCCTTTATGCTTCCCTCCTGTCTGGTAGCCCTGATCTATCAGGAAAGCAGCGGTTGGTCACTCGTTGCTTTGCTGTCCTGTTATGCCTGCTGATCGGTCTTCCTTTGGTTATAAGGAAGCCGAAAAACCGTGTATTCTACCTGCGTGAGGGGTTTGCCACGACTGCACTTTGCTGGATCGTATTAAGCTGTGTCGGTGCACTTCCCTTTGTACTTTCCGGTTATATTCCCAATCCGGTCGATGCGCTGTTTGAAACCGTTTCCGGCTTTACAACAACCGGTGCAAGCATTCTGACAGACGTGGAAGCGCTTCCTCACTGTCTGCTGTTCTGGCGCAGCTTTACGCACTGGATCGGCGGTATGGGTGTTCTGGTCTTTTTGCTGACTCTGATTCCCCTCACAGGCGGCAGCCATATGAACCTGATGAAGGCAGAAAGCCCGGGTCCCTCCGTTACCCGTCTGGTTCCGAAGGTAAAATCCACTGCAAAAATTTTGTACATGATTTACATTGTCCTGACAATCATTGAGATTTTCCTCCTGCTGTTTGGCGGCATGCCGCTGTTTGATTCCATCACGCTCTCCCTCGGCACGGCGGGCACCGGCGGCTTCGGCATCAAAAACGACAGCATTGCAGGCTATTCCACCTATTGTCAGGTCATTATCACGATCTTTATGATCCTGTTCGGCATCAACTTTAACGCCTACTTCCTGATCCTGATCCGTAAATTCAGACAGGCATGGGAAAGTGAAGAAGTTCGTGCCTATCTGTTGATTATCGCTGCAAAGCAACGCTTGCGATCACCTTCAAGTACGCGGATATTTCAGCAGCTTTGCACAGGCATTCCAGCAGACGATTTTCCAGGTTGCTTCCATCATTACAACAACCGGCTATGCCACAACAAACTTTACCTGTGGCCGGAGTTTTCCGCACCATCCTCGTCCTGCTGATGTTTGTCGGTGCCTGTGCCGGAAGTACCGGCGGCGGCATTAAGGTTTCCCGCATCCTGATCCTGCTGAAAACGGTAAAAAAAGAACTGATCCAGCTGCTGCATCCCAGGAGTGTACGCCGCATCCAGATTGACGGCAAGGCGATCGAGCACGAGGTTGTCCGCTCCACAAATGTTTACATGGGCGTCTACATTTTTATTTTTGCCTTTTCCATGCTGCTGATCGCGCTGAATAACTTCGATCTTATCACCAACTTTTCTGCAGTTGCTGCGACACTCAACAACATCGGTCCCGGTCTTTCCCTGGTGGGTCCGATCGGAAACTTTTCCATGTTTTCCGACTTTTCCAAGCTTGTCCTGGATCTTCGACATGCTTGCCGGACGCCTGAGCTGTTCCCGCTGCTGCTGTTATTCGTACCGAATACCTGGAAACGATTTTAAACCGCTTCCAGGCGAAATAAAATCAGATTATTCTGCGCACTCACAGCGAGTTTGCATTGCCGCGACGCAGACAAAAAAAGAACCAGGCTGCAGCCTGGTTCTTTGTTCATGACAATAGAATGCACGCAAAGCGTGCGTTCTATTGTTTTAAAATCTTTTACGCCAGCTGTTTTTGCCGGTATAAAGCTCGTAATATCTTCCCTTTTGTTCCAGCAGCTGATCGTGATCGCCGCGCTCGATGATTTCGCCGTTTTCCAATACCATGATCGCATTCGCGTTTCGAACAGTGGAAAGCCTGTGGGCGATGACAAGGGTTGTCCGTTCTGCCATCAGGCGATCCATACCATGCTCAATATGTCGCTCGGTTCTCGTATCGACAGAGGACGTTGCCTCATCCAGGATCAGGACAGGCGCCTTGGAAATTGCCGCACGGGCAATGTTTAACAGCTGTCTCTGTCCCTGGCTTAAGTTTGCGCCATCTCCCTCGATCATCGTTTCATATCCGTTTTCCAGACGCATGATAAAGGAATGTGCGCTGGCCATTTTTGCCGCCTGCTCGACCTCTGCATCGGTCGCATCCAGCCTGCCATAGCGGATATTTTCCCGGATCGTTCCGGTAAACAGGTGCGTATCCTGCAGCACCATTGCGATATTACTGCGCAGGTTTTCTCGTCCAACCTTGCGGATATCCACGCCATCCATCAGGATTTCTCCGCTGTCGATCTCGTAAAACCGGTTGATCAGGTTCGTGATCGTCGTCTTGCCTGCGCCGGTACTGCCGACAAACGCGATCTTCTGTCCCGGCTTCGCATACAGGGAAATATGCTTCAAAATCGTATGACCAGGCACATAGCCAAACGTCACATCCTTTAACTCCACATGTCCTTTGCAGGGATTTAAAACAACCGCATCCGCTGCGTCTGCAGCTTCCGGCGCTTCATCCATCACCTGGAACACACGCTCTGCACCCGCAAGAGCGGAAAAGATTGTATTCATCTGCATGGACAACTCGTTGATCGGTCTGGAGAACTGTCTGGAATAGTTGACAAATACAGTCAGACCGCCAATATCAAAGCTCTGCAGCACGCATAATATACCACCGATCATCGCAGTCAGGGAATAGCTGACCTGGCTTAAGTTGCCCATGACCGGTCCCATGATTCCGCCAAAGAACTGAGCAAAAATCTGTTTTCCGCGAAGATCGTCGTTTAAGTATTCAAACTCTTCCTCCGCAACGTTTTCATGGCAGAACACCTTTACAACCTTCTGTCCCGTCATCGTTTCTTCGATATAACCGTTTACAGTACCGATCGCTGCTTGCTGCGCCTGATAAAATTTCCGGCTCTTTCCTGCCACTGCTCCGCCTACTTTCATCATGAGCGGAACCATCACAACCGTCACAATTGTCAGCCACACGTTCGTGTAGAGCATCAGTCCGAGGGTTCCGACTACAGTGATCACGCTGGAAATGATCTGCAGCACGGTGTTGTTCAACATATCTCCGACCGCATCCAGGTCGTTCGTATAACGGCTCATCAGGTCGCCGTGGTTGTTCGTATCATAAAACCGAACCGGCAAATGCTGCATTTTCACAAATAAATCGTTTCGGATTTTTTCCAATGCACCCTGGGAAACGCCGATCATAATCCGCTGCTGCAGATACTGTGCTGTGACACCGATGATATAAATTCCTGCCATGGTCAGAAGCGAATGCAGAAGTTTCTGCGCACTGCCGCTCCCCGGTCAATCCGTTGATGATCGGACGCGGCATATAGGAGCCTGCAAGGTTCGCAATCGTCCCTGCAATGACACAGAAAAAGACGAAAATCAGCCTTCCCTTATCTTCAGAAAGATATCCCATCAGACGCGCAATCGCCTTTTTGGTATTCTGTGGCTTTTTGACTTTTATTTTTCCACCGCCAGGACCAGGTCTTGGACCTCCCGGGCCTCCGGGACCGCCGCATCCTTCAGGCCTCTTTGCGGCGCGCTCTTGCTGTATTTGGCAATCAGTCTTTTCTTTCTCTGCTCGTCCATTATGCGATCACCTCCTTTTTCATCTGGGAGTCGTAAATTTCCTGATAGGCTTTACAGGTTTCCAGAAGGGCTTCATGTTTGCCAAGCCCGACGATTTTTCCCCGTCCATCACGATGATCTGATCCGCTTCCATCACGGAGCCGATCCGCTGTGCGATGATCAGCTTTGTTGTCTCCTTCAGCGTCGTGGAAAAAGCTTCCCGAATCCTTGCTTCTGTCGCTGTATCCACCGCACTCGTGGAGTCGTCCAGAATCAATATTTTCGGACGTTTTAAAAGTGCCCGCGCGATACACAGCCTCTGCTTCTGACCGCCGGAAACGTTTACGCCGCCCTGACCAAGCTCCGTATCATATCCATCTGCCAGTTTTTGAATAAAGCCTTCCGCCTGTGCACTTTCTGCAGCTGCCCTAATCTGGTCTTTGTCAGCATTTTCATCGCCCCACTGCAGATTTTCTTCGATCGTACCGGAAAAGAGACATTTTTCTGCAGCACCATACCAACGCCCTCCCGCAGATGATTCAGGGAATAATCCCGAACGTCGATGCCATCCACCAAAACCTTTCCTCATCCACATCGTACAGACGCGGAATCATGGACACCAGCGTTGTCTTGCCGCAGCCGTCGATCCGATGATACCGATCATCTGTCCCGGCTCGATCGTCAGATTGATCTGATCCAGCACTTTTTCTGCACTGTCTTTGTAATATCGGAAGGAAACATTCTGGAATTCGATCTTTCCGTTTTTTACAACTGCTTCCGGATATGCTTTGCATGATCGTCTGTCAGACTCACTTTTGTATCCATCACTTCGTTAATCCTGCGTCCGCTCGCAAATGCCCGGGAGCTCTGCAAAAATACCATAGCCAGCATCATCAGGGACATCAGCACCTGCACAATATAGGTTGTAAACGCCGTCAGATCACCGACCTGCATCTTTCCCGCCCAGGATCTGATTGCCTCCAAGCCATACCACAACCAGCGTTGTCAGGTTCATAAACAGCATCATCAGCGGCATCTGTGCAACTGCGATCTTAAATGCATTTAAGCTGGATTCCTTTAGCTCTGCGTTCGACTTTTCAAAACGGGCACTTTCATAATCCTCACGGACGAAGGACTTGATGACCCGCACATTCGTCAGTACCTCCTGAATATTGGAGTTTAGAGCATCCAGCTTTTTCTGCATAAACTCAAATCTCGGATATGCAATGCGTAAAAGCAAAAGGATCACTACTGTCATAACCGGCAGAACGATCAGAAATACCGCCGCCAGCTCCCGATCCATCAAAAACGCCATAATAATCGCGCCGATCAGCATGCCGGGGGCGCGAAGCATCATTCGAAGCGCCATCATGATCAGGTTCTGCACCTGTGTGATATCGTTGGTCAGACGCGTAACCAGAGAGCCCGTGGAGAACCGGTCGATCTCCGAAAACGAAAAGGTCTGGATTTTTTTGAACGCATCTTTTCGAAGCCCTGTTCCGAAGTTGATCGCCGCAACCGATGCAAACCATGCTCCTCCAACGCCGCCGGCCATCATGATGAACGCCGTCAGGATCATGATCATTCCCTTCTGAAGGATGTAGCCTACATCATGATTGGCTGCCCCGACATTAATGATATCCGCCATAAAAGACGGAAGCAGTACTTCTCCTGCTACCTCCGTCAGCATCAGAAGCGGTCCCAGTATAAACGCATACCAGCAGGGCCTGATATATTTTCCGTAACGTTTCATTTGATCCTTATTCCTCCTTTTGCTGATCCCGCAGAAGATTTTCATAAATTCGTTCGAAAACTGCTGCAGACTCTGCATTTCCTCTTCTGAAAATCCTTCAAACATCGCTTTTCCGTTTCCCAGAACATCTGCTCACTCCGCTCAATGACACTGCGTCCCTTTGGCGTGATCGTCACCCGGTGTGTCCTGTTGTCAGACTCTGTGGTTTCCCGTGTAATGTATCCGCCGCTTTCCAGCTTTTTTAAGGAAACTGCAACCGCTGCCGGAGAAATCTCCAGCTCACGCGCAATTTCAACCTGGGAACAGTTCGGATGATGATTTAAGTGCATCAAAAAGCCGGTGCTGACTCTGATAGACTCCCGTATGATTCACCTTTTTTTCAATACAACGGCGCAGCTGCCGATCCGTGCGTCGAAACAGAAATGACAGCCTGCCTTCCGGTGTCGGATTCCCGCAGTGCTTCGCATTTTGTTCTTGTTCCATCACATTTCCCTCTTGTTAACTAGTTAATTGTTTACTTGTTAAGTATATGTATGACTAACTCTGTTGTCAAGAGAATTTTAAAAAACTGATTTCCTTACTGTAACTTTTTTTCGAAATAGATTATAATGATATGCATGACTTCACAGTGTCTTTTTTGATTTTTATATTTTAACGGAGATTTTTAACCTATGTCTTTGACAACCTTTTGAAAAAGCTTTCCCCGGGCGCATCATTGCCCTCGGTTTTCTTTTTCTGCATCCTGCTTGGCTCCCTTTACTGATGCTCCTGCAGCCTGCAGCCCGGTATCGCACTGCCCTATCTTGACGCCCTTTACACTGCCACCAGCGCAGTCTGTGTAACCGGCTTAAACGTCATCGACCCCGGCAGTACCTTTTCACCCTTTGGTCAGTTTGTCCTCGGCTGCCTGATCCAGATCGGAGGACTGGGTGTCGCTTCCATCGGTGTCGGGATCATGCTCGCAATGGGAAAAAAGATCAATCTGAAAGAACGCCGTGTTATCCGTGATGCAATGAACCTGGATTCCGGCAAAGGCCTGATCCGATTTGTCAAAGCAATCTTTTGTACGACACTTCTCATTGAGCTTTTGGGCGCGTTTCTTTCGTTTCCTGTCTTTTTCCGGGATTATCCGCTGCCTCGCGCCATAGGCTTAAGCCTGTTTCATTCGGTTGCTTCCTTTAACAATTCCGGCTTCGACGTGCTCGGAAACGGACAAGCCTGATTCCGTATCAGAAGGATGTGCTTCTAAATCTCGTGACCTGTGCTCTGGTAATCGCCGGCGGCATTGGCTTTCCGGTCATTTTTGAGCTGCCCCTGAAACACTTTTCCTGGAAACGCCAGTCAATGCACACACGGGTTGTGCTGAGCACGACATTTGCCCTGCTGCTTTTCGGAACACTTTTATTAAAACTCACAGAGAGTATCAGTTGGCTCGGCGCTTTTTTCTACAGCGTCTCCGCCCGGACAGCCGGTTTTTCCACTTATAACCTCAGCGATTTCTCTACTGCAGGTCTGCTGGTCGTTTCCGGACTGATGTTTATCGGGCCTCTCCGCGTCCACCGGCGGCGGCATCAAGACCACCACCTTTTTTGTCCTGCTCTCCGGCATCTATTCCAGCAACAAACCATTCCGAAAGAGCCTTCCACAACGCGATCCCAAAGGACGCGTTCCGCAAGGCCTCCGTCATCAGTATGCTCGCTGTCTTTTTTGGTTATGACAGCCTCCCTATCTGATGCTGATCTTTGATCCGCAGCTTTCCCTGCCGGGATGTACTGTTTTGAAATGATCAGTGCTTTCAGCACCTCCGGTCTTTCCACCGGCATCACACCACAGTTGAGCGCTCAGAGCCGGATTCTTTCTATTATTATGATGTACATCGGCAGACTCGGACCCCTGACTGTTGCATCCTGTGGTACTTTACGATCGGGAACGCGTCCGCTACCCGGAAGGGACAATTGCCATCGGGTGAGTGACCGTCCACGGCACGCAGACACTCTGCCAGCACTGTGCAGGATCACAATCCAGAAACACAGCGCAGATCTTTGCATAACTTATTGGAAAATATGCGAGCGAACCGCTCAGAAATAGAGGATATTATGTTTGGAAAAAAAAAATGCCATTGCATACGGCATTATCCGGACTTGGGCGCTTCGGGGAAGCGCTGGCGACAGAGCTTGCACGCCCGGCGCAGAGTGCTGTCATGGATCGCGAAGAAGAGCGGGTCCGTGAAATGCGGGAACTGACCGAAAATGCACTCGTTGTCAATACCCTGGACAAAAAAACCCTGACAGAAACCGGTATCCAGAACTGCGATATTGCGGTCGTCTGCATCGGCGAGCACATGGAATCCTCTATCCTGACGACATTAAATCTCGTCAGCCTCGGTATTCCGACTGTCATTGCCAAAGCCACCAGCCCGAGCATGGCGAGATTTTAAAACGCCTCGGCGCACAGGTCGTTTATCCCGAACGTGATATGGCAATTGCCTGGCAACCAGGCTTCAACTCCCGGTCCTGGATTTTATCCAGCTGAGTGAAAAATTGAATATCACCAAGCTGTCCGTCCCGATGCCCTCTCGTTCAGAAATCTGTCGTTGAATTGAATCTGCGAGCCCGGTTTGTCTAAACATCATCGCCATCGAGCATAACGGTCAGGTGATCGAGCACGTCGATCCAAACTACCGCTTCTGCCCCGGCGACATTTTGATCCTGTCCGGCAGCAAGGAGAGTCTTTCCCGATTTGACCGCTGATAGATAAGCAGGAGTAACACGTACAGGTTGCATGTAGACAGCGCACTCCGTCAGTGGTACAGCGCGGGACGCAAATGAACACTGGAGGACATCTACTCCCGGTACGCCAACCGATTTTATCCGCGATCAGCGCGATGAACTCCGAGTTGGTCGGTTTTCCCTTTCCCGTATTAATCGTATATCCAAACAGCGCGTCCAACGTCTCCATCCTGCCGCGGTTCCACGCAACCTCGATCGCATGGCGAATGGCGCGCTCGACTCTGCTCGGTGTCGTTTCATACTTTTTCGCAATTTCCGGATACAACGTCTTTGTGATCGAGCCGAGCATATCCATGTCCTTGACTGACATCTGAATTGCTTCGCGCAGATACTGATATCCACGGATATGCGCCGGTACGCCGATGTCATGGATCATGTTCGTGACATCCCGTTCCAGGTCCCGTTTGGGCACTTCTTTGCCTGTACATATTCCAGGGAGTTTTCTTCGCCTGCCGCCTGGCGGGAACGGTAATCATAATCTGAAATTCTCTATTATGTTCCATCAAATCGGTCAGAATCTGAACCACGTTTTCTTTTTTTTCCTGCTGTAAGGCTGAGCTGTTCCATAGTTTTCCTCATTTCTGCGCACGTTTTTTGCGTAGTTCGGGTTTGTATCAAGTGCGCACAGACACAAATCTCGCGATTGAAAAATTTTATTTTTCAATCTTTTTTCCTTTCGCAATACCGGTTTGCTTCCTCTTTACAGGCATCATTATAGGCTGATTCTGCTGGATCCTGCAAGAAACTGTCATCGCAAAAAAAGAGCCAGAAATTCCTCTTTCCGAGAATTTCTGACTCCTTTTTTTACAAAAATTGGCGAAAAACCACGATTTTACAGAGAATTTCTGTTTTTTGTGATCCGGAAGGTCACCTCAACCATCGTAATCATCAGCCACGAACACCAGCAGATATAGCGGCAGGATGAAAAATCCGATGGAATTTCCAAGGATACCGAAAATCGGCGGGATAAACGTCGTTCCAATGTATGCGCTCGCCATCTGAATGCCGATGATCGCACCGGAGTTCTCTGCTCCAAAATTGGACGGGGTAGAATGAATGATGCAGGGGATAAATCGGTGCGCAGCCAAACCCGATCACAAAGGAATGCCGCAAACGCCGCCTGATAGGACGCAATCGGAAGAAACAGCACCAGGATACCGCAAATTAAAAATTCCGGTTCCCAGTCGGATCATTTTCTGGTCACCAAGCTTATCCGTAATAAAACCGCTTGCAAATCTTCCGGAAGTAATGCCGATGTAAAACAGAGCTGCAAAGGTTGCCGCACGCTCTGTAGAAATTCCTTTACCTCTACAAAGTAGGTGCTCGCCCACTGCATTGCTGTTGCCTCCAGTGCACAATACGCAAAAAAGCCAATCAGGAGAAAGGGAACGCCCTTTATTTTCAGTGCACCCACCAGTCCGACACTCTTTCCAGCGGTTTCCGTTACCGATTTGTTGATATTCCAGACCGGCAGCGTCAAAAGTAAAAGAATGGCAATGGCCAGCTGCAAAAATCCAATAATGCGATAGCCGCTGTTCCACGTCCGGTTCGTCAGCGCATAGCCCATGATAAACGGACTGACAATTGCCCACACCCCAGAAGCAGTGCAGCCAGCTCATGTGCTTCGCTTTATAATGAAGCGCCACATAGTTGTTCAACGCCGAGTCGATCGCACCTGCTCCCAATCCATAGGGCACTGCAAAACGGCCAGCATCCAAAACTGCGAAGAAAAAGAAAATCCAAACAGTGCAATAACGGTCAGAAATACGCTGGCAACCGTTACGATTCTGGTTCCAAATTTTCGGGTCATTTTGTCCGAAAACAGGCTCGATACAACCGTCCCAGCGGGAAATGATCATTGAAATGATCCCCATATACGACACCGGCACGCCAAGCTCTGCGTGCATGACCGGCCAACCGAGCCAAGCAGCATCCGGCAGTCCCAGACTGATAAATGCAATATAAATCAACGCAAGCAAAAATAAGTACGTTTTTCTTCTTTCTCCTGTCATAAAATTTAAAAATGGCAACCGTTCCTCATCATACACCAATCCAGATCTTTCCGCTATCCTTTTCTTTTCCTGATGACGAAATTTCAAATTTTATTCCTGGTGTTAAAGAGATTCCGGTCGGGAACCTATAACTCGAATTTACTTTCCTCCGGAGCTTGCTATACTGGAAAACGAATACGAAAGAAAAGGAAGCTCCCGACTTATGAAACGAATTGATTTTGAAAACGGAACCGTAACCGGAAACATTCTCGGAGCGGCCCTTCCCATGCTGGTTGCCCAGATTTTGAACCTGCTCTATAACATCGTAGACCGTATCTATATCGCCCGTATCCTGGCTGCGGCACAGCCGCCCTCGGCGCAGGGGACTGTGCTTTCCGCTGATCGTCATCCTCAGCGCATTCGCCAATCTCTTTGGAAGCGGCGGTGCTCCCGCTTTTTTTTCCCATTTACCGTGGAAAAAGGAAACAGAACAGGCAAACCGCATCATGAACACATCTTTTACAATGGTATGTGTCAGTGCCACCCTTTTGATGACGATTGGTCTTGTTTTTGCCCGCCCCCTTCTGGTGCTCTTCGGCGCGTCTGCAGATGCTTTAGTCTATGCATATCCATACATGATGCTCTATCTCATCGGTACGCTGCCTTCCATGATCGCAGTCGGCATGAATCCTTTTATCAACGCACAGGATATTCCCTTGTTGGTATGGTCGCCATCGGCGCAGTGCCAATCTGCTCCCATGATCGATACCAGTGCTGCAAGTTTAGGGCAAAGACCACATAATATAAGGAATACCGCACCTGTTGCAAGCGCAAATCTGTTGACGACCTTAGTCATTGCTACAAGTCCCACATTCTGGCTGAATGATGTATTAGGAAGCACACCGAACATTGCTGCAAGAGATGAACCCAGACCGTCACACATTACGCCTCCAGAAAGCTCCTTATCTGTGGCCTCTCTTCCCATTCCACCTTCCATAACACCTGATATATCACCGACAGTTTCCACCGCTGTTACAATAAACATTATGAGCACCGGAAGTATTGCACGCATATCAAACACCGGTTTTACTGGCATGATCTGTGGAATCGCAAACCAGGAAGCATCTTTCACCTTGTCCCAGTTCAGCACCCAGGCTTTTGTATATTCCACACCATCAGCAGTTATACCTGTTCTCGGAAGAACAAGTCCCATTATGATCGCTGCGATATAACCTGCGATTATTCCAAAAAGAATAGATGACGAACTTAAAAATCCTTTTGTCCAGTGCTTAAAGAAAAGAATAACCACAAGGACAAATAATGCAAGCAGAAGGTTCTCCATGGAGCCAAAGTCTGCGGCATTATTTCCACCTCCAAACGAATTTATTCCCACCGATATAAGGCTGAGTCCAATGGATAAAACCACTGTACCTGTTACAACAGCCGGGAAAAACCTGCGCAGAGGTTTCAGGAAAAAACCAAGCACAGTTTCAAACAAGCCACCGATAATGGATGCCCCCATAATCGCACCATACGCAAGCACTCCACCGCCCATGGTTGCCGCCACGCTGTTGAATACTCCTATAAAACCTGAAGATGTACCCATAATGATCGGCACCTTTCCTCCAACAGGTCCTATTGAGAAAAGCTGTATCAGGGTGACAACTCCCGCGATAAGCATTGCGTTCTGAAGCAGTGAAAGCTGAAGATCAGCAAATTCACCACCGACCAGTCCGCATGCTCCTGTGATAATCAATAATGGTGTCAAATTTCCGACAAACATTGCAAGGACATGCTGAAGTCCAAGAGGTATCGCCTGGGAAAGAGGCATCCTTCCATCAAGCTGGAATGCTGTTTCTGAAAGTTTAAACTTATTTTTCATCTGTTGTTTTCTCCTGTATATTTTTTTTCATATTACAGATTCTGTTATTCTGCTTATGTTATCTCCAATCACTCTTCCGGCATGGACATAAGAATCTTCTCCGGTGTGATCGGCAGTTCTCTGTGCCATACACCTGTCGCCCTGTATATGGCATGTGCAATAGCAGGTGCCGGAGTGTTGATAACTATTTCTCCTATCGATTTGGCTCCAAAAGGTCCTGTAGGCTCATAGCTGTTTTCAAATTCCACTCTCAAATGCCCCATATCAAGACGGGTTGGTATCTTGTATTGCATAAAACTCGACTCTATCGGGCATCCCTTCGCATTGTAGGTGATGTTCTCAAACAGAGTGTGTCCTATTCCCTGGACTATGCCTCCCTCTGCCTGAACACGTGCCAGTGCCGGATTTATGGCTATGCCACAATCCACGACTGCAGCATAATCCAGTATCTTCACTTCTCCTGTATATCTGTCAAGTTCTATCTCAACCATTCCGACCATATATGGAGGAGGTGAAACCGGAGATGAATGAGAGACTGTGGCTACAGCAGCAATATCATTTGCGACCTGATCCTTAACACTTATATCAGCCAAAGAAACGCTTTGATCTGTTCCTGTCCGATATGCCCTGCTATTTTCGAAATACATTTCATCCTGCTCACATCCAAGCATTCCTGCTGCAATTGCGCACAGCTTCTTCTTCAATTTGTCACATGCAAGCTCCACAGCCTTTCCTGTTACATACGTAGTGGATGAAGCATATGAGCCGGAATCATATGGTGAAGCATCTGTGTCTGCTCCAAATACCGCCACGTCATCAACCGAGCAGTCCATGCACTCCGCAACCATCTGTGCAAGGATAGTATCACATCCGGTTCCCATATCTGCAGCACCAATTATCAGGTTAAATGTACCATCATCCGCAAGCTTGACTGTTGCAGATCCTACATCCACATTCGATATACAAGAACCCTGCATGGCCATTGCCACTCCTGCAGCCCTGACTTTTCCGTTTCCCATGTCCCTGACAGGGTATTTATCATCCCAGTTAAATATCTCCTTGCATCTGGCCATACATCTGTCAAGAGCACACGCATTTGCCGTTTCACCATAATACGCAGGCATCTTCATTCCCTCGCGCAGCATATTCTGCTCACGGATCACGGTCGGATCTATCCCCAGTTTCTCCGCAAGCTCATTCACCGCAGACTCAAGTGCGAAGATTCCCTGTGTAGCACCATAGCCTCTGTATGCACCAGCCGCCATAGTGTTCGTATATACAACATCATATCCAAACCTATATGCCTCAAGACCTCCCGTATATAATGGAATTGACTTATGCCCGCTAAGTCCGACTGTTGTAGGTCCATGCTCCCCATACGCTCCAGTGTTGGACAGCGTATACAGATCAAGTCCCCTTATATGTCCATCGCGGTCTGCTCCCAGACGGACTCTCACCTCCATCTCATGACGCGGTGAACCTGCGATCTGACTTTCCTGTCTCGTAAATATTATCTTAGCCGCACGCCCGGTCTTCATGGTCACAAATGCAGGATACACCTCACTTACCGCTGTCTGCTTTGCTCCAAATCCGCCTCCTATACGTGGTTTTTCCACTCTGATCCTGCTCTTTGGAATGCCAAGCGCCCTTGACAGAATACGACGTACATGAAACACGATCTGTGTAGAAGAAATTACATGAAGTCTTCCATAACGGTCAAGGTGTGTATACGTTCGAAAAGTCTCCATCATAGCCTGGTTAAAGGCTCTCATATGATATCTGTTCTCCAGCACCTCATCGCAGTCAGCTATAACAGCATCAACATCGCCATCACCGCCTACATCGCTTGCTATCAGGTTGCGTTTCGGATCGCCTCCTACCTGAACCGGCGGAAACCAGTCGTCCTCAGGATGAACCAATATATCATTATCCTTTGCCTTGCGGAAATCCAGAACAGGCTCTAAGATTTTATATTTTACCTTTATGAGTTTCATAGCCTTGATTGCTGACTTTTCATCCTCAGCTGCTATGATGGCAACCACATCACCCACACACCTCACATGGCGGTCCATAATGAGTCTGTCATACGGTGACGGCTCAGGATATGTCTGTCCTGCTATTGCAAACCGGCTATTTGGCACATCCTGCCATGTGTAAATATCTACTATTCCGGGTATTTTTTTTGCTATGGAGACATTTATATCCTCCACAATGGCATTCGCATGTGGACTGCGAAGCAGTTTCACAACAAGTGCATCACCGGGAGTGACATCATCCACATATACCGGTTTGCCAAGAAGTAACTGCATAGAATCTTTTTTTCTAACGGATTTATTAACTACATTATATTTTTTATGTTCCATGAGTTCACCCCTTTACTGTCTGTCATCTGCAGGAATTCTACTGTCTAAGTAATTTCGGATTCCTCTCAGTTGTCCCTCATATCCGGAACATCTGCACAGATTTCCGGCAAGATATGCCCTGATCTCATCATCCGATGGGTCAGGATTTTCTCTGAGAAGAGCTATTGTATTCATCACAAAACCCGGGTTGCAGAAACCACATTGATCAGCACCCTGATCAGCAATGAATCCGGCAAATTCTGCCGCCTCATCCTGAAGGCCCTCAAGGGTCTGCACCTCGTGTCCATCTGCCCTGGCAGCAAGCACCGAACAGGAAAGGACAGGAGTCTGATCCATAAGCACTGTACACAGGCCGCAATTGGACGTCTCACAGCCGCGTTTCACGCTATAACAGCCATGATCACGTAGAAAATCTATAAGGAGCATATCAGGAGCTATATTTCCCGAGACGAATTTCCCATTTAATCTAATTTTTATTTCCACTGCTGCTCCTCCTCAATCTTTTTCAATAATCTCTGTCCAAGCACACGTATCAGACGGCTTCTGTATTCTGCGCCAGCACGATGATTGCTTCCAACCGGAACCTTGTCAGAAACCCAACTGGCAAATGCTTTCTCTGTCTCATCAGAAAGTCCCTCTGTGAGCAAGCCTTCTTCATCCAGAACAAGCATCGCCCTTCCAGGCCTTGCTCCCACAGTCAGACGGTATTCTCCATCCACGCATGAAGCTGAGCAGGCAATGACAGGAAAATCTGTTCTCTGATTGCGGACTGATGCATAAGCAAAAACTCCGGGAGTTTTCCTGATGATCAGATGTACAATCACGTCCCTGTCCTGCTTCATGTTGACAAATTCCCTGAGAGGGATCATCCCACCATGATAAAGCTCCACAAATGCATCCATAGCTAAAAAAACTGTCAGAATGTCCGAAAACCCGAAACGTCCCCATATGCTTCCGCCAATCGTGGCGAGATTCCGAAACTGAACTCCCACAATATCCTTCACCGCTTCGCATACTGCACCATGTGTATATTTATTTAATCCGTCATGCAGCTCTATCTGACGGAGTGATGTCATTGCACCAATAATAAATTCGTCATCTTTTTCCTCGATCGTATCAAGTCCCAGATCACACATATCTATGGCTGTCTGTATCAGGCGATCCTGCATTTTTGTCCAAAGCATTCCTCCTATAATACAGCTTCCCTTTTTCTGATTCAGTTCATATGCCTCATCAATACTTTGTGCGCGTACATAATTCTGTATTGTTACCATAAATACTCCTTTTAACATATAAACACAATTTTTCAAAATATATTATATTAAAACATCTTGTCTTTGAAAAGGTGCTTTGTTACAATACCGTTGTATTATTTCAAGAATAACGAAAGGAACATTGAATTCATGAAAACAACTCTAAAAAAACATCTATCTATCATCCTTATCTGTACTATGCTGGCAGTGCTTACAGCCTGTGGTACAGACAGTGCTACGACAACACAGAGTACTACGGAAAGCACCACAGCTGCTTCAGTATCAGAATCAGCTTCCAGTGAAGAAGCATCAGAAGAAATATCATCTGAAGAATTATCTTCCGAAGAATCTTCCACTGAAGCAGATGCTGAACAGACTGTCTACCCTGTAACAGTTACCGACCAGGCTGGCCGTGAAGTTACAATTGAAAAAGAGCCATCTTCTATCGTGAGCGGCTACTATATTTCTTCAAGCCTTTTGATTGCTCTTGGTCTCAAGGATAAGGTTGTCGGTATTGAAGCAAAAGCAGACAAGCGCCCTATTTATAAGCTTGCTGCACCAGAACTGACTGAGCTGCCGAATGTTGGAACTGCCAAAGAATTCAACCTTGAGACATGTGCTGCTCTTTCACCTGATCTGGTTATTCTGCCAATGAAGCTGAAGGATGCAGCCCAG
>VOFB01002798.1_pt1 | contig 34611 bp, 53 predicted proteins | sample 5384141 | NCBI WGS metagenome assembly VOFB01 (sample SAMN12384721, study PRJNA508395) | human gut metagenome | isolation source: healthy gut A | host: Homo sapiens | reverse complement strand
CTGTACCTTGCGCCACGCAAGGGCAACAGCACAGCGCCCAGCGCATTCGATCAGACTGCCGGTCTGCCACCCAACTGGGCAATGCGGTTTGCTTCGTTCAGGGTGTGCCCCAGCAGTTCCACACCACTGCCACCGGTGGGGTGTACAAGCCCCAGCAAAGCATCTTCATGGTGGTGGATTTGCCCGCACCGTTGGGGCCTAAAAAACCGTAAACACAGCCCTCCGGGACAGTCAGGTTCAAATGATCCACCACCGGACGTCCATGGTAGCTTTTGCAAAGGGCATGGGTCTTAATCACAGGTTTCATAAATGGTCTCCTTTCGCATTCATGGTTTTTCGGAACGATGCCAGAATACACCGCCGCCTTAAACTGACCGGAAGCGCAGCTTAATTTACCCTTAAATTTGCAGGCGTTTTCCGCTGCGGCGCAAAAAGTGTGGTATAGTAAAGGCGGGAAAGGAGAACTGCCCTTATGGATACCATTTATGATGCAAAGCTCCTGCTTGTGGATGACAACGCCGAGCTGCTGGCACTGGTATGTGAGCAGCTGCGGGGCGCAGGATATGGCCATATTAGAACTGCCCAAAGCTGCGCCGCTGCCCGCGCCTGCTTTGCGGCAGAACAGCCGGAGCTGATGATCCGGATATCAACCTGCCGGATGGGGATGGATTTCGCTGTTCCGGGCGCTGCGGGCAAAAGCGGATGTTCCGGCATTGTTCCTCCCGCACGGGACGCAGATGCCGACCGTCTGTTTGGGCTGGGTCTTGGCGCAGATGACTACCTGACCAAACCTTTTCTGATGCAGGAACTGCTTTTGCGGGTGCAGCACCTTTTGCAGCGTGCTTACCGGACCGAGCTTTCCCGGACAAAAGCAGCAATCTTGCAGCTGGGGACCGGAGCGTGGACCTGCACGATGCCATTGTTACCCTGCCAGAGGGCAAAATACTGACGCTGACCGCTACCGAGCTGGCGCTTTGCGGAAATTGGCAGAGAACCGCGGGACACATCGTTACCTACGATGCGCTTTGTGCGGCGGTGTGGGGCGCGGATTATTATGGGTATGAAAACAGTCTGGGTGTTCATATCCGGCATCTGCGGGAAAAGCTGGAACCGGAGCCGGGCGCCGCGCTTTCTGCAGACGGTGCAGGGGCATTGGCTATAAAGCTGACAAAGGGAATGCACATGAAAACCTTTGTGCGCCTGATCCGGCGGTATGTTCTGGCGGCGGTGGGCATCGTTCTGCTGTTGCTGTTTCCGGTGTTGCAGTGCTGGGCTGGCTGGGCTGGCTGGGCTGGCAGGAGGGCCGCCGCCTGCCGCAGCGGAGTATTCATCAAGCGAGATCCGGAATTCTGGTGGAGACCGCCAGAAGGCTTGCCTTTGGGGCAGGACGCACCCCGCAGGAGTGGATGAATGGCTACGAGTGGGCGATGGTACTGGACGATGGGGAAACATCCGCTGGAGCTACGGCCTGCCGCAGGATCTGAAACCATGCCTACACTCCCGGCGATATCGCCAGATTTGCCCGCTGGTATCTGGCAGATTGCGGTGTTCTGCTGGACAGAACCCTACGGACTGTTCGTCATCAGGACCTGTGGAGAACAGCATTTACCTCACCGGACTTTGCCCTTCATGGTGCAGGGTGCTCCCGGCCGCTGGGAATGCGCAAAAGCGGCTGGAGCCGTGGCAAACGGTCTGGATACTGGCGCCAGGGGCAGACCGTCCGGCTGCCACCGACGGTTTGCCGGGAACTGGCAGAAAAGCTGGCTTGAACCAGACCGGGGCGCAGGCGCAAATAAAATGAGATGCTTTCCCCGGCGGGACAACGCCCACACCCAGTGGATCGCAGGGGTCAGCCATGACGTGCGCACCCGCTGGCGCTGATCCTAGGCTGGGCGGGCCGGCTGGAACAGGATGCACTTTTGCCGGACAGCTCCCGGACAAGGCCGATCTTGCACAGGGCAAAAAACAGGGCCTGCGGTGCATCAAACTGCTGCAGCACGTCCACGTCCGTGATGATCTGCTTGCGGCGCTCGTCCTGCGATTGATGGGCGTGGATGCTTTTCAGCAGGTCGGTGCGGATGATCTCGTTCATGTCCCGCAGGGCGGCGTAATTCTTGGCAGCGATCACCAGCCCTTCGGTGCCGCGGTCCAGCCGGTTGCAGATGCCGGGCTTGAAGCGGTTCTCACCGTGGGGTCGTATTCGCCCTTCTGGGTCAGGTACTGGGTAAAGGCATCCACCAGATTGGCATCGCCGGTGCGGTCGCTGTGGCACAGCAGATGGGTAGGCTTGTACAGCACCGCAAGATTTTCGTCCTCGTAGATGACCGTCACCTTGGGCTGATTGGGCTGCTTTTTGGGGCAGCCTTCTGCACCGGCTTTGCGCCCTCGGGAGGGAAGAACTCGTCGTTGATGTACAACTCGATCAGGTCTCCCGCCTGCAAACGGTACTCCGGTGCGGCCTTTTGCCGTCAACGCGCATTCCGGTGCAAAATCCGGGTTATTTTTGCAGAACGCTTGTGTTTGCGCCGCAAAATGGGTACTATAAGGAGAGAACATAGAAAAAGGAGTACCGTTATGGCAGAGAATAAACGGCACAAGGGACATCGCCAGCGGATGCGGGAGCGGGTGCAGAGCTACGGGCTGGACAGTCTGGCCGAGCACGAGGCGCTGGAATATGTGCTTTACCTGACCAACGCCCAAAAGGACACCAATGGTATCGCCCACGACCTGATCGACCGGTTCGGGGATTTTGCGGCGGTGCTGGAAGCCAGCGAGGAAGAGCTGTGCACCGTAGAGGGCGTAGGCCCCTCTACTGCCCGGATGCTTTGCATCTGCTGCCCCAGATCTGCCGTTATTACAGCCGCAGCCGAACCAGCACCACCCGCTGCATCAAGACTACCGAGCAGATGGGCAGCTACCTCATGGCAAAGTTTGCATGGTCAGACTACGAGCGCGCCATGCTGGTCAGTCTGGACAGCCGCAAGCGGGTGCGCGCCGCCGTCTGGCTGCGGGAAGGCACCTCTGACCGGGTGAGTCTGGAGATCAAGAGGTGGTGGCTGCGGCTATCAAGGGCGGCACCGACACGGTAGTGCTCTGCCACAATCACCCCAACGGAGTGCCTCTGCCCTCCATGGAGGATATGGACGCTACCGGCAGCATTGCCCGGGCGCTGGGGCTGGTAAATGTGCACCTGCTGGACCACTTTATCCTGACCGACACCGAGTATTTTTCCATGCGGGACGCCAACCGCCTGCCTTTCTACGATTTCAAGACCGGCACGCTGTTCTGGCCGTAAAACAAAAAACTGTTTACATTATAAAATGTGCGTGCTATAATACAACTTGAAGCAACAACGGATTGTGGTTATACGCACGGAAGGGAGAAAAACGATGGCAGAGGAAAAATTTGAACTGGTGTCGAACTATGCCCCCACTGGCGACCAGCCTCAGGCGATCGCGCAGCTGGTGGAGGGGTGCAGCAGGGTGACCGCTGCCAGACCCTGTTGGGCGTGACCGGCAGCGGCAAAACCTTTACCATGGCCAACGTCATTGCCCAGTGCAACCGCCCCACGCTGGTGCTGGCGCACAACAAAACGCTGGCGGCACAGCTGTGTACCGAGTTCCGCTCGTTTTTCCCCAACAATGCGGTGGAGTATTTTGTCAGCTACTACGACTACTATCAGCCGGAGGCCTATATCCCCAGCACCGATACCTATATTGAAAAGGACAGCGCTATCAACGACGAGATCGACCGTCTGCGCCACTCGGCTACGGCGGCGCTTTCCGAGCGGCGGGACGTCATTATTGTGGCATCAGTATCCTGTATCTACTCGCTGGGCGACCCCATCGACTACCGCAGCATGGTCATCAGTCTGCGCCCCGGGATGCAAATGGAGCGGGACGAGCTGTGCAAAAAGCTGGTCACCCTGCAATACGAGCGAAACGACGTGAATTTTGTGCGCAATAAGTTTAGGGTGCATGGCGACACGGTGGACATTTATCTGGCTTATATGAGCGAGCTTGCCATCCGGGTGGAGTTCTTCGGGGATGAGATCGACCGCATTACCGAGTTCAACCCCTGACCGGCTCCAAGCAGAACGTGGTCAAGCACGTTGCCATCTTCCCGGCCAGCCACTATATCGTCAGCGCGGAAAAAAAGGCCGCAGCACTGGAAAAGATCCGCGCCGAGTGCGACGCACAGGTGAAGCAGTTCACCGCCGAGGGCAAGCTGATCGAGGCGCAGCGCATTGCCCAGCGCACCAATTACGATATCGAGACTGAACGAGGTGGGTATCTGCAAGGGCATCGAAAACTATTCGGCGGTGCTGTCCGGCCGCGCGCCGGGCAGTATGCCCACCACTCTGCTGGATTATTTCCCGGAGGATTTTCTGCTCTTTGTGGACGAGAGCCATGTTACCCTGCCGCAGGTGCGCGCCATGTACGGCGGCGACTACGCCCGCAAAAAAACGCTGGTGGAGTACGGCTTCCGCCTGCCGTCCGCCTTCGATAACCGCCCCCTGAAGTTTGAGGAAGTGGAGTCCAAGCTCAACCAGATGATCTTTGTCTCGGCCACCCCGGGCGAGTACGAGCGCCGGAACAGTTCGCAGGTGGCGCAGCAGGTCATCCGGCCCACCGGCCTTTTGGACCCGCTCATCTCGGTGCGCCCGGTGGAAGGGCAGGTGGTGGATCTGTTGGGCGAGATCAATACCCGCATCGAGCGGCACGAGCGCGTTCTCGTCACGACGCTGACCAAGAAGATGGCCGAAGACCTGACGGACTACCTCACCGAACAGGGCATAAAGGTCAAGTATATGCACCACGAGGTGGATACCTTCGAGCGCATGGAGATCATCAAGGACCTGCGCCTGGGCAGCATCGACGTGGTGGTGGGTATCAACCTGCTGCGCGAGGGTCTGGACCTGCCGGAGGTGAGCCTGGTGGCCATTCTGGATGCCGACAAGGAAGGTTTTCTGCGCAGCGAGACCAGCCTGATCCAGACCATCGGCCGCGCCGCCCGCAATGCGGAGGGCATGGTCATCATGTACGCCGATGTGGTGACCGACAGTATGGAGCGCGCCATCACCGAGACCGAGCGCCGCCGCGCCATTCAGATGGCCTATAATGAGGAACACGGCATCGTGCCAAAGACCATCGTCAAGGCCATTGCGGACAGCATCGAGATCAGCGATAAGGCCGAAAACGCCAAGCGCAACACCCGCCGCATGGGCAAGATGGAGCGGGAAGCTGCCATCGAGCGCCTGACCCGGGAGATGAAGGAGGCTGCGAAGCTGCTGGAATTTGAGCACGCAGCCTTCCTGCGGGATCAGATCGACCGTCTGCGCCGGGGCGAAAACCCCACCGTGGACTCCGCCGCCGAGACCGAACGCAAACAGAACCATGCACAGACACAACGAAAAGGGAGAAAATACCTTGGCAAACGATAAAATCATCATCAAGGGTGCCCGGGAGCACAACCTGAAAAATGTTAACCTGACCCTCCCGAGGGAAAAGCTCATCGTCATGACCGGCCTGTCCGGTTCGGGCAAGTCGAGCCTTGCGTTCGACACCATCTATGCCGACGGCCAGCGCCGCTATGTGGAAAGCCTGTCCAGCTACGCCCGCATGTTCCTGGGCCGGATGGACAAGCCCGATGTGGACGAGATCACCGGCCTGTCGCCGGCCATCTCCATCGACCAAAAGACCACCAGCCACAACCCCCGCTCCACTGTGGGTACTGTGACGGAGATCTACGATTATCTGCGCCTGCTGTATGCCCGCATCGGCGTGCCGCACTGCCCGGTTTGCGGGCGGGTCATCAGCCAGCAGAGCGTGGATGAGATGGTGGATGCTGTCCTCAAGCTGGAGGAGGGCACAAAGTTCCAGATCTTAGCCCCGGTGGTGCGTCAGCGCAAGGGCACCCAGCAGAAAGAGCTGGACGCCGCCCGCCGCGCCGGTTACGCCCGCGTGAAAATCGACGGCAATCTGTATGATCTGGACGAGGAGATCAGTCTGGAAAAGAACATCAAGCATACGGTGGAGATCGTGGTGGACCGCCTTGCCCTGCGCAAGGGCATCCGTAGCCGTCTGGCGGATTCGCTGGAGACCGCGCTGGCGCTCACCGGGGGTGTGGCGGAGGTGGACGTCATCGGCGGCGAGTGTATGACCTTCAGCCAGAACTTTGCCTGCCCGGAGCACGGCATTTCCATCAGCGACCTGTCGCCCCGGCTGTTCTCCTTTAATAACCCGCTGGGCGCCTGCGAAAAATGCACCGGCCTTGGCACCTTTATGCGGGTGGACGAGGAACGCATCCTGCCCAACCGCAGCCTTTCCATCCGGGAGGGTGCCATCAAGGCCAGCGGCTGGTATTATGCCGAGGGCTCTGTGGCCGAGATGTATTATCTGGGCCTTGGCAAAAAATACGGTTTTACGCTGGACACGCCCATCAAAGAGATGAGCACCGAGGCGGTCAACGCCCTGCTCTACGGCACCAACGGCGAAAAGATCGAGATGCACCGCACCAACGAGTTCGGCAGCGGGGTGTACTACAACACCTTTGAAGGCATTGTGGAAAATCTGGAGCGCCGCTTCCGCGAGACGAGCAGCGAGTGGATGAAGGAAGAAATCGGCAGCTTTATGTCCGGCGTGGAATGCCCGGACTGCCACGGTCAGCGCCTGAAACCGGTGGTGCTGGCTGTAACGGTCGGGGACAAGAACATCAGCGAATTCTGCGAGATGTCCATCCGGGAAGAGCTGGAGTTCATCCGGGAAAATGAGCCGAATCTGACCGAAAAGCAGCGGCAGATCGGCGGCCAGATCATGAAGGAGATCAAGAACCGGCTGCAATTCCTTCAGAGCGTGGGTCTGGATTATCTCACGCTGGCCCGGTCGGCGGGCACGCTGTCCGGCGGCGAGAGCCAGCGCATCCGCCTGACCACCCAAATCGGCAGCGCCCTTTCCGGTGTGCTCTACGTGCTGGACGAGCCGTCTATCGGCCTGCACCAGCGCGACAACGATAAACTCATCGCTACCTTGAAAAACCTGCGGGATCTGGGCAATACGGTCATTGTGGTCGAGCACGACGAGGACACCATGCGCAGCGCGGACTATATCGTGGACGTAGGCCCCGGTGCCGGTGTGCACGGCGGCGAGATCGTGGCCGCTGGCACCGTGAAGGACATCTGCAAGGCAAAGCGCAGCATCACCGGCGATTATCTGTCGGGCCGCAAACGCATCGAAGTACCGCAGACCCGCCGCTCCGGCAACGGCAACTTCCTCACCGTGCAGGGCGCACTGGAAAACAACCTGCGCAACCTCGACGTAAAATTCCCGCTGGGTGAGTTCATTTGCGTGACCGGAATTTCCGGTTCCGGCAAGTCGAGCCTCATCAACGAGATCTTGTACAAGACCCTCGCCTGTGAGCTGAACGGTGCCCGCTCCCGCGCTGGCAAGTGCGACGGGATAGAGGGACTGGAGTTTGTGGATAAGGTCATCGGCATCGACCAGCAGCCCATTGGCCGTACGCCACGCTCCAATCCGGCCACTTATACCGGTGTGTTCAATGATATCCGCACGGTGTTCTCCCAGACACAGGATGCCAAAATGCGGGGTTACGGGGCAGGCCGGTTCAGCTTCAATGTGAAGGGCGGCCGCTGCGCGAAGCCTGCGAGGGTAACGGCATCTTGCAGATCGAGATGCACTTCCTGCCGGATGTGTACGTGCCCTGCGAGGTATGCAAGGGTGCGCGTTACAACCGCGAAACGCTGGAAGTGAAGTATAAGGAAAGACCATTGCGGATGTGCTGAACATGACCGTGGAGGAAGCGGTAGTGTTCTTTGCCAACCAGCCCAAGATCGCCCGCAAGCTGCAAACGCTGCTGGACGTGGGTCTTGGCTATGTCACCTGGGGCAGAGCGCCACCACACTTTCCGGCGGCGAAGCCCAGCGTGTCAAGCTGGCCAACGAGCTAGCCCGCCGCAATACCGGCAAGACCGTCTATATCCTCGATGAGCCTACCACCGGCCTGCACATTGCGGATGTGCACCGCCTGATCGAGGTGCTGCAAAAGCTGGTGGACGTGGGCAATACGGTCATCGTCATCGAGCATAATCTGGATCTCATCAAGTGTGCCGACCATATCATCGACCTTGGCCCCGAGGGCGGCAGTGCCGGCGGCGAGATCGTAGCCGAGGGTACCCCGGAGCAGGTGGCTGCCGTGCCCGGCAGCTTTACCGGCCAGTACCTGCGCCCGCTGCTGGAACGCGACCGCGCACAGCGTGCCGCAGAAGCAGAAAAACGCTGAAAAACAGCAAAAAACAAAAAAGCGCGTATCCGTGTAAAAATCGGACTTTTCTCAGAAAAAACCAAAAATAATCGAAAAATCTGTTGACAAAACGGCCTTGCCTGAGTATAATATCTCTTGTCGCCACGCTTCGGTAGGGAAGCGGCGGTCGATATCCGGGTGTAGCGCAGTTTTGGTAGCGCGCTTGAATGGGGTTCAAGAGGCCGTGAGTTCGATTCTCGCCACTCGGACCATTTAGATCCAACGATTTCACGTTAGAAATCGTTGGATTTTTTTCGTTTACGGGCTGACCTCATTTGGGCTTGACCACAATTTTGACCACAATGCCAAAGATTTTATCTGGTCAATCGCAGGGGCAAGTGGGCTTTTTTGACGCAACATCATCTGCTGCGATATGCGAGCCAGCGTTGATGCCAACGATTTGAAAAGCTGGCTCGCGATAATTAGTGCCGTTCCGTCCAATTTTCAGGCCGAAAATGCCTCGCTGAACAACTGGACCGCACTCTGCCGAATGGATTCCTGAACATGGAGATCATGCTCAGTCATTTCGGTATCGGCATGGCCTACGATGCTCTGGATGGTCTGAATATCCACGCCCAACGCCTGCATCGGCGATACAATTCCTTTTGTTTAATGGGCCTGTTTGACGGAGCATACAATCGAATTGTCAGGTTTTTGGCAATACTGTCGATTGCGTCAAACAATTTTTTTCCCCTCCCCAAAAAATTGGATTTTGGAGTGTTTTTCATTGACCGATTGCGGAATTAGCTGTAAAATCTAAAAAGAATAGTGGCTGTAGAGTGGGGTACTCTACGATCTGCTCGATCTTTAAGTATTATGATAAGGATTACGCCAATGCGGTGCTGGAACTGCAGGCGGCCGTCCGGTTACAGGGAGCAGGTACTGAAAGCTATCGGGGGTCTTGCTATTGCACTTGCCAATGATGGAAAGCTGGAAGAGGCACAGCAGGAGCTGGATACATTGCAGAAAAAAGGCGCTTCCTTCGGTGACTGTGATCTGGTTGCGGCAGAGATCCTGTCCTTGCAAAAGAACTATGATCAGGCTCTTGCGCTTTACATAAAAGTGTTCAATGAGGTGGAGGACCCGCAGCTCCTGAGCCATGCTTACCTGTCAGCCGCAAATGCAGCGCTGAATCAGGACGATATGGAAAAGGCTGTGCGCATTCTGAAACAGGGATGCCAGAATCTTCCGGAAGGTCAGGCTGTGCTTCAAAAGGAGATGCTTGCGGATCTTATGATGCAGCAGGCAGCATCTGACAAAGAAAATGCAGAAGAATACTATGCTGAAGCGCAGAAGCTGCTGGAGGAACTGGTGGACAGCGGCTACGATACTATTGCCACCCGGTTGAATCTGGCAACTGTACTGCAGGCATTGGATCAGTACAGTGAAGCTGAAAAGGTTTTGAAAGATCTGCAGGAGCAGTATCCATCGGATTATCGTTTTGATATGCAGATGGCCTATCTTCTGATCGACCAGCTCCGCACCAGCGGATGACTCAAATAAGGAGGGAATACCTGCGTCTACCGGACAGATCTTTTTGTGGTTGGAATCGTTGGCATGATCGTTTCGGCTGTTGCGGCAGTCGTTTCAGCATGGATCCTGCGCAGGCAGGAAAAAAAAGCTGAAGGAACAGATCTGGAACGAGTATCAATAAAAATCAATCGATTAAGTGGTATGAAAAAATGCTGAAAAAACTTAGTGTAACGGCTGTTATTCTTGCAATGTCGGCCATGCTTCTGGTGCCGACTGCATACGCGGTGCAGTCAGTAGACGCACCGGCACAGGTGGCTTTGTGACGATTGACGGCAAGCTGTATCATGTTTCGAAGAATGGCTATGCCATCGATCGGTACGCCAAGGGTTTGCACGAGATCGACGGAGGAATGTATTATGTCAAAGAGGATGGCTCGTTCCTGACGAACAGCGCGGTAGAATACCTTACTTTTGATGCGAATGGCCGCTATACCTCTGGCAATGCAACGCTGGACAGCTATGTGGATCAGGCACTGGCTGCGTGCACAAACTCTGGCATGACGAAGGCGCAAAAGCTGCGCGCCGCCTATTTGTATGTCCGGGATCACGGCGCATACCTTGCCCGTCCGCATCAGGCAAGAGGCACAACGGCTTGGGCAGAAGAGAGCGCTTTGTTCATGTTTGAACACAAAAAGGGCAACTGCTACTGCTTTGCAGGCCAGTTCCTTTATATGGCCCGGCGGCTGGGCTACAATGCCTATGTAGTGTCTGGCGGTGTGGGCCGCAAGGACTCGGACCATGCATGGGTCATGATCTGCGAGAACGGAGTTCCCTATATCTATGATGTGGAACTGGAGTGGGGCTATCGTGCCGGCAGATACGGCCATGCAGAATATAATATGTATAAAATGCCGCTGAATAAAACGGTGTTCAGCTACCAGTTTCCGTGATTGCTGAGGTAGCCGAAAAATGGTTTTTAGCTCCGTAATTTTCTTGTTTTTGTTTTTGCCCATCGTGCTGGGATGCCATTATCTTTTGCCCGGGCGGGAAGCAAAAAATCTCTGGCTCGTCGCAGCCAGTCTGCTGTTCTATGCCTTCAGGCACTGAGTTATGCAGGGGTGCTGGCGCTTTTGCTGGTGGATATCCTGCATCTGTCGGCTGCATCCTATGTGCCTTTTATCTATTTCCAGTTCTGAGGTGGAAAATGCAAGTGAAAAAATTAGGATATATCCTGTTTGTGGGGGTCATTGCCACAATTTGCATTTTGCCTGTGGCTGTGATGCCTTGGCAGACGGAAAAAGCGGTGGGCAATGAGCAGCTTGCATCCTTTCCTGAATTACGGAAAGAGGATGGCAGCTTCAATACCGGTATCCTGAATGAGTTTTCGGATTATTTTGCGGATCATTTTGGGTTCCGTCATGAGATGATCACCTTGAACGATCAGCTTACCGGAACCGTGCTCAAAACGCTGGACAGCAGCAGTGTGCTGTTGGGAAAAGACGATTGGCTGTTCTATAAAAGCACCCTTGCGGACTATACCGGCGCAGAACCCTTTACAGCCCGGCAGAGTTATGCGGCCGCTCATGTACTGGGTCTGATGCAGGAATACTGCGAAGAGAACGGCATTGGATTCTGCTTTACCATCGCACCCAATAAAAATTCCCTGTATGGCGGTCAGATGCCGGCACGGTATATGGCAGCCTCCGTACGGAACGCCCAACTGCTTCAGCAGCAGATGGAACAGCAGAACGTCCGGTATGTGGATCTGTTCAAAACACTGTCTGACCACGAAGAGCAGCTGTATTACCGTCGGGACAGCCACTGGAATATGCGGGGCGCACAGCTGGCAGCACAGACTTTGCTGAAAGAACTGAAAGGCTCTGAAGCGGAGTTTGATTCCTGCATCAATGGAAAAACATCCCCGCATACCGGCGACCTGTATGAGATGGTGTACCCTGCCGGAAACGAGACGGAACAGGATACGACATACGACTTGACCTATCAGTATGACGAAAAATTCCACTCGGCAGATGATATCACGATCCACACGGAAAATTCGGCGGCAGACGGAAGCATTTTTGTATACCGCGATTCCTTTGGCATCAATCTGCATCCTTTTCTGGCACAGAGCTACGGCAACGCCTGTTTCTCCCGGAATATGCCCTACCTTTTGACGGCTGTTACAGAAGAGCAGCCCGATGTGCTGCTGGTGGAACTGGTGGAACGCAACCTGAACTGGCTGCTGGAACGCGCCCCGGAAATGCCTGCTCCGGAACGCACGGCAGTCCCGGCAGCAGATACCGGTACAAGTGCGAAGGCACAACGGAAGGACAGCCAAATGGAGGGGACTTTCTGCCTGACAGGTGATCTGAGCGGGCAGCGTGTGGATGACGACTCTCCGATCTACATTCTGGCAGAGACCGGAACCTACGAAGCTTCCCCCTGCGGAGAGGGAACACAGCCGTTTACGGCGTATCTTCCGCAGAATATGCGGGAGCAGCAACTAAAAGCAAAGATTTCTGTCGGACGGTGAATGGGTCTTCTGCGCCCTTACCGACTGACTGAAAGAATAGAAAGAAGGAACAAACAAAATGGATGTAAACTATAAGATGATGGGTGTAGTGCTCTGCGGTGCGATGCTTCTGGCATCGGGATGCGGGGCAAAAGCAGAAACGACCGCTTCCTCGGCTGTGGAATCCGAATCGGTTTCCGTTGTGGCATTGGAGGCTGCTTCGTCGGAGGCTGTGCCGGAAAGCGAGGCGGTCTCGGAGGCAGTTTCCGAAGCTTCTTCTGCGGTAAGCGAGGCGGCATCGGAGAAACCGGCCGAATCCAAGGCGGAGTCGAAGGCTGAATCCAAGGCCGAGACTGCGGCAAAATCTAAGCCTGCAAAGCAGGAGACGGCTGCTTCCTCCAAAGAAGAAGAGACGGAGCCTGTGGAAAGCAAACCCGTTACAGAGACTGCTCCGGCAGAAACTGCCAGCCTGGAAACTGCCCTGAAGTATGTGGGCAAAGACGTTTCCAAGTTGTATGCCGCTATTGGCAAGCCGAACAGTTCGGAGTATGCTTCCAGCTGCATCGGTGATGGCGAGGATGGCCTGCTGTATTACAACGGCTTTACTGTGACGACCTACCGTGAAAACGGTAAAGAGACGGTACAGGACGCCTATTAAACATGAAATTCGGCCTCTGGCATTCCACCGGGGGCTGAATCTTTATATGGGAAGATGAGAATGAAACGCCAGAAGATCAAACGATATCGGTTTAGCGTGACGCAGAATACGCGCAGAAGAAGGGCGGCAACGCCGCTGAAAGCCGTCGGTGTAGTACTGGTGTGCCTGTGTCTGCTCACAGGGGCCGCTTTTGGAGTTTACAAAGCGATCCAGAGTAAGACTACGGGGTGGCACGGCGAAGGACTGCATCGCTACTATATCTCGCCGACTACCGGCACCCGTGCGCAGGGGCTGTATGAGATCAACTATAAGCTCTACTATTTTGGCAAAGAACAACTTTTTGAAGGTCGGCTGGATTGAAGAGAACGGCTATGTCGGCTATGCCAACGCAGATGGAGCGCTCACCCAGGGCGAAGCGAAGATAGACGGAAAATACTACTATTTCCAACCGGAGACCGGACAGTTGTACACCGGCTGGATCATGCTGGACGGAGTGCAGTACTGCTTTGACGAAACCGGACATCCGCGCACCGGTACTTATCAGGAGGACGGAAAGGTCTGGGAACTGGATAGTGATGGACGGGTCAAAAACCGACTGAACGGTTGGAAAAAAACGGACGGCGTCCTGAAATACTACGACAACAGCGGCGCACCGGCACAGGGCTGGACAGAGATCGATGGAAAGGATTATTTCTTTGTGGACGGTGTCAGTCAGGCCGGCTGGGTTGAAACGGATGCGGGCACGCGCTATTTGGACGGCAACGGAAATCAGATGACCGGGTGGTGTGTGATCGACGGCCAGCCCTATGCTTTTGGGACAAATGGAGAACCGAAGCAGGGATGGGATCATTCCCATGAAAAAAGCTACTATTTTATCAACGGCGTCAGTCAGTCGGGCACATTCGGGGAGGGTGCACTTAGCAGCAACCTGAACGGCAGCGGCAGTGTTCAGCCGGTTGGGGATCAGGCACCGGAGGACGATCTTGCAAAGGATGCAGAGGGCGAACCGCCGGAGGAAGAACTGCTGGAAGCGCAGCCGACACAGACCGAAACAACGGAAGCGGGGCAGACTGCCCCGGCGGCACAACAGCCGACGCAGTCGCCGGAGGGATCGGCGGCAGAGCAGGAGACCGCATCAAAGGCACCGACAGCGCCGGAAACTCCGGCACAGGAACAACAGGAAGAAGGGACGGAAAATACATGAAAACAACAAGACGTGATTTTCTGTGCCTTTCGGCCATGGCATGCGCATGGCTTCTGACGGGCCGCCAGAACCCCACAGTGGAAGAGCGGGCTGTCAGCTGGCAGCAGGAAGTCAGTGATCCGGTCTCTGAAACCGGACCGATGTGGAATGCAAAGCACTGGACGACAATGCGGTTCTGCGGGATGGCATCCGCGTTCCCCAGAACTTCGAACTGCCGTTGGAAGGTTCAACAGGCTTTGCAGGGGCGGCTGTGATGCTGCTGTACGAGAGACCGGATGGGACCAGTACGGTACTGCGCAGACTTGCAGCGGGAGATATGTTTTATATCCGGCAGGAGTCTGGCGCATATTGGCAGGTCTGCCTGCTGGACGGCACCGTGGGCTGGTTGGAAAATGAACTGTGTATGATCAATCTGCCCGATGTTCTGCCTTCCATCGTATACGAAAACCCCAATGCCAAGGCATCGATTTTTAAACCTGCGGAAAGGATATTGAAGGCATTACGGGACAGAAACTGTATGACGGCCTGTTCTACAACCAGCGCCTTGGGCGGGATGAGTATCTAATGCCTATCAATTACGCTATGGCAAAAAGGTTGGTGGCAGAAAAATGCTTTGAAGGCGGGCGATTGCCTGAAGATCGTAGAGACATTCCGGCCCTATGAGGTGCAGATGCTGGTAAAGGATGCAGTGTACGCCAAGGCAAGGATGGACAAGGAACTGATGACGGCGCTGAACAAGGGCGCGTGGAATATCGGCTGGTTTATTACAACGTCTCTTTCCAACCATCAGCGCGGTGTGGCAATGGACACGACCCTGCTGCGCATCACTGAGCAGACAGAGCACAGCATGGCGGGGTGTCCCTTTGTACAGGTGACCGGTGAGGAATACGCCATGCCCTCTGCTATGCACGAGCTGAGCAGTGCGGCGGCCTGCTTTACCGGCCCGGTAACTTCTAATTCGGCCACCGCATGGAAGCGGGCCACTGCATCGGCATCCATGACAGACGGTGCGCGGCGGCTGCAGGGGTACTGTACCAATGCAGGCATGACACCGCTGGCCTCGGAGTGGTGGCACTTTAACGATCTGGATGCACAGAATAAGGTGCGCATGACCTCTGGAAACGGAAAATTCTGGCTGGACGGCTGTGTCAGCTGGAAAATGTTTGAAGCATAACTTTAGGGCTGCACTAAATTGCGCAGCAGGTCATTCGGATCAAGGATGGACAAACTCTGTTAGGAGGGCTGTATTATGAATACCACATTGCGGCGGGATGCGGATGAGATCATCCGTTCTGGCATTCAGGCGGTGCTGCCGGATAAAGCGGTGTGCCGCGCGCTGGAAAACTTTCAGCCTAGGGGCGGCAGAGTGCTGCTGGTGGCGGCAGGCAAGGCCGCTTGGCAGATGGCACACGCCGCCGTGCAGGCACTGGGGCGCGTGGACGGCGGCGTGGTAGTGACCAAGTACGGCCATGTAAAAGGCAGAATCCCCGGTGTAAATTGTTATGAGGCAGGTCATCCCGTGCCGGATGCCAACGGCTTTGCAGCCACCGAAAAAGCTTTGGCGCTGGTGCAGGGGCTGGCCGCAGAGGACACGGTGCTGTTTTGCTTTCCGGCGGCGGCAGCGCCCTGTTTGAAAAAGCCGCTTGTCTCCGGCGGGGAATTGCAGGACATCACAAATCAGCTCCTTGCCAGCGGAGCCGATATCGTGGAGATGAACACCATCCGCAAGCGGCTGTCCGCGGTCAAGGGCGGGCGGTTCGCTCAGCACTGCGCGCCCGCAAGGGTGTTCAGCATCGTGCTCAGCGATATTCTGGGCGATCCGCTGGATATGATCGCCAGCGGCCCGGCGGTGCCGGATTCCTCCACCTGTGCACAAGCGCTTGCCATTGCGGAGAAATACCACCTGAACCTGTCGGAACAGGCAGAAGGCGCTGCTGGCGCAGGAAACGCCGAAAGCTCTTGACAACGTGACCACGCAGATCACTGGCGCGTCCGAGAGCTGTGCACCGCTGCCGCTAAAGCCTGCCGGGAGCTGGGCTATGAGCCCATCCTCCTCACCGACCGGCTCTGCTGCGAGGCGCGGGAGGCAGGCAGCTTGAGTGCCATCGCCCGCACCCATGCGGGGCAGGGGAAAAAGCTGGCCTTTATCGCGGGCGGCGAAACCGTGGTGCACCTGACCGGCAAAGGGCTGGGCGGACGCAATCAGGAACTGGCGCTGGCCGCAGCCCCGGCGCTGGCGGGACAGAACGCCGCAGTGTTCTCCGTGGGCAGTGACGGCACCGACGGCCCCACCGATGCCGCTGGTGGCTATGTGGACGGCGACACTGCCGCCGCCTTAGCAGAAAAGGGCTGGAACTTGTTCGACACCCTGCAAAACAACGATGCCTACCACGCCTTGCAGGCGGTGGAGGGGCTTATTATCACAGGCGCTACCGGTACCAACGTCAATGATGTTGCCGTGGTACTGATTGGGGGAGAAGCGCAGGCAGACGCCTGAAACTCTGTCTGCCCGGCGCACCCATAATGCTTGACCTCGCTTTGTCCGCAGTATACGGGCAGGCGGGGATTTTTTGTTGGAAGTACTTGACAATTTTTTTTATAAATGATATGATTTTGATATCACAAAGAAACGCTTCCGACCCTGATAAGGAGGGACTTGTTATGGAAGAGAAAATTTTGAATACCCGAAAAAACGGTATGGCCATGCTGCTGCTCACCTTGCTGGGCTATGTGGTGTCCATTGCCCTGTTCATTTTCTGTATCACGCTGCTCAATGCAGATCGGCCGCACCGGCTGTTTCTGGGCATTCCGCTGCTGATTTTGTCCATTGCGTATTGGATCGCAGGCATTTTCCTGTTCTGCGGCCTTAAGGTGTTAAAGCCGCAGGAGGCGCTCGTGCTCACCCTGTTTGGTGATTACATCGGCACCCTGAAGGGACAGGGTTTTTACTGGGTGAACCCCTTCTGTACCGCCGTCAACCCCGCCGCCGGCACCCGCCTGAGCCAGAGCGGAGACGTGAACAGCAAGGAAAAACAGCGTGGCTGCGCTGTTTGGCAATAACGGCCAGAATGCTCAGATGAGCGTCGAGTCCATGAGCAAAAGATCTCGCTCAAGATGATGACCCTGAACAACTCCCGCCAGAAGATCAACGATTGTCTGGGCAATCCGGTGGAGATCGGCATTGCAGTCATCTGGCGCGTGACCGATACCGCCAAGGCTGTGTTCAACGTGGATAACTATAAGGAATACCTCTCCCTGCAGGGCGACAGCGCCCTGCGCAACGTAGTGCGGGTGTACCCCTATGATGTTTCTCCCAACGTGGACACCACCGGCGACGGCGTAGCCGATGAGGGCAGCCTGCGCGGCTCTTCTGAGGTGGTGGCTGCCCGCATCCGAGACGAGATCCAGAAGAACGTGGCAGAGGCAGGTATCGAGGTGGTGGAGGCCCGCATCACCTATCTGGCCTATGCACCGGAAATTGCAGCGGTCATGCTGCAGCGCCAGCAGGCCAGCGCCATCATTGACGCCCGCAAGATGATCGTGGACGGTGCCGTGGGTATGGTGGAGATGGCGCTGGATCGCCTGAGTGAGAACAAAGTGGTGGAACTGGACGATGAGCGCAAAGCGGCAATGGTCTCCAACCTGCTGGTGGTGCTCTGCGGCAACCGTGACGCGCAGCCCATTGTGAACAGCGGCAGCCTGTACTGATGGCCGAGCCGAAAAACAGGTGCCCCTGCGCCTGAATGCGAAGCTCTACGATGCCCTTGCCGCATGGGCTGAGGATGACTTCCGCTCGGTGAACGGGCAGATCGAGTATCTGCTCACCGAGTGTGTGCGTCAGCGCAAAAAGAATGGGAAATATGTCTCCGACCAGCTGGATGTCCCGCCGGAGCTGGATCTCCATTGAAGAACCCGTGAAAAAACGTTTGGAGCGCGCCGCAGAGCACGCCAAACGCAAATTATTCACAAGGCCGCTGCACAAGACCGGTGCAGCGGCCTTGTGTTTGTCGGGGAAAAGCCGTGCCTTCCGGCGGGAAGCGGGGACAAATGAGCGCTGATTTGATATATCAATTGAGCGCGCAATGCTCCGGTATTTCGTCGAAAAAGGCGACCGAAGCTGCGGAAATGACTTGAAGAGACAGGAGAAGATGGACAGATATCTGGGCGAAAACGTTTCTTTTTTGGGCTTTTCCGGAAAAAAACTTGCCTAAAAGTTTGCAGCGTGCTAAACTAACAGCGGGGAATTGTTTTGCGTAAGCAGATAGGGGGAGAAGCTATGAAAATACTGGTTGTGGATGACGGTCAGCTTGCGATCAATTCGCTGATCCGCATCCTGTGCCGGGTGGCACCGGACTGTGACTATATCAGTGCCATGACGACTGACGATGCCCTGACGTGGATGCGGCAGGGCCCGATGGATGCTGCCTTTTTGAACCTGGAAATGCCGGGCATGAATGGCCTTGCCCTTGCCCGCATGATTCAGAAATTGCAGCCCCGCTGCAACATCATCGTGGTCACCGAGCACCCGGAGTATGCACTGGAAGCGTTGCAGATCTTCGTCAGCGGTTTTCTGCTCAAGCCCGCTAACGAGGCCGATGTGCGCAATGTGCTGGAAAACCTGCGCTACCCGCCGGAAACGGCACCTGTGGGCATCAAGATCCAGTGCTTCGGCAACTTTGAGATCTTTGTGGGCGGACGTCCGCTCTCCTTCAAGCGCAGCAAAAGCAAGGAGCTGCTGGCCTACCTTGTGGACCGCAACGGCGCCACCTGTACCAACGGCGAGATGCTGGCTGTCCTGTGGGAGGATAAGCCCGACACCGCCTCGCTGCACAGCCACCTGCGCAATTTGATCTTTGACCTCAGCCATACGCTGGAGGATGCAGGGGTCAACGGGCTGCTGGTACGCGGCCGCAGCACCTTGGCGCTGGATACCAGCAAGGTGGACTGCGATTATTATAACTTCCTGCGGGGAGACCGCTCGGCCTTCAACTCCTACCGGGGCGAGTATATGACCCAGTATTCCTGGGCAGAGGTTACCCGCTCGGCGCTGCGCCAGCAGGCCGCAGCTATGCCCAAAAGCGGGTCTATCCCAAGCTATTACGTCCCGCCTACGGGCTTTTAAAATTGCATAAAACGCCAAAGGTCGCTGCGCAAACGATGCGCAGCGGCCTTTATCATTCTCTTAAAATCGTTCCAGCTCCAGCAGATATTCCTTGATCTCCAGTCCCTCGGCGTAGCCGGTCAGGCTACCGTCTGCGCCGATGACCCGGTGGCAGGGCACCACGATGCACAGCGGGTTGCGGTGACAGGCGCTGCCCACGGCGCGGCTTGCCTTGGGTTTGCCCAGCGCCGCCGCCAGTTGTCCGTAGGTGCGCACCTCCCCGTAGGGAATCTTGCGCAGCTGCGCCCATACCGCCTGCTGAAAGGGCGTGCCCTTTGCTGCCAGCGGCAGGTCGAACTCCCGCCGTGCCCCGGCAAAGTATTCGTTGAGCTGCTCCTCAGCTTCTTGTAACAGGGGCGTTTCCACCACCCTGCGTGGCAGCGGTTCCAGCTCCGGCGCACCGTCCGGGCACATTCTCCTCCTCTAAGCAGATGGCACCAAGGATGCTGTTGATGTACCAGACGTTCAAAATCGGCCTCTTCCTTTCCTGTAAGAATGTGCTATACTGGTATTATCTTAACACAAAAATTTCCGTGAGGAAAGGGGCGTTTCAACTATGGTCAAGGCACTGGAAGACATTATTGCAAAAAGCAGCAGCATCGTCTTTTTTCGGCGGTGCGGGCGTGTCCACCGAGAGCGGCATCCCGGACTTCCGCAGTGTGGACGGGCTCTACCATCAGAAATACGATTACCCGCCCGAGGAGATTTTGAGCCACACGTTCTGGGAAGAGCGCCCCGAGGAGTTCTACCGCTTCTACCGGGATAAGCTTATTGTCAAGGGAGCAAAGCCCAACGCGGCGCACCTGCGTCTGGCCAAGCTGGAGAGAGAGGGCAAGCTGAAAGCGGTCATCACCCAGAACATCGACGGTCTCCATCAGGCGGCAGGGCTCCAGGACCGTGTACGAGCTCCACGGCAGCACCCTGCGCAACTACTGCGTGAAGTGCGGCGCGTTCTACGATGTGGACTTCATCGCCAACAGCACCGGCGTGCCGCGCTGCCCCAAGTGCGGCGGCATCATCAAGCCGGACGTCGTCCTGTACGAGGAAGGGCTGGACGAGGAAGTGCTCTCCGGGGCCGTGTCTGCCATCCGCAAGGCGGATACTCTCATCATCGGCGGTACCAGCCTTGTGGTCTACCCGGCGGCGGGACTCATCCGGTACTTCCGGGGCCGCCACCTCGTGGTCATCAACATGCAGCCCACCGGAGCGGGCGGCTGTCTGCTCCACCCCGCCGGTAAATACCGGCGACACGGCCCTGCCGCGCCCTGCTGGTGGAAATTGCCGCGGTGTGGAGGGCGGGCAGACCTGCGCCGCCGGTGGCACAGCATGGGCGGTGGTAGAGCGGCCTGCACCGAAACGGCGGCAGCGCTGTTGCCGCTGCTGGAATTTCCGGCAGGGCCCTCTGCCGGCTCCGGCAGGGCGCTGCGCCCGCTGGAAAGTCTGGCGCCCTGCTTTTTGCTGTGCACCGGCTGCGCGCCCGTCCGCACTGCACCGGTGTGGGTGCCGCTGGAGGACAGGGCCCAGCTGGCGCTGTCTGCTGGCAAAGGGCTATGCCGCGCTGGACAGCCGCCCCGCCGGCGGCAGTCTTGCACTGGCGCTCTATCCGCTGAAAGAAACGGAATAACGTAAACCAGAGAGGAAATGGGAAATTATGAAAGCTGTCATTCTGGAAAGCTATGTCATGGAAGCCGGGCGACCTAGACTGGTCCGGGTGAAGGCGCTGGTGCCCGACACCGTGAGCTATGTGCGCACCGCCTATGAGGAGATCGCGCCCCGCATCGGGGACGCCGATCTGGTGCTGTTGAACAAGTGCCGCATCGACGAAAACATTCTGGCCCAGTGCCCGAACCTGAAATGGGTGGGCATCATCGCCACGGGCACCGACAACCTGGATCTGGAAGCCTGCCGCCGCCACGGCGTTGCAGTGGCCAATGTGCCGGGCTATTCTACTTACAGCGTGGCCCAGATGACCTTCAGCCTGCTGCTGGCCATCTGCCAGTGCGCGGAGCGCTACAACCGCGCCATGAAAGCGGGTCATTGGCAGTTGGACATCCCGGCGGAATATGGCCTGCTGCCCCAGATGGAGCTGCTGGACAAAACCTTTGGCGTTTACGGCTATGGCAGCATCGGGCGGCAGTCGGCCCACATTGCCAGAGCCTTTGGCATGGAGGTGCTGGTCTGCACCCGCACCGTGCGCCCGGAGTACGCAGAGGACGGGGTGGAGTTTGTGGACGTTGACACCCTGCTGGCCCGCAGCGATGTGCTCAGCCTGCATTGTCCGGCCACGCCCGCTACCCGGGGGCTCATCAATGCCGGGGCACTGGCCAAGGCAAAGCCCGGCATGATCCTGCTCAACACGGCCCGGGGCGCGCTGGTGGATGAGGAGGCCGTGGCAGCGGCCCTCCACAGCGGTCAGCTGGGCTTTACGGGGCCGATGCCTTTGGCACCGAGCCGCTCCCGCAGGACAGCCGCCTGCGCAGTCTGCCCAATGCCATCCTCACGCCGCACATCGCATGGACCACCAAAGAGGCCCTGCAGCGGCTGATGGACATCACCACCCGCAACCTGCGCACCTGGCTGGAGGGCAGCGGGGAGCACATTGTGAACGGCTGAATTTTATCCCGAAAAATGAAGCCCGGAGGCGTCTGATGCTTCCGGGCTTCTTTGCGCAAAAATCAGTCGATGGTGGTCTTGGTGCGGCCCACGCCCAGCACGGCGGTGGTGATCTTTCCAGCTGTTGCAGCCGCACACCCCGTCCACCGAGAGGTGCGCCGCTGGTAACCGCGCAGAGCTGGTGTGCCGTGGCCGCCCTCCCAGATGCGCCGGAAAGCGTACCCCACCGGGATGCCGCGGCCGTATTTGCGGCGGGTCAGGTTCCAGGCTTCCATGGCGGCAATGGTGGTCCACAGGGTGCGACTGGCCGATTTGCCCCGGAACTCCCGCACCCGCAGGGTGGTGCCGGTGCTGTAGGGCATGGGGTCGTTCTCGTTCAGGTTTGCATAGGTGTATACCTTGTTCTCGTAGGCATCGTAGATCAGAAGTCGTGCCATGGCTCACTCCTCCTTGTCGCAATTGCAGCTCTGGGCCTGCAGGGCGGCCCAGGTATCACGGTTCACGATGCCGGTCACCAGCAGGCCCGCCTGCTGCTGGACAGCCCGCACGGCAGCGGCGTCTGCCGCGCCAAAGCGGTTGTTGTCGGCCACATAGTCCTCGCCGCAGGAAAGCTGCGCCCGGCGGTTGAGCCAGCGTTCCACCTGTCCAGCCTCCTGCCCGGCGCTGCCCTCGGCGATGGCGCGCCCCGGGTAAGCGGTACTGGGTGGGGTGTCTCTATCGGGGTTCGGGGCGTGGGCGGCCAGCTGCAAACTCAGCGCTTCTACCGCCGTCCATGTGTCGGCATCGGCAATGCCGGTCTGCTCCAGCCCAAGCAGTTGCTGGGCGCTGCGGGTGGCGGCGGCTGTCTCGTCGGTGTACTGGTCGGAGAGGGGAGAGCCTCTACACTGGAAAAATAATAGGCGATGCGCTGCAAAAGCAAATTATAGTACAGCACGGTCTCGCCGCTGCTGCCGACGGTGAGCGGCGTGCCGGGGTAGGGGAGGCGCTTGAGGGTGACCACCGGCCCGGAACTGCGCAGCTGGCTGGCGCGGCCATAGAGGGAATTCCATGTGGTGCGCCCTACCACGCCGTCCACGGTAAGCCCCGCAAACCGCTGGTACGCCCGCACCGCGCGCTCAGTATCCGCGCCAAATTTGCCGTCAATGCTTACCGGCGGGATGCTGCTCTGGTAGGCGCTCATGAGGTAGAGGTAGAACTGCAGCTCCCGCACCGCTGTGCCGGAAGAGCCTTTGCGCAGCACGCCCGGGTACTCGCCGGGGCGCAGGGAAGGGAAAGCAGTTTGTTGGCGATGTCGTTGTACACCTCGTATAGCTTGTTCCATGTCGTGCGGCCCACTACCCCGTCTGCCGTCAGCCCGAAGTACCGCTGGAACCGCTGCACAGCCGCTGCCGTGCCAGCGCCGAATTTCCCGTCCACCGTCACGTTGGCAAGGCTGGTGTACACGGTGCGCGCGATCTTGAGCCAGAACTGTACCAGCCGCACGTTCTGGCCGCTGGAACCCTCCCGCAGGGCGGTGCCGGGGTAGGCGTTGGGGATGCCGTTGTCGGACTGGATGCTGCGGAACTGGTCGTACAGTTCGGTCCATGTGTTCTGGCCCACGATGCCGTCCACCGTCAGGCCGTATTTGCGCTGGAAGGCCCGCACCGCTGCGGCGGTGCCGCTGCCGGAAACACGCCATCCACCGTCACCGAGGGGATGGCGGAATCGTACTGAGCCAGCGTATTCAGCCAGAACTGCACCTGCTCCACGGCGCTGCCGGTGGAGCCCTGCCGCAGGGTGGTGCCGCCCCAGCTGCCATCCGAGAGGGTGCCGCTGGAAGTCTCGCCTTCACTGGTCAGCTCGGCGAGGTCCTTCACCGAGACATAGATATAGCTGATCTTATACCAGGTGCTGCGGCCCACCACGCCGTCGGCGGTGAGATTGAACTGCTTCTGGAACGCCCGGACCGTGGCGGCCATCCGGGTGCCGAATACGCCGTCCACAGTCAGTTGACCGAGGAAGGGATAGTCCTTGGTGATGCGGTTCAGCTGGCGCTGCAGGGTGAACACCGCCGTGCCGCTGTCTCCCTGCCGGAGGGGCGAACCGGGGTAGCTCTGGGGATGGACTGGATGTTGTTGGTACGCACGATCTCGATATCGCTGCCGTAGTAGTAGCGCAGGATCTGTAAAGCGCTGCGCCCGTTGTTGGCCAGCGTCACCGTGCCCCACTGCTTGAGCCCCGGGCAGGTGACGGACTTGCCGTCGCAATATTCAGCGTAGTAGGGGTTCACGGTGCCGGTCTTGCGGATATAGGTGTTGAAGATGTCGTCGGTGATGCGCACCATGACATCGAACACCGTCCGGCCATGGACGTAGTATTGGTCGTAGCTGGTGGAGTTGGTGATGTTGAAACTGTAGCCCTTGCTGGGATACCACTCGGTGTAAATGCGGTTGAGAGCCAGGCAGATCTGACAGTGGATGTTGGCCCGCAGGGCCTGCTCGGGCCATGTGGGATACACTTCGCTGGACGCCACATTGGCGATATAGTCTCGGAAGGAGACAGTCACGTTCCGGGCGGAGGCCGCGGGCTTGCCCAGGTGCACCGTGATGTTCTTGGGGATGATCACCCTGTTCAGCACCCGGGGCGTGCAGTTTTCCACCGGCTGTGGGCCACCGCTGCCGCCGCTGCCCGCAAACAAAGGGTGCGGCGGGATGACGATGGGCGCGTCCGGGATGTCCTTGCCTTCCTCCGTGACCGGACATCATCGCAGGCTGTGCCAGCGTTATCTGCCCGGCAAAGATCTGCACGCCCTGAATGCGCACGGTGCGGTAGCCGGATTTTGCGGCGGTCAGGCTGACAACGGCGTAAGGGCGGATGGTGTTGTCCTCGTCCAGCGAGAGGGTGCAGGCGGGGGCTTCAACGGGGATATCGGCGGCGCTGCCGGTCGCATCGGTGATGCAGTGCAGGGTAAAGCCGTCCCCCTGCACCGCAACGGTCACCCCCTCCATGGGGGCAGACTGGCGGGCCGCAAAGGTCTGGATGCGGAGAGTTCCGGTGTTTTTCATGGAGATACGCTCCTTTGCTGGTAAAAGTATGCTTCTGCCCCAGCGTATTCCGTCCGGCACCCGGGCGTGCATGGCAATGCACACCGCAAATAAAAAAGCCGCCCGAAGGCGGCAGGGGAAAAAGGTTTATTTGGCGCTGTCCTTGGCAAGGGCAGCGTCAATATTTTTTTTGCAGAGCGGCAAGGTTTTCTTCCTTGTCGATGCCGCCAAGCAGGGGCTGCCCCACAACATTGCCGTCCCGGTCAAAAACGTAGGTGGTGGGGAAGGCCATGATGTTCAGCGCAAACTTGCCGGCGTCACTGCCGGAGGCAAAGTAGATGTTGCGGTAGCTTGCGCCCGTTGCACCAGCAGTTTTTTGGCGGCATCAATGCCCTGCTGGTTGCCGTCTAGCGTCTCGGTGTTGATGCCGACAACCTCACCGCCCTGTGCCTTGACCTTCTCGTTCAGGGCGTTCAGGTCGTCCAACTCCTCTACGCAGGGCTTGCAGCCGTTGAACCAGAAGTTCACCACCGTAAAGGCGTTGCCCGCAAACAGGCTGTTGTCCACCGGGTTGCCCTCTAAATCGCTGCCCTCAAACTTGGGGAAGGCGGTGCCCTGTGCGGCGGCACTGGAAGCGGCATCCTCTGCGGGGGCAAGAGCGGCGATCTGCTCCTCGATGGCACGAATCTTTTCGGCATCTGTAGTCAGGGTCTTGTACTCCTCGTCCGAGAATTGATCCTTGGTCTTTTCCACGGAGCTGCGCAGAAAATCGCCGTAGTTCGTGCTGAGAGTGGTCTCAGTCATGTTTTTGTCCATGGATGCGAACACCTTCTCCCACAGGGCATCGTTTGCGGAAAGGATCTCGTTTTCCTCGGCCAGCAGCTGCTCCTCGGTTTTGCTTTCCGCTGCCGCAGAGGAAGCGGCAGAAGAGGATGCAGAAGATGCAGAGGACGCGCCCTGCCCGCAGGCGGCAAGGCTGAAAGGCCAGCGTAAGGCTGAGCAAAAGTGCGGTTACACGGTTGAATTTCATGGTTTTACTCCTTTGTTGTTTCGGTGTTTGATTGGTCTCCCAGCCCGAACTTGTACTGGATGGCGTCCGTGGGGCAGGCTTTCATACACATCCCACAGCGGATGCATTCGGCGTGGTTGGGGGTCTTGGTAATGTCTACGTCCATCTTACAGGCCCTTGCGCAGGCTCCGCAAGAGACGCATTTGTGGGTGTCTACACGCATCTGGAAAAGCGAGACCTTGTTCAGCAGCGCATAAAACGCGCCCAGCGGGCACAGCCACTTGCAGAAGGGGCGGTAGACGACCACACTGGTCATCACAACTGCCAGCAGCACGCCGGCCTTCCACGTGAACAGCTTGCCCAGCGCAGCGCGAATCCCGGCGTTGGTCAGGGAGAGGGAAGGGCGCCTTCCAGCACGCCCTGTGGGCAGAGATATTTGCAGAAGAAGGGGTCGCCCATGCCCAGCTCGTTGACCGCCAGCAATGCAGCAGCACCACCATGACCAGCAGCACCGCATACTTTAAATAGCGCAGCGGCTTTAGCTTTTTGGTGGAAAGCTTGGGGGAGGGAATCTTGTGCAAAAGCTCCTGAAACCACCCGAACGGGCAGAGGAAACCGCAGATGAACCGTCCCAGCAGCACCCCGAAAAGGATGAGAATGCCGGTAATGTAGTAGGAAAAGCGGAACTTGGAAGAGCCCACTACCGCCTGAAACGCCCCCACCGGACAGGCACCGGCCGCGCCCGGGCAGGAATAGCAGTTCAGCCCCGGGACGCAGACGTGTTTTCCGTCGCCCTGATACAGCGCTCCTTTAGCAAAGTTGGGTAGGTGGATATTGGTCAGCAGGGTAGCTCCGGCTTGTATAAAGCCCCGGAACCGGGCAAGGGGATTTTTCTTTTTCTTATCCAATGCCCACACACTCCATACACAGCCGGATGGCTTTTGAAAATACGGTGTCGGCCTCGCCCCGCCATAAGCCGAACAGCAGCATCAGTACCCCGGCAGCAAGCAAAAGCAGCTGCGCCTGTTTTTTTGTCATGAACATCATAGCCTCCTGTTGTTTGATGGCATCAGTATACACCATGCGTGATAAAATCTCTGCTAAGAAAATCTTAACACGAATCTTAACACCGTCTGCTATAATCTGTTATAATGAAGAAAAAACGCAATTTTTATGGGAAAGGTGGAAAACAAAGATGCGCCTTTTGGTGGTAGAGGACGAGCACTCCCTGCGGGAGGATATTGCCCGAAAGCTGCGGCTGTCCGGGTACGAGGTGGATGCCTGTGCAGACGGCGAGGCCGCGCTGGAGGCACTGGCAGCAGAGCGGTACGACCTTGTACTGCTGGACCTCAACCTGCCCAAGGTGGACGGAATGCAGGTGCTGCGCACCCTGCGCCGGCACGACCTTGAGACCTGTGTGCTGATCTTATCAGCGCGCAGTGAAATCGCAGATAAAGTGGAGGGGCTGGATGCCGGGGCGAACGATTACCTTTCCAAGCCCTTTCACCTTGCAGAGCTGGAAGCCCGGGTGCGCAGCCTGACCCGGCGCAAATTTATTCAGCAAGACGTCTGTCTGTGCTGCGGACGGCTCAGCTTCAACACCCGCAGCCGCGTTGCTGCTGTGGACGGTCAGACCCTTGCGCTGACGCGGAAGGAGAGCGGCGTACTGGAATATCTGCTGCTGCATCAGGGCCGCCCGGTCAGTCAGGAAGAACTCATCGAGCACGTCTGGGATGGCAGTGTAGACAGCTTCAGTAACTCCATCCGGGTGCATATCTCTGCCCTGCGCAAAAAGCTGCGGGCGGCGCTGGGCTACGACCCCATCCGCAACCGCATCGGGGAAGGCTACGAGATCGGAGGCGAGGTACAATGAAACAGTTGTCCCTGCAATGGCGCATCACCCTGCTGACCGCGCTGCTCATCGCCTGCGCCTGCGTGTGCATGAACCTGCTTTTTATACCGCACCGGCGTTACCGGCATGGATGCCCTCAACGGCTTTATGATGCAGTACCAGCCCGGCAGCGCGGATCCGTTGACCATCGAGATCCCGCAGGAGGAAATGTCCAGTCTGCTGGCGCATTTTTCGCAGGAAGTCTACGATGCAAAGGTGGTCTTTGGCCGCAAGGGCTGGTGCATCACCGTCGTGGTCACCATCGTCAGCGCTGCCATCGCTTATTTTGTCAGCGGCAGAGCGCTGAAACCGTTACAGCAGCTTGCGCAGCAGGCGCAGCAGGTCGATCAGGATAGCATTGCCACCACCCGTCTGGACGAAAACACTGTGCAGGAATTCGGGCAGTTGAGCCGGTCGGTGAACCGGATGCTGGATGGTCTGGCGCAGTCCTTTGATTTGCAGCGCCAGTTTGCGGGAAACGCCGCCCACGAACTGCGAACGCCGCTGGCTATCCTGCAAACCAAGCTGGAGCTGTTCGCCGAGGAGCACCCCGATATGGACGCCGAAACTGCCGGGCTGATCCGCTCTCTGCGGGAGCAGTTGGACCGCCTGACCGCCCTTGTGCGCACTTTGCTGGAAATGAGCAATCTGCAATCGATCTCCCGTACTGACCAGATCGCCCTTGCACCGCTGGTGGAGGAAATTTTGACCGACCTGACCCCCCTTGCCCAGAAAAACAATATCTCCTTGCAGCAGGACTGCGCGGAACTGGGCATGGTGGGCAGTGATGCGCTGATCTACCGACTGGTGTTCAATCTGGTTGAAAACGGTATCAAGTACAACCGCCCCGGCGGTGCGGTGCGCGTCACCCTGCAACAGGAAAAGCAGACCGCTGTACTGCGCATTACGGATACCGGCCCGGCATCCCCGCAGACTGTCGGGACAGCATCTTCCGGCCCTTTTTCCGGGTGGATAAGTCCCGCAGCCGGGAGATGGGCGGCGTGGGGCTTGGCCTTGCCCTTGTGCGGGAGATTGCCGTGTTGCATGGCGGCAGTGTGACCGTGGAACGCAGCAGCGAAAACGGCACTACCTTTGCAGTCACGCCGCTGGCACAGCCCTGTGGCACAGCGGTGCTGAAACTGCCCGGCGGACTGGGACTTTATTTTTTGGCACACGGGGAGTATACTGGAAGCAGAAGATCCCGGAAAATAAGAAGGACAAAGGAGATACTGAAAATGCAGGCGACCATTCAAAACGAATTTCTGAGCCTTACGGTGGACACTCACGGTGCCGAGGCTGTCAGCCTGAAAAACGCGGCGGGGGAGGAGATGCTCTGGCAGGCCGACCCGGCTGTCTGGAAGCGCCATGCGCCCCATCCTCTTCCCCTGGACAGGCAAGCTGACGGGCGGCACTTTTACGGCAAAGGGCAAGACCTACAAGGGCGGCCAACACGGTTTTGCCCGGGACGTGGAGCACACCCTGCTGTGAGCGGAGGGCGACACCATCCGGCTGGAGCTGCGCCCGGATGAGGCCATGAAGGCCGAGACGCTTCCACATGGTCTTGATGTAGCCGGTGTTGGCCTTGGCCAGCTCTTTGACTTCGTCCATGGTGGTGGCAGACCAGGTGCGCTTCTCGCGGTTGGCAAGAGCGCGCTCGTACAGGTCCTTGCGCAGGGCCTCCAGCTGGGCGGGGATCGCGGTCTCCAGCTCGTCCAGAGAGACGAAGATCTTCTCGCGGGTGTCGCGGCGGACGAGGACGCACTGGTTCTTCTCCAGGTCCTTGGGGCCGATCTCCAGGCGCAGAGGCACACCCTTCATCTCCCACTGAGAGAACTTCCAGCCCGGAGCGTTGTCGCTGTCGTCCAGCTTCACGCGGGCGTACTTGGAGATCTTCTCGGCCAGCTCAGCAGCCTTCTCGGAGACGCCGGGCTTGTGGGCAGCGATGGGCACGACCACGACCTGGATGGGGGCGACAGCCGGGGGCAGGATGAGGCCGTCGTCATCGCCGTGGGTCATAATGATGGCACCCACCAGACGGGTGGAAACGCCCCAGCTGGTCTGGAACGGATGATGCAGCTGGTTGTCGCGGCCGGTAAAAGTCACGTCGTAAGCCTTGCTGAACTTATCGCCAAAGTAGTGGCTGGTGCCGCTCTGCAGGGCCTTGCCGTCTTTCATCATGGCCTCGATGGTGTAGGTAGCCTCTGCGCCTGCAAACTTCTCTTTATCGGTCTTGCGGCCCTTGACAACAGGGATGGCCAGATCCTGCTCGCAGACATCTGCGTAGCAGTTCAGCTGCTGCTGGGTCTCAGCCTCAGCCTCGGCGGCGGTCTCGTGGATGGTGTGGCCTTCCTGCCACCAGAACTCGCGGCTGCGCAGGAAGGGGCGGGTGGTCTTTTCCCAGCGGACGACGCTGCACCACTGGTTGTACTTCATGGGCAGCTCGCGGTAGCTGTGCAGCACACGGGACCAGTGATCGCAGAACATGGTCTCACTGGTGGGGCGGACGGCCAGACGTTCTTCCAGCTTGTCAGAGCCACCCATCGTGACCCACGCCACCTCCGGCGCGAAGCCGTTGACCAGTTCGCCTTCCTTTTGCAGCAGGCTCTCAGGGATCAGCACAGGCATTGCCACGTTCTCGTGACCGGTAGCCTTGAAGCGGGCATCCATATCCTTCTGGATCAGCTCCCAGATGGCCTGACCATAGGGGCGCAGGATGATGAAGCCCTTGACGCTGGAATACTCGACCAGCTCTGCCTTGACGCAGATGTCGGTGTACCACTGTGCAAAGTTTTCTTCCTGGCTGGTGATCGCCTGTACAAGCTTTTTGTTGTCTTTTGCCATTTTTGTCCTTTTCCTCCTAAGCCGTGCGCCAAACGCGTTCCAGCTCCCCTGCGTTCCGCACGAGCCCATATTAAAAGCCCCGCTGCAGCGCCGCCGTGTGCAGCGCTGCGGGTGCGGGGCCTTTTTGCAAAACTGTTATCAGCCCTTGTGGCTGTCCACAAATTCCACCACATCACCCACCGTGCGCAGGTTCTCGATGGCATCGTCCGGCACCTCGATGCCAAACTCATCCTCCAGCGTCATCACCATATCCACGATGTCGAGGCTGTCGGCCTCGAAATCACCCATGATGTCACTCTCCATCGTGATCTTAGCGGGGTCGATGTCCAGCTGTTCTGCCAGCAGTGCACGGATCTTCTCAAACGTATCCATTTGTCGCGGTCTCCTTTTGTCAATGATTCTTTCTTTTTCACGCTGCCTGCACGCCCCTCCGGCGCGCAAAAGCACTCTCTCTTTTTATATCCCATGGGCCGTATCTTGTCAAGCCCTGTTTTGCATTCCGGCCCTTTACGGGCAGAAAAAACCGATGAAAATTGCACAAAGCCCTCTTTTTTGCTTGACAGAAGCCCGTTTGATTCTTATGATTATATGTGACGAACCAAACCTCTCAGCCATGGGGCACTGACCGCAGCCCCAAAAGGAGAATTTCAACATGAAATTGTCATTTACCAAGATGCAGGGCTGTGCCAATGATTACATCTATCTGGACTGCCGTGCTTCGGTGTGCCCGCAGACATTGCCGCGCTTGCACAGCGGCTCTCAGCCCGGCATTTTTCCGTGGGTGCAGACGGCATCATCTGCATCTGCGCCCCTGTGACGGCCGGCGCAGACGGACGGATGCGCATCTTCAACGCCGACGGCAGCGAGGCCCAGATGTGCGGCAACGGCGTGCGCTGCGTGGCCGAGTGGCTCTACACCCACGGGGTGGAAAAACCTGTCCTGACCATCGACACCAACAGCGGTGTCAAGCGCATCAGTCGGCAGGGCGCACAGCTGTGGCAGGTGGAGATGGGCGCTTACAGCACCCTGCCGGCCGACCTGCCTGCCATCCACATGGGCGAAGGCCCGCTGGTGGATCAGCCGCTCACCGTAGAGGGAAAAGCTGTGGAAGGTGACCTGCATCAGCGTGGGCAACCCCCACTGCGTCACCGTCGTGGACGATGTGGACAGCCTGAAGCTCGAGGACATCGGCCCGGCGTTCGAGAAGCACCCGAACTTCCCGGAGCGGGTCAACACCGAGTTCGTGCAGGTGGTGGATGCCACCCACCTGAAGATGCGGGTGTGGGAGCGCGGCAGCGGCGAGACCTGGGCCTGCGGCACCGGCACCTGTGCCACCGTGGCGGCGCTGACTGAGCTGGGCATCTGCCCCGCCGGGCAGGATATCCATGTGCAGCTGCGCGGCGGTGAGCTGGTCATCCGGGTACTGCCCGGCAGGCAGCTGCTGATGACCGGCAGCGCTGTCACGGTGTACGAGGGAGTTGCGGAAGTTTAACATCCTCGCCCTCTCCGTCATTGCTTTGCAATGCCACCTCTCCCAAAGGGAGAGGCAATTGTGGCTCAACGGTCAGCTTCTGCTGGCGTAGACGCTGCATCGGCTCTCCCTTTGGGAGAGCTGGACGCGAAGCGGCCTGAGAGGGCGGGCAATCATATAAAGTGAGGGAACAACTTATGAAAATGAATCACCATTACGGCGAGCTGAAGGCAAGCTACCTGTTCGTGGACATTGCCCACAAGGTGGCCGCCTATCAGGAAGCACACCCCGAGAAGGAGATCATCCGCCTGGGCATCGGCGATGTGACCCAGCCTCTGGCAAAGTGCGTGGTCACCGCCATGCAGGATGCCGCCGCTGAGATGGGCACCAAGGAAGGCTTCCACGGCTACGGCCCGGAGCAGGGCTATCCGTTCCTCAAGCAGGCCATTCAGGGCTACTACGCAGGCCGCGGCACCCAGCTGGCAGAGGATGAGATCTTCATCTCCGATGGTGCAAAGAGCGACCTGGCCAATGTACTGGGCCTGTTCGATGTGGACAACACCGTCCTGGTCCCGGACCCCGTCTACCCCACCTATGTGGACGATAACGTGACCGACGGCCGCAAGATCATCTATGGCCGCACCAGTCAGGAGAACGGCTTCCTCGGGATGCCCGACGACAGCGTGAAGGCTGACATCATCTACATCTGCAGCCCCAACAACCCCACCGGCGCTGCCTACACCCGCGACCAGCTCAAGGCATGGGTGGAGTACGCCAGAAAGAACAACGCTATTATCCTCTACGACGCCGCTTACGAGTGCTTCATCTCCGACCGCGAGCTGGCCCGCAGCATCTTCGAGATCGAGGGCGCCCGCGAGTGCGCCATCGAGATCTGCTCCTTCTCCAAGATCGCAGGCTTCACCGGCACCCGCTGCGGCTACACCGTGGTGCCCAAGGAGCTGGAGCGCGAGGGCATGAACATCAACAAGCTCTGGCTGCGCCGCCAGACCACCAAGTTCAACGGTGTTCCTTATCTCGTACAGCGCGGGGCTGCCGCTGTCTTTACCGAGAGCGGTATGGCGGAAATTCAGCACAACCTCGATTACTACCGCAGCAACGCGAAAGTCCTGGCCGACGCGCTGGACGAGTGCGGCGTGTGGTACTGCGGCGGCAGGCATTCCCCTGTGCCTGAACGCTGTGGAGGTGGGCAAGGTGATGGCGGGCATCTACCGCAACTGGGACGCTGGTGACTACACGGCAGTTTGCCGGAAATTTGACCTGCCTCCGGACAAAAAGTATAAGGATTACTCCGCTGGAATGCAGAGGAAGCTGTGCATTGCGGTGGCGCTGGCACACCACCCGAAGCTGCTGCTGCTGGACGAGGCCACCAGCGGCCTTGACCCGGTGGTGCGGGACGAGGTGACAGACATGCTGCTGGATTTTGCCCGGGACGAGGACCACTCCATCCTTATCTCCTCCCACATTGTCAGCGACCTGGAAAAGCTGTGCGATACCATTGCCTTCCTGCACAAGGGCAGGCTGCTGCTGTGCGAAGAAAAAGATGCTCTGCGGGAAGAATATGCCCTCTGGCACGGCACGGCGGCGCAGCTGGCGGCATTGGATGCGCGGGTGTACGGCAAGGAGCAGGGTCACCAGAATGAAAGGCTTGCCCAAAGGATGCTTATCAGATATGGGCCAAAGGCGCTTTTCTTTATATGTATTCTGCGGGCATTGCCCATGCTGGGAATGGCCTATGGAGCAGAGCTTGCCCCGGTAAGCATTGAGGAATTGTTTGTGTTGATGGTGAAAGGGGAGATATGGCACTATGCCAAAGGTGTCATTGTGGCCGCCGTGGTCATGATGGGCGCAGGCGTGGTTACCATCATGAATGGGGCCAATTTCTTTATTGTATATGCGGGCTTTCTGATGGGCATGATGCCCATCCCTGCTGGCCTGATCAGAAATTCAGCACAGCGGCGTGGGTGACAAAAGAACAGCTGGTGGGGTGTAAATACATCATTGGCCTGTGCGGGCTGGTGCTGGCGGAACTCTTCGCCGCCGCAGCCCTTGGCGTGGCAAGCCTGCACTGGACAGCTGTGGACCATGCGCTTGTGGTTTCCACGCTGGTGCAGGTAGGCATGACAACGCTGCTGAACAGTGCCGTTCTGCTGCCGTTGAATTACCGCTTCGGCTACGAAAAGGCAAAATATGCGTTTTATCTTGTGGTCGGCCTGGTTGCGGCTCTGATGGGGTTTGGCGTGTCCGCCAATGAGGACGGCCTGGCCCGGAACCTTTCTGCCGCAGGGCGTTCCGCCACTGGCTCTGCTGGGCATTGTACTGATCGTTCTGGGGCTGTACTCCCTCTCTGGCGGCTGTCCGTTGCATGGTACGGAAAGGCAGAGCAGTAAGATGAAGAAAAGTCAGGTCGCGGGCATCCT